>Ga0209344_10000691_pt1 | contig 53083 bp, 43 predicted proteins | sample Cruoilmetagenom6_FD_187293 | JGI IMG/M metagenome (GOLD analysis project Ga0209344, IMG submission 187293) | Oil polluted marine microbial communities from Coal Oil Point, Santa Barbara, California, USA - Santa Barbara Oil Seep Sample 6 (SPAdes)... | ecosystem: Environmental > Aquatic > Marine... | reverse complement strand
ATTTTGAACCTAAGCCGAACGATGATTTTAAAATGGAACCCAATTAGGACGCGTCGTTTAGGCGACGCGTATCCGGACTTTCAGTCCGTAATTCAAACCCTCCGGCTTTAGCCGGTGGTTGTTTAGTTTATTATTGGTGCTTTCCAAGGGCCGGTTGATAAGTCGTTGTAGTAGAAATAAACAAGGATGCCTCTTAAGTTTTTTAACATAAAATATTGTTTTATAAAAATATATTTTGAGTGACCTTCGGGCGATTTTCGTCCTTGGCCCGATTACCTCGCTAACAAATTGCTCCTTACATGCATGGATGCCTGTAAAGTTTCGACTTGGGTGACTGATTCATCAAGGCTCCACATTATTGTCGTTCGATGCATCCTCTGCATCGCTGTATTTGGTCACGATGTGTCGCATCTCAGTTTCCATGTTAAGAAATAGCTTGACCAGATTTGGGTCGAAGTGGTGCCCAGCTTCTTTTTCAAATAACTCCAGAGCACTTTCTACTGACCACGCGCGTTTATAGGGGCGCACACTTGTCAACGCATCGAATACATCTGCAATCGCCACGATGCGCCCGACAAGCGGAATAGATTCTCCGCTTAAACCGTGTGGATAGCCCTTGCCGTTCCATTTCTCGTGATGGCCCAGCGAAATTTGTTTTGCCATTTTCATCACTTCAGCATCATGATCACCGATAATTTCTGCGCCGATTAAGGGATGGCGCTTCATCACTTCAAACTCTTCCACCGTCAGCTTGCCCGGTTTAAGCAGGATGTGATCTGGAATACCGATCTTGCCGATGTCGTGCATCATGGCAGCGTACATCAACAATTCCGCCTGCGACTCAGGAAGCCCCGATGCCAGACCCAGCAGCTTGCTGAAGTTGCCCACCCGTACGACATGCTTGCCGGTTTCGTTATCGCGATAATCGGCTGCGCGACCCAGTTGCTGAAGTATGACAAGATGCGATTGCTCCAGTTGCCGGTTGCTATTCTTCAGTTCGCTGGTGCGCTCTGCTACCAGTTGCTCCAGATGGTAGTGCTGATTGGCCAAGGCCAGATGTGTCCGAATACGGGCACGCACAACCGAAATATTGACGGGTTTGGTGATGTAATCTGCTGCGCCTAATTCGAATCCCAGCGCCTCTTGTTCTACGTCGCCGTGAGCCGTGATAAATATAATCGGGATGTTCCGGGTATTCTCATTTTTTTTGAGCTGGCGACAGACATCATAGCCACTCATCCCAGGCATCATCACATCGAGCAGGATTAAATCAGGAGGTTGCTGCGCCACTATTTCCAGCGCCAACTCACCGCTGTTGGCAATTGTTATTGTGTAGTCTGCGTCTAATATGCCGCACAGCACTCTGATGTTATCGGGGGCATCGTCCACTACCAGCAATGAATTTTTATGGGCACTATTCATATTTCTTTCTTAATCCGCTGCACTTCAGCTAGGGTAATTTTGTAATCGTAATCGTTGATATGTCGACTCAGCTTAGTATAGCCCGATGCGGTTGCCTAGCCATTGATCTGCTGCTGAAGCTCTTGCATGGTACACACTGCATCGGAATCAAAAAATTTCAGTTGTGTGGCCAGTTGCTCAAGTAATGTGCCGATTTGCGTGACATCTACAGGATGTTGCTTTTGGTCAGCATCGGCAACGACAGTCTCTGCCGTACAAGTTTGCAGGTAGGTTTTGACTAAAACTATTACCTGAGCCATTTCTGTCGTTGCAGCCGCAATCAAATTGTGGATACTTATCTGTGTCCACTTTCCTGATGGCAATCTCCAGTTGACCTGCCGATTCTGCCAGTGTTGCGCACCAATGGTTGCGGCAACTCCCTTCAGCTAATGTGCCAGACGTTCCGCCGTCTGGTTATCGTTGGTGGCGAGTGCATCTTGTGTGACTTGTACAGCCTGACTCTGATCGGTTTCAAACATGCCGATTAAGGTCAGATAAAGATTTTTATTGCCCATATTTGACTATCGCTCTGGCTGGATCTTAAACAGAATTGCCTCTGGAGGCTACCTGTGCGGCATTCGCAGCGGAATTGGCTGGAAATACATTACACTGTGTCCAACGTGTGATAATGGCATACAGCATATCGACTTGTATTTGCGAGCAGCCGCTTTGCGGTTTGCTTACCCTCTTTCGACACAATACGGCGTAACTTGAAAAAATTATCGCTTACACATTGATCATATACAGCACTAAAATTTTTTATTCGTGCCTTGCCTGACAGCCTGTCAAACTTAAGCTTCAACACTATGTTTTATTCCATAACAAACGCCATCTAAGATCACTCGTTCGGTCCCGTTATCAGATTTACGCCATCCTTAATTTTAAAAAACTGTTTTACCGCTACATCAGTTGTTCGATGGAAGAAATGGGAGGTGCAGTCTGGTAGTGTCGGATGTTATTATTCGCACCTTATGAAATATAAGAATATTTGCTTTTTTAGACTGGTGAAGAGATGAACAGCAACGAAATCCGCCTGAAATTTTTGGACTACTTTGCTTCCAAAGAACACACTATCGTGCCGTCCAGTCCATTGGTGCCGGGCAATGACCCTACGTTGCTGTTTACCAACGCTGGCATGGTGCAATTTAAAGACTGTTTCCTCGGACACGACAAGCGTCCTTATGTCCGCGCCACCTCATCGCAGCGCTGCGTGCGTGCGGGAGGTAAACATAATGACCTGGAGAACGTGGGTTATACCGCACGGCATCATACATTCTTCGAAATGCTGGGTAATTTCAGCTTCGGAGACTATTTTAAACACAGCGCCATCAAATATGCATGGGAACTGCTCACTGAGGTTTATAAGTTGCCAGCTGACAAGCTGTGGGTAACAGTTTACGCCGAAGATGATGAGGCCTATGACATCTGGTCTAATGAAGTAGGCGTACCCGTCGAACGTATTGTACGTATCGGTGACAATCAAGGCACGCGCTATGGCTCAGATAATTTCTGGCAGATGGCAGATACCGGCCCATGCGGCCCCAGTTCGGAAATTTTTTACGACCATGGGCCTGATGTTTGGGGTGGGCCTCCAGGCAGTGCGGAGGCTGATGGTGATCGCTATATTGAAATCTGGAACTTGGTATTCATGCAATACAACCGCGATGAAAAGGGTGTATTGCACCCGCTGCCCAAGCCATCGGTGGATACTGGCATGGGTTTGGAGCGCATTGCGGCAGTATTGCAACACAAGCATTCCAATTATGATATTGATTTATTTCAGTCTCTCATCTGTGCGGCGGCGCGCGAATCAAAGAGTAACGACCTTACCAACAATTCGCTCAAGGTGATCGCTGACCATATTCGTGCTTGTTCCTTTCTAATCGTGGATGGCGTAATTCCCGGCAATGAAGGGCGTGGTTATGTGCTGCGCCGCATTATCCGCCGCGCCATCCGGCATGGTTATAAACTGGGCTGTCGCGCAGCATTTTTCCATAAGATAGTAATTGATCTTGTCAGGGAAATGGGTGGGGCATATCCCGAGTTGGTCGCAGCACAAGAGCGGGTAACGGAGGTACTGCGTATCGAGGAAGAGCGCTTTTTTGAGACTATTGAGCATGGTATGAAAATGCTTGAAGTAGCACTCGATAAAGTTATAACGAGTGGTATTGGTTTTGATGTTGAACAGGGCAATGAGAAGGGTAGAGGTGAAGGCAAGTCGCTTCAACCAAAAATTCTTGTGGGGCATATTGCTTTTACTTTGCACGACACTTTTGGCTTTCCGCTCGACCTGACACAGGATGTATGTCGTGAGCATGGTGTCATAGTTGATGAAGTTGGTTTTAATGATGCCATGACTCGTCAGCGCGAACTGGCACGCGCGGCGGGAAAGTTCAAGATAGCGGCGGGGCTGGAATATGAAGGCGTATTAACGCAATTCCACGGGTACGAAAAACTAGCTACGCAAAGCAAGGTAGTGGCGTTGTACAAAGATGGCGCGACTGTGCAAGCGCTTTCCGCTACTGATACAGGTATTGTGGTACTAGACAACACGCCATTCTATGCAGAATCTGGTGGGCAAGTTGGTGACGTGGGCGTGCTGCAGATATCTTCCAGTAATCCAACGCTTTTTGTTGTAGAAGATACACAGAAAATCCAACCTGATGTGTCTGGCCACCACGGACAAGTAAAAAATGGTGTTATCAAGGTGGGTGACTTGATCGAAGCACTAGTCGATCAAGGCGCCCGTGCGCGCACTATCCGTAATCACTCAGTCACTCACCTGATGCACCGGGCGTTACGTGATGTATTGGGTGCGCATGTGCAACAGAAAGGTTCGCTGGTTGATCAGGAAAAAACACGCTTTGACTTTAGCCATAATGCACCAATGACCGACACGCAAATCCGGGAGGTGGAATGTCGTGTAAACAGTGCCATACAGGCGAATGCTGCGGTGAGCGTGCAAGTGATGTCTTATGACGATGCACTCAAGTCCGGCGCCATGGCATTGTTCGGAGAAAAGTATGGTGATGAAGTGCGCGTGTTAGGTATGGCCGAATTTTCCACTGAACTATGCGGCGGTACGCATGTTCAGCGGACTGGCGATATTGGCTTATTCAAAATTATATCTGAGAGCGGTGTGGCTGCTGGCATCCGCCGTGTTGAGGCGATCAGCGGGGAGGGCGCGCTGAACTGGGTGCAACAGCTTGATGCGAGCGTACATGAAGTCGCCGCCACGCTTAAGGTGCAGCCAAACGAACTAACCCAGCGTGTTACGCAAATGCAGGATGCGACAAAAGCGCTGGAAAAAGAGCTTGCTACCTTAAAATCTAAATTAGCTACTTCGCAAGGTGACGACTTGGCAAGTCAGGCTATAGAAATTAACGGCGTCAAGATAGTAGCTGCACTTTTGGAAGGTGCAGATATCAAGACATTGCGTGAGACTTTGGACAAGTTGAAAGACAAACTTAAATCGGCAGCCATCGTATTGGCTACCGTGGCTGATGGAAAAGTTACACTTATCGCGGGTGTTACCCCTGATATTACCAACAAGGTAAGGGCGGGAGAATTGGTTAATGCGGTGGCGCAGCAGGTGGGCGGAAAGGGTGGTGGCCGTGCGGATATGGCTCAAGCAGGGGGTAATCAACCTGAATTTTTAGCCACTGCACTCGCATCTGTATCAGCTTGGGTAAAAAGAAAGTTATAAGCAAGGTAAAACCCAGACAGAGATGGGCAGTTTTAGCGAGCTATCGCTATGCAGTACCTCTGCTAAAACGACCTACCTTGTCTGATTGAAATAGTGATCCCCCACAAAAATATGGACGTTTGTGCTGGGGATCATTTTTTTGCTACCAGTAAGGACGTCCAAATCCGCCATTCCATGGACCCCACGGATTGTACCAATATGACCCATAATAGCCATTATAGTAAGGATTTCGTGACCCATAATAGGAATATGGAATGAGCTTCGGCCATAAATAGACTGTTTCGGCGTTTACATGAGGGTAGCGATATTCGTATTCACCAAGCTTGCGTACGATCGTACCTTGAATGTTGCCAATAACTGTCACTTCGCGGCCTTGCGCATACACTTCTGGGTCGTAAAAGCCAGGTGCGCAAGCAATAAAGCGTCCCCATGTCATATCCGATTCAAGAGGTCTTGCTTTACTGTCCAATGGGTGGCTCACTATCTCAAAACACGTTTCATTCTTGCCTGGTGCCGTGTTTGCAATACTCCCCCCCCAGCGTACACGCTGGCCTACAAAATCAGCGTCTTGAGCTGCGTTTGGTGTCACTTCAGCAAATGCGCCAACAGCGAGCGGTTTTGGGACGGTGGCACAACCAGCAACAGCAATTGGTAACAGAAAAAGAAAAATCCAGGGATTCATGGAAGCCTCCTTAATTTTGGTAAGTTATCGGTCTATGTCCTCGTCGCTATTGTCAAAAAAACGTCTCAATCTGGACACCTCACTGTATACACTGTTATAGATATTGTCGCTCACTGTATTTGATAAGATGTCCGTTATTCGTTAATAATTAACATTAAATAATCTATTTAACTTGTTGCAAATACAGCAGTTCAACTTTTTTTCGAGCCCACGGCGTTCTTCGTAAAAATTTTAAGCTGGATTTTATACTTGGGTCGTGAGTGAAACATCGCACTGGCACAGCGGCACCCATAGCTTCCCAGCCCATGCTCTCGGATAGTTGTGTAACGATAGTTTCGAGAGTGATACCGTCCAAAGTGGGCGTGTTTACTGATTTTTTATTTGCATCCATGTTCGTATTTTACATGTGGTAGTTTGACTGGAGCACTTACAATGACACATCTTTTTTAAATATACACCTCTTCATGACAGACCCTGTTCGTCTCTCAAAATTCCTTGCCGAGTTAATTTCCTGCTCACGCCGCGAGGCCGAGCTTTATATTGCAGGTGGCTGGGTTATGGTCGATGGACAAGTGGTGGACAAACCGCAGTTCATGGTATCGCAGCAAGAGAAAGTTGAACTTCACCCTGAAGCTAATCTCGCTCCGGCTGCGCCAGTGACTATTTTGTTTCATCAACCGCCAGTCGCAGGAATGGATGCTAATGCTGCGCAACAACTTATTTGCGCCGATACGCGAGCGGCTGACGACCCATCTGGCATTCACATTAACAAACAACACTTTGCTCGGCTGAAGCAATGCATACCGTTAGAGAGGAATGCTAGCGGTTTGTTAGTATTTACCCAGGATTTTCGAATAGAGCGCAAGCTGACAGATGATGCAGCTACAATTGAGCAAGAATATATTGTGGAGGTTGCTGGTGAACTGTCTCCCGATGGACTCAAGCAACTCAATCACGGACTCAGTTTCAATGGTCGTTCTCTGCCTCCGATCAAGGTCAGCTGGCAAAACGAAACACGACTGCGTTTTGCCCTCAAAGGGGTGCAACCCGGCCAGGTTGCACATATGTGTAAAAGTGTCGGGTTACAGGTGCTGGCAGTGAAACGAATCCGGATCGGCCGAATGTCGATGTCCAAATTGCAGCCTGGGCTATGGCGTTATTTGATGCCGCATGAGAAGTTTTAACCCAATCGGGATTTATCCTAAATGTTGCAATATCTGGCGTTCACTCTGTACGACTTTCCAAGTAAATAATTAGCATGAGGTGTCATATTTATCTTTATGAATACATTTATATTATTACTGTAACGTAGGTGGCTCTGTGAGATGCTTGGGGCTGTAATGCAGCATCCAAGATGTACTGAATTTACCCTCTTATTTACCAGCCTCAAATTATTTCTACCAGCAATGAAATCTGCTTGGGAATGAAACAAGCGTCTCGCAAATTATCGGAAGTTATAGTGCAAATCCAAACGGTGAAAATGCGAACAGGTAGATTGATTGATCTCCATAACCGTTCGGCACTGCAGCGTGCTTCGCGGACTTATCACCCACTCAAAGGCGAGACTGCGTTGACCCTCGCGGCCGACCAAAGCGGCTGACCAGTTGCTTCGAGATAGGTGAGGTAAGTCCGTAGGTCAAATTCCAGCTGGTGATAATCAGGTTCCATATGCCGACACAGTTGATAGAAGGCTTTGTTGTGCTCACGTTCTTTGATGTGTGCAAGTTCGTGAACAACGATCATGCGCAAAAATTCAAGCGGCATCTCCTTGAACAATTCCGCTATGCGAATCTCACGCTTGGCCCTGAGTTTTGTGCCCTGTATTCGAGAGATGCTTGTGTGCGTGCCTAGTGCGTGCTGGATGACATGCAGCTTGCCGTCGAACGCAACCTTGCTCAGCTGTCCGGCATTGCGTAGATACTTGCCTTTGATTTCCAGCACATAGTCATAGAGCGCTTTGTCAGAGCGTACTGCGTGTGCTTGTGGATACTTCTGTAGCAGCATATTGGTCAGCAGGTCTTGTTCGATAAGCTGCTGCACTTGCACTGTCAGTGCTAATGGGTAACCAGTAAGGTAACTCGGCGAAGGTTTCGTGCGCATAGTGGCATTTCACGACATGGCAGTTGAAAAGAGATAAGCGATTATATGCCTGCCTTTTTAACTGCATCAGTCAGCGTGTTTTATCACCCATGCGACATATTGGTCCATCCAGTTCTGGAAGAATTTTTTGCTGGCTGTACCGATGTCACCGACTTCGTCAAACAACCCATCCTTTACCTGAACGAATGCTTCGGGTTGACCAAGCGTCGGTACGTTTAGGTGAGAGAGAATGTTGCGCAAATGCTGTTGCGCCATGGCCGTGCCATGAGTCCCAGGAGAAGCACCCAGCACACCAGCAGGCTTACCCGCCCAGGCACTTTGGCCATAGGGCCGCGAGGCGTGATCGATTGCGTTCTTGAGTACGCCAGGAATAGAGCGGTTGTATTCGGGTGTAACAAACAGTAGACCTTGCGCCGCCACAATCCCGCCTTTTAGCTGCTTGACGGATTCTGCCTGGTTGGCGTCGTCGTCCTGGTTGTAAAGTGGCAAGTCGCTGATTTGCAATTCTTTGAATGAGAACTCTGATGGTGCTAATTTTACAATGGCGTGAGCTAGCTTGCGGTTGAATGAATCCTTACGAAGGCTTCCAACAATAACGGCAATTTGATATTGGCTCATGATGATCTCATTTTAAATATGATAGAAAAACATAAACCCTTTCGACCACATCAGTGCAGCTACACACCTTATATGTTTTTCGACACGATTGTTGACTTTCTAAGTTTCACTTAGTTATATCTTCGACATGAAACGCATCGGCCAGAAATGCCATGCTCTCATTCCACGAAGCCTTGTCTGCTGCAGCGTTATAGGCCACCGGCAGCTTAAATTTCTGAGCATATTTATCTGCGTCCGGATTAGTGAAGCTATGCTTGGCGCCGGGATAGGTCACCGCTTTGTAAGTCACGCCGGCTTCCTCCATCTCCTGCCTGAAGGCGGCGACCTGCGTAGCAGGAATCATCGGGTCATCTTCGCCAGTGAAAGACGCGATTTGCGCCTTGACCTTGCCTGCTTTTGCCGGAGACTCTGTTCCCAGACCACCGTGGAAGCTTATCACCGCCTTAAGAGGTTCACCGATGCGCGCCATGTTCAATACTACAGAACCACCAAAACAATAGCCGATGGCTGCGATGCGGTTGGCATCCACGGTTTTATCCTTCCTGATCAGGCTGTATGCGCTATCGAATCGGGCTTTGGCGATGTCAGTGTTCTTTGCTACATCGCTGGCAAACTTGGCCGCATCGTCTGGGTGATGCGCCTGTTTGCCGTCACCGTACATATCTACTGCCAGTGCAGTGTAGCCACGCTCCGCCAACATACGAGCGCGTTTGCGCGCATATTCGTTGTGTCCCCACCATTCATGCACTACCAGAATGCCAGGCCGCTTGCCCTTTATAGCATCGTCGTAGGCGATATAACCCTTGAGAATGGTACCGTTGGCGCTATAGCTCACTTCTTTGCCTTGGACGGCAGCGTAAGACGCAGAAGTTGCAAACACCAAGCCCGCAAACAATAGAAATTTATTCATCATTCTCTCCAAAAAATTACCGGGAAATTCATGTAGACTGAAAGTTAACCCAGTGAGTTTTGCATACCCTTGCTGCGAGGATTAACAATGGTGATATTCAGCAAAAATATGAAAGGTATTTCGTTCTGCAGTGCAGTAGATTGTTAAAGTTTGTAACGTAGAGATTGGGAGATCTGAGTTATAAATGATAATTGCCCTCCAATATGGTGTTTAGATTTTTGCGGACACAAAATCCAAAAAGGAGGGCAAGATGGGAGCGCTCCCACTTCAGAAAGATATTACGATTGAATTTTACTGTCAACTTAGAGTCAACATACGGCGGAGTGATTTTGCATCGATTATGAAAGCGTTTCTTATGTTGTTGCCACAGTTGCTGGACGATTTCTTTCAGAAAGTATTTGTTGTCTTCGGCGAGTACGAAATGTCCCGGGAGAAAAAATCATTCGTCTGTAAATGTTGAAACAATAACACCAAGTTTATATGGAGGACGCGGCATGGAAAGGCTACGCTCACTTACCTGGGTTCGCTCCGAATTGTTGGCAGCTTTATCAGTAAGTTCGACAGGCTGCTAGTGAAGTGACTTAGAGCATTCGATAACTCCAGCTATCCTGATGATGAACCCTGGTGGCCTGACGGTGAAACTTGTGACACGATGATGGAACCTTATGCTGAAAGCAGAAATACGCGACTGAATATGTCTGTACCTTGTGAACACATCACTTTAGGCAGTCGGCTGCACCAATGAAACTGCGCAAACTCTCTATCTGGTTTTCTGTGGGGATGCTGCTCGTATTGGGCGCAAACATGTTGTGTGTCGTGCTGATTGATCAGGCGTACAGCAAAATGTTGGCTGTGCAAGAACATCGGCAGCTGTCTATTCAATTGGCTAACGAACTGCAAGAAGAGACCAGGCAGCTGACCAAATTGGTGCGCGCCTACTCGACCACCGGCGAGCCGCGCTATCTTTTGTATTACTACGACATCCTCGCTGTACGTCAGGGCAAAAAACCCGCGCTTGACATGGCGGATTCAACTCTGAAGTGCAACTTTTGTAAGCGAATTTAGGTGGCGAGCTGCGTTAATATCGGAGCCACTTAAACGACCAAGTAAAAGGAGCACAGATGAAGAAATATAAGCAGCTCACCAGCGGGCAACGATATCAGATTTACGGATTGAAACAAGCGGGTTTGAAACAAACTGAACAGATTGCTTTTGCCGCTACGCAAGGGCTATATGATCCGGACAAACGCATATTCGTTTCCGAAGGGACTCCCCGCCTCGATTTTGCCAGCAAGCTGGTTTACAGCCAGGCTTATAATCAGCTGAAGGCCAATTTGGCACACGCTGTAGAAGGGCTGAAGGAGCAAGTCAGCAAGCGCACCCAGGGCGAGGTCGAGCATGCAACCGCACACTTACAGCGGCTTATTATGGTTTTGCTGGTAAGCATGGCAGTCACCATCGGTCTGGTTGGATTAGCCTTTAACACCGTACGCCTCCAGGTATTAAAGCCGATCGAACGACTCAAGCGGTCTGCCGATCGATTGTCGGCAGGTGACTACACTATCCGCACCAGCCTGGATTCAGCACGGGACTCAGAGGTAGATGAATTGGCCGTGTTGAACGAGACGTTTGACAGCATGGCGCAATCAATTGAAGCTGATATCAACCGTCGCCAAACCGTACAGTTGACATTGGAAAAAGCGCGCAATCAAGCCGAGAATGCGACCAAAATCAAATCCATGTTTTTGGCTACCATGAGCCATGAAATTCGCACGCCCATGAACGCTATTCTGGGTATGGCCTACTTGGCGCTAAAAACAGACCTGAATGCGCGTCAGCGCGATTATATTTCCAAGGTGCATAACGCCGCCAAGATGTTGATGGACATTATCAACAACGTCCTGGATTTTTCCAAGGTTGAAGCTGGCAAACTGGAACTGGAACAAAATCGCTTTCTGATTGAAGAGGTGGTTTCCAACGCTCTGGCCTTATTTCAACAACGCGCTTACGAAAAAGAAATAGAATTATTGTTCGAAGTGGACACCCCTGATTTGCTGGGTGAAGACGGCGCTTTGGTTGGGGATGCGCTGCGCCTGGGGCAAATTCTCATCAACTTGTTATCCAACGCCATCAAATTTACGCATAGTGGTAATGTCAAGTTGACGTTGGGCATGGACACACAAGATGTCGAATCGATGACACTACGCTTTACCGTGAGCGATACGGGTATCGGCATGACGGTGGAACAGATAGAGCACTTGTTTCAAGAGTTCAGCCAGGCGGATGGCTCCACTACGCGAAAATATGGGGGGACGGGCTTGGGGCTGGCGATTACCAAGCGTTTTGTCGAGCTGATGGGCGGACGTATCTGGGTGGAAAGCAAACCCGATGCAGGCTCGCACTTTATCTTTACTGCGCGCCTCTTGCGCGCGCAAAAGCGCACGGCTTCGACTGTGAGCTTGCCCGGTGTACAGGCCCTGCGCGTATTGGTCGTGGACGATCAACCTGAAGCGCGTACGGTGCTGATCAAAATGTTGCGTCATCTTGGCGTGGGTCAGTCACCAGAAGCCGGCATTGACAGTGCCGAAAACGGGCAGACTGCGCTAGAGATGATTGCCCAGGCGCAGCAACAAAATCGCCCCTATCATCTGCTTATGCTGGACTGGGTCATGCCCGATATAGATGGCGAACAAGTTTTGCGCAGCCTGCACGTACAACCGCCAGACAACCAGCCTTGGCCGGTCATCGTCTCCGCCTACGATTCGGATGTCATGCACGACACCGTATCCAGGTTGAATGCCCATCTATTCCTGTCCAAACCAGTATTGCCTGAGGCGCTGCGGCATTTATTCAAGGGTCTGTCGGAGCATGAGCTCGCATCGCCGTCGAATGAACCAAGCGCACCGCCAGAGGCCGTTACACTATCAGGTCAATGGCCAGACTGTTTGCCCAAACTTAGAGCATTGCTGGGTGAATGCAATGTTGAGGCGGCAGATTTATGGCAAGCCCACAAGTCCACATTTGCAAGCCTGCTGCCAGTGCAAACTGTACATCGCATCTCAGTGGCGCTGGATAATTTTGATTTTGATCTTGCCTTGGCCCAGTTGCCGGAACCTTGAAATTTCAAATTCTTGAAACTTCATAACATAGCGGAGTAGACCCACCATGTTTGCCAAAACCAAACGCGCGACTATATTGCTGGTGGATGATTTACCCGACAATCTGAGCGTGTTGAGCAGCATCTTGCGTGAAGATTACCGTGTCCAGTTGGCGACCAGCGGTGCCAAAGCCCTGAAGCTGGTTGCGGCCAGTTCGCCGGATTTAATTTTGCTGGATGTGATGATGCCGGAGATGGATGGTTATGAAGTCTGCAAACGCCTCAAGGCCAATCCAGGCACCTGTGATATTCCCGTGTTGTTTGTCACCTCTCGCAACCAAGTCGAAGATGAAGAACTCGGACTGACGTTAGGCGCAATGGACTACATTCATAAGCCGATTAGCCCACTGATTATCAAAGCACGGGTGCGCAACCATATTACGCTCAAACTACAAACCGATTCGTTAAAACAACTTTCGTTCATGGATGGACTAACCCAAGTCGCCAATCGACGTCGTTTCGACGACACGCTTGTCAACGAGCTACGGCGTGCGGCACGGCAACAATACGAACTGTCCTTGTTGATGATAGACGTGGATTATTTCAAACTATTTAACGACAACTATGGTCACGGCTTGGGCGATCAGTGTTTGACTCGAGTCGCCCAAGCTATGCTGGTTGAGGTGAACCGTCCAATGGATTTGTTAGCGCGTTACGGCGGCGAAGAATTTGTCGTTTTACTACCAGACACTGATCTGGAAGGTGCTTGCAAAGTGGCCGAATCCTTACGCAAAGCCGTTGCCGCCATACAAATTGCCCACGTTTATTCTCCGTTCGCTGCACATGTGACAATCAGCGTCGGGGTTGCTTGCAACACCCAGAGCGAAGCAAGATCAGCGACGGAGTTACTCAATCAGGCTGACCAAGCACTCTACCTAGCCAAACAAGCAGGACGTAATCAGGTAAAGTCTTGGCAGGCGGATTCAATTCTTGATTTTTTTTCGCTCAAGAACAGCTAATGATCGTAAGCTTTCCAGCACCTGTTGTAAAACAATGGAATCACTATCTCGTGAAAATACCATATAAACAGGCAACCGAAACTGCGCACTGCCAGGTACAAGAAACATTTTTTTAGTCTGAACTAAAGTTTCAGCTATGCGTGAAGGAATAAAACATGATCCGCCATTGTTGATGATTAGCTGTACTCCAAGCCAGCCGATATTTACAACCTGAGGAGGGCTTTGCATATTAGGGTAATAGCTATTATGCAGTTCATAAAATTCCGGTCCCCAGTCTACATAGATGTAATCTTCATTTGGCCAAGGCTTATCCGGATCGGTGGTCACTAACACCAATATGTCATCAAATAAATACTCAATCTGAAGGCCAGAACTTTGTTGTGGAGTGTACATCATGCTCACATCCATTCTGCCTTCGATGAGCCCGCGAATTAAATCATCTTCAAAGCCAATTTCGCTACGAATATAAATATTCGGCGCTAGAGTCCGCAGTGCGCCAACCCACCGAGGCAGCAATTCATCCCACAAGGAGATTCGAGCCCCTACAGTAATTCTGGTGTGGAAGCGATTAGGCAAGTTAATGTCATGCCGCGCTTGTTCCAGTGTTAATAAAATGGATTTCGCATGTCGAAAAAAACGTTGTCCTGGGAGTGTTAATTTTGCACCGGAGCGATCACGCACAAATAGAGTAACACCAAGATAGGCTTCCAGCCTTTGTATGCGTGCACTGACAGTTGACTGGGTAACATGCAGTCTATCTGCAGCTTCAACAAAGCTATTATTGGCGACTACACCCAAAAAAGTTCTGATCTGATCTATGTCCATAATATTAATATCGAAGATGTCGATACTAAAGTCCAATTAAAATCGTTTGTCAAATACCACACTAATAATTTAAATTCGCAGTTATGCAAATATAAATTGTTGTTAGATAGGCCGCCGATGAATTCAAATAATTCTATTTTTAATGAACAAGAGGTGCTTCATGAATTGAAGCACTACTTGCCTAGTCAGGCTCCACTAAAAGATTTTATCCATCACAATACATTACATGCATTTCAGAATTTTAAATTCCATGATGGTATTCATCATGCATCCAAAATATTTGGTTATTTTGTCTCGCTTCAGTTAGAAGATTATAGATCGCTATACATATCTAAGCGTATCCGGGAAGATATTCTAAAAAGAATTATTGCTGAGCAAAAAGGGTTAGAGCACGCAAATGAGTGGATGCACAATGTGCTCAGTAAGAAATATGACACATCCATCTCATCAAGAATCGGTTTACTAAGATTAAATTGGAAAAAACAATACCATGTAGACCTTGATTTGGCTATCCATCCACTTCTTTTCAGGATTCTTTGCAGTTATCTCGATCAGGGAATTTCAATATGGGGCTTTCCTGTTGGACATAAAGGCTTCCTGTCTTCTATAAGAGAAATTGAAACGAACAGTTTTACAAGCTTCTTTAAAGGAAATAGAGCAAAAAAACTTCTCCTTACGGGCAATTGTAAAATTGAAGATTTGTTAAAAATTCTTGTTGGTGACGAAACACTGTACAAGCATTATTTATATGATCAGCAATTTGCTCATCAAGGTTGGTCAGGTATTGTATCTGCCATTGAGGACCAACCACAGTCTCTATTAAACCCCAAAAAAATATCAATTCATGACTTAGTTATTTTTGAACTCTTACTAGAGATCGATACACTTGATTCGAAATTTGAAGAAGGTTGGTTGCCAATTGGTAACAATTTAGAAAACAGGCCTGCAGAACTTTTTGAGGAAGTTCCAAAAACAGAATTAGATGAGGTCCTTTCAATTTGGCAAGATGCTTTTGAATGGTCTTATTATGATCCAGTGCTTGCCGCTATTCAATTGCAAAAAAAGAAAAAGGAAACAGTTCCTTTCCACAAAAGTTTTCAAATGTTTACATGTATCGACGACAGGGAACTTTCGTTCCGTCGTTACCTTGAAAGAGTTGACCCAGAATGTGAAACTTTTGCAACACCTGGATTCTTTGGAGTTGAATTTTATTTTCAACCTGAACATGGAAAATCCTATACAAAATGTTGTCCTGCACCAGTCACACCAAAGTATTTAATCAAGGAAACAGAAACTAGAAAAAAGAGGAAGAAAGAGGCATACCTTTCAAAATTGTCACATTCTCTTTTTTCAGGTTCGGTCATTTCTCAAACACTGGGATTACTATCAGGATTTAAACTCGCACTGAATGTTTTCTGGCCTTCTGCGATGCCTGCTATGTCCTCACCGATTGCACATATGGATAAGCTTTCGAAGCTTACCATTGAAAACAAAAATGTGGACCATAAGGAAAACGATTTACAAGTTGGATTCACAATCGATGAAATGGTTCAACGAGTGGAAGCAATTTTAACCAGTGTTGGATTGGTAAAAGATTTTGCATCAATTGTATATATTGTTGGACATGGTGCAACCAGTATTAATAATCCTCATTATTGTGCCTATGACTGCGGAGCCTGTGGAGGCAGGCCTGGTTCAGTTAACGCAAGAGTATTTTGCTTTATGGCTAATCACCCTGAAGTTAGAGCGATGTTGAGTTCAAGAGGGCTAGTAATTCCAATCGAAACACAATTCCTGGGTGCTCTTCATGATACTACTCGTGACGAGATCACTTATTTTGATGAGGATTTACTTTCTCCTGTGAATTTGACAAATCACCAAAAAAATATCCCCGTTTATACCAAGGCCCTGGATTTAAACTCCAAAGAAAGATCGAGAAGGTTAGTGTCAATTGATACTCATTTGAGCGCTGAAAAAATTCATAAAGAAATTCTTAGGAGATCAGTTTCATTATTCGAGCCTCGACAAGAACTTAACCATTCAACTAACGCATCTTGCTTTGTCGGTAGACGGGATCTAACAAAGGACATCTATCTAGACAGGCGGTCATCTATGAGTTCATACGACTACAGAATAGATCCTGAAGGAAAATATCTGTTTAATGTTATGAAACCTATTGCACCGGTTATGGGGGGGATCAGTCTCGAATACTTCTTCTCACGTGTTGACAATTACAGATTGGGTGCGGGAACCAAACTTCCACATAATGTTATGGGGCTTATTGGCGTTGCTAACGGCAGTGATGGCGATTTAAGACCAGGTCTCCCAAGCCAAATGATTGAAGTTCATGATCCTATTCGTCTCCTTGTGATTGTTGAACACTTTCCTGAAGTTGTATTGGGAGCCATTAATCAGCAAGCAGCAACTTATGAATTTTATATAAATGAGTGGGTTCGGCTTATTGCAGTAAATCCAGAGACACGCGAGCTTTTTTTGTTTAAAGATGGCGGCTTCTCTGTTTACCGTCCATTAACTCGAGCTCTTGGTTCTATATCAGATGCTATTACTTTAATTGAATCAGTTAAAGCAGCAGAATCTATTCATATAGTTGAAGCCACAAAAGAGAATTTGCCAGTCTACTTAATTGATTAAGGTTTTAATATGACTTTGCTACTCACATCAATGCTTCAATTTTTTATACTCATACCATTTTTGGGATTTGTTTTTAGTCTGTTTATCCCAGCTAAAATGGAAAATGCTGTCTCGCGAATTGTCCTTGTTACTGTGGGTTTGCATTTAATTCTTTCTTGGGTATTCCTGCTTGTATGGCTACTCAATAATCACCCAACACTTGAAAAAAGTGAGATTACACTTTTTAAAACAAAGGATTATCAATTTTTAATTTCTTTCTATTTTGATAAGATCAGTGCTGTTTACCTATTTGTTGGTTCTGCTCTCACATTCCTGGTGACACAATACTGCCGTTGGTATCTTCATCGAGAAGATGGTTACAAGCGTTTTTTCAACGTCATTCTTTTCTTTTATATTGGCTATAACTTAATAGTATTTTCAGGAAATTTTGAAACCCTTTTTGCTGGCTGGGAGATACTCGGTTTTTCTTCATTTTTATTGATTAGCTTTTATAGAGATAGATACTTGCCTGTTAAAAATGCGCTCAAGGTCTTTACAGTGTTTCGTATTGCCGATATGAGTTTACTCATTGCTATGTGGATGAGTCATGCTTTTTGGCATAAAAACATTAATTTTTCAGAATTAAATGATGAACAATTTATTATCGAACATCTTCAAATCCATCCTGTTCTGGGTGTTTTAATATCCCTAATGATATTACTTGCCGCCGCAGTAAAATCAGGTCAACTTCCTTTTTCTTCCTGGGTTCCAAGAGCAATGGAAGGTCCTACTCCATCCAGTGCAATTTTTTACGGATCGCTTTCAGTTCATTTAGGTGTATTTCTTTTATTACGAACATTTCCTTTTTGGGAACACCTTACTTCCATAGTAATAACGGTAGTTATTTTAGGCTTATCTACCAGTATTGTTGCCACAGGTATTGCACGAGTTCAATCATCCGTTAAAACGCAAATTGCCTATTCCTCGATTGCTCAAATTGGACTAATTTTTATTGAAATTGCTTTAGGTTTTCACACTCTTGCATTGATTCATTTTGCCGGAAACGCTTTTTTAAGAACCTATCAACTGTTAGTTTCGCCTTCGGTAGTAAGCTATATGATTCGCGAGCAATTTTATAATTTTATTCCACGTCATTATATTGATAAAAAGTCAGCTTTCAAAAAACTTGACTATTCAATATATTTGTTATGTCTCAAAGAGTTCAATCTGGATAGCTTCGTATATCGTTTCTTTTGGAATCCTTTGAAGTGGGTTGGCAGAAAGTTAAATTTTTTCTCAGGAATTGAAATTGTTATTTTCTTTATTGCAACATATCTCATTGGTCTAATCTGCTTATTCAATGCAGAGCTAATACCAAAAGAAGTATACGAACACTTACCTGAATTTTTTGCATTGATTGGTTTGCTAATGGTGCTTAAAGCATTTACAGAAAGAAAAAATGCTCTGCTAAGTTTGGGCTTGGTAATTACCATGCATCTATATCGGACTCTCGCCATATCGTTAAATGGCGCTATAAATACCAATGAAATTATTCTGTATTTAAGCGGCGTAATTATTTCAGGAGCCGTAGGCTACGTTTGTCTGAATGAACTCAAATCTCTCGAGCACAACATCACTTTAGATCAGTTTCTAGGTCACTCTCACGAGTATCCGAAATTGTCTTTTATTTTTCTATTAGCTTGTTTAGGCCTAATGGCATTCCCAATGACTCCAACATTTATTGGAGTAGAGCTAATATTTTCTCATATTCATGAAGAGCAGGCTGGCCTGGTATTTTTCGCTGCCTTGAGTTACGTAGTAACGGGACTGGCATTGATCAGGATATACGCTCGTATTTTTCTAGGGCCTCATATAAAAACCTATCATGCTCATCCTAACAGGTCCACTTAATTCAAATTTAATTTGAAATTCAAACATATAAGATAACAATTGATGGCCTCTTAAATTTTTTAAAGTTAATGCGCGTTGTCATGTTCAATCCAAACTGTGGAGGACATGACAAATATAAAAGCACCGATTGATATTGCTAATTAATGAAGACAAGAATTTTGGTGCATTGAATGAACAGTTCAATAGTTCTCTCGAAATTAATTAGCGAAATATAAGGCAGTATTCACAGGAAAAAGTTCCTGAAATATTAGCCAAGGCAAGTAATTTCAAGCATTAAGGATGTGCTACTGGATACTGCCACGTTAGTTCAGATTTTATAAGCAAAGGGGCCAGCACATTATGCTGAACGATAAACCGCCGGATAAACTTTATACCAACAATGTGCCTACACTTTAAAAACAACGTTAAAGCAGGCCATAAAGTCACTATAAAGCCGGATATTTCTACCCAACAATTAGGAGCAACATAATTATGAGTTCCATTCAATCATCTCTTCCCAAAGAGGGTCTGGCCGGATTAAAAGAAAACTTTCGATTTGATTTTATCTCAGGGTTTCTTGTGTTTATGCTCGCGTTACCTCTCAGCTTAGGCATTGCAAAAGCAAGTGGATTTCCATCTGCAATGGGTGTTCTCACAGCCATGGTTGGAGGTATGTTCGTCAGTTTTTTTGCCGGATCACGCCTCACCATCAAAGGTCCTGCTGCTGGCTTAATAACAATCTGTGCGGGATGTGTAGCAGAATTTGGAGGCGGCCCGGAAGGGTGGCATCTAGCTCTAGGCGCCATTGTAGTCGCTTCATGGATTCAAATCATTTTGGGTTTCATGAAAGCCGGTTCACTTAGTGATTTTTTTCCACATTCGGCGGTACATGGAATGCTGGCTGCCATCGGAATCATCATCTTTGCTAAACAAATCCCTATCTTGCTGGGCATTGACCCCTCCACATTAAAAGGATTAAGTCCAATTGCGCATTTGGAACGCATTCCCGATTTTGTAATGAACGCAAATCAACCGATTGCAATAATTGGCATTATCAGTTTAATCGTTTTATTTGGTATGCCGAAAATAAAAAATAATTTTTTGCAAAAAATTCCAGCGCCGATGGTTGTACTGTTAGTAGCCGTTCCAGCGGCTGTTATGATGAATTTTAACACAACGCAACCGGATTATGCCCTTGTTCATATCGGCGACTTCTGGGGTTCAATAGGATTTAACGCCGACTTCTCTGGAATAACTAGTTTTGTATTCTGGAAATATGTATTCATGTTCCTTGTCGTGGGTAGCCTGGAATCCTTACTCACAGTAAAAGCGGTTGATGGGTTGGATCCATGGAAGCGTCAGTCGGATTACAACAAAGACTTGGCTGCTGTTGGGGCAGGTAACGCAGTTTCGGGATTATTGGGTGGACTTCCAATGATATCTGAAGTTGCTCGAAGCTCAGCCAACGTACGCTTTGGTGGGCGTACCGTTTGGGCCAATTTCTTTCATGGCTTCTTTTTGTTGGTTGCCATGCTACTGATGATTCCTGTGATTGAAATGATTCCCAATACCGCGCTAGCAGCCATGTTGATATTTGTTGGCTACGTGCTTGCTGCACCTTCGTTATTCTACAAAACCTACAAAATCGGAAGTGAACAATTAGTTATTTTTGTAATAACCATTGCCGCAACTATCACTACCGATTTACTGATAGGGGTCGCCTCAGGCATCGTAGCCAAATTTATATTCCATATTATAAATGGGGCTACGCTTCGTAGTATGTTCAAAGCTCGTTATACATTAACTAAAGATGAAGATGAGTACAGTTTTACCATTCAGGGTGATGCGATATTCTCCAACTTGATGAGCTTTAAAAATGCATTCAAAGAATTTGAGGCTGGAAAAAAAGTGAGGCTGGATTTTTCCAAGGTCAAACTCATTGACCATTCTTTTATGGAATTCCTTAAACACTTTGAAGATGAATATACTCGCGCTGGCGGAACAGTAATTGTAAAAGGTTTCGATCGATTCCAGACTTTTTCCAATCATCCACTTGCTGGAAGAAAAATAAGCAAACAGTATTTCCCCCTGGAAGAGGAACCTGCTCAAGCAAAGGGTGTGTTAGTAGTAAATGGTTTCGGGTGGGTTCAGTTGACAATTCTGCTTGGAATGTTATGCGCCCTGCCGCTATTAATTGTTGGAATGGGCAAGACCGAGCAGGATATAAATGCTGTCCAGCAGGATCCTGCTATTCCGCTCGAGCAAGTGGCGCATATTGAATTGCTATTACTGGAAAATCGGCTTGCCATCGCGACTGCTCTGGTAACACCGACGCCCGAGATAATTAGCCACCATACCGCTCAGATAGTAGAGAACATTGAGGATATAGAAAAAACGTGGGAGGCCTACCTGACTAACCATCTTTCACCCGCTGAAAAGAAATTAGCAGAGAGGTTTGCCGCAAACCGTAATAGATTTATCAACGAAGGCCTGAAGCCAGCCATATTCGCTTTACGTGAACATGATGTTAATGAAGCGAACCGTATTGTTGTGCGAAAGCTCCGTCCCCTCTATCAGCCTGTTGGAAAAGATATACATGCACTCGTTAAGCTGCAGCAGGCAGATTTTTTGGCTCTTCAAAATAAAAAATAGTCTGAGCCTTATTGTGTGATAAAAAAACATGATATCTGTATTGTGGGTGCAGAAAGAAGGCACGATTGAACTTAAAGATTAGACTGGGCTTCCCTAAGAAATGGATGCTCAGTCTCTCCCTGCCAATATCTTATTTTTATTAGTTGTGCTCTGAGCGGCGCGCCGATTTCTGTCATTGATTGCAACCCGTTCTTGCGTTATGGGAGGCGCTTCAGCCAAAAGGTGATCGAAGCTGGCGTGATTAACTTTGTGCAGTACCTCCTGTGTCAGGCTACTGTAGTGCGTCAATTAGAACTGTACTTAACAGTACAAGTGCATTCGTCGTGGTGTTTTCACTAGCGTGGCCGAACCGGAGGCTGTCATTAACGAATATTTTTCTGTGTATAGCGCCAATCCAAAGTCGTTTATCTGTACAGCAAAAGACAGCAACATCCTCGCTAAGGTCACATGCGCTCGTGTCACATTAAAAAATATACCTCTAGTAATCTGTCGGACTTAAAGGAAATCGGCTGCAAATTGAGCTGAGCGGTGACTATTCCGCTGTTTTTTTGGGCAGTAGAACAACAATTACCCTGCAAAATCGACAAGTGATGTAAGCAGGTATTTCACCGCAAGGTGAAAGTTCGCATAATCACCCCGCGCTCAGCTAAATTTTCGCTACGATTCATTAAGTCCGACATGCTGCTGGTCGGCGCACTACACTAATTTATAACATTAAGCGTGTGGCGATGTTGATTCGAAAAAATGCAATTAAATTTCGACAAAGTCATTGCGCCAGAAATTTCAAAAAAATTTAAAAAAGAAATAATTACAGAAAAATATCACTTTAAATTAAATATAATCCTAATTATTTAGAGAAAATTGTGGGAGATCGTTTTCCAGGCTGAGATGATTTCTTTTTCTTAGGTGTTTTGAGAGTTGCCCTTATGATATTTGGTGAGTATACCCGCATAAGGGGTGATGCCGATAACGGCGGTGAATATTGCAGCTGGACATGGTTTGGAGCGACGCGCTTGAATTTCTAAGTTAAGCGGATTTCAAACATAGCAACGTCATCTCCCGCGAAAGCGGGAGATGACGTTCTGTTTTTAAGTGATAGTGCCCGATGTTATGGCTTGATGAATTTCAGGGTCCAGCGATCAGTGTTGCCGGTTACCGTTTTACGACCTACCTCATAACGAAGTTCATCATCAGCCCGGTAGTGCAGGTCTGAGAAGTCTACAAATTTGAACCCGGCAGCCTCAATTTCATGAATGGCTAACACTGGATCAATCCGACGACCATTTTCAGGCGTATCGCTTTCCATGTGGCGGCGTGTGTGGTCAACGACGGCGTAAATCCCACCCGATTTCAAGGCATCAAAAGAAGCCTTGTTCATAGCCGTACGACCTGCTAAATCGAAACTGTGATAATTACGAAATGTTAACACCATGTCCACATCGGTCACACCTAGACCATTGGTCTTGAGAGTATAACGGCGGGCACCATCCGGTTTGTACATCTTCGAGTCTGTGGCGACAATCTGCACGTCCTTAAACCCAGGTTCAGTTATGACGGTCTTGGAAATACGCTCTGTGCCTATCGCAGCATAAAATTTGCCGTTGTCCTGAACAACGGGTGCCAACAACTTGGTGTACCAGCCGCCACCAGGAATTAACTCAACAATCTTCATATTATCCCTGAGACCGAAAAACTTAAGCGTCTCAATCGGACGACGGTTGCGATCACGTTCTTTTTCAGCGTCAGTTCTGACTTCCGCTGCCATCGCTGCTTTCAGCTTGGCTTCCACTGCGTCAAAATCATCAGCAAACGCCAATCCGGTAGAGACTATCAATAAAGCGCAAAGAAAATATTTCATAAGAATTCCCTGTAGTTCAATTTAAAAGTGCAGGGTGCAAGCATATAGGAATTAACCGTTGCTGGAAACAACTTAGCCCGGTTAGGTCGAATGGAAAAACCCCCGTCAAGTGCGATCCTGTACCCGTCAGTAGCTGGCCACGGTTTGAGCCCGTCACCCCTTGAATGCGTTCTGAAATCTATGCCTCACCTGCTAGTGACATGACATGGACCTGCTTGTACAGCATCACTGATGCTACCGCGCGCAAGTGGAAAGAGCGTACAAGCGCTGATACCGGCTCAGGAATTGCTCGACGTCGAGCTGCGCCGTTATGGAGTATCCAGTCTAGAAAATCCTCAGCCATAAATCGAGAAGGAAACGGCGCCACTCAAAATCTTCAAAGACTATAAGCCAAAGTTCCTGCATGTTGACATCAAGTACTTGTCACAGATGCCCGATGAGATGCAGTGAAGTTATCTGTTTGTCGCCATTAATTGTGCAACACGGTGGGGTGGAGCGGTCGATAAATATTCATCTTATCCCGATTAAAAAGGAGGTGCACCTGCCACGAGCCAAGTTAAATATATAGCACCTGCCGCGCAGGCCAAGGTGGCAATAGTCAGTAACAGCGCTTGCATCCATAGCCCCATTTTTTCGGGGAGCGAAATTTTGGCAGCCAGTGGAATTACGGCCAGTATAGGTAAGGCATACCATGGCAACTGCGCTGACAGCACTGCGAGGCAGCCAGTCAACCCAGCGATGAGCGACAATGGCAGGGTAAAGCTGCGCCCGCATGGCAATCGGGTATTAGATAAAACTTGAAGCAGCAGGTAAGCGCTTGCCGCCGCACCCAGAGCTAAACCGAACTGGCCGAGCAGGGCAGAAGCACCAAACAATGCAGCCCCCCCAGTACCCAGTCCCAATGCCATACCTGCACTTCCTGCTCGCACTGGCGTTTCATGCAATGTATCCATCCAGAATATCAGCCAACCGGCATACAAAGCACAAGCGCCACCCCAAAGTAACATATGCGTCATGTCCTGCTGTTGCAAGATGCGTAACGCCATCCATATTGTTGCAATACTGCCCGTTATAGCGAGAATCATGCGTAGCGGGCGCCAATTGAACCGTATTAGTATTAGAGCAAGCAGTGCTGAGAGCAAGCCCAGCAGCACGATTTTGCGCGAAGAGGTAAGTGGCTCTATGGAAAAATCACTCACCAAGTAAACAGTGACAGCAAACCCGGCAATAACAGCTAAACCGCTTAAACGTAAGCGCAGTAATAACTCTGCCACTATCAGCGCGATGACGAAGGGAGCGAGGCCGCCCTGCACCGCTGGATTATTTAGTAGTTCTTGCATTTAATGCGCACAGTTTTATTAATTGCTAATGACATTTTATTCTCCAATGAAAATTTATTAGTTTGCGGCTATGTCTATTTATAAAATAAATTTACATTGGTGTGCCACTCTTGAAATATTAGTCGCTACTCCCAACATTAAGGCTATGTCACAATTAGTTGTTGAATTTTAGTTAAAAATTTACTAAACACTTATAAATGATAGGGTTGGATGTTCTTCTGATTAACGATAAATAGTTCATAATCAAATGGTTGGAAAAAATAAACAGATAGCTACGGCATGGCCAACATCAAGTGCTACGATATGATAAACAATAAATTGCACCCCATATATTTAGTTTAAGAGAGGCACACATATGAAACGAGTATTTCTGTTTGTCGTGACTAATTTGGCCGTAATTTTCGTCATCAGTATAACCTTGCGTTTGCTTGGCGTAGACACAACGCTGAATGAAAGCGGTGGCATTAATTTCAACGCTCTCTTGGTTATGTCGGCGGTGATAGGTTTTGCTGGTTCGCTAATCTCGTTATTCTTGTCCAAATGGTCGGCTAAACGGATGGTTGGTGCACAGGTTATTACTAACCCGATAGAACCTATTGAGCGCTGGTTGATGGAAACCGTACGCAATCAGGCTCAAGCTGCGGGTATCGGTATGCCTGAAGTAGCCATCTATGAAGCACCAGACGTAAATGCTTTTGCTACCGGTTGGAACCGCAACAATGCGCTAGTGGCAGTAAGCACCGGATTGCTGCATAACATGAGCCGGGATGAGGTAGAAGCTGTGTTAGCACACGAGATCAGCCACGTTGCAAACGGCGATATGATAACGCTTGCGCTTATGCAAGGCGTAGTCAATACTTTTGTAATCTTTTTCTCCAGAATCATTGGCCATTTAGTAGATCGTTTGGTGTTCAAGACTGAACGTGGATACGGTCCAGCATACTGGATTACTAGCATAATCGCACAAATGGTGTTGGGCATTCTGGCCAGCATTATCGTTATGTGGTTTTCGCGCCAGCGCGAATTTCGTGCCGATGCAGGCGGAGCTAAATTGGCTGGGCGCAATAAGATGATCGCTGCTTTGGAGAAGCTGAAAATCAATCACGAACAGGCTACTCTGCCTAAACAGATGGCAGCATTTGGTATTGCGGGTGGAGGGAGTTTTGCCAAGTTATTCAGTACCCACCCCTCACTTGATGAGCGCATTAAGACATTGCACGCAGGACGATAAGTGAACAGTGATTCTTTGTGGATTGCCGCAGATACCGGCCAGTAAACTTTGCTCTTGCAGATATAGAAAAACGGAACGAGGTACAGTTAATATTCGGTAGTTTCTATTGCTTGGAATAAGATCGAATACGGATTAATACTTGAATTACTAATTTAATTTTGGAAGGAATTTTCTGTACTTGGCGGTGCTAGTTCTTCCATTCTGTACGGGTTAAAAGTTGGTTCAGCTGGAGCCACTATTTCTGTTAGCGGCTCACTTGACACAGAATTACTCGATGTTTCCTGTGTTAATGGTTCCATGCTGTGCTGTGGAACAGGTGTGCTAACTATTGCTGGAGGTGAATTTTCGATCGAAGTTTTATCCGATATATCGCTTTTTTCCTCGTCATAGAATTCGTCATCGAATTCGTCATTGAATTTTTCACGCGGCGGGTCACCGTCATATACTAAGCTTTTACGATGTTGCATATAACCGTCACGGATAAACGCATAACGGTCAATTGCGGCTTCTTCCAATATTGATTCCTGATCTAAGAGCCCAGATCGGATATCAATTGTCTGTGTTACGTATAATGCATTCCGTGTAGGTATATTCGAAACTTGGCGAATAGGCCAGATGAAACTATCTCCAAATAAACCGACGCTGTCGCGAAAATTACTGGGTCCAAAGAATGGGAGGACGACATAAGGCCCACTGCTAACACCCCAGTAACCCAAAGTTTGACCGAAGTCTTCATCGTGTTTCACAAGTCGATCGGTAATGTTCAGCAGGCCTAAAATACCAAACGTTGAATTGAATAATACTCGTGTGCCGTCGGATGCAGCTTGAGCAAATTTTAATTGCAACAAATCATTTATAGTGACAATGATGTCATCCAGATTTGAGAAAAAATTTGTCACCATGATTTTCCCAGGTTCCGGCATTACGGTGCTGTAGCCTTTCGCTACCGGTTTTAATATAGCCTTGTCCAGCGCATCATTAAATTTATACATACTCCGGTTATATGACTCCAGTGGATCTCGCGAATTTATTTCTCCCTGAGTCGAAGCGCAGCCACCTAAGACCAGGCTGACAAGCAATAAATATATTCTAGTTGATGGCATGAAGATCATTGGGAGCAAGTTTATTCTTTTCGATTATAAATGTAATGCCAATAGACAAAAAATTATGGATGTTGCTCAAGCAGCACCATACCATTTGGAGTTTATTATTATCGCTATCTGCATATAATTGCAGCAGTTTAACTGCCCTATCCTAAATTCTAGGCTACATCATCGATAATTATACCTTTTTACCGCGTTTTTCGCGGATGTAAATTGGGATAATTCATGAGATCTGATAAATATTAACAAATGTGCTTGACATTATGTAGCTTATGCACAAGTTATAAATATAACTAACCATGAGAATGGTTTCATCATTGTTTTTGAATGTTATGTATAAATAATTGTTTTTATTATTAATAAATTGCGCCTATAAATTGGGCAGCTAGATAAAATTGTATATGGTATTGGTAGTTAGCTTAATTTTATTGAAAGTGCTCACATAGTTATCCACAGTTTATGTGGACAATAAAAAATACTTAATGAAGTCATTTACGTTAGCTCAACAAAATAGAGATATGTTGAAGAAATCTTACTAAAGTGCAATTGTTACTATTGATTGAAAATTGACATTGTCATCACTATTTCGAGACACAGAAATACAGCCTGTGTTAATAATAATTCTCACCGAGCTGGAATTGCATATAAGTAATCAACTGATGCCGGTCGAGTGGAAGCGGAGCTGCAAATGGCTTTAAGAATGACCCAGAACAGTCCGCGGGTGGCAACGAATGGCAGGCTCCACATGCGGAAATTGTGAAAAATGGGGGTAAGAGGTGCTTGTGACATTTTTCTGCTCAATACTAGCGGTTTCGAAAAACGTATGCTAAAAACCATGCACATGTCGTTAGTATCCACGAGATAGTTTTAGCTGTAATCGAAGTATCAATTAAATCCATTTGCAGTACTACGGAGAGTGCGCTGAGATTGATGGCAATAATTGAACATAGAATAAAGTATGGCAGAAATGATTTTAACATGGTTATTTATCCTTTCCATAATAGTGACTTACAGGTTTAGATATTGATTTCTTGAAGCCGATTGGCAATAGCGTAGTTTAATAGGGTTAAACAGCAAGGATATTTTATTTTATATCATTGCTGGCCGGTTAAACGAGAAGGTGAACCGCTGAAAGCCACGCAGGACGCTGGATTCCAGGTTACGAAGGGTGATGTCGGTTTGAACGGTGCAAGGCGTAACAGGGCGGAGGATGACAGCAAAAAAGTGGTAAACTTGCTGGTTGGCGCAAGGAAAAAGTAAATCAATAATTTACTACCGACTCCAGTAGCTCATTCATAGTGCGTCCACATACGCAAGACGCGAACAGTTTTCTCTTTGGCAAAAACTTCGTACACGATCCGATGTTGAATATTGATACGGCGAGAGTATGTGCCGGCAAGATCACCGACCAGCTTCTCGAAGGGCGGTGGATTCTGGAATGGATCGTTGACAAGAACCTCAAGAAGTTCTTGCGCATTGGGCTTAAGACCACTTGCGGCAAGCTTCTTTGCATCTTTCATTGCTTGCTTGGCATAGACAACGGCCCAACTCACCACTTAAGTCCCTTCGAGCTTTTTGCGAGGGGCTCAGCCATACCTGCCTTGATAGACTCTCGCATGCCAGGCACGGCCAGTAAGTACAGGGTTTCTTGAATTGCGCTCCAATCTTCTACGGAGAGCAGTACGGCACTGCTGCGTTTTCCGTAAATAATGATTGGTACATGAGATTCAGCTGTTTGGTCAATGAGCCGGTACAGATTTGCGCGAGCTTCGCTGGCGGTAAGTGCGTTCATTGCGTACTCCTTCAAAGAAGCCCAAAAAGTACGATATTGCGTACGTCTTGTCAAGTGGCTGAGGGTAGCAATGCGAGTGGCCCAATGCCTCAAAAAAGGGCGCGCGTTAGCGCGGTTAGCCGAAGGCGACTTTTATTGATGTGTTAGCGTTTTCGCCGTCCGAGTTGCTTGACTTGTTATGAGTTTAATACCGATATTTGGTATTAGCTGGTACAAAGAGGATATTCAAATGGCCAATAACACAAGCATGACTCTGGGAGATCATTTTGACGGTTTGATTGCTCAACAAATTGAGAGCGGGCAGATATAGCTCTGCAAGCGAAGTTGTGCGTGCGGGTTTTAGGGCGCTCGAAGATACTGAAAGTAAGTTTGGTATATTGAGACAAATGCTTACTGATGGTGAAATCAGTGGTGTTGCTGAATATAGCTACGATAGCTTTATCGCCGAGTTGGATGAAGAGCATAGTAAGTGAATTCATTTACATTAACCAAACATGCCAAAAATGCATTAAGGAATTTAGCTTAATACACATATTACGCTGCGGCCGTGCGCAGCGTAATATGTGTATTAAGAAATTTGATGATACGTTCCATATGTTTGCGGATAGCCCTTCGGTCGGTCAAGACTACGATTATATTAAGCCAAATTCGTGATGGGGTATGTGCGCATGACTGGGCTGTTGGACGGAAAATGGTGTGCTGGGGTATGATTGACGCTGCCCGCGTGGGCACAAAGACGTGCCCACCCTACTTAACTTGGCATGAACCACCCAGTCGTGGCGGCGCAAAACGGCGATGAGTGTGCGCCAAATTTAAATCAAAATTACTTAAAGAGCTTCGACCTCTTTATCGCCTAAAGGGCTTTGACCCCTTTATCGTTGGCCTCTAGGAGAATAATGATTCCATCGTTGACATCCAAGGACTGCTGGAGAAGAGACAAAGCAAGCGCCTCCCGGCGGGCAACTGTGACTTCCGCAGCGTCGGTTTCGCGGTGTAGCAATTCGCCGAATGCTTTTGCTTTACTTATCGCGGATTGAAGGATGCTCATTATCATTCAGCCTCAATGCCAAGCAACAGACGACGCGAAAGCAGAGCAGCGCTGTTGAGTCAGACGTTTTCGCGTACTATGCCTAAGTGATCTCAAATCTTTCCAACATTAAATGGCTCATCAATCGGCGTCGCCATAATAATAGTTACCTTTATCGTCATATAGTTCCACATTTCCTCTTCGGTCAACATCGCCGTAGTAGTAATTACCTTGATCGTCGTATAAATCAATATTTCCTCTTCGATCAACGTCACCGTAGTAGTAGTTCCCCCGATCATCATACATATCAATATTGCCTCTTCTGTCGATATCTCCGTACATATATTCGTCTGCAAGAACATGTGCAGGCGATGTAAGAAGGACGGCTGTCAGTATTACTCTGTAATGTATATTCATTGCGCTCTCCCGAAAGACCTAACGCTTGAGTTGTGGGGATTTCACGAAGCGCAGCGTAGTGAAATTCCCACACGAACAATTTGTTAGGCATGTAATTAAGTAATGCTTAGTCATTCATAAACTCAATATTTAGAATTTTACAAATTTCATCAGAGCGTTCAGCGCTAGGAGCTGCCTGACCAGCCGAGAAAGAATTTGACAACGCTATTAATTGTTTTTTTGCAATTTTGATATTCTCTTTAGATGGCACCACCTTTATAAAAGCGATGAGGGGATAAAAAGGAATACCTTCTGCTACGGCAATTAGTTTTGCTACTACAGCTCTAGTTTCGTCGCTTGCTTTTGATAGATCATTGTTCCACATTTTAGCGGACTCTATTCTTTCGTTTATAACTCTATCATCCCCACCCTCAGTGCAAAGAATGTCATCTAGGTTTTTGTACACTTGACCATAATTGTTTGCATGAAATAGTAATACGCTAGCTATTTCACCTTTTATTTCTTTGAACTTATGTATCGGTGTTAAGAAAAAGCGAACAACGATTTCGCCTAATATGAATACTGCTACACCGCTGATAATTACATTTAATGTATCCATTTCTTAATGCCTAACGCCTGCAGCATGCGCGGCTACGAAATGTAGGCGAAGCCGCAATGTAGTAGACGTCGCTGTGCCTGCAATTGTTAGGCACCGCCGCGCCCTCCTCCATATACGTCTTTTGCATCAAAAACTTCCTTTTGAAGAGCGTGAACATAGCCTTTATCGAGCCACTCTTCTCTGCCTATTCTGTGGTGAGACTCTCTCCAAGCAACTCCCAAGAATGAACACACGACCCTCTCTGCCAGTACAGACAAATGGAAAGTGGCTACCGCTAACCCCTGGTGATGGATGTGGTGAGCGCCGCCATGAGCCAACTTATTTCTTATACCTATTAACCCTCTATCACCGTCGATGCCCCAGAGATCTTCAAAAGCGACATCATTTGCGTTTAGAAAATTATTTATCTTCCCTGTTAACGACAACTCACCACTGGCAAACTTTCTAGCAAAGCCCTTCACCCGCCCAGATACTTCTGAACTCATCTCCTGCATTGAACTTGCAAGATCTTCAAGTTTTTTCACTGCGATTTGATCAGCTTCCGTGAGAACCTTTGGCTCGGAAGACCTACTTGCAATCGATTCCAGAACTCTAAAGAGAGACATAAATCTCTCAGCATCTCTCAACTGAATTGCAGGACTGAGGCTGTAGCTCAAGAAAAACACCCAACGCTGCTCTCTATCTTTGAGTTGCCTATATGCATCAATTGCTTTATCTACCTTTCCCGAAAGCTCCTCCATCGAAACTATGTATCTGTTGGGTTCAAGGCCAACATAACTAGTTTCGAGCGTCTCCACCGGATAGGCCCAAAACCGTGTCCTTACCCCAGCTTGCAGCAATTGCCACCCTACTACCGCAACTCTTTGCCTGAAAAGAATCGACAACACATCAAGAATAGGCGAGACCAAGTTTAAAATTTGGTCAACGTCGTAATTGTGACGATCTGCTGGTACTTCCAACCAATATCCACACTTCAGGACAAAGTCATTTGAAGAATTTAGGCGCGACTTTGTCCAATACCTTTGCAGCTTAATTTCGCCGAGCGTTGAGCAATGAAAGGACGTTAGTTCTTCTAGCATCCCACGTGAATCGATGGAAGTCTCATCGGAGAGGTAATCAGCGGATGTTATGCATATGTATAACCTGCTCTCCGCAGTCGGGGACTGATCGACTATCTTCAAATGATCGACATGTGTAAGCATAATGGAAGATGTACCAAATCTTCTAGTCTGGTAAGTTCCTGTGGGTAGATACCTATAATAAACCTCGTTCAATTCGACTCTGAAAACCGACGTCTCGTGCAAAGTACAAAGCTCGCAAGGATTTTCAAAGATGCTGATAGGCATCTCTGAATGAGGCACTCCAATACTAATTTCGACCTTTTCTCCCCAGACAGCTGGAAGTCGAAGATTGCAGTCAACGGAAACCACCCTTCCAGTTGAATCTGAAAGTTTCGCGTCAAACGAAATCGATTCTCTGTAGTAACTATCCACAATCTCCGTCCCAGTGGTCAATAAAGTGCCTAACTTAAAGTAGACACCCGAAAAAATGCCGATAAAAGCACCTTCGAGGTGTGTAATCTAGAACTATAAACGTAGCTCATTGTTTTAATGCGAGACTAAAATTTCGCACACCCTAATTTTCCTGATAAAAACGACATGAATAAATCCCCAAATCTACTTGATCAAGTACGGGATAAGTTGCAGGTGAAGCACTACGCTATCCGAACTGAGCAAAACAAAAGTAAATTGAGGCTAGGCTCGATTTAGCCACCCCATCGATCCCTTATTCCATTCTTTGGTTCGTAGAAACATCTTGCAAGTAGATTGCGTCAGCATATCTAAATCTCGAAAAACCCAGGTTGAACTTGGATTGTCGTCGTGTTTGGTCCCTATCAGATGAATATTACTGTTTTTCTTGACAATATGACCCCAAGAGCTCTTCCCATAGCGTAATCACTGATGTAATGTCGATTGTTTCCCTGTCAACTCGACAGGGTGATTGGCTATTCAGGCGCATTTTGTGTTGCAGCGCACGCAGGGTGCGGTAGCAATTGCTGGTCGCTTCGGCCAACTCTACTTTGATTAATCTCAATTTACCGGCGAGCATGAGTAGTGCCAAGTTGCCACTGTTAGCAGTTAATTCTGGTTGGGCGTGAGCATGTGCCAGAACCAAAAATTGCACAATGAATTCAATATCAACCATGCCGCCGCGATCATGTTTGATATCGAACATGTCGCTGTCATTTGGATGGGTATCCTGCATTTTCTGGCGCATTGCTACGATCTCTTTACGCAGCTCATTTATATCTCGCGATTTGCACAGCACTTTGTTGCGAATGGTTTCAAATTGTTCGCCTATTTGTGGATCTCCGGTACAGAAGCGCGCTCGTGTCAGCGCCTGATGTTCCCACACCCAGGCGTGATCTTGCTGATATTCAGCGAATGCGGGAATGGAGCTGACTAACAGGCCGCTAGCGCCATTCGGGCGCAGGCGTAAATCTATTTCATACAAACGACCCGCTGAGGTATAGCTGCTTAACACGGTGTTGATGCGTTGAGCCAGCTTGGCATAGATTTCTGCTGCGTCGGGATGCTGATCGTCGTACAAAAAAATCAGGTCGAGATCGGCAGAGTAGCCGAGTTCGAGACCACCCAGTTTGCCATAGGCAATAATGGCAAATTGTGCTTGCTGTTGGTGCTTTTTGCTCGCATCACGCCAGCACAGTTGCAACACATGGCGTAATACTAGGTCAGCCAGGTTGCTGAGATGATCGCTTAGCGTTTCTAACGGCAGCAGCCCTTGCAAATCCTTTGCCAATAAATGGAATGTTTGGACATGCTGAAACTGACGAAGCACATCCATTTGCTGTTCTGTGTCCGTATCGCATTGATCGAGTTGTGCCAGCAGCTCTGCATCAAGAGCAATCCAATCGGGTTCGCGGTAGATTTCACGCGCGTCGAGTAATTCATCCAGCAGAATGGGATGTTTAATCAGGTATTCGCACGCCCACTCACTGGCGCTGGCCAGTTCAATTAAAAGTGGTAAAACCTTTGGATATTCGGCCAGAAAGGCCAGGTAGGAGGCGCGTCTACTAATGCTTTCCAACAGATTCAGTATGCGTGGCAGCGTTTGGTCACGGTTGTTCGGCTCTGCGCATAGTGTGATGAACTGCGGAATCAGTTTGTCTATACGTTGGCGGCTTGTGTCCGGCAGGTGACGGTAACGGCCACTGTCACGGATTTGCAAAAGTCGTTCAGCCAAGGTTGTTGTGTCTGTATAACCTAATTCGCCAAGGCCATTTTGTAACTCTTCCGCATTTAAGTTCTCATGCCAAAGCACACTTGCTTTTGTGCTATCTTTCTGCGTGCTGAAAATCAGGGCGAATTGTCCGCTTACCAACGAGCGGTGGTGGTTTAATTGATTCAACAGGGCACCGTAATCCGGGTAGCCCATGCCTTCGGCTAGTATTGCCTGATCTGAAATATTTTTCGGTAAATCATGAGTTTGCTGGTCATCCATATACTGCAGGCGATGTTCCAGTCTACGTAAAAATACATAAGCTTCGCTCAGCGCCATTATGGTGTCTGGTGTAAGTTGGCCGTTTTCGCGCAGAAGTTGCAATACTTTCAAAGTGGGACGGATGCGCAGGCTGTCATCGCGCCCACCCCGAATCAATTGAAAAACTTGGGCTATGAACTCGATTTCGCGAATGCCACCTGACCCCAGTTTTATATTATCAATTCGATCGCGTCGCTGCACTTCCTGGCTAATTTGTGCATGCAGTTTGCGCATGGATTCGAATGCGCCGAAATCGAGATATTTGCGGAATATGAATGGCTGCACGAGCTGCATGAGTTCTTGTGTAGCGGGATAATCTGCCGGAGAGATAACTCGAGCTTTAATCCAGGCGTAACGCTCCCATTCTCGACCCTGCGCTACTAGATATTCCTCCACCGCTGCGAAACTCATTACCAGTGGTCCGCTGTCACCATAAGGTCGTAAACGCATGTCCACGCGGAATACATAGCCATCCTGGGTGAGTTCACTAATCAGGTTAATGAGTCGACGGCCCAGGCGGGAAAAAAAATCGTGGTTACTTATACTGCGAGTGCCATTGCTGTTGCCGTCTTCCGGATAGACGAAAATAAGATCAATATCAGAGGAAACATTGAGTTCCATACCGCCCAGTTTGCCCATGCCAATTACCAGCAATTGCTGTAGCGTGCCGCTCAGTGCATCTATCGGCTGGCCATACTGCTGCTCCAGTGTCTCCATAATGCAATGTTGCGCGCGTTGCACGGCCAGCTCTGCCAATGCTGACATGCAGGTCATTACTTCCTCTAAATCGGCCAATCCGCCCAAATCGCGCGTTAGTAGCTTGAGCATGACGCGCTTGCGTAAGCCGCGTAGCGCGCATGACAGCGAATCTTCGTTTGTTACTGGCATGGCGGCTAGCCATGCCGTCATTTCATCGATATTACAAGGTTGATCATAGTGCGCACGCAGCCACGGCAGCAATTCTCCTTCGCTGTCAAGCAGGCGTTGTGCATATCGACTGCAGCGCAGGGCGCGCTGTAAAGCAATGTCAAAATTAGCGGAGATGGGCGTGATGACGGTATTCATAGAGGGGGCTTAAGGTTAAACTGTCACAATTTTATCGCTCATTATAATTCTGCTATGCGTGCTTTGGTTTGTTTGTTGTCATGGTTACCTGGCCATCCCTCTTTATGTTTAGAACTTCCTTAAGTTTTTGTTGGCGCTGCTGTAGTCAATTAACTCGATTCACGCTGTTTGGTGCGGTATTGCTGTTGTTCGTTGCCGGAGGATTGTTGCTGACATTGCGTTACTGGATATTGCCAGATATTGAACGCTATCACGACAATATTAGCGCTATGGTCAGTCACGCTGTCGGACAGCCAGTGACTATTGGCAAGATTGAGGCAGATTGGCAGGGCATTCGCCCGCGTTTATTGCTGACCGATGTGCTTATTCTGGATAAACATGGGCAAATTTTGCTCGCATTGCGACAAGTGGACAATGTGGTGTCGTGGATGACCGCACTGACGGGTCAGTTACGGCTGCATAGCCTGGAGATTATCCAGCCGAATCTGTTGGTTAAGCGGGACGCGCAGGGCTTGTTGCATATTGCTGGCATGACGGTATCGAGTAATACGCCCGGCCAGCCTGCGGATCACAGGCTGTCGGATTGGTTGCTGCACCAGAAACACATTGTGGTACGTGACGCGCGCATTAATTGGCAGGATGAGCAGCGTGCCGCGCCCCCGTTGATATTAAATCAAGTAAACATCCTCATTAAGAACAGTGGGAAACGTCACAGTTTTTCGCTGCTAGCGGAACCTCCAGCGGAATTGTCTGCGCAACTGGATCTGCGCGGTGATTTTTTTGGTGCTAGTTTTGATAACTTCAATGCTTGGCGCGGGGAGTTGTATACCCAACTTGACTATGTGGATGTTGCCGCATGGAATACATGGTTACCGCTGCCCATTGCGCCCAAACGCGGCAGGGGAGCGATGCGCGGTTGGCTGGGTGTCGAAAAGGGAAAGATCAATCAGTTTACTGCTGATCTGGCATTGGCTGGTGTACAGACTCAATTAGCCGATGACTTGCCGCTTCTCGATATGGTTAGGCTGCGCGGTCGTGTTGAATGGCATGACGTAGTTCGGGGTTTTGAAATTTCCACTCGAAAATTGTCAATGCAGATGGCTAATGGTTTGGTGCAGCAGCCAATTGATTTATATCTGCGTTTTGCAGATGCTACAGACAAACAGCCTGTTGGCGGTGCGGTGCGCGTTAATACGCTGGATATGAACAGCTTCACTCAGTTAATGCGTTTTCTGCCGTTGACGTCTAGTTTGAAGCAGCGGCTAGCTGATTTCGCGCCTAAGGGGCGGATTTCTGATGTGCAAGCAAAATGGCAGGGTGATTTTGACAATTTATTAAATTACGAGATAAAGGCGAGTTTCGACAGATTATCCATACGGCGCACGGGCAAGATCCCAGGATTTACTCGGCTGAGCGGCCACGTGGATGGTAATGACGTCAATGGAACGTTGTCACTTAATACGCGCAATTCAACGGTGGATGCGCCGCTGATCATGCCGGAGCCTTTGGCCTTTGATTCGCTTATTGCACAGTTGCGTTGGCAAAAACATGACCGTGAGATGGAAGTCAATTTTAATAAGGTTGCTATAGAAAACGCCGACCTTGCCGGAAATGCTTTTGGTAGCTATCGATCATTACCCCACAGCCCTGGTTTGATTGACTTGACTGTTAATCTGACACGCGCCTCAGTGCGCCATGCAGATCGGTATATTCCATTGGTTGCGTTGAATAGCGAAGCCCACGATTGGATAGGAAATGCTTTGGTCGACGGTCAGGCAGATGATTTTAACCTGCGTCTGAAGGGTAATTTAAATGATTTTCCATTTGATGGAAACCGTAATGGTTTGTTTCAGATCCGAGCCCGTGCAACTGGAGTGATGGTGGAGTATGCGAAGGGATGGCCTCGTGTGGAAAATGCCGATGCGAAATTGGTGATTAAGGGCAAACGGCTTGAGGTGACTGCGCCGACTGCTATGACTGTGGGTGGGTCTCTCAAAAATATCAGGGTGGTTCTACCGGATATTGATAGCCCTGGCCTACTATTGCAAGTGAGCGGTGAGTCTGCGGGAGAAACAAAATATGGTCTGGATTTTATAAAGCAAAGTCCGGTACGCGAGTATATCGATGGCCTCACCGACGACATTACGTCGAGTGGTAATGGTAATCTGAATCTACATGTGGATATTCCATTGCGTGGTAATGAGCCAGTAAAGGTTTCCGGGCGTTACCATTTTTTCGACAATGATATGCGATTGGGTAAGCGTTTTCCGGTTCTACATAAAGTTAATGGCGATCTGCTGTTCGATGAATCATCGGTACGCACGCAGGACGTCACGATGCAAGTTTTTGGAGGGCCTGCCACCTTGATAGTGCAGAGCCTCAAAGGCGGCGCAGTAAATGCCAGAGTGGTTGGTCGCACAGATATAGATGTCCTACGTAAGGTAGCGCCGCATTCGGTGCTCAATTATCTGCATGGTAGCAGCGATTGGGAGTCCGAAATTACGGTGTTAAATAAAAAGATTAGTCTGCAACTTACTTCCAATTTGGTCGGGCTGGCATCTGACCTGCCTGCGCCATTTGCAAAGCGCGCTAACGAGATTATTCCGCTGCGCTTAGAATTGAATAGCATGACTACGCAACAGGATCTGTTGTCGATGCAATATGGCAAGCTTTTCAGTGCGAAATTTTTGCGCGGGGATGAGGGGGGTGAGCGAGTCGTCAAGCGCGGCACAGTAAACTTTGGTAATGCTGGCAAGTGGTTGGAACGGGATGGTGTGTGGCTGGTCGGCACCATGCCTCAATTATCGTTGGAAGGCTGGGGAGCGTTGGCTAGTGCGTCTGACGAGTTGACGCCTGTAAGTATCGCGGGTGTTGACTTGATGATCAAGAAGATCAGTGGATATGGATATATGGCAGATAACCTTATTATCAATGCTCGTAATGTTAATGGTACGGTGGTTGCGCACCTGAACGCCAAGTCAATTAATGGTGATGTGAGCTGGCATCCGCAAGGTAACGGCAAGTTTGTTGCTCGCTTGAAAAACGTGTCTCTAGAGTTGGATCGAGATGAAAGTGAGAAAAAGAAAAATGCTGTAACTCAAGCTAATGCTTTTGTAAAAAATATTGCTGGTATCAAACATCCCGCACTCGACGTGGCCGTGGGCAGTATCACACTAAATGGCAAGAATCTGGGTAAGCTGGACTTGTTTGCACAGCAGCACGAACGCGACTGGCTGTTGGAGCGCTTAATTATCACTAACCCAGATGGTGAGTTGACTGCGGATGGAAAATGGCAGATGGCCCCTGGTGGAGGGCAGACTCAAGTCAATCTAAAACTGGACATAAGTGATGCGGGGAATGTTCTTGGCCGTTCCGGCTACCCCAATAGCGTGAAGGACGGTAGCGGAAAGCTAGAAGGGACATTTTCCTGGCCCGGCGCTCCAGCCGAATTCAGTTATGCCACGCTGGATGGCACGCTCGAGCTGAACACTGGTAAAGGGCGGTTCCTGAAAATCGATCCGGGTATGGGTAAGCTGCTTAGTATTTTGAGCTTGCAAGCACTGCCTCAACACATTGCACTGGATTTTACGGATGTGTTCAGTGCAGGTTTCAAGTTTGATCGTATCAAGGGAGTGGCGAATGTAAAAAAGGGGATTATGTCGACCGATGATTTTAATATAGAAGGCTCGGCCGCCAAAGTGACGATGAAAGGAAAGGTAGACCTAAACAACGAAACGCAAAACTTACGTGTGCGCATTCTGCCTACTGTGGGGAACGCCGCAGCCCTGCTGAGCGCGTTTGCCGCTGGTCCGGTAGTGGGTGTTGGAGTCTTCATTGCCAGCAAAATATTGCGCGAACCACTCGATAAGTTGGCGTCGTTTGAATACAATGTTACGGGTGGATGGGTCAATCCTGATGTAGAAAAAGTAAGTGTACGCAAGTCTGCGCCACCATAGCAGCCTGTCTGACTTAAATGAAATCGGCTGAAAATTGAGTTGAACGATGACTATTTCGCCACTTTTTTGGGCAATAGAACAACTATTACTCTGCAAAATAGTCTAGTGGGGTAAGCAGGCAATTCGCTGTTAAGGTGAAAGCTCGCATAATCTACTCTCGCCCAGCTCAATTTTCGCTACGATTCTTAAAGTCCGACAGGCTGCTAGAAGTAAAACTATGAAAGAATTAAAAGATGCAAGATAGTAATGGCACACAACAATGTGACGCAGCTAAAGAACAAGCTAAGACTTTCAAAGTTGCTGCCGTACAGATGGCTTCGGGGCCAAATGTTCTGGCTAACCTGGGCGAGGCTCGCCGTCTGATCGAAAGAGCTGCAGATCAGGGAGCACGCCTAGTTGTATTGCCGGAATATTTTTCTATCATGGGACTGAATGATACGGATAAATTGGCGGTGCGCGAGCAACCGGGTAACGGCGTGACCCAATCTTTTCTTAGTAAGATTGCGCGTGAGCATAGAATATGGCTGGTTGGCGGTTCCATTCCTTTGGTCGCTGACAAACCGGACAAAATACGTAATGCCTGCCTGGTGTATGACGATAATGGAGAACAAGTAGCGCGCTATGACAAAATTCATTTGTTCAATCTCGAGCTCGGAAACGAGCATTACGACGAGGGCCTGACTATTGAGCCAGGCAAACAGATAGTAGTGGTGGATAGTCCGTTCGGTCGCATTGGTTTGGCGATTTGCTACGATTTGCGTTTTCCTGAGTTGTTTCGCGCTATGCACGGTGTAAATATTATTGTGCTACCTTCCGCCTTTACTGAGACCACTGGAAAAATGCATTGGGAGGTATTGGTGCGCGCGCGTGCCATCGAAAATCTGGCTTATGTAGTGGCCGCAGGGCAGGGTGGTTACCACATCAGTGGCCGTGAAACACACGGTAATACTATGATTGTTGATCCGTGGGGTAGGGTACTGGATCGATTGCCACGCGGCTCAGGAGTTGTGATCGCGGAAATTGATTCAACCTATCTTGCTAGCTTGCGCGCGAGCTTGCCAGCGCTGTCACACCGTACGATCACCTCATTTCTTAGGTGAGAGGCAGGCAGGTGAAACGACTGGCTCTTGGGGGCAGTGAGGAACGACTTTATACAAAACTTGTCTCACTTAGATACATACTTTTTTAATGGGGTTGCTCCTATGTATCTTTACATGACTTAAGATACAAAAGTCCGAGTAATTTTTACAGCTTCAAATATGCACCTCATGAATGAGCTGAGCTTTTTGTAACGATCTTTTAAATTTCTATAGGTTTGACAATGCAAAATAACGATACTGTATTTGCCCTTGCACAGCAGTCACTGCTTGTACCACATGCGCTCGAACCTCGCCATCTGGAGCAAATGTTTTCCAAAATTCTAGCAAATAAAGTGGATTACGCTGACCTGTACTTTCAATACAGTAGAGCCGAAAGCTGGTCGCTTGAAGAAGGTATTGTCAAGTCTGGCAGCTTTGGTATAGATCAAGGTGTAGGCGTGCGGGCGGTAAGCGGTGAAAAAACCGCTTTCGCGTATTCCGATGACATCAGTTTGGCAGCTTTGGAAAGTGCAGCACTCGCTACGCGCGCGATTGCCCGGCAGGGCGGGACGCAAACTGTGCCGCTGCTACGCGCGAACAGCAACAAACATTTCTATTTACCACATGACCCTATCGCCAGCTTGAAAGATGCAGACAAGGTTGCGATGCTGGAACGCCTGGAGCGTTATGCGCGCGCCTTGGATCCGCGTGTTGCCCAGGTTATAGCTGGATTGGCAGGCGAATATGAGGTGGTGTTGGTGGCACGTAGCGATGGCTTGATGAATGCTGACATTCGTCCACTGGTGCGCCTTTCGGTGCAAGTTATTGTAGAAAGCAACGGTAAGCGTGAGCAGGGTTCATCTGGAGGGGGTGGACGTTACGATTATGCCTTTTTTACGGACGAAGTATTATGCGATTACGCCGCCAAGGCGGTACATCAGGCAGTAATTAATCTTGATGCCAAGCCCGCCCCAGCGGGTAATATGACCGTTGTACTCGGTTCCGGCTGGCCTGGTATTTTGCTGCATGAGGCCGTGGGACACGGCCTGGAAGGCGATTTCAATCGTAAAGGCAGCTCCACTTTTTCAGGCCGCATCGGTGAACGGGTAGCAGCCAAGGGTGTGACGGTAGTGGACGATGGTACGATTGCTAACAGGCGCGGCTCGCTACAAATGGATGATGAAGGCAACCCTACGCAACGCACGGTTTTGATCGAGGACGGTATCCTCATGGGCTATTTGCAGGACACTTTGAACGCGCGCCTGATGGGCGTGCCAACTACCGGTAATGCTCGGCGCGAATCTTTTGCGCATCTGCCGATGCCGCGCATGACCAACACTTATATGCTGAATGGCGATAAAAACCCACAGGATATTATCGCTTCAGTCAAGCGTGGACTGTATGCCGTGAACTTTGGCGGGGGGCAGGTGGATATAACCAGCGGCAAGTTTGTGTTTTCCACCGCTGAAGCATACATGATTGAAGACGGTAAAGTTACTTATCCAGTGAAAGGTGCAACTTTGATCGGCAATGGCCCTGAGGCATTAACCCGCATCTCCATGATAGGCAATGACATGGCGCTTGATCCTGGTGTCGGTGTTTGTGGCAAGGAAGGTCAGAGCGTGCCGGTAGGCGTGGGTCAGCCAACAGTAAGAATAGATGGGCTGACAGTCGGCGGTACTGCGTAGGATGTATTAGCAGTGTGATGTGAGGTGCATCTAAATCGCATCCCACATCACGCCGCATTTTCCCTTGATTACACTTTTGAAGATTGGCACTCTTCTCAAAAACACCTCATTTGTTGAGCAAAAGTTGGATTTGCATACGCATGTCTATGCGTCGTCTGTCACCGCACCTAAACTTGCGCTAGACACCAGTCGTGCATATTTAGCTAATACTCCGCGTTTATAGTGTGGTGCCGGTGGCTGCCACAGGGCGCGTCGCCGCGCAAGTTCTTGGTCGCTTACGTTAAGCTGTATCAGGCGGGCTTCAGCATCAATGGTAATAGAATCTCCTTCTTCGACCAATGCAATGGTTCCGCCCACTGCTGCTTCGGGTGCAACGTGCCCAACTACAAAGCCGTATGTGCCACCTGAAAAGCGGCCATCAGTAATTAACGCGACGCTTTCGCCCATTCCGGCGCCTACCAATGCAGCAGTGGGTGATAGCATTTCACGCATTCCTGGTCCTCCTTTTGGGCCTTCGTAACGGATTACGAGCACTTCCCCAGGATTAATTTTTTCTGCGAGAATCGCTTCCATGCAAGCTTCCTCTGATTCGAACACGCGCGCAGAGCCAGTAATTTTAGGGTTTTTAATGCCACTTATTTTGGCCACTGAACCTTCCGTCGCCAGATTGCCTTTAAGGATTGCTAAATGTCCTTGCGAATATATTGGATTACTCCAAGCGCGAATCACGTCTTGGTTAGAACGTGGTTTTTCGGGAACATCTTTCAGTACCTCCGCAATAGTTTCACCAGTGATAGTCATGCAATCGCCGTGCAGCAAGCCATGGACCAAGAGCATCTTCATTATTTGCGGAATACCGCCGGCTTTGTGCAGATCAGTTACCACGTAGCGCCCAGATGGTTTCATATCGGCAAACACGGGGACGCGTTTTCGGATCGTTTCAAAATCATCAATGCATAGATCTACACCCATTGCATGTGCGATTGCCAGCAAATGCAAGACCGCATTGGTCGTCCCACCTACCGCCATAACTACGGAAATTGCGTTCTCGAAAGCTTTTTTCGTTAAAATTTGAGACGGCAATATTTGCTTCTGGATGGCTTGCACTAAAACTTCGGCTGAGCGTGCCGTGCTGTCTGATTTCTCCGCGTCTTCTGCTGCCATGGTGGACGAATATGGCAAGCTCATGCCCATCGCTTCAAATGTTGAGGACATGGTGTTAGCGGTAAACATTCCACCACAGGAACCAACTCCTGGGCAGGCTTTGCGCTCGACAGCTAGAAGTTCTGCTTCATCGATTCGATGTGCGATAAACTGTCCCACTGCCTCGAAACTGCTGACAATGGTCAAATCACGTCCGTTGAGGTGTCCCGGTTTGATGGTGCCACCATAAACGAAAATAGCTGGAATGTTCAAACGTGCGAAGGCAATCATGGAGCCCGGCATATTTTTATCGCAGCCACCGATGGCGAGTATACCGTCCATGCTTTGACCACGGCAGACCGTCTCGATTGAATCAGCAATCACCTCGCGACTCACTAGCGAGCATTTCATCCCTTCAGTACCCATCGAGATGCCGTCAGAAATCGTGATAGTCCCAAATGTCTGTGGCATTGCACCAGCGGCGTGAGCCGCTTGCTCAGCCCTTGTCGCCAGAATACCCAACCCCGCATTGCAAGGAGTAATTGTGCTATATGCATTGGCGATGCCTACAATAGGTTTGTTGAAATCATCATCGCCAAAACCTACGGCACGCAACATGGCGCGGTTAGGTGAACGCTGCACCCCCTGTGTGATGGCTTTACTATGGATGTTGTTAGGCATGATGCTTCCTTTACATAAATGAAGTTAATACTTGTCCTGCGCTGCGGAATTAGTGTTGTTATTGAGGCCAGAAAGTGCAATTATTTTGTGGCGCAACGAATGACTAATATTAGCAGAAATCAAGCTACATCATATTCAGCAAGTAGCGCGGATGCAGTTCTTTGCTATCACTCTGGATGAATTCTGCGGGATGTTTAGTGCCTAATGTTAGTCCATAATATATTTAATTTCATTTCATCCAGGCTACGCTAGGCTTGCTTATATTATAAAACCAGATTGGTTATAGCAGGTTTGGAAATAGCGGCAGATAATCACCACATTGTTAATGTAAATTGGAGAACTAAATAATCAACAGCCTCACAAGCATAAAAGCTGGTCTTGCATTAGTAATGCTTTGTTTGCTCTTCGGTATTGATCTTGGCGTAACCTTCGGAGTCAACGAGGTTTTTTTGAAACGTATGTAGCTCAAGGAATTGCTGCGCACCCAGAACTTCATGATGCAAACAGCCCTGAAAAGATATGGCGTTATGCGCAACGAGCACATTTTCACGCCACAGGAATAGCCGCTTTCTCTATTGGATTATTGCTGCTTGTTTCAGCGTCTAGCCTCAAGCAACAATTAAAGAAATCACCGCTTTACTCATAGGCCTTGGCGGTTGTTATCCACTTGCTTGGTTTACAATGTTCGTTGTTGAGCCATCTATAGGAACAGGCGCGGCACATGCTCACCCGGTGACAGAGCTGCTTACTTATGTTGGTGTTGGTGGATTGTTGCTTGGTTTAGTTCTCTTGTTGGCCAATCTTTTTCTTGGGTTGTTCAGTGAACGAAGCGACACCTAAAAGTTTATTCCAGGGACGAAAGCGAATCACCCCTTAGTATTGATGTCAGGTGCAGCAGTGTTCGGCAAATTAGTTAACTGGATTCAGTTGGTAGTTGTTTTACGGTGTGGTCATATGCATCTCCGTATATTCAAGTAATTGATTGATCGTCGCTTACCTAAAAAAGTCAGGCTTATGATTTGTAGGGCTGAGTTCGAGAAATTCTGGGTTAATGTGTGGTAACGTTTGAAATGACGATAACACTGCCATTTACTTGACACTTGATGGAAGCATTGTTATCACAATCTGTCACGATAGCGCCAGCATCAACATCATCGTAAACGAAGACAAGCTGGTGGAATTGGAGTCAACGGCAGATATTCAATGGTAGTCACTGTTTAACCGTACAATTATTATGACTTTGAAATTTAACGATATAAATATGTCTCATGCTCGCTTCATGTTTTACTAAGCATTTGTTAGAACCAATGCTGTCCATGAGCTAAGAATGAGGGTGTAAATTTTTTTGAAGATATCTTATTAATTTGTGAAGCTGTGATTGCCATTGACACAATGGCTTGATACAGTACGGTGTTTTTCAACTAAAGGGAGTCACACTATGAATAAAGCAGAGTTGATTGATGTGGTAGCTAAGTCCACAAAGAATTCAAAGGGAAATGTTGAGGAAATACTGAATGCTTTGATGGCTGCTGTACAAGCATCATTGGTAAAAGGCGATAACGTACAGCTGATTGGCTTTGGCACCTTTGCTGTCGAAGAGCGTGCTGCTCGGATAGGTCGGAATCCGGCTACCGGAAAAGAGTTGAAAATATCGGCCAAGAAAGTTGCAAAATTTAAAGTCGGCAGCAAGTTGAAAGACGCAGTTGCTGGCGCAAAAGCTAAGAAAAAATAACCAGTGCAATTAAGCGTGTCCCCACTAAGCCGGGGCACGTCCTTTCATCTTTTCTGAATTAAAATTCATACCTCATTTTCGGTATTATGCTCTAAATACTGAGGCTCACGCTTTCCATCTTCACTATTTTGTAGTTGCCTGCTTAATGCTAATTTCAGTTGCACTGAGTGGTTACACCGAAGCGTGATTAACTAGCGCTTTCCGCAGGATGACGTATCTTCAAGGTATAATTACGCTTTGGTATATATGTTACGGGCACAGTCTGGCTGTGCCCGTAACATATTGATTGTATTGATGTTTGCGTTATTAAAGAAAATTAAATTATATATATAAATCAATATGTTATACGAAAAAACCAGAAGCAAGATAGGCTGCTAGGCTGTATTATTACAAGTTGCGAGAGATACGCGCTGATAAGTTAAAAATGTAAATAAACATATGTGTTGTGGCACATAGATCAAAAAATTAGATAATTCGAGATTGTAAAAAATAATGCAACATATTCGTAATTTTTCCATTATCGCCCATATTGACCACGGCAAATCTACTTTGGCCGACCGAATTATTCAGTTGTGCGGAGGACTTTCTGACCGCGAAATGGAAGCGCAGGTGCTCGATTCCATGGACTTGGAACGCGAGCGCGGTATCACCATCAAAGCTCAGACAGCTGCGCTGGAATATAAGGCTCGTGATGGCCAGGTATACAGCCTCAACTTGATTGATACGCCGGGACACGTGGATTTTTCTTATGAGGTATCACGCTCATTATCTGCCTGCGAAGGCGCGTTGCTAGTCGTAGATGCATCTCAGGGAGTGGAAGCGCAGACAGTAGCGAATTGCTACACTGCTCTCGATCTTGGGGTGGAAGTAGTGCCGGTGTTGAACAAGATTGATTTGCCGTCTGCCAACCCGGAAAATGCTATTGAAGAAATCGAAGAAGTAATCGGCATCGACGCGCACGATGCAACACGCTGCTCGGCTAAGACAGGTGAGGGGGTTCAGGACGTGCTGGAAGCTTTGATTGTTAAAGTGCCGGCGCCTACAGGTGACCCGGCTGAGCCGCTATGTGCTCTGATTATAGATGCGTGGTTCGATAATTATGTTGGTGTAGTAATGTTGGTGCGGGTTTTTAACGGTACTTTAAGACCCAAAGATAAAATTTTGTTGATGGCTACGGGTGCGCAGCATTTGGTTGAGCACATCGGTGTATTTACGCCGAAGTCACAGCGGCGTGAAGTATTGTCTGCCGGCCAGGTCGGTTTTGTCATTGCGGGTATCAAGGAGCTGACGGCGGCCAAGATTGGTGACACCATCACGCTGGCAAACAGGCCCACAACCACAGCTTTGCCGGGTTTTAAGGAAGTGCAGCCGCAAGTATTTGCTGGATTGTTTCCGGTAGAGTCAAATCAGTATGAATCGCTGCGTAATTCGCTGGAAAAGCTCAGGCTAAATGACGCTTCATTGCAGTATGAACCAGAAGTATCGCAGGCACTGGGTTTCGGTTTTCGCTGTGGATTCCTGGGATTGCTGCATATGGAAATTGTGCAGGAACGACTTGAACGCGAGTTCGACATGGATTTGATTACCACTGCACCTACCGTTATTTATGAGGTGGTACAGCGCGATGGGGCTATGCTGGTAGTGGATAATCCATCCAAGATGCCGGACCCGTCCAAAATCGAGGAAATCCGTGAGCCCATTGTGACAGTCAACTTGTATGTGCCGCAAGAATACGTTGGCGCGGTGATTACATTATGTACGCAAAAACGCGGTGTACAGCTCGACATGAGTTATCACGGTAAGCAAGTTTTGTTGGTGTATGAGATACCGATGGCTGAAATCGTGCTCGATTTCTTTGACAAGCTGAAGTCGAATTCGCGCGGATATGCCTCAATGGATTACGAATTTAAGGAATATCGTGCGGCCGATGTGACCAAGGTGGATATACTGATCAATGGTGAAAAGGTAGATGCGCTGGCGATTATCCTACACCGCAGCAATAGTCAGTTCCGAGGTCGTGAAGTGGTGGCCAAGATGCGTGAGTTGATTCCGCGCCAGATGTTCGATGTTGCGATCCAGGCTGCTGTCGGTGCAAACATAATCTCGCGTGAAAATGTTAAAGCTCTACGAAAAAATGTGCTAGCCAAATGCTATGGGGGTGACATCTCACGCAAGCGTAAGTTGTTGGAAAAACAGAAGGCTGGCAAGAAACGTATGAAGCAAGTAGGTAATGTGGAAATTCCGCAGGAGGCTTTTTTGGCAATCCTGCAGGTAGGTGATAAATAACGTTAAGACGGGAATTGAGATGGATTTTGCTTTAATTATGTTTGTGTTGCTGCTGATCACCGGCAGCGTGTGGTTGCTGGATCGCTTTGTGCTGCAATCGAAACGCATAGTATCTACCAAAGAACCCTGGTGGGTGGAATATTCCAAGAGTTTTTTCCCTGTTATCTTGGCGGTATTTTTGCTGCGCTCATTTCTGGTTGAACCGTTCAAAATACCGTCTGGGTCGATGATTCCGACTTTACAGGTAGGTGATTTTATTTTGGTTAACAAATTTACTTATGGTATTCGTTTACCCATCATCAGCAAGAAACTAGTAGAAATTAATTCCCCTAGTCGAGGCGATGTGATGGTATTCCACTATCCAGAAAATCCATCATTAGATTATATTAAGCGGGTGGTTGGATTGCCTGGCGACCGCATTGCATATCGCAATAAGAAGGTGTTTGTGAACGATGTACTGCAAGAGCAGCAGCCGGAGGGTGACTATAACTATGTGGAAACTGCACTGAACTTCGTGCATACAAAACGTTATACAGAAAATCTGACAGGGCATAGCCATGCAATGTTAGTAAATCCAGAAGTGCCCAACATGCATATAGGTGCGGTGGCGGAATTTCCACACCGGGAGAATTGTACATACAGCGAAAAGGAGATGCGCTGTACAGTTCCAGCTGGGCATTATTTTATGCTTGGTGATAATCGCGACAACAGCCGAGATAGTCGTTACTGGGGTTTCGTACCCGATAACATGATCGTCGGTAAGGCGTTTATGGTCTGGATGAATTTTAGTGATTTGAAACGTATAGGCTTATCCATTGATTGATTTTGCAAACAAAGGAGGCGCATGGTCAAAATAATTGCAAACAGGCAGCGTGGTGTAAGTTTGTCTGGTCTTTTGACATGGTCAGTTATCTTAATAATCGCGGCGATTGGTGGCATGAAAGTTATTCCGGCGTATATTGAAAATGCCGAAATCAAAGGTATTCTTTCCACCATCGTGAATGATCCGGAAATGCAAGAAGCTCAATCCAGGAGTATTCGCGAGTCGTTCAGTAAACGCGCCGTAATGAACAACATCAATGTCGTCACGGCGAATGACATTGTGATCGTCAAGAATGCAAGTGGATTATCGCTGAGCATTAGTTATCAAGTTAAAATTCCACTGGCTGGCAATGCTAGCTTGTTGCTTGAATTCAATCCAAGTAGTTTAAAAAAGTAGCCGATGAATCGTGATGCGCTGTGCAATCAGATTGGCCATGTTTTCTCGCAACCGCAATTATTGCAGCGTGCTCTGACGCATCGCAGTTATAGTGCAGCACACAACGAACGTTTGGAGTTCCTGGGTGATAGCATTCTCAATTGCGTCGTAGCCAAACATCTATATGAAATTAATCCAAGTTTGCCAGAAGGTGATTTATCTCGGCTGCGTTCCAATCTTGTCAATCAGCAAACCCTGTTTATCTTAGCTCAGCAATTACGTTTGGGCGAATTATTATTGTTGGGCGATGGAGAGCGCAAAAGCGCTGGTTTTCGTCGCCCATCTATACTTGCCGATACCATGGAAGCATTGTTCGGCGCAGTATTTCTGGATGCTGGATTTGCAGCAGCAGAGCAAGTTGTGCTCCGGCTGTACGTGCCCTTTATCGCGCAAGCAGACGCGCAGTCGCTGGGTAAAGACTACAAAACTTTGTTACAGGAATATCTGCAAGGCAAGCGTCTGGCGTTACCTAAATATACGGTGATTGCCACTCAGGGCGAGGCACACGCACAGCTGTTTAAAGTTGAATGCCAAGTCGAACAATTGAAATTAATCACGTGTGGTGAAGGCAGCAGCCGTCGCACCGCAGAACAGGTAGCCGCAGAAGCCGCTTACCGGAAAATCGAGAGTAGTCATGAATGCCAGTAATTACCACAGCGGTTTTATCGCCATTGTCGGCCGCCCGAATGTGGGGAAATCCACTTTGCTTAATCATCTGGTCGGCCAAAAAGTAAGCATCACCTCACGCAAGGCACAGACCACACGCCATCGTATTACCGGAATATTAACCGAAGAGCACGCGCAATTTGTATTCGTAGATACCCCGGGATTTCAGATGAAGCATCTTAATACACTGAATCGCGGTTTGAATCGTGTGGTGACTAGTAGTTTACGCAACGTGAATGTGGTGTTGTTCATGATTGAAGCTCGGATTTTCGATGAGCGTGATCGCCAAGTAATGAGTCTATTGCCCAAAAATATGCCAGTGCTACTTGTTATCAATAAAGTAGATAATATGGAGAATAAATCTGAATTATTACCCTTTATTCAGGAAATAGCCAAGGAGCGTGAATTTACAGCTATCGTGCCAGTGAGCGCAAAACAGAACAAGCAACTTGACACCCTGTTGAATGCAATTCGATCCTACCTGCCCGAAGGCGAAAAAATTTATCCTGAAGATGAAATCACTGATCGGAATGAACGTTTTCTTGCGGCTGAATTGGTGCGTGAAAAAGTTTTTCGTTTCACCGGTGAAGAACTACCATACTCAGTTAGTGTTGTGATTGAACAGTTTAAAATAGAAGGAAAGATGCGCCGTATCCATGCTGCGATTCTCGTGGATAAAGACGCACATAAGGCGATGCTGATCGGCAAGAATGGTGAGAAGCTGAAGGGAATTGCGACCCAAGCGCGGTTAGACATGGAGACACTATTTGATGGAAAAGTCTATCTCGAAGTATGGGTTAAAGTGCGAAGTGGTTGGGCAGATAATGCGCAGGTGTTGAAAAGTTTGGGATATGAATAATTTTAACCTTAAGTCCTCTTTGTTTTTTCCTGCACCAGTGAGGGGTTCGCTGGTGAGGTAGGGAGAAGTAGATTGCAGCCGCACAAACAAAGATTGGAAGACGAACCTGCTTTCGTCCTGCATAGTTACCCCTATCGTGAAACCAGCCTAATACTGGAAGTGTTAAGCCGACAGCATGGCCGCGTGGCACTGGTGGCGCGCGGTGCACGGCGTCCGAGATCGGCGTTGCGCGGATTATTGATGGGTTTTCAGCCGTTAATGTTAAGCTGGTTTGGCAAACATGAGTTGCGTACCTTGCACCGTGCTGAGTGGCAGGGTGGCCAGCCGCAATTACAGGGAACGGCTTTGCTGTGCGGTTTCTATTTGAATGAATTGCTGCTCAACCTGATGGTTCGCGATGATCCGCATGAACAATTGTTCGACTATTATCAGCACACACTGCAACGCCTGGCAACTGAAGCGGACTATGCCGCCATTTTGCGTTGTTTTGAAAAACGTTTGCTACAAGAGTTGGGCTATGCGATGTTATTAGTACAAGAAGCGGACAGCGGTGAGCCGATTAATTCTTTTGTACCCTATCGTTATGTGCTTGAACGTGGTGCGGTGCGTGTTACGCAAAATGATTCAGATATATCAGATGTATCAGAAGGTTTGTTAATGTTGGGCAAAACTTTGCAAGATATGGCCGCAGATGATTACCGCGATGCAGTTAGTGCGCAGCAGAGCAAGCAGTTGATGCGTATGCTATTGAATCATCATCTTGCGGGTAAAACATTGCATACGCGCGAATTGATAAGAGATTTACAAAAAATATGATCAACCTTGGACTCAACATCGACCACGTTGCCACGTTGCGCCAAGTTCGGGGCACGCGTTATCCTAATGTAATTCAAGCAGCGTTAATCGGCGAGGCGGCGGGTGCCGACGCTATTACGTTGCATTTACGCGAAGATCGCCGTCACATCCAGGATCGGGACGTGGAAATTCTGCGCGATATGCTGCAAACGCGTATGAATCTTGAAAGCGCCATTACCGACGAAATGTTGGCCATTGCCTTGCGTATTAAGCCGCACGATGTTTGCTTTGTGCCGGAACGGCGCGAAGAATTGACCACTGAGGGAGGATTGGATGTGGTGGGGCATTTTGATAGCGTGCAGCGCGCTTGTGAGCGTTGTGCGGCGGCGGGCATACGTGTGTCCTTATTTGTGGACGCGGATGAAAAACAAATGGATGCGGCGCGGTCTGCAGGCGCTCCGGTGGTAGAGATACACACGGGAAAATATGCTGATGCGGCCAACGTATCGCATCAGACACAAGAATTGGCGCGCATTCAGCGCACAGTGGTACATGCACATGCACTCGGTTTGCAAGTTAATGCCGGGCACGGCCTAAACTATCACAACGTACAACCTATCGTCGCTATCCCTAATATCTGCGAACTCAACATCGGTCATGCCATTATCGCCGAGGCTTTATTCATTGGCCTGGAGCAAGCTGTGAAAAAAATGAAAGCGCTGCTAATCGGCATTCATCCATAACGCATGGAAGCTAAGTTACCGTGATTTTAGGTATAGGCACTGACATTGTGGCTTATGCGCGCATTGAGGCAGTATATGCCAGGTACGGCGAGCGCTTCGCACAGCGTGTGTTGAGCCAGCAGGAATTAACGGAGTATCGTGTTCATGCCCACCCTGTGCGTCTGCTAATGAAACGTTTTGCTGCCAAGGAAGCACTAGCCAAGGCAATAGGCAGTGGCCTGCGTTATCCCGTTAGCTTGCAGAAAATTAGCGTGATTCACGATACTTTTGGCAAACCAATTTTTGAATTTGATGCGGAGTTGGCTACGCATCTAATGCAATTAGGTTTGACTCACCACCATCTAAGTATCAGTGATGACCAAGATATTGCTGTGGCATTCGTGATTTTGGAAAAAAATGATTAAGAATTAAATTGTGAAGGCAAATGCGCCGAGAGCCGCGCGCAGTAGCGGGCAAATTTTACTGCTTTGATATGTCGAACAAGAGTCGCGGATTCAAGTTCGAAGTGCAACAGCCGGAGGTTGCTTGGTGTAGCGTAATTCCACCCCGAAGAATACCTCATGCGGGGTTCTAAATCCGAGTACTTTTCGAGGTCGGTGGTTGATCCGCTCGAC
>Ga0209344_10000690_pt1 | contig 53158 bp, 49 predicted proteins | sample Cruoilmetagenom6_FD_187293 | JGI IMG/M metagenome (GOLD analysis project Ga0209344, IMG submission 187293) | Oil polluted marine microbial communities from Coal Oil Point, Santa Barbara, California, USA - Santa Barbara Oil Seep Sample 6 (SPAdes)... | ecosystem: Environmental > Aquatic > Marine... | reverse complement strand
ACACAATAGAGACGCTGTCTTGGCGCTTCAAGCCGCAGGTGTTTCACCAACGCCTTTGGAGGTGCAGGACACAGGGTCTCCGGTTGCTGGCAAGACTGTTGTGTTTACCGGGGCGCTGGAACGTATGACGCGCTCCGAAGCGAAAGCGCGTGCGGAAGGATTGGGCGCAAAAGTGTCGGGGTCTGTTTCAAAAAAAACCGATCTGTTGGTGGCCGGACCGGGAGCGGGCTCAAAGCTGAAAAAAGCAGAGGAGCTGGGCATCGAAACGCTGACAGAAGATGAATGGTTGGCACTGGTCGCGGACCTTTAAATCGCGCGTGTCGCCTCATTGAGCCATTCAAGCTCTGCGTCTGATATGTTTACGCTTGAGGATGTACGTACTCGGGCGTGATAGGTATTGAGCCAGTTCTTTTCATCAGCCGTGAGCAAGGAAACTTCCACTAAATTTAAATCGATGGGAGCAAGGGTGACTGTTTCAAAGCCTAACATTTCACGTTCGCCCCCGTCGATTTGGGCAGGCGGTGTGACAACCAACAGGTTCTCAATTCGAATGCCAAAAGCATCCGTCTTGTAATAACCGGGTTCATTAGAAACGATCATGCCGGGATCAAGAGGAACGTGCCCTGCTTTGGAAATGCGTTGTGGCCCTTCGTGAACTGAAAGGTAGGAGCCGACGCCGTGACCTGTTCCGTGATCGAAGTCGAGGCCGGCTTGCCAAAGTGCCATGCGGGCGTGGGCATCAAGTTGCGCACCACTGGTACCGGCCGGAAAGCGTGCGGATGCCAGGCCGATGTGCCCTTTCAGGACGCGCGTGAAACGGTCTTTCATTTCTGCACTTGGGGTCCCAATCGCGATTGTGCGAGTGACGTCCGTCGTGCCGTCGAGATATTGCGCCCCGGAATCTACGAGATAAAGCTCACCGTCGCCCAATGCGCGATCCGTATCTGTTGTCACTCTGTAGTGAACGATGGCGCCGTTGGGACCGGCACCTGAAATGGTATCGAAACTGATTTCTTTCAACGCACCGGTTTCGTGGCGAAAGGCTTCCAGTTTTTTGGAAGCCAAAATCTCGGTCACTGTGCCCTTCGGTGCTTCGCGCGAAAGCCAGGCCAGAAACCGACTTAGGGCCTGGCCATCACGTATGTGTGCGGCGCGGGTCCCGGCAACTTCGGTTTCATTTTTTCGTGCTTTGGGAAGCTCGCAGAGGTCAGCGCCTGCTTTTAGTGTTGCGCCGGATTGTATGAGCCGGTCATGTATCCAGCTGGCGCATGTGGTCGGGTCAATGAGAACTTCGCGACCCCAGGTGCCAAGTTTATCGAGGACCGGTCCAAAATCCTCTGGTGTGAGCAGAGTGACGACGTTGCCCAGATGTGCTCTGGTTTCGGTTGGGATTTTCGCGTCATCCACGAACAGTTCTGCATGGCCTTCTTCGTAGACGATGGCGAAGGACAGCGGAAGTGGCGAGTGTGACACGTCAGCGCCACGAATGTTAAACAGCCAGGCGATGCTGTCTGGCATGGTGAGGATGAAGGCATCGGCATCGGATGACTGTAATTGGTTCGTGATGCGTTTCAGTTTGTCACTTGCGGGTTCGCCAGAAAATGCCAGATCGTGAGCTACGATGGGGGCTTTGGGTTTTTCTGGCTGATCGTCCCAAACGGCATCAATGAGATTTTCGCTCACCGCAATGAGCTCCGCGCCCGCTTTGGTGGCGGCGGCTTGTAAGCGATTTGCGCTTTCCACTGTGTGCAACCACGGGTCGTATGCGAGCTTTGCCCCATGCGGCAGGTTTTCCTCGACCCATTGGGCAGGAGGCATGCTCATGACGGATTGCGGATCAAACGTGTCTATGTCGACCTGATATCTGACTTGCAGCGTATATCGTCCATCGATGAAAATGGCGGCCTTGTCGAGTAGGACAATGGCAAGTCCGGCGGACCCCGTGAACCCCGTAAGCCACTTTAACCGTTCCGCATGTGGGGGGACATATTCCCCCTGATGTTCATCAGCGCGGGGAATAATAAATCCGTCTAATCCTCGCGCACGCAGTTCGGCGCGAAGTTTTTCAGCGCGGGGTGGGCCGAGGGTGGGGTCTGCGACATCATCATAGGTTTGAAACATGGCCGTATCTTATCAGCGTCACATTGAAGTGGATAGGGTCACGGCGCTGTTTCGTCAGCCCCTCAAGCGCAAGGAGACCCAATCATCCAAACGTAAACGTTGTTCAAGAAACAAGCCCTGATCGCGGTAGGCGCTGGTGACCATCTGTTCCTGTTCATGCAGAATGCCAGACAGAATAAGCGTGCCGTGGGGTGCCAGATGTTGTTCCACGGCTGGTGCTAAATGGGCCAAAGGCTTGGCCAGAATATTGGCGACGATCAAATCATAGGGTCCGCGGGAACCAAGCTCTGGATGTCCAAAACCTGTTGCTGTGAGCGCCGTGATGAGAGGGTGCACGCCATTCGCGCGGGCATTTTCTCGTGTGACGCGGGTGGCAATGGGATCTATATCGCTGGCGGTCACGGCTCGACGGGTTAGTTTGGCAAGTGCAATGGCAAGCAAGCCCGTGCCGCAGCCAAGGTCGAGTGCATTGCGGGGGACGTGTCGGCGGCATTCCTGCTCAATCAGTTTGAGACAACCCAGCGTTGTGCCGTGATGCCCGGTGCCAAATGCTTCGCCTGCATCAACGAGCAGTGGAAGACGAGCGGCCGGGATTTTGTCCGCATCATGCGTGCCATAAACGAAAAAGCGATCTGTTTGAATGGGAGAGAGGCCTTCCAGCGATCTTGCCACCCAGTTGATGTCAGGCAAGGTTTCGATGGTGAGGTCTGACACGGTGAAGCCGGTTTGGCTTGTTGGGGCCTCTATCACAGCCTTGATCGCGCTCAGGTCTGGTTCAAATTCGTAATAAGCCTCAACTGACCAAGTGACATGTTCTTCCACTTCCGCTGTTGCGAGAGCCTGGCATTCTGGTGAGATCGCATCACGCAGGCTGTCAGCAAAGATTTCCGACAGAGCGATGGGTGTGGTGAAAAAGACTTTCCAAACGGGTGTCATGCGAGACTTTCAGAGCGGCGGGCTCGTTGAAGCAATTAGGCGTGTCGTTCTACAAAAGTGTCGATCACTTTTTTGCGGCCGGAATGAGCAAAATCAACGGTCAGCTTATTGCCGTCGATCAGTGCGATGAGACCATAGCCAAATTTCTGATGGAAAATACGCTCACCAACTTCGTAGGAGGAAGCCGCCGGATCTGAGGTGGCCACAAGCTCTCCTGTTGCCTCAATGGTTGGCGTGCGGGTTTTCATGGCGCCGGCACGTGCATTGGCCTGGGCGCGTTGCCAGCCGGGACCACCATAATTACTTTGAGTGAATTCATGATCAAAGCGACTTTGCCCATATTCGCTATAGTTGCCGAAACTCGTGTCGCCTTGAAGAACGTCAACATGTTCTGGCGGTAGCTCGTCAACGAACCGTGAAGGGAGCGCCGACTGCCATTGATTGTGTATGCGGCGGTTGGAGGCAAAAGAGATGCGGGAATTTTTCTTCGCGCGCGTAATACCCACATAAGCCAGGCGACGTTCTTCCTCCAAGCCGGATAGGCCACTTTCGTCGAGGGCACGCTGGTGGGGAAAAAGGCCTTCTTCCCAGCCCGGCAAGAAGACCGTGTCGAACTCAAGACCTTTAGCAGAATGGAGCGTCATCAGATTGACCTTGTCGGTTGTGTCTGATTGCTCAATTTCCATGACGAGGGAGATATGTTCCAGATACCCGGCCAGATTTTCAAAATGTTCCATGGAGCGGACGAGTTCTTTTAGATTGTCCAGCCGCCCGGGTGCATCGGCGGAGCGGTCGTTCTGCCACATTTCTGTGTAGCCGCTTTCGTCGAGAATGGTTTCGGCTAATTCGATATGCCCAAGGCCTGACATAAGCACGCGCCAATTGTCGAACATTTCAACAAAGGATTTGAGGTTGCGGCGTGCTGGCTGGCGAATTTCTTCTGTTTCCATCACAAGACGTGCGGCCCGCATCATTGATATGCCTTCTGCGCGCGCGACTTGATGCAAGGTCTGCACAACTTTGTCTCCCATGCCACGCTTGGGCTTGTTGAGGATGCGTTCAAACGCCAGATCATCGTCAGGTTGGGCGACAAGACGCAAATAGGCATTGGCATCGCGTACTTCCATACGCTCATAGAAGCGCGGACCACCGACAACACGGTAAGGCAGACCAAGGTTTATGAAGCGATCTTCAAATTCCCGCATTTGAAATGAGGCGCGCACAAGGATTGCGACTTCACGCAGCAAATGGCCATCGCGCTGAAGTTGCTCAATGTCCTCGCCGATGATACGTGCTTCTTCTTCACCATCCCATAATCCGCGAAGGGTGACCTTTTCCCCTTCGTCAAGGTCGGTCCAAAGGGTTTTTCCAAGACGTGTTTCATTGGCGGCGATGAGGCCTGACGCCGCGCCCAGAATGTGCGGTGTTGAGCGATAGTTTTGTTCTAGGCGCACAACTTTCGCGCCGGGAAAATCTTTCTCAAAGCGCAGGATGTTGTCGACCTCTGCACCGCGCCAGCCATAGATGGATTGATCGTCATCGCCAACACAGCAAATGTTTTTGTGTTTTTGGGCAAGCAAGCGAAGCCATAGATATTGCGCAACATTGGTGTCTTGATACTCATCCACCAACATATATTTGAAGCGGTCCTGGTATTGCGCAAGGACTTCCGGGTTTTCCTGAAAGAGGCGCAGGCATTCCAGAAGGAGATCGCCAAAATCAGTGGCGTTCAGGATCTTCAGTCGCTCTTGATAGGCGGCATACAAAAGTGCGCCTTTGCCATTACCGAAATGTTCAGCATCCCCGGCGGGGACTTTGTCTGGCGTCAGGCCTCGGTTTTTCCAACCATCAATGAGCGAAGAAAGCTGGCGCGCTGGCCAGCGCTTTTCGTCGATGCCGTCAGCTTTGATGAGCTGCTTCAACAGACGGTTCTGATCGTCCATGTCGAGAATGGTGAAATCTGAACGCAGGCCCACAAGTTCGGCGTGCCGACGTAGTATCTTTGCACCAATGGAATGGAAGGTGCCAAGCCATTGCATGCCTTCAACTGCGCCGCCGACGAGAGCACCTATGCGGTTTTGCATTTCTTTGGCGGCTTTGTTCGTGAACGTAACCGCGAGCAATTGGTTGGGCCAGGCTTTGCTGGTGGCTAATACGTGGGCGAGCCGGGTGGTTAGGACGCGGGTTTTGCCGGTTCCAGCGCCTGCGAGTACAAGCACAGGCCCGTCCAATGCTTCCACGGCTTCACGCTGACTGTCATTCAATCCATTTAGGTAAGGTGGGCGCATGTGTCCCATGGCCTGGGCGCTCAACGAGCGGGCCGTTTCCTCTTCTGGGATGCTTCCCAGATCAAATGGGTCCGAATCTGTCATGATGAGGCACAAGATAAGCACTAAAACAGACTGAAACTAGGGCCGCGTCGCTTAAAGGCGGAAACGATTGTTTTAGTGGTGTTCTTCGCGTGAGGCCGCGATAAGTCCGTCCGCCAGGGCTTTCAGCGCTGCGACTCGTGTGACACGACCGATGGCGACTTCTCTATCTTCGACTTCACACACCGGCAAGTGGTCGAGGCCATGGGCGTCCATAACATCAAGGGCTCTGTTCAGTCGGTCGTAGGGGAACAGGCGTACGGAATCGTCAGCAACATTTAGAAGGCGGGGCGCGTCTTCTGAGTAGGGGTGGGCCTGATCAAAACGGGTCATTACATCACGGACATGAATGCTCATCATGACACGCCTGTGCGGACCTTCCTGCAAATTGACTTCACGCTGCTCCAATTGCCAATGAAAGAAGCTTTTGCCGATTGTTGCCTGGGTCAGGGCCGTCGCAATGGCATTGGCTAGCAGAAGTGCAAGTGTGACTTCATAGTCAGCGGTGAGCTCAAAGACGATCAATGTGGTTGATAGGGGTGCGCCAAGTACGGCGGCGGCAACAGCGCCCATTCCGACGATAGCGTAGAGACCGTGGGCGGAGGCCATACCAGGGAACAGATAGGCTGCAACAATGCCAAATGCGCCACCTGCCATTGCTCCCAGATAGAGAGAGGGTGAAAAGACGCCCCCACCAAACCGGCTGGCGAGTGTGACTGCTGTGGCAAAAGTTTTGGCAACCAACAAGGCGATCAAAAATCCGAGTGTATAGCTTTGCTTGAGTGCATTGTCCGTCGCTTCATAGCCAACGCCCAATACTTCGGGGAAGGCGAGCGCGACGAGACCAATGATCAAACCGCCAATGATGGGACGCGACCAAATGGGAATATCAAAAACGCGCGCAACCTTGTCTGTGTAAAGCACAGCGGCCATGAAACTAATCGCGACGATGGCGGCCAGGATGCCCAACAGCGCGAAGGCTGGAAACTCAAAATAGGACGCGATGGCATAATCAGGCAGGCTGAAGGCTGGGAAATTGCCAAGGTGAAAGCGGGCAACAGATGTGGCCGCGACGGAGGCAATGGAAACGGGAACAAATGCGCGGAGTGCGTAGTGACCCAAAATTATTTCATGTGCGAACAGAACGCCAGCAATCGGTGCGTTGAAGGAGGCTGTCACCGCGCCTGCAACACCGCAAGCCAGGAGAATGCGGCCCCATTCAGGATCAAACCTGAAGCGTTCTGCGACATAGGCCGACAGCGTGGCGCCTAAGTGAACCGCAGGGCCTTCACGGCCTGCACTAGCGCCCCCGCCGAGTGATATGGTGGTCAGGATCGCGCTATAGATGCCGGTTTTGAGCGGCATGTGGCCCGATTTCAAGGCTGCTGCTTCAATCACGTCGGAGACAGATTCCGTTCTGCCCATCGGCATCAGGAATTTAAGCCCTAAGCCAACAAGAACGCCTGCGCCGATTGGGCCAGCTAGCACCATCCACCAAGGCAGACCTGCGGCGGCAGTTGCTGTGCTTTCGCCAAAATCTCCCAACCAAGTCCAGTGGACGGAAATGATGGCCAGCCGGAATAGGATCGTGGCATAGGCGGCAGTAATACCCAGGACTGCAGCCAAAACCCATCCGGTTAAGTTTCTGGATTCCCAGAAATTGCGCCAATTTTCCTCAATCGGGCGATCAATTACAGCCTCAAAAATATGCGCGAGGAGTTTTCCAAAACGCGACAGGAGCTTCTTCATTTACAACGGCCAATCGATCCTTCGGCACATACACGAACGCCATCTGTCCATGTTGCCCCGGAAACATCTGCATTCAGCAGGTCAGTTTGGGCGAAGTGTGCACCTGTAAAGTTTGCACCGCGTAAATTTGCACGAAAAAACCGTGTACGGCGTAGATTGGTCTCTGACAAATCTGCGCCCGTCAAATTGGTTTTGGTCATGTCAGCCTCGCGCAGACTTGCGCCTACAAAGCTCGTGCCCGTGAGGTTTGCTGAAACAAATTTTGCACCTTGCGCGTCTGCTCCGTCTAAAGTGGATCCGGAGAGGTCCGAGCGCTGAAAGCGTGTATCAAGCAGGGCCGCGTCTGTTAGATCTGAATTCGGAAAACTTGCTTCTTCCAGAAAACACCGTGACCAGTCTACGCCCGGTGACGCGGGTGCTGAACAATCTGGAAAAGCTAAGGCTACATTGGGTGCAAAAATGATGAATATCCAGATGAAGCTGAGGAGGGTGCGGGTCACTCTGTTGTCTCACTTTTGCGCCGGATGCCGATAACGCTACCTGCCTGATCGGGACGCGGCAGATTTTTGTGTGCGGAAGCAAAAAACTTTGCTTTTTCTTGAGCGCTATCTGGCATGGGAGAGGCGCGGCGTGTTTTCATGTCGACGTGAATGCACATTTGTTCTGACGTCGCTGCCAGATATCCATCAGTTCCATGATACATGCGACCGAAGATATGAAGCCGTTTACTGTCCCAATCCAATATTTGATAATCGATGCGGACAGGATCACCTTCTTTGAGTTCGTCAAGATAGGTGACGTGAATTTCAGCAGTAAAACACGAACCGATACCTTGTTGGGTATACTGCCAACCAAGACCAATATCATTGAACAATTGGTCGAGCGCCTCGTCGAACAAAAGATTGTAGTAGGCCATGTTCATATGACCATTAAGGTCAATCCACTGGCTTTCGACTTTACGCAATGGAGCTTCAAATAATGCTGTCGCTGTGTCGCTCATTTTTGTTCCTTGTGGTGTTGCTCATGGCCAAGGGGTGCGTGGAACTACCATAAACCTTCACAGCCGGTGAGACCAATGCTCACTTGCGGGAAAAGTGCTCTTGGTCTCTATCTGGGCCTCATTCTAGTTTGGTGATATGCTTCATGTATGAGCGTCAATGGGAAAAACAATGCGATGAATGCACTTCCTGAAGGTTTTTTGGCTGACCTTGAAGCGTTGTTAGGAGAGCGCCTTCAGACCGGCGATGCTGTTCGTGCTGCCCATGGGCACGATGAAAGCTGGCATGAAACACAGATGCCAAATGCTGTCGCCTTCGTCAATTCCACGCAGGAAGTGAGCGATGTTGTTCGATTGTGTTCGAAGGCGCGTGTGCCGGTCATTGCCTTTGGCATGGGGACGTCACTTGAAGGCCAAGTCAGTGCTGTTGCAGGTGGTGTCACCATCGATATGTCGGGTATGAACCGTGTGCTCAAAGTGCATGCTGAAGACTTGGACTGCCGTGTCGAGGCAGGTGTTACGCGCAAGCAACTGAATTCTTACCTTCGCGACACGGGGCTGTTTTTTCCCATCGATCCAGGTGCGGACGCAAGCCTTGGCGGGATGGCTGCAACACGTGCCTCTGGCACGAATGCCGTGCGTCATGGCACCATGCGGGAAAATGTGTTGAACGTGACGGCGGTGCTTGCGAGCGGGGAGATTATTTCCACAGGAGGTCGTGCGCGCAAATCGGCCGCAGGATATGATCTTACTCGGTTGCTTATCGGCTCTGAAGGTACGCTCGGTATTATGACTGAGTTGACTTTGCGTCTTCATGGGATTCCAGAGGCGGTGTCTGGTGGCATCTGTTCCTTCGCCACTGTGGCCGGAGCTGTTGATGCGGTTATTGAGACGATACAATCGGGTTTGCCGATTGCGCGCATCGAATTGTTGGATGAAGTGCAGGTAAAGGCGTGCAACGCTTATTCTAAACTCTCCCTTGATGAAGTGCCTCTTCTGTTGGTGGAGTTTCATGGCACAGAAACCAGCGTGACAGAGCAGTCCAACCGGTTTGGTGAGATAACAAAGTCTCATGGCGGTCGTGATTTTAAATGGACTGTAGATGCAGAGGAACGCACGAAACTCTGGGAAGCGCGGCACAATGCCTATTATGCTTCTCTCGCATTGGAACCAGGTAAAAAAGGCATGACGACAGACGTATGTGTGCCGATCTCCAATCTTGCTCAATGTTTACTTGAGACCAAGGCTGACGTGGATGCGTCATTTCTAACCGCACCAATTGTGGGACATGTGGGTGACGGAAATTTTCATCTCATTATGCTGATGGACCCGGGCAATGAGAAAGACGTGGCTGAGGCCAAGCGTATTCACGACCGGATGGTCACACGGGCGCTTTCACTTGAGGGCACGTGTACCGGCGAACATGGTATTGGGCTTGGGAAGGTTGATTTTCTAGAGGCCGAACTGGGTGCCGGTGTTGGTGTTATGCGGACGCTAAAACGAGCGCTGGACCCGCATAACATTTTGAACCCGGGTAAGATGTTTTCGTTGTAGAAGAAATTAAGAAAATTTTGGCAGCCAGTTTTCCAGAGCCGTCCCAATTTCATGAGGGCTGTCTTCCTGAATGAAATGAGTGCCGCGCACTGTGATCTCTTCTTGGTTGTGCCATGTTCGCACGAACTCTCTAATTTCCCCCTGGATGAGGGCTCCAGGCTCTGCATTGATGAAGAGCTTGGGGATTGTGTTGCTGGCTAACCATTCTGACAGGCGCGTGACCATCTCATGCGTGTCAGCTGGCTCGCCGTCAAAAGGGACTTCGCGCGGCCACGTTAACGTTGGACGTCTGTCTTCGCCTGCGGTGAGATAAGGCGCACGGTAGTTATCCATTTCTTCCTGGGTTAATTTGCGCAGGACTGAGGCTGGGACAATTTGCTCAACAAACATGTTCTGATCAAGGACCAACCAATCGCCGAGGCCAGACTTGAAAGATTTAAACATGGCCCAGGGAACCCAATCCATCTCAGAATAAGACAGGGGCCGGGTGAAACCTTCCATGAAACAGATCGCTTTGACTTTATCTTCGTTGCGTCTTGCCCAATCAAAGCCCAGAGCTGAGCCCCAGTCGTGAATAACCAGGGTGACATTTTCTGTCACACCAAGGTTTTCCAACAAAGCATCGAGGTAGCGCTGTTGCTCAAAAAAGCCGTATCGCGCGTCTGGATCTTCACCTTCAACCAGTGGTCGTTTGTCTGATGCCCCCATGCCAACAAGGTCTGGTGCTATGCAACGCCCAAAGGGTACCGCATAGGGCACAATGTTGCGCCAGAGATAAGATGATGTTGGGTTCCCGTGCAAAAAGACAATCGGATCACCTTCGCCGATTTCAACATATGCCATTGCAAGATCGAGAACCTGGGTGCGCTTTGTGGGCAGGGGCGTTGGGCTTATCGCTTTTTCTTCTGCACGAGCTGGCAATGTTGAGGCGGCGCTGGCGGCAAATCCGGCTGTGAGCGCCCCACGTCTTGTGAGTTCGAAATCCAATGGCACGGCTTATATCCCCTGATTTGATTTAAACTTGCAAACTGCAATTCACTGCAAAGATCAGAGCAACCTGGGCGTATATGGTCAAGTGGAGAGCGGGTGCCACACGCGAATGTGATGCGTTAAACTAGGAGCCCGCGGATGAAGTTTTCACAATGCATGTGGATGACAGCATCAGGATCGACGATACTGTCAGGGCCAATGGAATTCATCCAAATGCCATTCATCAACAGCGGAAATATGAACGCCGCTGCCGCTGCATTGGGATCACAGGTCCGAAATTCACCTTTATCGATGCCGTGTTGAATCATATTGGCGAGATTTTCTATGCCGCGCTTGGGAACTTGATCGTGAAAATAGTTGGCGATGTCGGGGAAACGTCTGGCCTCAGAAATGACCAGTTTCAAAACAGCGCCATGATTTGTATGTGCGAGTGCGCGGCCCAACCCACGGGCTTTGCCGCGCATGAAATCTGACGCAGAGCCTTGAAAGTTTTCGGCCTGTGCGATGGTTTGATCGACCATTGGGACCACGTTTTCCCGTATCAGTGCGAAAAAGAGATCTTCTTTGCTATCGAAATAGAGGTAGATCGTTGCTTTTGATACACCGGCTTTATCTGCCACATCTTCCAAGCGTGTCGCTTCGTAACCACGATCACGAAACAGCTCTATCGCCGCGTTTAGAATCTGTTGAGGGCGTTTGTTGTCGCGTTTAACTGGAGGATGGCCGACTGAATTGGCTGCAACAGGTACGACTTTTAAATCCATTTGAACCTCATCCGGGTTTCAGCGCGCTAGATACTGACTGGTCAGTCTTATTTGGCTCTGGGACCGGAAAGTTCAAGCTCTTTCGTTTTAAAGTTCAAGCTCTTTCGTTTTAAAGAGCTACCTTTTTGATTACCTCGTCGCGATCCTGATCGAGAGCAGGGGCTGGCTCACGCTTCACTGGGTCAGCAAACCCGGACAGCTTTATGGGGTTTCCCGCCATTTTCAGAACGCCCACATCTGGATCATCAACGCTGATCACCATGTTGCGGGAGGTCACTTGGGGGTCGTTTAGAACCTGTTCTACGTTATTGATGGGGCCGCACGGAATGCCTGCCTGATCCAAAAGGCCAAGCCAATGGGATGAGGTCTCCTGGGTGAGCGCTTCTTCAATGACCCCCGTTAAGGCGTCTGCGTGCTGGCAGCGTAGCTCATTGGAAGCAAACCGGTCATCATCGATCAATGCATGTCGGTCAATTGCCTTTGCCATGCGGGCGAAAAGAATGTCGTTTCCCGCAGCGATGACAATGTGCCCATCATTTGTTTTGAATGCCTGAAATGGTGTGATAGAGGGGTGGCGGGACCCAAGCGGACCCGGAATTGCACCCGTGGCAACGTAGCGCGCGATGCCATTTTCCAGCATAGCAACCTGGCAATCCAACATTGAAACATCGATGCGCAGGGCTTCCTTTTTTGTGGCGCGATGATAGAGCGCGGAAGCGATGCCAATGGTTGTGAAGAGGCCTGCACCAATGTCGCCGATGGAAGACCCGACGCGTGTGGGGTCTGCCCCTTCATGTCCTGTCAAACTCATGATCCCTCCCATGGCCTGAACCACCATGTCGTAGGCAGGCCTTTCTTTATAGGGACCCGTCTGGCCAAAGCCGCTCGCGGAGGCGAGGATCAGTCTTGGGTATTTTGCGTGAAGAGTTGGCCAGTCATATCCGAGTTTATCCAATGTTCCCGCGCGGTAGTTTTCCACCAACACATCCGCTGTCTCCAAAAGCTGCTCAAAGGTTTCGCGGTCGTCTGCATCCTTTAGGTCAAGAGCTATGGAGTGCTTGCCACGGTTGAGCGACATGAAATAGGCCGATTTTCCATCAATGAATGGTCCAATATGCCGGGCATCGTCGCCGCGCCCAGGCATTTCAACTTTAGTGACATCGGCGCCCAAATCAGCCATTACCATCGTGCAATAAGGTCCAGCGAGAACACGCGTTAAATCCACCACCTTTAGGCCTGAGAATGGCCCGGATGCTTCGTTGGTCACGCGTTCGTTCATTTGTCACTGTCCTTATCTGTTAGTTTTGGCGATGAGGCCTTTTGGTGGTCGTCGTGGATTTTTTGTTTGCGGAGAGCGTCCAATTTTTCTTTCTTCTTCTCCGCTCCGGTGCGACCAAATCGAATACGGTTCTCCTGAGCTTGTCTTTCTTTGTCGTCTCGGGCCTCTTGTTTCGTCTTTTTGTTCAGCTTTTTCCGTGCGGTCCCGAAATCGACTATATTTTTGCCTTTGGAATCCATAGGTTGTCTACCATTTACTATGCTGCAAGAGGTGCCTTGGCACGGCTGTTTGTGGCACGATAACCTATAATGAGGGACGAGCAACAAAGCCTCCCCACGACTTGGAGCCGCGTACGGTGAATTCTGTCCTTTCATACCTTGCTGGGCTTTTGGTGTTGTTGCTTTTTGCGGCGTTGGTTGGTCCAAGTGTTGTTGATTGGAATAGTTTTCGCGGCGAAATTGAAGGTCAATTCTCCAGTGCAGCGGGTCGACCCGTTACCATTGAGGGAGATATTAACTTTGTCATTCTTCCCGCACCCCGGTTCAGCCTTCACAGAGTGAAAGTAGGACCTGACCAAGAAAGGCCTGGTGAGGCGCTCGCAGAAGCTGAGACGTTGGAAGGTGAAATTGCGCTTGCTCCACTGTTGCGTGGAGAGATCGAAATTACGCGTATTCGGGTATTGAACTTTGTCTTGCGATTAAGGCGTGATGAAGATGGGAATTTGGATTGGGCGTCGGAACAGTCAACCAATACCGAAGCAGCGCTTGACCCAGAAACTATCAGCTTGGAAGCTGCGCGCTTTGAGGGTGGGACTGTCGTCTACCTCGATGCTGACAACGACCGCGAATTTATTGTTACAGACGTGTCGGGTGATCTGAAAGCTGTTTCCTTGCTTGGCCCATTGCGACTTGACGGCGAAGTTCATTTCGAAGATCGGCCTTACAGTTTTTCCGCCAGCATCGGTGTGTTCGGCGGTGACCGTGCATTTCCAGTGAACTTGGAAGTGGTGGATGCGTTTAGCCCTTGGAACGCATCATTTATTGGATTGGCGACGGATGCCAGCGCCGCTGCTCGCCTTGACGGTACATTCTTGTTCGAGTTTGGCAGCGTTGAAGCCGCGGCGCCAGAGGGGGAGACTGATCCTGTCGTGAGTATGCAAGCAGGCGTTGTGATCAGTCGCAAAGAAGCGAGCCTTCGGGAAATCGAATTGACAGTCGAAGGCTCTGTTCTCAAAGGTCAAGCCGAGCTTTCTTTTGAAGATACTCCAGCGTTGAGTGCTGAGTTCTCAGGGGCGCGGCTTCAAGTTGACAAGGTACTTCACGCCTTTTCGCAATTTGTCCCTTCCGGGCCCACACTGTACTTTCCAGAAGCCCTGACAGGCTCGTTGGCGGTTTCAATTGGGGACCTTGGATTTGGTGCGTTGAATGCGACAGGCGTATCCAGTCATATGACGTTTGAGAATGGCGTTGTGACGCTGCAATCTCTTTCAGGTTTTCCAGGAAATACCACCACTGAATTGACAGGCGAGGTCAGCTTCGTTCAAGGCGTTCCCCGATTTGACGGTGCATTGAATGCGTCCGTTGGCAGTCTTCCTGTATTTGGCAGATGGTTGGACAATAGGCTTTCTGGCGAGGCCTCGAATGCTCCGGTTTCCGAGGAATCAGCGGACGGAATTGTTGAGTATGGAGGACCAACGCAACTGCGATTGCAAACCGATTTGGCTCTTCAGTCTTCTTTGTTGCAGGCCTATGGCTTGTCTGCTGTTTTTGGGAATGGCGAAGGGGAACTTGCCCCAGTGACGGGGGGCATTTCATTTGCCAGGAGCTCACGGCCTGCTCTCGGCGTGGAACTCAGTGGTCCGTTGTTGGATTTGAATTTTCTGAGATCACTTGTGACACCGCCTACGTGGGAACATTTTCCAGACGTTTCCAAATTCGATGCAAGTATTGTTGTCTCGATGGACGAGTTTCGGGCAGGCGATTGGGTGTTGCATGGTGTTGATCTGGCGGCAGCACTTAGTGATGGTCTTATTTCAATTGAGAAATTGGAAGCCTCACAGCATGACGTGGTGAGCGATGATCTTGTCGGCTCTATCGCGATTACGGGGTCACTGCGTGAGCCCGGATCGTTTGCACATGGTGGGTTGCAAGGCAAAGTCAGTTCTGACTTGGTGGTCGACTGGATTGACCACAATTATGGTTGGTCCATGCCGCCGATGGAAAATGAAGGCAATGGTGATTTAGATTTTACCGTCCGCGGTACACGCGAAAATGATCGGCATACATTGTCCCTTGATCTGTCTGGTTCAATTGGGCATTCGGACGCCTCACTTGCCTTCAAACAGATTCAGGCCACCGGTGCTGCCGAGATGGATCAGATTGACCTTCTTGTTTTGTTAGAAAACCAAACAGCCTCAGAACTCACGGCGCAAATTGGGTTGGGGAATGCCACATCAATATCGGGAGAGGGCACGTTGCAGTTTCAGCTCTCAGGCGGCGGTGCGGGGCCGTTTGATGTGACGGCGCGGTTACGTGCTGGTTCTACTTCTTTGTCGGCGAGTGGGTCCATTGATGACCCATGGGACGCATTAAAATTTGAAGGCCGGTTTGAAGCCTCTTCTGACCAAGTTGATCATGTCTTTGCTGTTCTTGATTGGCAGTCACCGCTTGTCGCTCTTGCGATTGGGAATGGGCGACAGGGTGCGTTCATTGCGGGCGGCGGGTTGGCGTGGACTCCCGAGCGCATATCCGTGTCAGAGCTTGAAGCTGTTGCTGGTTCATTTCGCGTGTCGGGTAGCGCTACCTATTTAGAAACAGAAACAGTGCCGCGAATAGACGCTGACATTGAGCTTGGCCGTATCACGCTGGACCCGCTTTTTGCAACGGACGATGGATCGCTGTGGAACGCTGCACCTCTAAATTGGCAGGCCCTAGCTGAATTGCAGGGAACGGTGGATGTGTCGGCCTCATCGGTGGATGTCGCCGGATTGAGCTTTGCTCAAGTGCAGGCGAACGGGTCTCTTGCAGAGGGTGTTTTATCCTTTAACCCTGTCACAGCACGTTTCGCAGATGGGCGTTTGATGATGGGTGGCAAATTTGAAGGGGGCGAAGGCGTTCCTGGCGTTGGCTTTACTGTCGCTTTGGAAGATGCGGACATCGCAACCACATCAAACATGATTTTTGCGGCTCCCCTGGGGGATGGAAGTGCGACAGCGAGTTTGCAGCTTCAAGGACAAGGGCGCAGTTTGCTCGGGTTGGTTTCGACTTTGTCAGGCAAAGGCAGCCTTACATTAGGACCTGGTCATTTTTCTGGATTTGATTTGAGCGCCTTCCGCGAGGGGCTGGGAGGCCTGACAAGCATGGATGATTTTGCGCCACTTGTTGAAGTGACATTGGAACAAAGCGCAACATCGTTTGAGAGGGTTGAAGGGGAACTGCAACTTGAAGACGGTATTTTGAACTTTACGCCCGTAAGCCTGTCTGTGGTTGGTGCGCGTGAGGCAAAAATAAAGGCGCTTGCCGACTTGGTACGGCTAGAAACTGATGTCGAGAGCAGTTTTGTTTTTGAGGGTGAGCCCACATTGCCACGTTTGACGATGGTGTTGGCTGGGCCTTTGCACGAGCAGGACAGGCGGACAGATACATTGGCTATTCAGTCGGCGATTGCTCAAATCTTGCTGATGCGGGAATTGGAGGCAGCTGGCGTTGAGGAGATTCCTGCAGAGCTGCGTGAGTTATTTGAGACGCCAATGTCAGAAGATAATCTCGATGCGCCACTTGATGAAGTGGCCGAAGAATTGGACGAGGCCACGGTTGTTCCGGTTCCTGCGCTAGCTGAAACACCCGCGATGCCACTTCCCATCGTGCGACCAACTCCCTAAAGGGTACTAGGCGCCGCTGCTTTTTTTGTCACACGGTGAAGGATGAAGACGCGCACGGCACTGGTTAGCGATCCGTCGTCGGTTCTCTCGGCATCAATTGTGCGTACCAGTTCCGTGACGGACTTTTTGTCAGTGCATGCGATTTTTTTCAACGCATCCCAAAAAGGTTGTTCAAGCGTGATGGATGTTCGATGACCGGCGATGGTCATAGATCGCTTTACTTGTGCGCTCACCTTTTTACCTCGATTTGAGCCTTCATTTTGGGCTGATCATGTCTTCCGGTTTTACACTTTCATCAAACTCGGAATCGGTAACATATCCGCCACCGACAGCTTCTTCACGAAGGGTCGTGCCATTCTTGTGCGCTGTCTTGGCGATTTTGGCGGCATTGTCGTAGCCGATTTTCGGTGCGAGAGCGGTCACCAACATTAAAGAGCGATCAAGTGCAGCTTTGATGTTGTCTTCACGCGCTTCAATACCGAGGACACAATTATCAGTAAAACTGACAGCTGCGTCCCCCAACAGCTGAACGGACTGCAAGAAGTTGTAGGCCATCATTGGATTGTAGACGTTTAGTTCAAAATGACCCTGGCTGCCTGCAAAACCAAGGGCTGCGTTGTTGCCTGCCACATGCGCGCAAACTTGCGTCAGCGCTTCACATTGGGTCGGGTTCACTTTGCCAGGCATGATGGAAGAACCTGGCTCATTTTCTGGAAGAGCGAGTTCCCCCAAACCTGAGCGTGGACCGGAACCCAGAAGCCGAATGTCATTTGCGATTTTGAACAGCGCCATGCCAGCCGCATTGATCGCACCGTGAGCGAAGACCATGGCGTCATGTGCCGCCAAGCTTTCAAACTTGTTCGGTGCTGTGATGAAAGGCAGGTCGGTGATGTCGGCGACATTTTCTGCCACCATTTCGGCAAAACCGATGGGGGCATTGAGGCCGGTGCCAACAGCGGTGCCGCCTTGTGCTAACTGCAAAAGACCTGGCAGCGTGAGCTCAATGCGGTCAATCGCAGAGTTCACTTGTGCAGCGTAGCCAGAAAACTCCTGGCCTAACGTCAAGGGTGTTGCATCTTGTGTGTGCGTACGGCCAATTTTGATGATGTGGTCGAATGCTTTTTGTTTTCCGACGAGAGCCTTGTGCAAGTGCTTTAGGGCAGGGACGAGGCCGTGCACAATCCGTTCAGCGCAGGCGATGTGCATGGCGGTTGGATAGGTGTCGTTAGATGATTGGCTCATGTTTACGTGGTCATTTGGGTGCACAGGGTCTTTGGTGCCCATGGTGCCGCCTAGCATCTCGATGGCGCGGTTTGAAATGACTTCGTTTGAGTTCATGTTGGACTGTGTGCCAGACCCAGTTTGCCAGACAACGAGGGGGAAATGATCGTCTAGTTTACCCTCGATGACTTCCTGGGCGGCCTTTACAATGGCGCCACCAACTTTGTCGTCTAGGTTGCCCAGTGTCATATTTGCTTCCGCACAGGCGCGTTTGACGATGCCAAGGCCGCGGACCACTGACATGGGTTGTTTTTCCCAGCCAATTTTGAAATTCCCGAGTGACCGTTGAGCTTGAGCACCCCAATATTTGTCCGATGCGACTTCGATGGGGCCGAATGTGTCTGTTTCGGTGCGGGTCTTGCTCATGGGGCTCTATCTCCAATTCGTCTCGGATCGCTAAAATGCCCAGTTAGTGGGCGCGTGCAGCTCATTTAGCATGGGCATGCGTGATTAGCCAAGCTGGGCGATCAAGCACAGATCGTGAAGGTTAGGTCTTGCAGAGTGGAGGGACTTATCTGTCTTTGCGGAAAGCGTCGAGATCGACAACTTCTCCGGGCGAGGTCTCGCTTGCGGCAGGCGCAATCGATTCTGGCGAGCTGTCTGGGCTCGCCGCCAATTCTTCTTCGGCAGCCGTGCCATTTTCTGTGAATTGCAGGCCGAACTGAACACTGGGATCGAAGAAACTCGTGAGAGCAGAATAGGGCACCACGAGGCGTTCTGGTGTTTTGTCAAAGGACAGGCCAACCGAAAAACCTTCGTCGCTGACTTTTAGGTCCCAGAATTGATGTTGGAGAACAATGGTCATCTCTTCAGGGTATTGGGCTTTTAGGCGATCAGATATGTCGACGCCGGGGGCCTCTGTCTTGAAGGACACGTAGAAATGATGTTCGCCTGGCATGCCTTTTGATGCAGCAATGTTGAGCGCATCGCGCACGACCACACGTAATGCATTTTGCGTTAGCAGGTCGTATCGCATCAAATCTTCGGTCATCACGCGCTCCACTTGTTTGAGCCGCATTGAAGCAGCGATTCGCCCAGACGTCTAGGGCTTGCCAGGGATCGTTTTCTACTCGTGTGGCAAATAGTAGGTCAAAAACCGAATGGCATTTTCGCCCATTACTCGCATAATTTCTTCTCTGGTGAAGCCAGCTTTTAGCATCTCGTGGGTGAGAACGGCGATCTCAGAAGCATCAAAAAGAACCGTGGTACCACCATCATAGTCAGACCCAAGGGCGATATGTTCGACACCGAGAAGGTCAATGCCATATCTGATGGAGCGCACAACACCCGCGGGTGAATAGTCGCAAGAAGCTGCATCCCAAAAACCGACGCCGATGAGGCCCCCCTTGGCGGCGATTTCTTTCATCAGATCATCTTCCAGATTACGTGGTGTATCGCAATTTCCTTTGAGGCCTGTGTGGGAAACCATGATGGGGCGTGTGGTCATGGCAAGCACATCGCGCACGACAGCGGGCGACGAGTGAGCCACGTCGATGATGACGCCAATGCGCTCCATCTCGGCAACAGCTTCGCGGCCAAATTCTGTCAGGCCTTCGCCGGATTGACCGTGCAGAGAGCCGCCAAGGCGATTGTCGAAGAAATGTTGTAGACCCATGATGCGGTACCCGGCATCAAAGAGATTTTGCACATTTGCTATGTCGCCTTCCAGTGGATGACTGCCTTCTGTCAGAAGAAGACCGCCGACAAGCGGTTTGTTGGCTGCTTTGGCGCTCAAGAGCGTTTCAAGGTCAGCGCGTGTCTTAACGACCAAGAGTGCTTCCGGGTCTTGGTTTTGTGCGCTGATCAATTGTTCAGCCTGATAGGCTGCACGTTCATATAGGCTTGTCCATGTGCGTAGTGGCCAAAGGCCAAGCATCGTTACTAGCGTAATTTGGTCTGAGGCTTCAGCAGAATTGCTTTCGTAATTCTGTCCTGATGGTGCTTTTGTGGTGGAGGAAAAGACCTGCAACGTCATGTTGCCTTCCACCATGCGCGGCACATCCACATGACCTGTGCTGCTGAGGTCCAGCGGATTGCGGCCCCAAAGCATTGTATCGGAATGCAGATCGACGACAGTTAGCGTGCGGTGAAGAGCGCGGGCTTCATCCGAAATTTCATAAGGCGCATGTTCTTCGACGACATTGATACCGCCTTCCAGCAGGCTTGGCGCGAGGAAATAGATCGCCGAATATGCGATCACCAAAAACACAGCGAGACCAATAAGAAGACGTTTCATGATATTTCCCCAAACGCTAAACCACCCAGGGGCGCACTCTATGGGCGCAGGCGGGTGCACTCAACCTGTTTGAACGTCTGTCTCATACCATGCACGCCATTTTTCAAGCAATGCTTCGGTATCACTGTCATTTGGGTGAAATGACGGCCTGTAGTAAGGCAAAAGGCCGATCATGACGCGTCGCCAAACACCGGGACGCCCCCAGAGATGATTAATCGCCCGCCCCCAGGAACGCCAGTTGGTCAGCTCTTTCGCCTGTTTCATCAGATAGATCTGATGGATGAGGGCGACATTGTTGAAATTGATCGTTGTGATGGTCATGACGATGATGCGACGGAGATATCCTGCCAAACCGGGATCAACAGCTTTCATGACGTCAAACGCCACGGCCTTATGTTCGCTCTCTTCCATCGCATGCCAGCGCCACATGTTGGCGTAAAGCGGATGAGCGCCCTCCATTGCACGCGGGTCGGAGAGTATGACCTCGGCAAATAGTGCTGTGTAATGCTCTAGCGCGCAGGTGATGGCAAGCTGGCTTTTCTTCGGCAGCTTACGACCAATTTTGAGGCCGAATTCCATCATCCGCTCCAAAGTGTCTGGGTGTAGTCCATTTGTGCGCAAATGCTGATTGTAGAGTTCGTGCTCGCGAGAGTGAATGGCTTCTTGGCCCGCAAACCCTCGCACTTCCGCTTTCAGTTTCGGGTCAGTGATCTGGTCAGCAAAGGCACGGACGCTGTCGACAAAAAACCGTTCGCCTTCCGGGAAAGTAATAGAGAGACCATCATAAAAATGGGAAATAGCGGGGTCGTCGGAATGCCAGTTGACCGGCAGATCATCTGTAAAGGCAAAGCCTGGGTCGCGGGGGGTGATGGTTCTGGATTCTGCAGGGGGCATTCGCGCATCTCTCACTTTTGGTAAGGGGAGAGTGAAGTGGAGGCTTCTGTTGCCAGGTGCCTCCGAACCCCGCCTGCAAGTGCTAACCTACAGGACTAAATTTGAAACAGTCGAACCGCTTACGCAGCTAGACGTGCCTCAGCGTAGTTGTCGTTTGCAACTATCATACGGCCCGATAACGGCGGAACCATGCCGAGCAAAAGAAGATCCTTTACACCCTCGTCGATCCTATTTCGCCCCCATCAAAAACTCAGGTTATAGGTACCTGAAAATGCTCAACCTGAGCTTATGGTGGAGGCGCCGGGTACCGCCCCCGGGTCCGAATGGTTTATTACGAAATCCGTTTATCGCCATAGTCGGTTTCCCGACAGGACTAATATAGGCGTTTAAGGTTTTGATTTAAAGGGCTGTCTGCTGGACCCATGCCACACTGGATCCAGTATCTAGATGCACCTACTCAGTATCGGAGAGAAGGGCTTTCCAAATGTAGGCACCGATGGCTGCTCCGATCAGTGGGGCCACCCAAAACAGCCACAATTGTCCCATGGCGCCAGTGTCTGCGAACAGAGCAACGGCGGTGGAGCGTGCCGGGTTTACGGATGTGTTGGTGACGGGGATGGAAATCAAGTGAATGAGCGTCAGGCCAAGGCCAATGGGGATTGGTGCAAAACCAAGTGGCACGAGGTTGCTGGTGGAGCCCAAAATGATGATTAGGAAAAAGGCCGTCATCACGACTTCGGTGATCAAGGCAGCAGTCATTGAGAAACCACCCGGGGAGAGATCGCCAAATCCGTTGGAGGCAAAGCCACCCGTGGTTGTGAAGTCCGCTTTGCCAGAAACAATCAGATAGAGGGTTAAGGCGCCTAATATGCCGCCGCCAACTTGGGCTGCGACGTAGGGGCCAAATTTTTTCCACTCGAATTTTCCTGCGACGGCCAGTCCAAGCGAGACTGCAGGATTGAAGTGACCACCAGAAATGCCACCAACAGCATAGGCCATCGTCAAAACGGTTAAGCCAAAAGCGAGTGAGACGCCGAGCAAGCCGATGCCGACATCTGGAAATGCAGCTGCCAAAACTGCGCTACCGCAGCCACCGAGTACCAACCAATACGTGCCGAAAGCCTCGGCGGAGAGTTTGTTGATCATAAGATCCCCCAATTTGCGTCGTACCCCTACAACACGAATAAGGTACAGTTCGATGGGGCGCGTGCCAAGTGTAACAAAATGACCAAAAATGGCGGGATATGTGTTCGACCTTAAATCTTTAACAGATCCAGTGATTCTAGAGGCGGCGTTGCAAGTAGAAGCTGGAAGCTGCGTTGCGCTTTCTGGTGCTTCTGGGGCTGGCAAGTCACGATTTTTGCGCGCACTCGCCGATCTCGATCCAAACAATGCAGACATTTGGCTAGCTGGCAAGTCGCGTGCGCAGTTCCGTGCGCCTGACTGGCGTCGGTGCATCACATACGTCGCTGCGGAAAGCGGGTGGTGGGCTGAGCAGGTGGGAGCACATTTTCACGAAAATGATTTGGAGTCCGCTCATCAGTTGATGTTGGCTTTGGGGCTTCCTCCGAATGCGACTGAATGGGATGTGGCGCGCTTGTCGACAGGAGAACGTCAGCGACTAGCGTTGGTACGCGCCTTGGTTCAAGAGCCAGATGTTCTTTTGCTAGATGAGCCAACCGCGCCGTTGGATGAAAAATCAACCGAGAGTGTCGAGAAACTTCTGACTGATTTTTTAGCTCAGGGTGGGGTGGTTTTTCTTGTGACCCATGATGCTGCCCAAGCCGTGCGATTGGCAGATCGTTTTTTAGAAGCGGCTGATATGTGCATTCGAGAGGTGTGCCCATGACATACGAGGTGCTTTCCTATTCCGACATTGCGCTTGCGGCGATTCTCGTGTTGGCCAACGCTCTTTTGTCGATTGCGCTCAAGTTGAAACTTGAAAGGCAATTATTGATCGCCAGTGTGCGCATGGTGGTGCAGCTTGTGCTTGTGGGTTTGATTTTGAAGCTTCTTTTTGAACAACAATCACCCATTTGGACAGCGCTTATAATTGTCTTGATGTTGTTGTTTGCCGGGCGTGAGATTGCCGCGAGGCAAGATCGGTCGTTTGTCGGGCTTTGGTCCTATGGTCTCGGCACGGTCACGATGATCGTCTCGACGATGGTGGTGACGATCTTTGCCCTTACAACCCAGGTTCAGCCTGATCCTTGGTACGATCCTCGATATGCCGTGACGATGCTCGGCATGATCATGGGCAACACGATGACAGGTGTCAGTCTGGGTCTTGATACATTGACCAGCCGGGCATCAGGGGAGCGGCTTGCAATTGAGGCGCAATTGGCGCTCGGGCGATCTAGAGAGGATGCTTTCAGGCCGCTGGTTCGAGATGCGTTGCGGGCGGGTTTCATGCCGATGATTAATGCGATGGCAGCGACAGGGCTTGTATCGTTGCCGGGCATGATGACCGGCCAGATACTTGGCGGTGTCGACCCAGTGGAAGCGGTGAAGTACCAACTACTCATCATGTTCTTGATCGGCGGGGCAACCGGTCTTGGTGTGTTGATGGCGGTCCTTGGCGGCGCCTGGCGCTTGAGCGATGACCGTCACCGATTGCGATTGGACCGTTTGATGTCCTCGCGGAGCAGGAATTCTGGCTGATGTGCAGACAAGGTAACTAAAATTCGTTAGCTGAACGGAGCTTTGGGTCGTCTCCCTTCAATCAGATCTTTGATGCCGTCCAAAGTGTCATACAGGTGATCTAGCAAGGCGCGTACTCTCGGCGTCTTGCGCAGATCCGCATGGACCAGCATCCACAAGTCGAGATCAGGCACGAGCTTGGTTTCAGGCACTCTGTAAAGACCTGGAAAACTGTCGCCTTGGTAACAAGGTAGTGTCCCCATGCCCACACCATCGGCGATGAGTTGGGCTGTTGCATGTGCGCTATCGACTGTCACAACGGTTCGAGCGGGAATAGGCGGGATTTCAGATGGCCCGTAGGTGAGTTTGATCCAGCGATCCAATTTTGGGCGATTTTTGAGATAGGCTTTAGAGGCAAAACACGCCAACGGGCTGGTTGCTATTTTGCGACCTACAGCGCTTTGCGGTGGCGTCGCCGTTGCCCGAACGACCAGATCTGCCTCTCTTTGGGCAAGGTTGGCCAAGCGCCCGGTTGCGTTGATTTCCAGTTCGATCATAGGAAATTTTTTCTGAAAATCTCTCAAACTTGTGTGCAGGACGGAGTGAAAGAGAATGTCGTGGATAGACAGTCGTACCGTGCCCGCCATGCGGGTGTCTTGGGCAAAAACAGCTCGGTCGATGCTGGCCATCTCTTGCTCGATCTTGAGTGCTGTTTCCATGATTGAATGGCCAGCCTGGGAAAGAGTGTGTCCATCCACGGTTCGTTCAAAGAGCTTGGCCCCCAATTTTTCCTCTAGGCCATGCAGGCGGCGCGAAATGGTGGCGTGGGTTGTCCCCAATTCGCGAGCGGCGCCTCGAATTGTCGAAGCGCGGGCTGCGGCTAGAAAAACCCGAATGTCGTCCCAATTGAACATGGATCGATAATAGACCAGTTTGGTACAAAATTGGATAATATTCACACCAATGGTTTTGAGTCACTTTTCTGTTCATTCAAACGGCAGAGGAGAAAGCTGATGGATTATGAAGTCACCCTGATTGAGGCAGATATAGAAGGGCCGAAGAAGGGCACAATGTGTCTTGGCCTGGAACGGGATGGGTCTGAACAAGCCCGTATTGAATATTCCTGGAACGATGTGGAGTTTGTGGCGCGTTTCGTTGGACATGCGCCAAGCTTGCCCGTTCCCGCTCACCCGACGGTTTTTTTGTCAGCTCCCATTTTAGCCATTCAACAAAAGAAAAGTGAGCCGACAGACCTGCCAACAAGCGTTTTTAACAACCACAAAGTGTTTATTGACGTCGCTTGATTGCCGCTGATTTTCAAGAAGGAATTTTTTGATGACCCTTTTCTATCGACATGTATGCCTTTCATTGAGTGTGCTTCTGTTAGCGTCGATTGTTTTCTCGCTACCGGCATTCGCAGTACCTCATAGTAGCATCATCGCTCTTTATGATGTGGAGGACGGCAGTATTTTTGACGACGCGGTGGATGCGTTGCGGGTTTCCTCTCGTGACGCCGGGTGCGAAGTCGCTCGGGTGGGCGTTATTACTGGTGCGCAAGGAAGTATGGAGATTGTTCAGCCCAACCGGTTGGTTCAACTGACATGCGAGGCGCCTGTGTTGGACCATGAGGACGGACGCGCGGTCCTGAATGGATTATCAAACGCGGCGCTCTTGATTGCCGCGGTCGAAGGGCGTTTTCTTGTTGGTCCGTTGGAGGAGACAGGCACGGGCTTCGGACAGCGCGACTATATTCTTAAATTGAGCCGGTATTCCAACAGCGATCCCGATGCGCGTGATAAGGACCTAGCTGATCTTGGGACTTTGGTTGGGGTGCTAGACGACAGATATACGAATGAAGTGATTATCGAAGTACACCGTGCAATCGGTTTTGAGACGCCGGATGAAGCCGTTTTGATCTATTACGCTGACGCGGAATCTGGGGCACGGTTTCGGGAGAACAATTCATCAGTGTTGGAACGTATCGGGTTGTTTAACCGAGATCACTTGACGGCTTTTGTTTATTACCCGGTCAAATTGCTTCGCTAGGCATTTAAGACACGCGACGTGAGCGACCTTGCCAATGAGGTTCTCGAAGATCTTTTTTGAGAACCTTACCGCTCGCGTTGCGGGGAAGCTTGCTCAAGCTCTCACCGGTCTTCCGCACCACAATGGCCGTGACAAGGCCTGGGCCGGAGTGAAGCCTATGGAGCGCCACCATCGTACCATTTGAGCCAATTTCTGATTAGACTGACAGGTTGAGTGTGTTCGCAAGTGGCGCGAATCGATTGCCGCGTTAGAATGGCGTCCTGGTCATAGGAAAATGGATTTCATGAAGCAATATCTCGATCTGATGCGGCTGATCCGCGACGAAGGCACTGTTAAGACGGACCGTACAGGCACTGGCACGCGCTCGGTCTTTGGCCATCAGATGCGTTTTGATTTGAGTGAAGGTTTTCCGCTCGTCACGACTAAAAAATGCCATTTGAAATCGATTGTCCACGAACTGCTCTGGTTCATTGCTGGTGACACGAACATTGCTTATTTAAAAGCCAATGGTGTGAGCATTTGGGATGATTGGGCAGATAAAAAGGGTGACCTTGGCCCGGTCTACGGACATCAGTGGCGCAGTTGGCCAACGCCAAATGGCGGGGCAATTGATCAGATTAAAAACCTGCTTCATCAAATTGAGAATACGCCAGATTCACGTCGCCTGATTGTCTCAGCCTGGAATGTTGCCGATGTGGACAATATGGCGCTGCCACCTTGCCACTGCCTGTTTCAGTTTTACGTGGCAGAAGGCAAATTATCGTGCCAGCTCTATCAACGGTCCGCAGATGTGTTTTTGGGGGTGCCGTTCAACATTGCATCATACGCGCTTCTGACCATGATGATGGCGCAGGTGACAGGGCTGGAGCCCGGCGACTTCATTCACACATTCGGCGATGCGCATCTTTATTCCAATCACATGGAACAAACAGACTTGCAACTCTCTCGCGCGCCCAAAGCCCTGCCTCAAATGAAAATCAATCCGGACATCAAAAGCCTGTTTGATTTTACCTATGATGATTTTGAGTTGGTGGGCTATGACGCGCATCCGCATATCTCAGCACCTGTGGCGGTGTGAGCGCCATGCACATCTGTTTTTTTGTGGCCATCGCTGAAAACGGCGTGATTGGCAAAGATAATGCCATGCCTTGGCGTCTGTCTGGCGATCTTCAATATTTGAAACGCACGACAATGGGCAAACCCATCATTATGGGACGCAAAACGTGGGAGAGTTTTCCCCGTCGCCCGTTGCCAGGTCGTCCCAATCTGATCGTGACGCGGGACGCTGATTATGATGCGCCTGGTGGCGAAGTATTCACAAATGTTGATGAGGCGCTCGCGCGGGGGGAAGAGTTAGCGCATGAGCTGAGCGTCAATGAAGTCATGATCTTAGGCGGCGCACAGATTTATGAAGCAACGCTGGCCAAAGCCACGCGGATTTATTTGACGCAGGTGCACGCGAACCCTGAAGGCGATGCGCTGTTTCCTGATTTTGATCGCTCACAGTGGCACGAAGTGCGTAATGTACGTCAACCGCGGGGTGCGAATGACAGTGATGATTATTCGCTGATCGTGCTTGAGCGGAAATGAATTGCTCTGGAGGGCATCATGGATTTCAAAACATTCAAGCTGACACGTAAGCCTAACCAATATCTGGTGGCACCAGCTAGTTTCTGTGCGAATGCGACAGCGCATCGGGTAGCTCCCGAGTTTGACGTAGACGCGCAAACGCTGGAGGACTGTTTTGCAGATATCGCTCTGGCTGAACCGCGCGTGACACGCAAGGCGTCGGATGAGGGACAACGTGATTTTGTGCAACGCTCAGCGCTGATGCGGTTTCCAGATACGATCACCTTTGAGGCGATTGATCTAGGGAATGGTAAGTCGACCTGTGCCATCTATTCTCGTTCTTCTGTCGGACATTCAGATCTGGGCGTGAACAAAAAGCGCATTGATGCCTGGTTGCAAAAACTTGGTGCAGCACTTTAAAGACAAATAGTCGGGAGACAGCGCATGGACGTGCAAGCAGCAGTGGCTTTTGAAGCTGGCAAACCTTTGGAAATTGAAACTGTACAGCTGGAAGGACCACGCGCTGGTGAGGTGCTGGTGGAAATGAAAGCAACGGGGCTTTGCCACACGGATGCTTTTACGCTTTCAGGCGATGATCCTGAGGGCATGTTCCCGGCAATTTTGGGCCACGAAGGTGCGGGTGTTGTTGTTGAAGTGGGGGCGGGTGTGACATCGCTTGCTGTGGGGGATCATGTGATCCCGCTCTACACGCCTGAGTGTCGCGAATGCGAATATTGCCTCAATCCCAAAACCAACCTCTGCCAGTCAATCCGCACCACCCAAGGTCAAGGGGTGATGCCGGATGGCACGAGCCGCTTTTCTTATAAAGGCAGGCCGGTGTTGCACTATATGGGCTGTTCGACCTTTGCGAACTATTCTGTGGTTCCAGAAATCGCGCTGGCGAAAATTCGTAAAGATGCGCCTTTCGACAAGGTTTGTTACATCGGTTGTGGGGTAACCACGGGCATTGGTGCAGTGGTGAACACGGCCAAAGTGGAGCCGGGTTCGAGTGTGGTTGTGTTTGGCTTAGGCGGCATCGGGCTGAATGTGCTGCAGGGTGCGCGCATGGCCGGAGCCGCGCAAATTGTTGGTGTTGATCTCAATAATGACCGCGAAGCATTGGGCCGCCAGTTTGGCATGACTGACTTTGTGAACCCGAAGGAAATCAAAGAGGATGTTGTTGGCCACCTGGTGGAGCTGACGGGTGGCGGTGCTGATTATTCATTTGAGTGCATCGGCAATACGACAACCATGCGCCAGGCGCTTGAATGCTGTCACAAAGGATGGGGCGAAAGTATTATCATCGGTGTGGCAGGGGCGGGGCAGGAAATTTCCACGAGGCCTTTCCAACTGGTGACAGGGCGCAGCTGGCGCGGCACTGCCTTTGGTGGCGCGCGTGGTCGCACAGATGTGCCGATGATCGTTGATTGGTACATGGACGGACGCATCAACATCGATGATCTGATCACGCACACAATGCCTCTTGAAGATATCAACAAAGGCTTTGATCTGATGCATGCAGGGAAATCAATTCGGTCGGTGGTTGTCTATTGATCAGGCTGTTTGCGTAGCAAAAACGATGCGGCAATGACGGCAAACAATAACAATAGAGTGTGGATGGCATATTGAATGGGTACAGGCGCGTGGTCTGCGACGCTGAAGCCCCAGGGTATGCCAGCCACCAGCCATACGCCGAGACCTGTATAGAAAAAAGCAATATGAGCGATTCCGACAAGAATGATTGTCGCAATTGCCCAGCACCGCCATTCGGTGAGCAACGGTCGTCTGAATGCCCGTTTGTTGATGAGGATGTTTGAGAGCAATCGCATGGTGATCGCGAGAGAAATGCTGGCGAGCAAAGTTGTGATCAACCAACCGACGGTATTGAGCAGACCTAATTGTTCTGCGCGATTGGCACAGTTAGCGGTTAGCAAAGCAATTTGGAAACTGTCGTTCCAGTGACAGAACCCATTGCTGACGAGTGCTTCGCCACTTTCAGCGTTTGTGAGGATGACCAAACCTGCCTGAGCGGCAGGCCAAAATTGCAGCCGCGCTTTCCAGCCGCGGTTGCTTCCGCTGTGGCCGATGAGTTGGCCTCCTGCTTCGACAAAGAAGCCCAATCCCATTTGATTGCCGAACCCTGTGTCGATGACGGCTGTGTGCATTTCTCGCAAGGTATCGCGCGAGAGGACAGGATTGTCGGACATATTTGCGATGGCGAAACGGGCGAGGTCGCCTGCTGTCGTATGGAGAGAGCCAGCCCCTTGTGCCGCCAATTGATAGTTGGGAATTGGGTTCAGGCGCAAATCGTGAGCCTGAGCCATTCGCGATAACAGCGCTTGAGAGGGCATGTAGCTGGAGCTCGTCATGCCAAGCGGGTCAAGAACCTGTGCCTGCATATAGTCCGCGAAAGACAAGCCAGATACTTCTTCAATGATGAGGCCAAGCAGTGTGTATCCACCGCCAGAGTAAGCAAAGTGATCACCGGGTTTTGTCACAAGGTTGAGAGAACCGGAACCATTTGTGTCGCCAGAGAGCGATGCTTCAAAGTTAGGCAGGATATCCGTTGGTTCAAAGCCAACATAAGAGGGAAGCGAGAGGCCACCTGTATGAGAGAGCACAAGTCTCACAGTGACTTCATTCTCATCAAAAAGGGAAGGGGGCAGATGCCAACGTGTGAGATAGGTTGATACCGGCGCGTCGAGATCTATTTTTCCTTCTTCAACCAGGCGCATGACGCCCCAGGCCGTGACTGCTTTGGAGATCGACGCCGCTTGAAACACAGTATCCGCTGTCATCTTGTTCTCACTGGCCGTAGACCTGACGCCGAAGGCAGATGTGTGAGCGATCTGATTGGCTTCTATAACTGCGACGGTCGCACCCGCCACTTTTTGAATTTGTAGTTGTTCTTGGAAATATGCGTCGAGCTGTTGGTTCCGGTTTGCATTCGCCGTCGCGGCATTCGCAAAAATGAGACCTATTAGAAAGACGAGACTGGCTTCTCCTATGGGGTGTCTCATTTTCACTTTGGTCCTATTGATCAGAAGTTTTGTGAACGGCGGTGTTTCGTTTGCAAATTCAGTTGACGATAGCACTGGGCTGTCAGAACCTTGGACTACAAAAATACGGTTCAGGAGAGATCAAATGCAAATGGAAGAAGTTGCCTCAGGGCTGGAATTTCCCGAGGGCCCGATTGCCATGGCTGACGGCAGTGTGCTGCTTGTCGAAATTAAGCGCGGTACGTTGACATGCGTTCAACCAGATGGATCCGTGGAAGTGGTTGCTGAGCTTGGGGGCGGCCCAAACGGGGCGGCTATAGGTCCAGATGGTGCTGTTTACATTTGTAACAACGGTGGTTTTGAGTGGCACGACCTTGACGGTCTGACGATCCCGGGCGGCAAGCCGGATAATTATTCCGGTGGGCGCATTGAGCGGGTTGATCTGGAAACAGGTGCTGTCACAACCCTCTATACAGAATGCGATGGGGTGCTGTTCAATGGACCCAATGACATTGTGTTTGATAAGCACGGTGGTTTTTGGTTCACGGACCTTGGCAAGCATTATGGGCGGGTGAAAGATCTGGGGGCTCTTTATTATGCGCTGCCAGATGGGTCATCCGTCAAAGAAGTGGTGTTTCCGATCGAAACGCCAAATGGCGTTGGATTGTCGCCAGATGAGACAGTTGTTTATGTGGCTTCTACTGAAACAGGACGTCTTTGGGCATTTGATATATTGGAGCCTGGTACGATTAAACCAGCGGGACCTCCCAATCAGGGACGGTTTATCGGCAATCCTGCAGGCCTCAATTATTTTGATTCACTGGCGGTGGATGTCGAAGGCAATATTTGTGTGGCGACCATCTTTAATGGCGGCATCACGTCGTTTTCTCCCGACGGTAAAACTGAACATTTTCCAACCGATGACTTCATCACCACGAACATCTGTTTTGGTGGAAAGGATTTGAAGACGGCCTATCTGACATTGTCCTCGACAGGTCGGTTGGTGAAGTGCACTTGGCCGCGCGCTGGGCTGCCTCTGAACTTTCTCAATACGTAGGCTGGACGTAGGTGGGACGTAAGCGGAATATTTTGCTTCCCAAATTGGTTAATGCTGTGGCAGCATGCAGATATAAAGGGGTACGAACATCACCAATCTGGGAGGATAGGATGAAGTTTTTCGTAAGTTTGATCATTGCGACATTCGCACTGACGGGGGCAGCTTTTGCTGATCCGTTTGCAAATTTCTATGGCAATACAGTGAGTATTGAGAACCCAGCCGGGCAGCGTTCTGTGCACATCAATCAAGATGGCACCTATACGAATACACTGGCTGACGGCACTGCCGTATCGGGTACGTGGGCGATGGAAGGCGACAACGCCTGCTTTGCGACAGGCGCGGACACGCCGCCATATTGCGTTCCGGCTACTGAGCGCAATGTTGGCGATACTTGGGACCTGACAGCGCCAGATGGCACTGCGGAAAAAGCGACACTCGTCGCTGGAATGTAAGTTCCGAGCAATTGATTATGAAAACGGCCAGACAGTGTCTGGCCGTTTTTTTATGCGCATGCGTCCAATTTTATTCGATGACGATTTTGGGGGCAGGGCGCTCAGCTGTTTTTGAGGCGAGACGTTTTGCTACCTTTTCGGCAAGTTGCGCGAAGGGGGCGGCTTCTTCGCAATCGGGCGCAATGCCAGCGATAGGTTTGCCTTCGTCAAGGCCTTCGCGAATGGCGGTGTAGATCGGGATCTCCCCAAGAAAAGGAACATTCAGTGCTTCGGCTGTACGCTTGGCACCTCCTTCGCCAAAGATGAAGGTCTTTTCGCCGGAACCGGGACTTACAAAATAGGCCATGTTTTCAACAATGCCAAAAACGGGCACGTGTGTTTTTTCAAACATGGCGATACCGCGTCTGACATCTGCTAGTGCGATTTCTTGTGGTGTGGAAACAATCACGGAACCTGAAAGAGGCACTTTCTGGGCCATGGTTAGTTGTGCGTCACCCGTGCCAGGTGGCATGTCCACGACAAGTATGTCTAATTCGCCCCAGACGACATCGTTTAACATCTGCATGAGGGCCGATTGAACCATTGGCCCGCGCCAGATCATGGCTGTGTCTTCGTCCACCATGTAACCGATTGACATGGTTTTAATGCCGTATTTTTCATGGGGGATTAGCTTCTTGTCTGCTGTGGCGTTGGGTTTTTCAGCTATTCCCATCATGCGGGGCACAGAAGGGCCATAGATATCGGCGTCGAGAAGGCCGACCTTTAGGCCGCGATTGGCAAGGGCTATGGCCAAATTGATGGCAACCGTTGATTTTCCCACGCCACCTTTGCCACTGGCGACCGCGATGATTTTGTCAATTCCCGGGATATTGAGCGGGATTTGTGCAGCAGCCGGTGCTTTTGGTTTTGGCCCTTTTGGGGCCTCGTCACTATGGGCTGTGAGAACAGCGGTGACAGAAAGCACGCCGGGGACTTTATAGACCGCCGCTTCACAGCTTTTGCGCAGGGGTTCCAAAGCGGGGCCACGGCTGGCATCAACTTCTAGTGAAAACATCACATGACCGTCTTTCAGGACAATGCCTTGCACCATATCCAGAGCCACCACATTGCCGCCCTGCTGCTGATCTTCAACGTTTGAAAGAGCGTTTAGAATGTCTGATTTTGTTGGAGCGGCCATATCGGAGCTTTCCGGTGGTTTTCTTTTGAAAAATGGGGTGGCATTCGCGACGCGAGCCCCCAACTTAGGTATGGTGTTCGACGAAAGTGCTGCGCGTTGCACCATGTTGGTGAGTGTCATATAACGCCGGGGTAGCAGAATTGCTATGCAGCAATATGCTAGCAGTGCGTGGCGCAGTGCCGCGGCGGCGACAAAGTTTCACGGATGAAGGAAGTTCCATGCCTTGGAGCAATCAGAATGGCGACGGCAATGGTGGTTGGCAAGGGGGTGGCGGTGGTCGCGGTCCCTGGGGACAACCCCCCCAAGGTGGCGGACAACAGCCCCCTGATCTAGAAGAACTGATCCGAAAGGGTCAGGAGCGTCTGCGAAGCTTTATTCCCGGTGGCGGGAATGGCGGCGGTGGCACGATGGCAGGCGGCGGCAATAACCGCGGCATTCTGCTGATCCTGGCACTTCTTGTTCTGGGCTTTCTGGCGTATGGCTCGGTTTACCGCGTGAATACAAATGAGCAGGGCGTTGTTTTGCGTTTTGGTGCCTATGTTTATTCAACAGCACCTGGACTGCACTTCAAATTGCCGTATCCGATTGAATCGGTTCTCACACCAGCTGTGACAGAAGTAAACCAGATTAACATTGGTATGCGTTCTTCTTCGCGTCTTGGGGAACGTTCTACGGGCGCCTCCATTGCTGTGCCAGAGGAAAGTCAGATGCTGACGGGTGATGAAAACATCGTCGACATCAATTTTTCTGTCTTTTGGAAAATTGCTGATGCGTCTGATTATCTCTTCAACGTCGAGAACCCTGAGCAAACTGTGAAAGCGGTTGCTGAGAGCGTGATGCGCGAAGTGGTTGGGCAGTCAGCTTTTCAAGTTCTGCAGACAACGGGCCGCTTGCAAGCGCAGGTCGCAGTTCAAGTACGCATGCAGGAAATTTTGGATAGTTATAAAGCGGGTATCTCGGTGACTGAGGTAAAGCTTGCAAAAGTTGATCCACCAGCAGCCGTTATTGACGCCTTCCGCGATGTGCAGGCAGCGCGTGCTGACCAAGAACGCCTTCGCAATGAAGCAGAATCCTATGCCAACACTGTTGTGCCGCAGGCACGTGGTGAATCTGAAAAGCTTATTCAGGCGGCGAGTGCTTATCGTGAGCAGACGGTTGCACAGGCTCAAGGTGAGTCTCAACGTTTCTTGTCCATCTACAATGAGTATAAGGACGCAAAAAGCGTGACGCGTGAACGTATGTATTTGGAAACTATGGAACGGGTGCTTGGCGGCATGAATAAAGTTCTCATGGACCAGAATGGGAATGGTGCCATTCCTTATCTTCCGCTCAATCAACTTGCGCCGGGTAGTGCCAGTCAAAACGGAGGGCAACGCTAATGAACCGTACAATCGGACTAGGAGCAGCCATCTTGATGCTCGCGGGCGTCGTATTGGCGTACTCGACATTCTTCACCGTTCGAATGACCGAACAGGCATTGGTACTGCAGTTTGGTGACCCACGCGTCGCCATAACAGAGCCGGGCCTGAACTGGAAAATTCCGTTCATTCAGAATGTGATTTATTTCGACAAGCGTATCCTCAACCTGGATTCGCCTGCCGAAGAAATCATCGCGGGTGATCAAAAGCGTCTCGTTGTTGATGCATTTGCACGCTATCGGATCGTAGATCCGTTGAAATTCTATCAGGCAGTGCGTGATATTCGCCAAGCTGAAACACGGCTGCGTCCGGTGTTTGTGTCAGCACTTCGTAACGTGCTGGGCGAAGAAAGCCTGGAAACTTTAGTGCGTGATGATCGTTCTGGTTTGATGATCCGTATCAAGGATGACTTCAACACTGCGACAGCCAACCTGGGTGTCGAGATTGTTGATGTTCGCATCCGCCGTGCCGACCTGCCGCCACAAAACAGCCAGGCTGTATTCCGCCGTATGCAGACGGAACGTGAACGGGAAGCGGCTGAGCTTCGGGCGCAAGGTGCTGAAACAGCACAGCGTATTCGTTCTCGTGCTGACCGCGATGTGACGGTTCTTCTTGCTGAAGCGCAGAGAGAATCAGACACTATCCGTGGTGAAGGTGATGCGAAGCGAAATGGAATTTTCGCAGATGCTTACGGTCGTGATCCGGAATTCTTCTCTTTCTATAGGTCGATGCTGGCATACGAAGAGGGTCTGGCTAGCGATACGACGACCATGGTCATTAGTCCGGAAGGTGATTTCTTCCGCTATTTCGGTGATCGAAGCGGACGGAATTGATAAGCAATCGATTTCGTTGAAATGAATAAGGGCCCGGTAGCATATATGTCTGATTTGATTGTTGCTGTCGGGCTCGTTCTTGTTCTGGAAGGGCTTGTTTATGCGGTCTTTCCTGATGCATTGAAGCGCATGATGGCGTTGGCACAGACGTTGCCGGATGATGTGCTTCGGCGCTCTGGCCTCACGGCTCTCGCTCTCGGTGTTGTGATCGTATGGTTGGTGCGTGGGTGAGACTTCGTCTCCCTTCGCCTCATTTAACCCACAATCTCCGCCAAAATACTCGCCAATCAGAATTTGATCCGATGGGCGGCATGTTCTTTGTAAAATTTTGCTCTTGTTAACCCTGATTGAACGCCATTCAGGGCATGTTCAGGCAGAATGATGATTGTCACATTACGCCCAACGAGAATTTTGGAGCATTTGTGCGAATGAAAAAGGAGTTGAGTGTGATGCAGCTGAGGGCTGAAACTGGAATGAACCGCCTTTTTGGGCAGGTTCGCGGCGCTGTTGCTGGTCTTGCACTGGTGATGATGGCTGCCGTTGCGCTGCAAACGATAACCATCACACCTGCCTATGCCCGTGGGGCACCGGACAGTTTTGCTGATCTAGCGGAAAAACTGTCACCGGCGGTGGTCAATATTTCAACTTCTCAGACAGTCACCGGTCGACAGGGCGGTCAACCGCAGGTTCCAGGTTTGCCTGAAGGGTCACCCTTTGAGGACTTCTTTGAAGACTTCTTGGAACGTCAAGGGCGACAAGGCGCGCCGCGCCGAGTTCAATCTCTGGGTTCTGGTTTTGTTATTGATCCCAAGGGCTATGTTGTTACCAACAACCACGTGATTGATGGTGCAGATGAGATCAAAGTTATTTTTGCAGACGGTGAGTCTCTCTCTGCTGAATTGATTGGCCGGGATGCCAAAACTGATCTGGCTCTCTTAAAAATCGAACACGAAGGCGACGACTTCCCTTTCGTTCCATTTGGCGACTCCAATGACAGCCGTGTGGGTGATTGGGTGATGGCCATTGGCAATCCATTTGGTTTAGGTGGCACCGTGACAGCTGGCATCATTTCCGCGATCAATCGCGACATTAATGCGGGACCGTATGATGATTTCATTCAAACCGATGCGTCGATCAACCGAGGCAACTCTGGCGGTCCGCTTTTCAATATGAACGGCGAAGTGGTTGGCGTGAATACCGCAATCATTTCTCCATCCGGTGGTTCCATCGGCATTGGCTTCTCCATTCCGGCAGCGACAGCTGTCGCTGTGGTTGAGCAGCTCCGTGACTATGGCGAGACGCGTCGGGGTTGGTTGGGTGTACGCATTCAATCTGTGACGGAAGAAATTGCTGAAGGTCTTGGCATGGACGAACCTAAGGGCGCGCTAGTAGCAGGCGTTAATCCTGAAGGCCCAGCACAGGACGCAGGTATTGAGCCAGGCGATGTGATCGTTGTGTTTGATGGCAAAGATGTTTCCGAAATGCGTGATCTGCCAAAACTTGTTGCTGAAACAGCAATTGGCAGGGCAGTGGATATTCTGGTGATCCGGGATGGCAGTGAAAAAGCGCTCAGCGTTGAGATCGCGCGTCTGGACGAGACTGAAACAGCCGACGCCACCGATGGCAAAGACGAAAAGGAAGACGAGAGTGGAACCGCTCAGGTTCTAGGTCTTGGGCTTGCTCGCCTCACAACCGCCAATCGCAATGAGTATAATGTGCCCGGCGATGTTGATGGCGTGTTGGTGACTTATATTGATCCAACAAGTGCTGCAGCTCAAAAGGGTATTCGGCGCGGCGATGTGATCGTGGAAGTTGCACAGAACGATGTGCGCAGCCCGAGCGATGTGTCGGATCGTGTTGAGGAAGAAAAAGCCTCAGGCCGCAAGTCTGTTCTGTTGCTGCTCGCAAGCGGTGGCGATCTTCGCTTTGTGGCAGTGCGGATAAGCACAGACGACTAACACTTTCGTGTCTACTTGCTGACTTACAAAATTCGCCATCGCGCTCACATTAGAGTGCGGTGGCGATTTCGTTTTCACGGTAGCCCTGGATGTAAAGCAAGGCCGTGAGGTCGCCGTAGTTGATTTGAGCAGGGGCGGCAGCCGCAACGACTGGCTTTGCGTGCAACGCGACGCCAAGGCCGGCTTCTCCGATCATGCCAAGATCATTGGCACCGTCGCCTACGGCCATGGATTGTGCGGGATTGAGTTTCAGCTCGGTGGTTAGCTTTTTGAGTGCTGAGACTTTTGCTTCGCGGCCCAGGATTGGGTTTGACACCTCACCCGTTAGTTTTCCATTTTTGATCAACAGCGTGTTGGCCTGATTAGATGAGAAACCAACGGCCTTGGAGACACGTTCTGTAAAGAAGGTGAAGCCTCCTGATACGAGCGCGCAAGTGCCACCATGTTTTTGCATGGTGGCGCAAAGGGCGCGGCCACCGGGTGTTTCAGTGATCTGTGTTTCGTAGACCCGCTGTAGCTCGCTTTCCGCAAGACCTTTGAGAAGGGCCACACGTTCACGTAAGGCAGGCTCAAACTCCAGCTCGCCGCGCATGGCACGTTCCGTTATGCTGGATATTTCCGCCCGTAGCCCCAGCGCATCTGCCAATTCGTCGATGCATTCCTGTTCGATGATGGTGCTATCCATATCAGCGACCAACAGCATTTTGCGCCGGTGCTGGATCGGCTGCACAACAACGTCTATCAAAGCACCATTCAGTGCCGCTCGCGCTTCGGCCAGTGTTGTTGCTTGATCCTTTGTCTCAACCGCTAAATCACAGGCGTGACCCGGTTTTAGCCAAACCGGGTCTGCGGTGATTTTCAAGGATTGTGCGACGGCATCAGCAAGATCGGCGGAAAGGTCTGTGTTCTTGTTGCCGATAAGAGTAAGAATTTGAGACATGGATGACCAAAAGATGAGGAAAATTTGTTGAGCCTGGTGGACGATCAAAAAGATGGCCCGTTTGCGGTTCTTATCGCAGGGCCAACGGCCAGCGGCAAGTCTGCTCTTGGCCTGACGCTTGCCGCGAGGTTGGGCGGAGAAATCGTCAATGCGGATTCCATGCAGGTTTATGAGGATTTGTCCATCGTCACGGCGCGGCCACCGGCTGAAGACGAGACGGCCTTTCCCCACCACCTATATGGCCATGTATCTGGCGCTGAGGTCTATTCGACGGGAAAATGGCTTGCGGCGGCTGTGAGAACCATCACCGACATTCAGGCCCGTGGCAGGGTTCCAATTGTTCTGGGTGGGACGGGGCTTTATTTCCGGGCGCTCACGCAAGGTTTTGTGGAAGTTCCTGCCATTCCGCCTGAAATTCGGAGCCAAGTGCGCTCTGAGGTCGACAGAATAGGTCCGGTTGCCGCCCACAAGTTGCTGTTGGACGTAGATGCGGGTTGGGCCGCCCAGGTTCATGAAAATGACCCTCAGCGCATCGCACGGGGTCTTGAGGTGTTTCGGGCGACCGGACGTGGCTTGTCTAGCTGGCATCAAGACCCCGTGGAACCGCCATTGTCGCTGCCGATGCTCAAATTTGTTCTGGAGCCCGATAGGGGGTGGTTGAGGGAGCGTATTGACCGGCGTTTTGCCGCGATGGTGGCGTCTGGTGCCTTGGATGAAGTGGCTGAACTGTTGGGACGTGGATTTTCCCCCTCTTTGCCTGTAATGAAGGCGCTCGGCGTGCCTGAGCTTGCTCAGCATTTGAGGGGCGATATGGAGCTCGAGGATGCAGCCGCACTGGCCAGCATCAAAAGCCGACAGTATGCCAAACGTCAATCGACCTGGTTTAGGCAACAGATGATTGCGTGGAATTCCATTATTGCGCAAGATTTGGAAAGTCAATCTGCAAATATCTTTTCATTTATTGACGATTCTGGGTTGACCGACAGCCTCTGAATCGATAGGTTCCCCTCGTTTTCCGCGGTTTCGTGCAGAAATCCTCTCGGCTTTTGGGTTGTTTTGCCCAGTTACAGTGATTTTTGTCGAAGTATCCGCGGTTTATTTATTGAAGGGTCACGTTAGTGGCTTTGGTTTAGGTCAAGGAAGGAAGCAGCATGTCCGGGCAAGAGATGACAGGAGCAGAAATCGTCATCCGCGCACTGTTGGACCAGGGCGTTGATACCATTTTTGGGTATCCAGGCGGGGCCGTGCTTCCAATCTACGACGAGCTATTCAAACAAAAAGGCATTCGCCACATTCTGGTGCGTCATGAGCAGGCTGCTGCCCATGCGGCGGAAGGCTATGCGCGCTCAACGGGCAAGCCCGGCGTGTTCCTCGTAACTTCGGGTCCTGGCGCGACGAACGCCGTAACAGGCCTCACGGATGCCTTGATGGATTCCATTCCAGTTGTTTGTCTGACAGGGCAAGTACCAACACCGCTCATCGGGACTGATGCGTTTCAAGAATGTGACACCGTTGGCATCACACGGCCGTGTACAAAGCACAATTGGCTGGTGAATTCTGTCGATGAACTCACACGCGTCATGCACGAAGCTTTCTATATTGCAACGAATGGTCGTCCTGGACCTGTTGTTATCGATATTCCAAAAGACGTGCAGTTTGCGACAGGCACTTATGCAGGGCCTGCAAATGTTGTTCACAAGACATATCGTCCTCAGATAAAAGGCGATGTAAACGCGATCACGCGCGCTGTTGAGCTTATGGCGGGTGCCAAGAAGCCTGTCTTTTATACAGGCGGTGGCGTTGTTAATTCTGGGCCGAATGCAAGCGTTTTGCTGCAGCAATTGGCACACATGACTGGCTATCCGGTAACGTCAACGCTGATGGGTCTGGGATCATTCCCTGCATCTGACAAGCAATGGCTTGGCATGCTGGGTATGCATGGCACCTATGAAGCCAATAATACGATGCACGATAGTGATCTAATCATTTGTGTTGGTGCGCGTTTTGATGACCGGGTGACCGGTCGTTTGGATGCTTTTGCGCCAAACGCAAAGAAGATCCATATCGATATTGATCCTTCCTCGATCAATAAGGTCGTGCATGTCGACATCCCGATCATCGGCGATTGTGCGCATGTTCTGGAAGATATGATCCGCATCTGGAAATCTAAGGTTGTTCAACCCAATAAAGAGGCGTTGGCAGACTGGTGGCGGCAGATTGATACTTGGCGTGGCCGAAACTCCTTGGGTTACAAGCAAGAAAAGACCGGAACGATCAAACCTCAATATGCCATTGAGCGCCTTTATGAGCTGACCAAAGACCGTGAAACGATCATCACGACAGAAGTGGGCCAGCATCAGATGTGGGCCGCTCAGCATTATCATTTTGAGAAGCCGAACAAATGGCTGACCTCAGGTGGTTTGGGTACAATGGGTTACGGCCTACCGGCAGCGATTGGCGCACAGATTGCCAATCCTGATGCGTTGGTGGTTGATATCGCTGGTGAAGCCTCGATCCTGATGAATATGCAGGAAATGTCGACGGCTGTTCAATTCATGTTGCCGGTCAATGTGTTCATCTTGAACAACCAATACATGGGTATGGTGCGCCAATGGCAGGAACTGCTGCACGAAAGTCGTTATAGCCACACTTATTCTGAGGCTCTGCCTGACTTTGTGAAGTTGGCAGAAGCTTATGGCGGCACGGGCATTCAGGCGACAGAACCAGGCGAACTGGACGATAAGATCATGCAGATGATTGAGACGCCGGGGCCTGTGATCTTTGACTGCCGTGTGGATCAAGAGGAAAACTGCTATCCGATGATCCCATCGGGTGCTGCGCACAATGAAATGATCCTCGGCCAAGGTGAGGATGAACCTACTGTCACTGAAGAAGGCAAAATGTTGGTTTAGGCCCCTAAGACTGGTGGCTCCTGTCTCAATAGGGGTTCGCCTTTCGGCTTCAATCGGCTATAAGCCCCGCGGGCGCTTGCTTTTGCGCCCAAAAGACCCTTTTGGAAGAGTAACGGTATGAGCGAGACGGCGAAATCAGAGCGACATGTGCTGGCGGTCCTTGTGGACAATGAAGCTGGTGTTTTGGCGCGCGTCATCGGTCTCTTTTCAGGCCGGGGTTACAATATTGAAAGCCTGACGGTGGCAGAGGTCGATGCTTCTGAGCAAATGTCTCGCATCACGGTTGTGACAAATGGCACACCGGCTGTTATCACGCAGATCAAAGCCCAGCTTGATCGTTTGGTGCCTGTCCACAAAGTGGTGGACCTGTCTATTGAAGCGCCGTCTGTAAATCGGGAAATGGCTTTGATCAAAGTCGCCTCTGCTGGGGAGCGGCGCGTTGAGGCATTACGTCTTTGCGATGCGTTCCGCGCACGGGTAATTGACACCACGCATACATCATTTGTGTTCGAAGTAACGGGTACACCAGAGAAAATCGAAGCCTTCATCAACCTGATGCGGCCGCTCGGCCTTGTCGATGTGTCCCGCACTGGGGTTGTCGCCATCGCTCGCGGCGCGGAAGGCATGTAAGGCACTACGTAATAGTTTTTGACCAAGAATTGCGCGGCTTGCTGCCGCTAGCTCGAGATAAGAAGGATAAAGACCATGCGCGTTTATTATGACCGCGACGCAGATGTAAATCTGATCAAAGGCAAAAAAGTTGTCATTATCGGTTATGGCTCACAAGGCCATGCGCATGCACTGAACATGCGCGACAGCGGCGTAACGGAAATTGCCGTGGCGCTTCGCGAGGGTTCTGCCTCAGCGAAAAAAGCTGAAGGCGAAGGCCTGAAGGTTATGTCTGTTGCTGACGCTGCCAAATGGGCTGACGTTATGATGATGGTGACACCTGATGAACTTCAGGGTGACATTTACCGCGAGCATCTTGAAGCCAATATGAAGCCTGGTGCGGCTCTAATGTTTGCTCACGGTCTGAACGTTCACTTCAACCTTCTTCAGCCGCGTGCCGATATTGACGTTTTGATGGTTGCCCCAAAAGGCCCTGGCCACACAGTTCGGGGTGAATATCAGCGCGGCGCTGGCGTGCCTTGCCTGATCGCGATCCATCAGGATGCAACAGGCAATGCCCATGACCTGGGTCTGTCTTATGCTTCTGCCATTGGCGGTGGCCGTGCCGGCATTATCGAAACAACTTTCAAAGAAGAGTGCGAAACTGACCTCTTCGGTGAACAGGCTGTTCTTTGTGGCGGTCTTTCTGAGCTCATCAAAGCTGGCTACGAGACACTGACCGAAGCGGGTTATGCTCCTGAAATGGCATACTTTGAATGCCTGCACGAAGTGAAGCTCATCGTCGACATGATGTATGAAGGTGGTATCGCCACCATGAATTACTCCGTGTCTAACACTGCTGAATACGGTGGATATGTTTCTGGCCCACGCGTTATCACCGCTGCATCTAAAGCAGCAATGAAAGACATCCTGACTGACATTCAGTCTGGCAAGTTCACACGTGACTGGATGCTGGAAAACAAAGTCAGCCAGACAAGCTTCAAAGCGACACGCGCGATGAACGCTGCACACCCAATTGAAGAAGTGGGTGAGAAGCTTCGTGCCATGATGCCTTGGATTGCAGAAACCAAGATGGTCGATAAAGAAAAGAACTAAAGCGTCCTCGCTTAGCCACACATTTTAAGGGGCTTTCGTGAGGTTCACGAAAGCCCCTTTTTTATGATCAAATGGGAACCTAGTTCTCAGACCCAACCGAGTAAGGTGACAGACATGATCCCGTATCGTTCACGTACTTCGACCCATGGCCGAAACATGGCTGGTGCTCGTGGCCTTTGGCGCGCGACAGGCATGACAGATGAAGATTTTGGCAAGCCCATCATTGCGGTTGTGAATTCGTTCACGCAGTTCGTGCCGGGCCATGTGCATCTGAAAGATCTGGGTCAGATGGTGGCACGTGAGATCGAGAGCGCAGGTGGTGTTGCCAAGGAATTCAACACGATTGCTGTGGATGATGGCATCGCCATGGGTCATGACGGCATGCTCTATTCATTGCCATCACGCGACCTTATCGCTGACTCGGTTGAGTATATGGTCAATGCGCATTGTGCGGATGCGATGGTTTGCATTTCCAACTGCGACAAGATTACGCCGGGCATGCTGATGGCGGCGATGCGCGTCAATATCCCGACCATCTTCATCACTGGTGGCCCGATGGAAGCGGGTCGTGTGGTCATTGATGGCAAGGAAGTACACATCGATTTGATCGATGCGATGATTGAGGCTGCCAATCCAAATCGCACAGATGCTGAAATTGAGGAGTTGGAGAAAAACGCATGTCCAACATGTGGCTCATGCTCCGGCATGTTTACAGCAAACTCCATGAACTGTTTGGCGGAAGCATTGGGGCTGGCGCTTCCGGGCAATGGCACCATTGTTGCCACGCACGCGGATCGTAAAGACCTGTTTTTGCGCGCGGCTCGCCAGATTGTGGAATTGACTGATCGCTATTACAAGCAGGGCGATGAAAGTGCGACACCGCGCGGCATCGCGACGTTTGAGGCATTTGAAAATGCCATGACGTTGGACATCTCCATGGGTGGGTCGACCAATACGATCTTGCACTTGTTGGCGATTGCTCAGGAAGCTGGTGTTGATTTTAATCTTTCACACATGGATGCGTTGTCGCGCAAAGTACCGTGCCTTGCCAAGGTCGCCCCAGCCGTTGCCAATGTGCACATCGAAGATGTTCACCGTGCGGGCGGGATCATGTCGATCCTCGGCCAGCTTGATAATGGTGGGTTGATCAACCGCGATGTGCCAACAGTTCATGCGCCAACGATGGCTGATGCTTTGAACAAGTGGGACATTTCGCGCACCAATGATGCTGACGTGCAGACTTTGTACAAGGCAGCACCTGCAGGTATTCGCACGACTGTTGCGTTCAGCCAGCAGAGCCGTTTTGCAGATCTCGATACCGACCGGGAAGGTGGCGTCATTCGTTCGGTCGAAAACGCCTTCACGACAGACGGTGGCTTGGCAGTGTTGTTCGGCAATATTGCTCAGGAAGGTTGCGTCGTGAAAACAGCTGGTGTGGATGAGAGCATCTGGACTTTTTCCGGGCCTGCCAAAATTTGCGAAAGCCAGGACGAAGCCGTCAAGCGCATCACCACGCGTGATGTGAAAGAGGGCGATGTTGTGATTGTTCGTCACGAAGGGCCAAAGGGGGGGCCCGGCATGCAGGAAATGCTTTATCCGACTTCCTACATTAAATCCATGGGGCTCGGCAAAGCCTGTGCCTTGGTCACTGACGGGCGTTTTTCTGGCGGTTCTTCAGGGCTTTGTATCGGCCATGTGTCGCCAGAGGCGGCAGAAGGCGGCAATATCGGGTTGATTGAAGAAGGCGATATCATTGAAATCAGCATTCCCAACCGGTCAATCAACGTGAAATTGTCGGAGGAAAAGCTGGCGTCTCGCCGTGCGGCAATGGATGCAAAAGGGGCCGATGGCTGGAAACCTGTGGAGCCTCGCGAGCGTAAAGTATCGTCAGCTTTGCGCGCTTATGCAGCCATGGTGTCCAATGCGTCGAAGGGTGCTGTGCGGGACGTAACACAAATTGAACGAAAATAGTGTAATTGTGTGGTGACAATCTTCCGTGAACGGTTTAAGAGAACGATATGAACAATGACACCCCATATAGCCAAGCTGCGCTGCCAGGCCTGACCTGTGCGGCCGCGATTGCTATTGCGAAACCTGCCACCGACGCTGTTGCTGTCGTGGTGGGACTTCTTGTGGTGGCCAAGCTCAAAAATCTTGAACCCAGTTAAAACGATCTAGCGATTGCCGAATTTACCAGGCCCTCCGCGAAAATCGCGGGGGGCTTTTTTATTGTGCTGCTTTAGAGGAGACCAACATGTCCAGCACATCCAGCCCGAGCTTAGTGTTTATGCACACTTCGCCGTCTCATATTGCCACCTTTGATCATTTGCGTGATCAGCTTGCGCCTGCGCGCAGCGTTGGCCACGTCGTGCGTGAAGACCTGCTCTGCGCCGTGCGCAAGGCGGGACAGGTGACGACGGCTGTTGAGATTAAGCTCGGCGAGGCGCTGCACAAAATTGCAGAAGCTGGCGCAAAACGCATTGTCTGCACATGCTCAACGTTGGGTGGTGTTGCGGAGCGCACTCAAATCGAGGGTACAAAAGTTTTGAGGATCGACCGGCCGATGGTACGCCAAGCAGCTTCGATTGGTGGGCGGGTGGCCGTGTGTGCTGTTCTCGCTGAAACTGTCGGGCCCACTTTATCTCTGGTGGACGAGGAAGTGATCCGTGGCGGCAGACCAGCCGACATTCGGTCTCATGTTTTTGATGGGGCCTGGGAAGATTTCCGCGCTGGTCGGCAGCAGGATTATTATCAAGGTATTGCGGATCGATTGCGGTCGGTTGCAAGGGATGCTGATGTGATTGTGTTGGCCCAGGCATCAATGGCTCCTGCGGCGGAGCTGTGCGCTGACATTGACGTACCAATTCTCTCAAGTCCTGAAACTGGGTTTATTGCGGCATTAACGTGAGGGCAGGACTAACAGCAGGCGGCACTGGGAACGCACCCGGTGCCGCGTTCCACTTGCACCGTTGCGTGTGCGATACCGAAATTGTCTTTCAAATGTTGATCGATGAGAGCAACTGTCTCATCAGCGTTGGCGCCGTCGCTCAGCCGCGCGTGCAGCGTCATGATGGTTCGGTCAGCGGTCAGGGACCAGGCGTGCAGGTGATGCACGTCTTCTACACCTTCAATAGAGTTGTTCAGGTCTTTGCAGACTTCTTCAAGGTCAAGACCAGCGGGTGTGCCTTCCATCAGGATGTGGCCTGATTGTTTTGCGAGCGCGAAAGCAGAGCGCAATATCAGAAGTGCCACGAAAATGGACAACAAAGGATCAATGGGTGTCCAGCCAGTAAAGATGATGACGATGGCGGCGGCAATAGCGGCAACTGAACCCAACAGGTCGCCCATCACATGGACGGCAGCACCTTGCATGTTGAGATTTTCTTTGTCGCCTGAGTGAAGCAGCCAGAAGGACGCGATGTTGATGAGCAATCCGCCCGCAGCGACCCACAGCATGAGACTGCCCATTATTGCAACTGGTTCAAAAAATCGCTGCACGGCTTCAAAGATGATCCACGCAACAAGTGCGATCATGGCAAGCGCGTTGACGAAGGCGGCAAGCGTTTCGGCGCGGTGGTAGCCATAGGAGCGGGACGTGTCTGCTGGCCGTGTGGCTAGGTGGAATGCGTAATAAGCAAGCCCAAGGGCTGCCGCATCCGTTGCCATGTGCCCGGCGTCAGCGATGAGCGCCAGGGAACCTGAGACAATGCCGCCAGTGATTTCCGCCACCATGAAGGTGGCCGTGAGGATCATGGCGCCAAGCACGCGCTGTGCATTATTGTTTGTGACATCAGGCGCGTGAGAGTGCGCGTGATCATGCCCGTCGTTATGATCGTGTTGGCTATGTGAGTGGTCGGTCATGGGGCGCTTTCCCGTACTTCTTGAACATGGGCGATCATGTCATCGACGACGCAAGCCACGTGATGATCATGAATTTGATAGTGGATTTCGCGGCCTTTGCGTTGGTGACGCACGAGCCGTGCTGCGCGGAGTAATCGCAGGTGATGGCTGACCAGAGATTGCGACAAGTTGAGCTGTGTGGCGATGTCACCCACAGCTATGGGGCCGTGCAGCGTCACCAGTACAATGCGCAGCCGAGAAGGGTCGCCAAGCAGGCGGAACATGTCGGCCAGATTGGCGCTCTGTTCGCTTGATAGGGGGGCGGTCTTTGTTGTCACGCTTATCTCCTAATACATGAATAAGTATTCATATATAAACTTTAGAAAAGAGAATCAAGAGGTGACAGGTTGGAAAGGTCCTGTGCTAAACCATTTCAAGCAGTTCGCAGAAGACGAATGCGGGAACGATGGAGACGAATATGCGGATCGGTACACCTCTCAGCCCTTCAGCCACGAAGGTTATGTTGCTTGGGTCTGGCGAGCTTGGAAAAGAAGTTGCTATTGAGCTGCAACGTTTTGGCGTTGAGGTGATTGCCGTGGATCGTTATGCGAATGCACCGGCGCATCAGGTGGCGCACCGTACGCATGTTATTGATATGACGGATGGGCGCGCGCTTCGCAAACTGGTCGAGGAGGAGCGCCCTCATCTCATCGTGCCGGAAATTGAAGCGATTGCAACTGACATGCTGGCTGAGATCGAAAAGGACGGGCTGGCAGAAGTCATTCCCACAGCACGGGCTACGCAGCTCACTATGAACCGGGAGGGTATTCGCAAGCTCGCGGCGGAAGAATTGCTGTTGCCCACTTCGCCCTATGCCTTTGCCTCAAGCGCCGATGAAATGCGTTCTGCGATTGAGGGGCGCATTGGCTTTCCCTGTTTCATCAAGCCTGTCATGTCGTCGTCGGGCAAAGGCCAAAGCTTGGTGAGGTCAACGGATGATATTGACGCCGCATGGGACACAGCTTTATCGGGTGGCCGTGTTGAGCAGACCCGGGTGATTGTCGAAGGCAAGGTTGAGTTTGATTATGAAATCACATTGTTGACGGTGCGGGCCAAGGGGCCGGGCGGAGATGTGGAAACGCGTTTTTGCGCGCCGGTTGGCCATATTCAGCAGCAGGGTGACTATGTTGAGAGTTGGCAACCACAAGAAATGAGCCCAGCTGCATTGAAGCGAGCGCAAGAGATTGCTGGAAAGGTAACGGGCAACCTTGGGGGCAGAGGGCTGTTCGGTGTTGAGCTTTTCGTCAAAGGCGATGAGGTCTGGTTTTCTGAAGTGAGCCCACGGCCCCACGACACGGGGTTGGTCACGCTGGTTAGTCAGAGGCAAAGCGAATTTGCGCTGCACGCACGTGCGATCCTTGGGTTGCCGATTGATGCATCACTAAGGGAACCGGGCGCTTCTGCTGTCATTTATGGTGGCATGGATGAAAAAGGCATTGCCTTTGAAAGTGTCGATCATGCGTTGGAGGTGGGCGGCTCCGAGGTTCGTCTGTTCGGTAAACCCGAAGCCTATCAACGTCGTCGTATGGGCGTTGCTCTGGCGACTGGCACGGATACAGATGGTGCCCGGGCGCACGCCAAAGAAGCTGCAGGCCGAGTTGTGCCGATAAAGCCTTGACATTTTGGCTGATTTGCAAATACGCAGACCTCTTTTTGCAAAAATAGGGTGATGGTTCTTAAAAAGCCCGGTAAGTTCGCGGTTCAACAGGCCTGACTGACGGGAAAGCGCCATGAATTGGGATGACCTTCGCTATTTTCTTGCTGTCTCTGCAGCAGGCTCGTTGTCTGGTGCAGCGACGCAATTGGGCGTTAATACGACCACAGTGTTGCGCCGTGTGGCCTCTCTCGAAGAAGATTTGGATGCACGCCTGTTTGACCGGGAGCGCACTGGATACAAGGTTACACCGGCAGGCGAACGCTTATTGCATGCGTTGGAGCCTGTTGATCAGCGTCTGTCTTCTCTCACACGTGATTTTGCGGCTTCTGGTGCTGAGACTGAAGGTCAGGTTCGTATGGCCGCAACAGAAATAATATCTGCCTATGTTATCGCGCCTGCGGTGCCCACTTTTCGGGTGGCGCATCCAGCGCTGGATTTGGAATTACTAACAGACCCAAGCCTGATGGGCCCTACATCTGCGCCGCGTATTATGAACCCATTGAAAAACGTGGATGTCGCTATCCGTGCGGCGCGCCCAACCCAGGGTGACATGCTGATGCGCAAAGTAGGTGAGATGGCTTATGGGCTGTATGCAACGCCTGATTATCTTGCAGAGGCGGGGCGTCCATCGGATATGGGCGGGTTGAAGGGCCATAAACTGATTGGATTTCCAAGTGCAGAAAGTCCTTTGGGCCCGGTATGGTGGCTTTCGCGGGCAGAGAAAGGCTGTGAAACAGCCTTGCGATCTTCCAGTGCGGTGACGCGTGTAAAAGCAGCGCGTGCTCACCTTGGCCTTGCTGCGCTCCCCTGCGTTGTTGGGGATGCTGATGAGGTTTTGGAGCGCGTGATTGGACCTGAGCAATTGGGCTCTTTTGAGCTTTGGTTGATGGCACGCAATGATCTTGCCCAGATGAGCCATGTGCGGGCGGTTATGGACTTTGCCGTAGAGGCTATTCGCAGTGCCAAGGGTGCGTTGAAAGGTGATCATCGCATTGTGACCGAGCACGCGCCTTCAGCATAAATCGGCTTCTGCTCTTACCATTTTGTATGATCTCGGTTGAGTTGCGCTTGCCGTCGCTTCGCCGTAAAAAGGTCAAAGCCCGCCTGACTTTCATGATTAATTAAACGTTAAACGTGAGGTCGATACTCTCAATGTGAGCTTTTGGCCGCGCAGGTTGGCCGAAATAGTCGTTACGAAGGATCGAAAAGATGAGCCAAGCTGAAAATGAAGCCCAAAAAGCAAATCAGGTTCTGATTTTTGATACGACTTTGCGTGACGGTGAACAATCCCCTGGCGCCTCTATGACGCTGGAAGAAAAAATCCAAATCGCTGAGCTGCTGGATGAAATGGGCGTCGATATCATCGAAGCGGGTTTTCCGATTGCATCGAACGGTGATTTTGAATCCGTGATGGAAGTATCGCGCATCGTGAAAAATGCCGTTGTCTGCGGACTCTCCCGCGCGGGCAACAAGGATATTGACCGCGCGGGAGAAGCGTTGCGCGACGCCAAACAATCGCGCATTCACACGTTTATTTCCACCAGCCCCGTTCACATGAAACACAAGCTTCAGATGGAACCTGAAGAGGTGATGAATGCCGTTATCTCCAGTGTTGCGCGCGCGCGCAACTGGACTGATAATGTTGAATGGTCACCTGAGGATGCAACGCGTACGGAACATGACTATCTTTGCGCGTGCGTGGAGGCGGCGATTAAAGCAGGCGCCACGACCATCAATATTCCCGACACGGTTGGCTACTCGGTGCCGGAAGAATATGGTGCGCTGATCTCTATGTTGCGCGATCGGGTTCCAAACATTGATAAGGCTGTGATTTCTACGCACTGCCATAATGACTTGGGACTTGCCGTCGCTAATTCCCTTGCCGGTGTTGCCAATGGGGCAAGGCAAGTTGAATGCACGATCAATGGTATGGGTGAACGTGCGGGCAACGCCGCCCTTGAAGAAGTGGTTATGGCGCTGAAAGTGCGTGGCGACGTGATGCCGTTTGATACGGGCATTAAGACAGAGCTGATTGCTCGCGCTTCCAAGCTTGTGTCGTCCGTGACAGCATTTCCTGTGCAGTACAATAAAGCTATCGTTGGGCAAAATGCATTCGCGCATGAAAGTGGTATCCACCAAGATGGCATGCTGAAAAATACGCAGACCTACGAAATTATGACGCCTGAGAGCGTTGGTATTTCCAAATCCACACTCGTGATGGGCAAGCATTCCGGACGTCATGCATTCCGGAAAAAAATCGAAGAGCTTGGGTACGACATTGGCCAGAATGCGGTCGAAGATGCGTTCCGTCGGTTTAAAGATCTAGCTGACAAAAAGAAGCACGTATTCGATGACGATATTGTGGCGCTCGTGGACGATGAGATGTCAGCAGGTGAGGGCGATTTGAAAGTCGTCTCTTTGAAGATTATCTGCGGTACAGAAGGACCACAAGAAGCCACTCTGACTTTGGATATATCTGGTGAAATGAAGACCGTGACAGCCACAGGTGGTGGGCCAGTGGATGCGACCTTCAACGCCATAGGAGAGCTTTTTCCCCACACAGCGAACTTGCAGCTTTATCAGGTGCATGCCGTGACAGAGGGAACGGACGCTCAGGCTGAAGTGAGTGTGCGTTTGGAAGAGGATGGCAAGACGGTGACAGGTCGCGGAGCGGAAACTGACACTTTGGTCGCCTCTGCGCGTGCCTATGTAAGCGCTCTCAATAAGCTCATTGTGAAGCGCCGGAAGTCCGCTCCAGAGGCACTTGAGGCTTCTTAATTGCTTCTGTGCCAAAAAAATATGCTGGATTGGGGTGTTTAGTTGCCCCATCGCCCTTTTTATGCCGCCTTTTTGAGGCTATTAACCATTTGGCCACCATGTTTGGTGACACTTCATTTGTAATTGACGGGTACGTGCGTGTTCCGCGCCCGCGGAATGCTTTTGCTGCCACAACAGAACGAGACGACACATGTTTCAAGGGCTTCTAGGTATGCTCTCCGCCGATATGGCAATCGACTTGGGGACCGCGAATACGTTGGTTTATGTGAAGGGGCGCGGAATTGTGCTCAATGAACCCTCTGTTGTCGCGATTATCGAGAAGGGCGGCAAAAAGCAGGTGCTGGCCGTGGGCGACGAAGCAAAGATGATGCTTGGACGGACACCCGGCAACATTCACGCGATCCGGCCGATGAGAGATGGTGTGATTGCCGACTTTGAGGTCGCGGAAGAGATGATCAAGCACTTTATTCGCAAAGTGCACAATCGTCGTTCATTTGCAAATCCTCAGATTATTGTTTGTGTGCCCTCCGGCTCCACGGCTGTTGAGCGGCGTGCCATTCAGGAATCCGCGCTCTCTGCCGGTGCAAGACGTGTTCATTTGATTGAGGAGCCAATGGCTGCCGCTATTGGTGCTGGGCTGCCAGTGACCGAACCGACCGGCTCCATGGTTGTTGATATTGGTGGAGGGACCACTGAAGTCGCGGTCCTGTCGCTTGGTGGTATCGTTTATTCTCGGTCAGTTCGCGTTGGCGGTGATAAAATGGATGAAGCCATTATCGGCTATATCCGTCGTCATCATAATTTGCTCGTTGGTGAATCCAGTGCTGAACGGATCAAAAAAGAGGTTGGTTCTGCCGCCGTGCCGCCAACAGCAGATGGCGAAGGCATGACGATTGAAATCAAGGGCCGTGACCTCATGAATGGCGTTCCGAAAGAGATCAAAATTTCGCAACGTCAGATTGCTGAGAGTTTGGGCGAGCCTGTAGGTGCGATTGTTGAAGCAGTAAAGGTTGCGCTTGAGGCTACGCCTCCTGAGCTTGCAGCTGATATTGTTGATAAGGGTATTGTCTTGACCGGCGGCGGTGCGCTGCTTGCCAATTTGGATCAAGTGTTGCGCGATGAGACGGGATTGCCGGTGAGCATCGCAGACGATGCTCTTTCCTGCGTTGCACTGGGCACGGGCAAATCACTAGAACACATCAAGACCATGAAACACGTTTTGTCTTCTGTTTACTAAAGAGGCTCAACTTGGCGAGCCCACGAAGGGCGTTGATCTTTGATTGATCAAACGAACAGGCCGGCGCTTCCCATTCGCGATGTTTCGGGGCGCGTGTCGCTGATATTTATGGTGACGCTTGCGGCTGCACTTTTATTGCTGGGCCGGGCGGAAACCTATGTCGTCGACCAGGCGCGCCAGATTGTGACTGATTTGGCAGCCCCCTTGTTAGAACTCGCTTCGCGTCCGGTTTCTGCGGCGCGGCGTATCGTTGAAAGCACGGATCAATATGCTTACGTGTTTGATGAGAACGAACGGTTGCGCGAGGAAAATGCTCGTTTGCTGGCATGGAAAGAAGCTGCCCTAAAATTAGAGTCCAAAGTGGCTCGCTTTGAAGCACTGCTAAATGTTCAGGTTGATCCCACGATCGATTACGTCACTGGCCGTGTGGTTGGCGACAGCGGTGGTCCCTTCGTAGAAACATTCATTGTAAACGTCGGGTCCGAGCAGAACGTCGAAAGCGGGCAGGCGGTTATTGATACGGACGGACTGATTGGTCGGATCGTTGCTACCGGTCAAAGAGCGAGCCGAATTCTTCTTCTGACAGATTTGAACAGTCGTGTACCCGTCTCTGTTGAGCCTTCACGCGCGCGCGCTGTTCTTGCGGGTGACAATAGTGCGTCGCCACTGTTGGAGTATGTGCCGACTAACATCGAAATCAATGCTGGCGACCGGGTCGTGACATCCGGGCACGGTGGGCTGTTGCCGCCCGGTTTGCCTATCGGGGTTCTAATCCAAACAGAAGACGGTTTTTTTCGTGTGCAGATGTAT
>Ga0209344_10000689_pt1 | contig 53200 bp, 48 predicted proteins | sample Cruoilmetagenom6_FD_187293 | JGI IMG/M metagenome (GOLD analysis project Ga0209344, IMG submission 187293) | Oil polluted marine microbial communities from Coal Oil Point, Santa Barbara, California, USA - Santa Barbara Oil Seep Sample 6 (SPAdes)... | ecosystem: Environmental > Aquatic > Marine... | reverse complement strand
TGGAAAAATTCAGAAGTAAGGTGTAATTCTTTTAAAAACTCAGACATAAAAATAGGCCACAACTTGCGTTGTGGCCTATTATGAAGCCTTTGAAAGATCGATCAATTAGCTTAAACGATCTGCATTACTCAAAAGAGCGGCTTTTTAGTAGGAAAGACTACTTAACCGTCATTAGAAGCTATATCTTACTTCAAAACTTACGTAACGAGCGCCAAGTCTAGCTGTTGTTCTTTTCCAGTCTGGGTTTATCCCTACGCCGCTATCGGTATCAACCGTGCGTGTTTGGTTAACTGCTGTTTGTGTATCAGAATTAAGCGCGTTGTATAAAGTGGCTTTTAACATCAAATCGCCACCAGCTAGCTCAGTATTATAAGCAAGGCTTAAGTCTAACTCTTTAGTCCAGTCTGTTCTGCCAGCTGAACCACGAGGTGCTGGGTTGCCGTTCTCATCATAGAAAGAAGTGTGACCATAGTATCTACTGTAACAAGCTTCCCAAACAGAGCCAGCTTGACAGCTATCAACCCCCTCAGGGTGCATACCAAACTTGTTAACTGGCATACCTGAAACAACTCGTGCATTAAAACCAAAGACTAGTGAATCGTTAATATCGTAATAGCCGTTAAACTTGAGGGCATGGCGGCGATCATTAGGCAAGTCACCATTACCATGATCCATCAAATCAGCATAATCGTATGAGGTTGTCCAACCGGGATCGGCTTGACCATTGTCTGTTCTAACTAGACCTTCAGTGTTACCCCAGCCGTGTGACCAAGTATATGAAGCGTTATAATGAAATTTTTCAGCAACGACACCTGAAAGTGTGGTTTCTAATGCTCCATATTGACGTTCAGCTTTGGGTAAGCTTAACTCGGAAGCTGAGATGAAGAGTCTATCGATGCTTCCATCACCATCAAAATCATACATCATTTCAAAGTCTTCACCTGGATTTGCTAGCACATAGCCAGGAGTAGTTACCGCATCGATTCCATTATCTGCAAAGTATTTTGAAGCAACACCTTCGTAGTCAGTATCTTCTATTGAGCGACCTAAATCACGGTAAATGGCACGCATACCAAACACCATATCGCCAGCCATTAATTCTTGCTCAAAACCAAAGGTGATTTCATCAGAATACATAGACTCTAAGTTTGAAGTAGCTTTTAAGCCTGGCTCTGTTAAACCTTCTTGAGCTATATATGTACTAACATGTTCACCTGTTGAAGGTGAGCCATCAGCTAGCAATATCACTTCGCCACTAGCATCAGTATCACCTATTAAGTAGTAATCATGCACATCGCGACGAGCACCACCTTGCGTAATATTCATATTTGCTGACACCGGTTGATAATAACGACCGTATGTCGCAAAAAGTTTTGTTTCGCCATCACCAAACAGATCATAAATAGCTTGTAAACGTGGTGCGAGTTGACCTTTTACATCGACATATTTACGTCCGTCAGGAACAGTATTTGAAACATTGGCATAGCGAAGACCTAAATTTAATACTAATTGATCAGTTACTGTCCACGTGTCTTGAATATACAATGCGGTAGACGTTACGTCTGAGTCAGTAAAGTCAGTACGAATACGTTGTTTAACATAAGGAGTACCTTCTGCTATACCTGATATATGGCCTGCTGAGGCATAACCAACATCCCACCAACCTTCGCGGCCAGGTACACCATTTTGCCAAGCTTGGTAATCAACCTCAATATTAGTGTAATCTAGACCGACTTTGATATCGTGATCATCCAATACCCAGTTAAAGTCAACACGGAACTGATCCCGAATGAACTCGCTTTCTTTCACGTTTGCATCGGTATGAGAAGAGATAACTTTCCATGCCCCGGTCATTTGTGACCAAACTAGTGGATCAGTATTTTCGACAGCATTATAAGTTTTATCTGTAGTACGACCAGCAATCATTTCAATTGACATGTCATCATTGATGAGGCCTGTATATTTCAAACCATAAACATCGCCACCAGAACGTGAAGCAAATGTCCCCGTTGAAGCACCAACTGCTTGTGTTTCCCAATCATTTTCGAAACTTGTGCCTTGACCTTTCTTGGTAAAACCAATAGTGGTAAATTCAATTGAATGGTGATCATTGATGTACCAATCTAATTTACCAAAGTATCGATCAGAAGTTATTTTTCCATCATCTAAAGAATTGCCATGTGCGGCGATATAGTCATTTTCCTGAGGGGAATATAAGGCATAGAAAAATAAGCTATCTTCAATTAAGGCGCCACTTGCCCAAACTGACGCTCGGGTAAATGTGCTTTCATCTTGGGCTGTATTATTGTAAAGACTCCCGTCTGAGTTTAATAAGTTATTATGATGACTTTGAGTTGATTCTGGATCAATACGAGCATAAGCACCAAACTCAAATTCATTTGAGCCTGACTTTGAGACTGCATTTACAATACCGCCTAATGCACCACCAAACTCAGGATCAATACCGCCTGTTTTGATTTCTGTTTGCGCAATAGCTTCCCAAGGCATAGCAATTGAGCCGATACCGGTTTTAATTTCAGTAATGTTAATGCCATTTAAGTAATAACCATTTTCAGCAGATGAACTACCGCCAACACTTGCGCCACCAAATTCAGTATTTCCTGTTGTTCCTGGCGCTAATAATGCCATAGCTTCAAAGCCAGACTCTACAGGCATCTTTTTAAGTTCAGCATCAGTGATAACGATACCACCAGTTGAAGACTCTAAATTGACTCGGCTAATCCTTGAGCCGGTAATTGAGATACGCTCAATATCAGCATCAGTATTGTCATCTGCTAATAGCACACCGTTATAAATTATTGCACCACCAAGGGTAACAATAAGGTCTCGCTCTTCAATGGTATTAAAACCATCTTTAACGACCGTCATTCGGTATTCACCAACGGGCAATTTTCTTAGTGTATAAGAACCATCTTTAGCGGTAGTAATCGTACGAGTAATATTTTTGCCTTTGTGCGTTAAGGTAATGGTAGCGCCGCTTGTTGCCTGAGCAGTCGTATCAGTAATGACACCTTTAACGACACCGTTGAAAGTGTCAGCCGCCAATGCTGCTGGCATAGTTAGCAATAGCGCAGTGCCAACCGCAATGGCTGCTAATGATTTACGTGGTTTGAAACCACTTTTAATAATGTAAGACATGCTTTCCCTTATTCATATTGTTTTAGTTGTTGCTTACTCTTAATGGATCACTCTCGTAACCTAAAAAGAAGCAAGTAGTAATAATCAAATCTACTTATATAATATATATTGTATGCAATATAGTGTTATTTTTAAGCGAGTAAGTGGCAAGGTTTTACCTTTGAAGTTAATTGTTGCTTGTTATTGTTATACGAAGAAAGGTGTAGATAAGGGCGAATATATGCAAAATAAACCTTTGTAGATATTGCATGGAATTCTGAAAGCGTTATTGGTTATGGACTGTAGATATGTCTGTTTAAGGTGTAAAGTACGAATTTAATTTGATTTTCGGTTTATTACGTATTTTGTATTTGGTATTTGTTATATCTTTTTTTATATAGATATAAGTAAAAAAACTATAGAGGGGATGAATTTTAAGTAAATTGATAAACTTGAGCTTTAAAAAAATCGCTCGAATGGCAGCTTTTGCGATACCGTTTTGTGCTCTTAAAGCTAAATGCCTAACTCACTTCACGTTTTTGCATAAAGGCTTTGATCTCATCACGTGAACTCAGGATGTGCTGCTTTAATTTTTTTACCGCTTGCTCTATGTCTCGTGCCTGACAAAACGCTAATAGTTCAGCATGTTCAGGGCCGGCTTTTGAGATACCACCAGCCCAGAGTAAATGCATACGTATATAGCGATCCGCGTTTTTGTTAAGCGTTTTGACCAAGTCAGCTGTTTGTGGGCGTTTTGCTCCGGAATATAAGCAGTTATGAAAATCGGAGTTTAATTGACTCCAAGTATTAGCGGCATTCTCCTTACCTAAGGCGCTATCGAGACTCGCTAAGATATCACTGGCTTGTGTTAAGGTATCATCAGTAATATGCAGTAAAGAGATCGCAAGTAAGTCACCTTCAATCATGGCTCTTAATTCGAATAGTTCATCAACCTGATCAAGGTTAAGCTCTGTGGCACTCGCGCCTTTGTGGGGCTCAAATGAAACTAACCCTTCACCTTCAAGTTGCAGCAGAGCTTCGCGAATGGGGATACGGCTAACACTTAACTCGTCAGCTAATGCCGCTTGGCGCAGTGGTTGCCCGGCGACTACTTCACCGCTAAGAATTTTTTCACGTAAAATTTCGACCACGACTTGCGTGCGAGTTTTGTGTTGAATTGCCATTATTTTTTTGTACCATTTTTATGGTGATAATTGTGTAAGTATGCCAAGTCACATAAGTACTTTGCTACTCAGTGAGAATAAAAAACCTTAAGCATAGCTTGAGAGTTCTAGGCTGAAGCTAACTAGCTAGATTATCCGTGTCAGATGTTTGTCAAAATTTATCATACTGCCTATAAGTCTCTATACTCGACTTTGGTAGCCAGTGGTAAAAAAATGAGCTTAGTAAATTATTGAAAAAAATAATTACGGTTGGTTTTTGTTTGATTGTGTTTGAATTTTCAATTTAACTGGTTTTGCTGGTTCTAAGCTTGCCTATACAATATTGAGTTGGCAAAATTTTAATAGAGTTAGTGCTATTAATAGCACTACTAAAAAGAAATGTTTATTTAATACAATTTATTATAAAGGGAAATATGATGAACAGTAGCTAAGAGCAAACCTTAGCTACTTTAAATATCATGTGACGTTATAGTCGCGGCATACTTTAGCTTTTTAAAGCCTGAGGTAATAATGCTTGCGGCATATTTTGATAACAAATGGGTCGCTGAAAACGCTTGATTGCTTCACTACCTACCGAGGTGGTTCTGATATTCGTTGATGCAGGGAATGGCCCTCCGTGGTTCATCGAGGCGCAAACCTCTACACCGGTTGGCATTTGATTGTAAATCAAACGCCCTACCTTGTGTGCTAATGTTTGTGCAAGTTGTGCTGATAAATCTAAATCTGCATCAAGCGCATGAATACTAGCGGTTAAGTTGCCAGTTAATAGCTGTGTTAGTTGCATCATTTGAGAAAAATCGTCACAACGAACAATTAAGGCGCTAAAGCCAAATAACTCCTCATGTAGTTCAGGAGTATTTTCATAAGTCAGAAAATCAGTCGTAAATACTGTTGCGGTACAATCTTGCGCTCTACCTGATAAACCTTCGGCTAATAACTTAACACCGGCAATGTTCTTACGGGCTTCAACAGCATTATTATATGATTGGCACATTGCCGGCGTTAGCATAACGCCCGCGGCTTGTTGACTTAAGAATTGTGCTGCTGCGCTGATAAAACCTTGGTAATTTTCATCCGTTTCTTTACCTACAACGACCCAAACACCTGGGCTAGTACAAAATTGCCCCTGTCCCATCACTAATGAAGCCACTAAACCCTCGGCGATAGCTTGCGTATCTTGGGCTAGTTTTTCCGGCATGATGTATTGCGGATTAATGCTGCCTAGTTCACCGTAAAATGGAATAGGCTCGGCGCGTTGATTAATTTGTTGTTGTAAAATCATACCGACACGCTCTGAGCCGGTAAAACCCACCGCTTTAACTTGTGGGTGTGTCACGATTTGGCTGGCAATAGCGTAATTTTTCCCTTGGATCAGAGAGAAAACACCTTTGTCGATCTGACAAATATCAATAGCCGCTAAAATGGCTTGGGCAACTAATTCAGCAGTTGCCGGGTGAGCAGCGTGAGCTTTCATGACGACCGGACAACCTGCGGCTAAGGCCGATGCTGTATCACCACCTGCGGTTGAAAAGGCTAGTGGAAAGTTACTGGCGGCAAATACTGCGACTACGCCTAATGGCAAGTAACCTAAACGCGTATCTGGTTTTGGTAACGGCTGACGTTCATGGTCAGCTAAATCTATCACCGCCTGATATTCGCCTTTTTCTAATAAATCGGCGAATAACCCTAATTGACCGACAGTACGACCACGCTCGCCTTGAATGCGCATGGCAGGTAGTCCGGTTTCTGTACAAGCGGTTGTGACTAATTCGTCACCTAGGGCATTAATTTGCTCGCCAATAGTACGTAAAAAATGTGCCCGTTTTTTCGGGCTAAGTTGGCTGTATGAAAGGAAAGCTTCATTAGCGCGATTAATCGCGGTGTTAACTTCAACGTCAGTCGCATCAGCGAAAGTGCTTGTTAACGCTTGATGACTGTTAGCATCAAAGGCAGTGAAACCTCCTGCTGTTTCACCAGTCCATTCGCCTGCAATTAAATTTTTACCTGAAATAGTCATAGTCATATCCTAATTGTTTTCATTTATTTATAACGTTGGTATAAAGAATACCAGCAAATTATTTATTTCACGACAAAGCCAAAAGCATAAGGGTCATCATCGTCGATGGTGATGCAGTTTTTACCGAATACGCGCGCCCAACCTTCAATACTTGGCATGATGGCGGGTATTGTGCCGTGCTCTGTGCTGAGCTCTATTACTTGCTCAACTTTGCCAATAAATTGGCTACCAATATAGCTTTCATGGACAAAAGTGTCACCGAGCTTGAGTTGCCCTTTAGTGAATAATTGCGCCATTCGTGCGCTGGTACCTGTGCCGCAGGGCGATCTGTCTATGGCTTTATCACCATAAAATACCGCATTAGCAGCATCAGAGCCCGGAGTTTGTGCCTGACCGGTCCAGAGCACATGAGAAATACCATTAACGCTGCTATCTTGTGGGTGTACACAGGTCAGGGATTTACGCGCAATGTCGCGAACGATGGTGCTCCAATGGATAATTTGGCTAGCATCCCATTGGTCAATACCTGGAAAATTTTCTTGTGGCTCGACAATGACATAAAAGTTGCCACCATAAGAAACATCAACCTTCAAAGGGCCCAGATCAGGGATATCTAAAATAACGTCGCGATGGGCTAAGTATGAAGCGACATTGAAAATTTTAACGGCAGTGACTTTTTCGGCTTGTTGTTGGTACTCAATTGACACTTGTCCGGCTGGGACATCAATCGTTAGAGTATTTCGGCCATCAACAGGCGCTGTTTTTGGTGTGAGCAGGCCATTTTCAAGTGCTGCGGTAATAGTGCCTATCGTGCCGTGACCACACATAGGTAAACAGCCTGAAGTTTCAATAAAAAGTATTGAGGCGTCGCTATTCTCACTGCAAGGAGGATACAAAAACGCACCAGACATCATGTCGTGACCACGAGGCTCAAACATTAATCCTTGGCGGATCCAGTCGTAGTTTTGAATGAAATCTAAGCGTTTCTCACTCATGCTATTGCCCTTTAAATCAGGGTGACCACTAGTCACTAACCGAACCGGGTTGCCACAAGTGTGCGCATCAATGCAAAAAAAGGTACCTTTTATCATCGTTGTGTTTGTCCATTATTATTGTGTTAGGGAAAACAACAAAGCACATCACTGAAAAAGTGATGTGCTTTGTTGTTTATTACTAGTTAAACATTTGAGTATTAATCAAGGTTAAACTTAGATAAATCAATACGGTTATTATTGGCTTCATGAAAAATACGTTCAACATTAGCGCGCTCTTCACCTGTTAAAGGCATACGAGGTGCGCGCGTTAATTCACTACCGCGACCGGCAAGTTGCTCGCATAATTTTGAAAGTACCGGTACGCGGTCTGCAACAACTTCTTTTACGGCTTTTAAAATAGCTATTTTTTCTTCACGAGTATATGACGCATTCTCGCCTACAGTACACAGAGCAATGATACCATCAACACCTTCTTTGATTATGGCATCAATCATTTGTCGTGCAGCTTCAAAATTAATCGATAAATCGTTGTTGTATTGTCTCGTTACCGCAGGGGAAACACCTTGCCAATTTAAAGCCATAATGTTCTCGTTAATAAACAGTGAATATTACCTGTTACTAGCAATGCGTTACTAGTAACAGGTAATAGTGAATATAAAGTATCACTAGTCAACTAGTAATATATTGTATACAATATTTTACTCATTGCAAGAGATATTGTAAATGCGCTTTTATATTTGTCTAAGACTATGATTAACAGGGTAAAGTAAATGAACACTAAAGTAGGCAGCTCATCAAAAGAGCCAGTAGTTACTGAAAAAATCGCTGTGATTGGCGCCGGTATCGTTGGCGTTAATTGCGCCTTAGCACTGCAAATGTTGGGTTATAACGTCACGTTAATAGATAAAGAAGCGATTGGTGCTGGCTGCTCTAAAGGCAATGCGGGTCACTTTGCTACTGAGCAAGTCTTTCCATTGGCAGAGCCGAGTTTATTATGGCAATTGCCAAAAATGCTGCTCGACCCTTTAGGGCCGGTGGCGCTATCACCAACACACTTTATTAAAGCGATCCCTTGGTTTATCCAGTTCTTTAACAATATGCGAGCAACGAAACGAGCCCATAACAGTGCCGCGCTTAAAAGTTTGAACCTAAAGGCCATCGACTACTATAAGCCCTTGTTATCAGCGGCTAATGCCGAACATTTATTAGTCACTAACGGCTCATTATTGGTCTTTGAAAACACGGTTTATCAAGACGTCGTGGCCATGCAGCAACATTATCAACAAGCAGGCATAGCGGTTGAGTTATTAGACCAAGCACAAGCATTAGCCCTGGAGCCTAATTTACATAGTAACATCAGCCATGCGCTTTATTTTACCGAGGTGGGTCATACCGGCGATCCTTTAGCGATTTGTCAGGTGTTGGCCGATTATGCTCAGCATTTAGGGATGACGTATAAACAGTTCGCAGTTGAGAATATTGTCGATACGCCGCAGGGAGTTGCGGTCAAAGGTGTATTGGCTAACGGCAGTAGTGAGACTATTTGTTTTGATCGTTGTGTGCTGGCGACCGGTGCTTATTCTAAAGGTTTACTAAAAGACTTAGGTTACCATTTACCGATAGAAGCCGAACGCGGATATAGTTTAAGTGTACCGTTACCTGCCAACGTACCGGCATTGTTATCGCGTCCAGTTGCTTCAGCAGAGCGTAAATTCATCATCACGCCGATGGCTAACATGTTACGGTTTGCCGGTACGGTGGAATATGCCGGCCTGACTGCGAAAGCCAATAATAAACGTGCCGATATGCTGTTAAAAAACGCTGAGTTTGTGTTAAAAACCTTACCTGAACAGGCGTTAAGTGATAATGACAATGATCGAGAGCGGTGGATGGGTTGTCGACCGTCATTACCTGATTCTTTACCGGTGATTTGCCAAGCGCCACAGCATGCGAATATTTTCTTCGCCTTAGGGCATCAACACTTAGGCTTAACCCAAGGGGCGATCACTGGAAAGTTGATTGGGCAATTAGTCAGTGGCCAAGCAACTGATATTGATGTTAGCCCTTTTTCTATTGCACGATTTAACTAAATTTAGTCAATGTGGGGGATTTTCCCCCGTGCGAGGCCTTGGATAAGGGGCAAAAGCTGCCAATGCCTTGCTACTGAGGAATATTAAAAGGTGGCTATTGCAGAATTACTTCTGGGGCTTAATCTGGCAGGTAAATAGTGTGGGTAACGTGTTTTTTTGAACGATTGTCAGCGTCGCGAAAGTCGTAATGTAACGCTAGCTAATTGCATTAGCTGCTCAAAAATAAACTTAACTGGACTTAGTTTAAGCCGATGCTAGATGCGAATAGAATTTTGGCACAGACATTAATACCAAGCTTCTTACGCCTTGGTATTAATGTGCGCGCGTCTAGCTTAAGCTTCTAAACCAAACGGATCATCAACAGAGTGGGATGGCTCTGTAAACCATACTGGACCTTGCTCGCCCATGTAGAAATGATCTTCTAAGCGAATGCCAAATTTCCCTGGGATCACCAACATTGGCTCATTACTGAACACCATGCCAGTCTCAAGTGGAGTTTGATTACCACGCACTAAATATGGCCATTCGTGCACATCTAAACCACAACCATGACCGGTTCTGTGCGGTAGTCCAGGTAGCTGATAATCTGGACCGTAACCATTAGCGGTAATAACCGAACGGGCACCCTCATCAACAGCACCACAAGGTGCCCCTAACTTAGCCGCAGCAAAACCTGCCGCTTGTGCATCTTTTTCAACTTGCCACGCTACCCGTTGCTCATCTGTTGCTTCACCGTAGGCGTAAGTACGGGTGATATCAGAATTGTAACCGTGTAATAAACAGCCGGTATCAATAAGTACCCAGTCGTTTTCTTGCAATATCTGTGGGTTTTTTACGCCATGGGGAAACGACGTGGCTAAGCCAAATAACACGATACAAAAAGAAGAGCCGGCCGCGCCAACACGCTTATGCGCTTCGTGAATAAAGTTGGTCACTTCGATGGTGCTAATGCCGGGGCGTAAAATACGTCCGGCGGCTTTATGCACCTCTATGGTCATATGCTTTGCTCTTTGCATCAAGGCAATTTCAGCGGCCGATTTAATTTGACGACATGGCGCGGAAATATCGGCACCATTACTAAATTCAAAGCTTGGCGCCGCTTTACGTAAACCATCAAAAACAAAGAAAGCAGCAGATTCATCAATGGCAACTTTTCCTTGTGTAAGGCCATGTTTAGCTAATATTTTTGCGAATAATTCATAAGGGCTTTCATCTTCATGCCAACCATTATAATTACCTTGAATTAACATGTTTTCTCGTAATGAGCCTTCTTCAAAGTGCGGAGCGATAAAATCAATCTCACCTTCAACAGGTAAAATAGCGCCGACCATGCGTTCACTTTTATACCATTTTAGACCGGTAAAATAATGTAAATTAGTCCCCGCGTCTAAATACATAGCACAGACACCTTGGTCGCGCATTAGTTGTTGTGCTTTCTTAATACGGGCACGAAACTCTGCTTCACTGATGGCAACAACATCAGTGGTCATATTTGATAATTTATTCAGCTCTATTTCGATAGTTGAGCCGCCAACACCTATAGTCATGTTTAAAATTCCAGATTGTATACAATATGTAAGGCATCATATCAAAGCTTTTAAATAATGTACAATGCTGCTTTGACTGGATATGATTTAGTAACTCAAGTATTACAGACCGCTGTAGTGACAACAATTGAGTATAAATTAATGCGAGCTAAGTATAAGCGATGTGAGCTATAAACACTTCGCTAGATTCGAATTTAATAAGTATTACTTTACTAATGTTAAAACCACACTACAGCTCAGCGAGCAACCAATACGCCCACTTGGCGTTAAAGTCACTTCCAAAGGAGAATTCACTTGCGAGCGCAATTATATTATATTTACGATCCTATGTGCAGTTGGTGCTGGGGTTATGCGCCAACTTGGCATCGACTACAAAAAGAACTCGCGCCACATCTGGATATTAGCTATGGCCTTGGCGGCCTAGCAAAAGATTCGAATGAAATCATGCCAGCAGAAATGCAAGAATTCTTACAGCAAACATGGCGAACAATATCGCAGCAACTTGGCACCGAGTTTAACTTCGACTTTTGGCAACATTGTCAGCCCAGACGCTCGACCTTTCCCGCGTGTCGGGCAACGCTGATTGCCAGAGCTTTTGGCAAAGAGCAAGCAATGCTAGCGGCCATTCAACAGGCTTATTATTTACAAGCCAAAAACCCTTCAGATATTGATACCTTGCTCGCATTGGCGCTTGCAATTGGCTTAGATGGTGATAATTTTTTGCAGCAAATGAATTGCCCACAGCTCGATAAAGCGTTGCAAGCAGAAATAACCCACATGAGAGCCATGCCCATCAATGGCTTTCCGGCACTTGTGTTGCGTAAAAACCAAGTTAACCGCGTGATTACTATTGATTATCAAGATTGGCGGACTAACTATCAGCAAATAATGGCGCAAATTTAGTTTTAAGCATTTTTTATGGTCGATATCCGCAATAAATATTGTCAAACGCCATTAAAATAGTGCTTTTTTGTAGTAAGATATTACTATAAAAAGGCACTATTTTTGCTGTTTAACAGTAAAAGTTACCGAAAATAAGGTTAATTATGACATACGCTGCAATAACGGGCTGGGGTAAATGTTTGCCTCCTGCAACGCTAACGAATGATGACTTAGCGACATTTCTTGAAACCGACGATGAGTGGATAACCAGCCGCACAGGCATGAAAGAGCGCAGAATTTCTCATGTTTCAGTTAGTGAGTTAGCACATGTTGCCTGCGCGCGCGCCTTGGCTGCTGCAGGTAAGCCGGCCAAAGACGTTGAACTGATTGTGTTTGGTAGTACCACCTTTGATGAGCTTTGCCCCAATGCCGCTTCTAATGTGCAACGTTTATTGGGCGCAGAAAATGCTGCTTGTATGGATGTCAGTACTGCCTGCACGGGTGGTATGTATAGCTTAAGTGTTGCCACCGCGATGATAAAAAGTGGCGTGGTTAAATCAGCACTGGTGATAGGTGCTGAAACTATTTCACCCATTATGGACTGGAGTAACCGTGACGTTGCTGTACTCTTTGGTGATGGCGCAGCAGCACTGTATTTAGAAGCAAGCGCAGAAGAAACCGGCGTAATAACGCAAGCATTAGGCTGTTATGGTGAGTCTCGCGATATTCTCTCGGTAGAAGGTTGGGGCCTGAAATATGCCAACAAAGGCCGTATGTTGGGGCAAACCAATTGGGCATTTTTAGGGCAAGAAATCTTTAAAAAAGCGGTTGCGGGTATGGCACAAGCGTGCGATAAAGCACTGGCGCAAGCGCAGTTGAGTGCTGAGCAAATTAGCAGTGTGGTGCCTCATCAAGCTAATTTACGCATTATTGATACCTTAGTGAAGCGCCTAAAAATGGATAAAGATAAAGTTTTTGTCAATATCCATAAATATGGCAATATGTCGGCAGCAACCACTTTAGTGGCGTTTGTCGAAGCCATCGAAGAAGGCTTTATTGCCAAGCAATCTTATGTCTTGCTGCCTGCTTTTGGCGGCGGTTTAACTTGGAGCGCCCATGTCGTAAAATGGGGCGACAGAACTCAGGCTCTATCAACCACAGATGTTGAACTGCCTGAATGTAAGGACACGGGCTTAACTTTGGTTAAAAAGATCATCGCGGCTAAATCAGTTTAAATAACTTTTTAATTTATCAGCCGAGTCTATTTTACTGGGCTAACCATATTTTATACATATTATAATAAGGATAGCTATGCGCTTTCTATCTCGTCGGCTAATTTTGCCTAATGACTTAAACTATGCCAATTCATTATTCGGTGGTAGGGCACTGGCTTGGATTGATGAAGAAGCCGCCATCTATGCCATTTGCCAACTTGAAACCAATTGTTTGGTGACTAAACACATTGGCGCAATTAACTTTGAGTCACCAGCCCAACAAGGTGATGTGGTTGAATTTGGATTAACCACCAAAGCTGTCGGTAAAACCTCAATCACCATCACCTGTATAATGCGTAATAAAATCACCAAGAAAACGATTTGTTTAGCAGATGATATTGTTTTTGTTCAAGTCGACCCTGACACTAAGCAACCGATCCCGCATGGAAAAACCTTGGAATCGTTATCTGATACGTTTTAGAGCAGCTATAAGTAGTTAACGCGAGCTATAAGTTTTAAGTTGACAGCTGTCAGTAAAATCAAAAGATAACAGGTTAGTTGGGTGTTTTGGTTTTGCTTTAGGTTACTGCTAACGCGAGCGATAAGTTTTTAGCTGTCAGCTGTCAGTAAAATCAAAAGATAGAAGAAGAGTGGGAGCTCTGGTTTAGGGTTTAACTGAAAGCTTTAAACTGACCGCTTACCGCTATCCTTCTTCTTCAGTTAAATATTGCAGATAACCCTTGATGGCAAAATAGCGGACTGATTTTTTTAAGATGATTCTTTTAGAAATTAACTGTTCGTTGCGGAAGATCTTAACCATTTTCTTGTCACCATTTACATCACTTTCGATGCTATGCAATGGATTAAGTCGCAAATTGTCAAACTCGGTTCTCATGATTAATTTCATATCAAATATAGGTATTAGTTTTAAGTGAAAAGATAGCAAAAAGTTTAAAGTTAACGCGAGTCATAAGTTTGAAGCTAAGATAGCGATAAGTTTGAAGCTGTCAGCTATCAGTAAAATCAAAAAATATAAGATTAATTCGGAGTTGGCATTTTGTTTTACTGACAGCTTAAAACTAAACGCTTACCGCTATGTCTTCTGACAGCTATGTCTTTCTGACAGCTTGCCGCTGTGTCATAATTTGTTTATCTCTTTCCTAATGTCATAGCCTTCATCGGTGACAATTTTCTCTAGCACTTGCATACGTTCTTCAAGTTTTTCTACTTTTTTTGTCATAGCAATGGCTTGTTCATTGGTTTGGCTGTTGTGATTTAAGGTTTTTTCTTTAAATTCTAAATGCTTTTTATACATGTCGAATATCACACCAAAGCCTACTGAAATAAAAACTATTGCTACTACCATTGCTGTACCAGACATACGCTATCCTCATTATATATTTCTTTATTGTATGTTAATTAGTAAAATAATTTATCTTGCTTATCAACAAGCATAACGTATCTAGAGCAGAATAAAAATGCTTACTTATCAGTAGCAAGTGCAGTAAGCTCTTGTTTAGCTAAGTAATTATCCATGGTTGAACGCAATAGTTTATACAGTAAGATTGAACCGTCAATTTCTTCTTTACGATTGGTTAAACTCTCAATATTAAGCCCAAGAGGCAGTTTATAAGGCAATACCGCATCGAGAATTTGTCCTAAGGTATTACTACAAATTCTAATTGATTCATATAACGGTCGCTCGGCATTTAAAATACGTAAACTTGTTGCTTCAGGAACACTGACGCCAAGCCATTCAATAAACTCTAAGGTCTTTTTACTACCACAAGGTGAGAAGGTTAAAATGATACGCTGTGGTTTTAGGTCTTGTTGCTGGCATTCGATAGCATATCGGGTCAACATATCAATAGTTGCTTGTGCATTATAAATGGCTTGGGAAATAAAAAAGTTACAACCTTGCTGGTGCTTTTCAATTAACTTTGTATGTTCATTACGCTTGTTGGTATGGCGCTCAGCAATGGTAATGCCGCCAATAAAAAAGTCGTTCTCATTAGCCACGAGTGCTTTATAGGCATCACCTAATGGCAAGCTAATATTATTTTGTTGTGAAGGGCTGCCTACGAGCACAATATCACGCACGCCATAATCATGCCATGCCTCATTAGCCCATTGGCTAAAGTCAGTACCGTTTGACTGCACAACACTTTTATAGGTGATCACAGGTCTGTTTGATTTTTGGTTTAAAAGCGACGAGTAAAGCCTTGGATCGTGGGTTGACTTAAACGGAAATGGGCGCGGCCGAGAGGTACGAGAGTCTTCATTTTGAATGTCATACACAATTAAACCATCAAAGTCGATGTCGCTGACTCGTTCAAGTAATTTATCTGCTATTGCCGATACTTGCTCGATTGGGGTATCACTTTTAGGTGGTGTAGTACCAATAAAATATACCCCACGATTGACGTCGTTATATCGTGTTCTTAACTCTGAACCATTCTTCACTATTGCTGCTTCTTATTTAATACCCAGATAGGGCAATTATCTTACCTTGTTGAATGGTAAAAATCTGCGTTAGTTTAATAATTATTTTTACGATATTATGCTGATTAAACATAACCATGTTAATGAGCATTAATTTGGCTGTGTGGCTGTGATAAGGTCAATTTGATGGAGAATTTCATCTTTATTTTTTAACAGTTTAATAGCGTTAAATAATATTTCTGCTTGTGGATATTGTAACTTTAAATAGCGTAACCATTGCTTTAAACGACTTGAAAAATAAAAGCTTTTATCGCCTTGTAGTTCTAACTCGCTATAACGTTTTAACAATATGGCGAGCTCAGACCAAGGCATTGGCGTTTCATTCAATTTAATAACATTGGCTAAGTTAGGTAGAGCTAATGCACCGCGTCCCAGCATTAAATTAGCTGTTTGGCTCTGGCTTATACAATTTTTTGCATCATTTTCGCTCCAGATTTCACCATTAGCAAATATCTCAAGATGATACTTTTTTATTATGTCGGCAATAAAGTGCCAATAGGCAGGAGGGCGGTAACCATCTTGTTTAGTACGTGCATGAATGGTTAACTGATTAACTCTGGCTGACTCAACGGCGCTAACAATTTCATCGAGCTTTGAGGCATCATTAAAGCCGAGCCGGATCTTTGCCGACAAAATTGCATCTAAGCCCATTGCCGTTCTAATTTTTGACAATATTTGATAAATTTTTTCCGGCTCGTTCAATAATACCGCGCCACCTTTACTTTTGTTAACCGCTTTTGCTGGGCAACCAAAATTGACATCGATGCCATGTGAGCCTAATTCAAGTGCTCTAAGTGCATTTTCGGCCATCCAATCAGGCTCTTGGCCAAGTAACTGCATTCTTAGTGGCGTGCCGCTGTCGGTATAACAATTATTTGCTATTTCGGGGCAAATTTTTCGAAACACATGTTTGGGTATTAACGAGTCAACCACGCGAACAAATTCAGTGACGCAAAAGTCATAATTATTTAATGACGTGAGTAGCTGGCGCATTAAGGCATCAGCAACTCCTTCCATAGGGGCGAGTATTACTTTTTTTACTTGTGAGTCAATTAGGGTCTGCATATTTTGTTAGCTATTATGTTTGCGGCGATTGCTGTGTAACTTAGGGCATGTATACTATCTTATGCTGACGCTTAGTGGAATTGGTAACTAGCATAGCGCACTCGACAGTGCGGTTTAGTAGCGTTTGCTGAGCAATGATAGTAAAAGCAACAGAAGGGAAGTGACTTTCCCTTCTGTTGCTTTTAATTGTGACTTTAGCTTAACTAATCAACCGCTCAGCTAAATAATGCTTTTATTTATAAAAGCTAAAACGTTCTTCATGCACTCCGCGCGATTTTCAGGATTAAAAAACCGTGACTTTCACTGCTAAACTTATGCCCAATATAAGATTTATTGGCTTTGTTTAGTGCCGACTTCAGACGTAGTGCATGTTCAAATGGTATTTGGGTGTTTTTTCACCGTGGGCAATCATTAAGGGGATTTCGATGTTTTCAACATGGTGCACCGGAGGCATTGCTTTACGTATGACTCCACCCTAACCTAAGGTGGTATTTAAGTTGAATTTTCAATAGCGAAAGTTTTTGATGTTACCTTCTTCAGACGCTAAGTCTGGTACATAGACGCCGGCATAAGCGATTACGTAATGATGCTTTGTGGATATTTTATTGCACTTTGAATTGCTAAATAGGCGCCAAAACTCTACCCATAATATAAGCTCACCGTCGTCGTCTGAACACATTACTGCGGCAATGTGTTTGCCATCAAGAGATACCTGCACTGCTGGGTATTTTTTTCTTTGGCATAAGTGCGTGCAGTCTCCGGTATGTGCTGAGGTGATACTTAGTATCAATAATGAAGGTAAATATATTGCTTTCATCATTAACATCCGTTTATTTAATGCCGCAATTGAAATGTTGTGTTACAAAAATGTGACGACTTATTGCGCTCTCAGCAAATAAATACCTTGTTATAACTTACTAAGATCAATAAATTAAATTATGCTATAAATTAAAGCTGTATTTTATCTTTTTGTAAGTAGGATTAAATCTTAAAAATAAAGCGTGCTGATACTGTTAGAATGATAATGCTTAGCAGCACAGTATTGACTTTAGAATTAATGTTTTTACTTGTGGTTTCATGGAGATAAAGCTAGTCTCAAACGTGTTATAGAAAATAGAAAACTTGTTAAAATTAATTTAGAAAAATTAAAATGCTTGAAATTTATTTACAGCGAGTATGGTCTCTGTAAATAGCTATACGTATAGATGTAGTGTCAAATTGAAACTTAAAAGGAAAAAGTAATGAAATTAATTAAGAAATCTTCAATTGCAGCATTATTAGGCTTGTTTGCATTAACTGCTGCGGCAACTATGCCTGCAAAAGCAGAAACCAACCCATTTGCCGTGCAAAATGTCATGACAATTACCTCCGCCGACGAGCACGAAAAAGGTAAATGTGGCGAAGGAAAAGTTAAAAAAATGAAAGAAGGTAAATGCGGCGAAGGTAAGTGTGGCGAAGACAAAATGAAGCACAAAGCTAAAGGTAAATGCGGCGAAGGTAAGTGTGGCGAAGATAAAATGAAGCACAAAGCTAAAGGTAAATGCGGCGAAGGCAAATGTGGTGAAGATAAAATGAGAGGCAAAGCCAAAGGTAAATGTGGCGAAGATAAAATGAAAGATAAAGCCAAAGGTAAATGTGGTGAAGGTAAAGCTAAAGACGCTAAAGAAGGTAAGTGTGGCGAATAACTTCAGCACTTAATTCTTGATAAAGCACTATTAGGCGTTATCATATAATAACATGATAAAAACCACTTCACTTGAAGTGGTTTTTTCTTTTTAATATTTAAAAAATAACACACTTAGGAAATATAGATGAATAGACATGTTGTAATTACTGGCGCTAATCGTGGCATTGGATTGGCGATGACTAAGCACTTTTCCGCTCAAGGTGATAAGGTATTTGCACTGTGTCGGCAGACATCAACAGAGCTGTCCGCACTTGATGTTACCGTTATAGAAGGTGTTGATGTGGCAAGCGATAACGGCTTGAATAACATGGTCTCAGCATTGACTGGCGTTAGCATTGACGTGCTGGTATGTAACGCGGGCATTTTACGCGATGAAAGCTTAAACAATTTAAATCTTGATACCATTAGAGAGCAGTTTGAAGTAAACGCCTTAGCTCCATTACGCGTTGTTGAACGTTTACAAGCGCAATTACAAGTGAAGGCAAAAGTTGCCATGATCACCTCTAGAATGGGCTCAATTGCCGATAACGGCTCTGGCGGACGCTATGGTTATCGGATGTCAAAAGCAGCGCTAAACGCTGCAGCTATGTCGTTAAGTCATGATTTAGCTAGTAAGCAAATTGCCGTGGGTATTTATCACCCGGGTTATGTACAAACAGATATGGTCAATTACGGCGGCGACATTAGTGCCAGTGATGCAGCGTATAAGTTGGTTAACTTAATCAATCAATTAACCATGAGTGAAACTGGCGTATTTAAACATTCTAATGGTAGTGTTTTGCCTTGGTAAAACAGTTAATCTTGTCTTAACTGATGCTGGCCCTATGAACGAAAAATACATAAAAATATGGCAAACAGTGCAGGTTATTCCGTATGGTAAAGTGGCGTGCTATGGGCAGGTTGCTGATTTAGCGGGTTTACCAGGTCGGGCGCGCTTAGTGGGGAAAGCCTTAGGCGCAGTGCCAAAAAATGGCTGGCGTGGTCAGGCTGTGCCTTGGTATCGGGTGATCAATTCACAGGGTAAAATTTCATTTGCGCCTGGCAGTGAAAGCTTTCAGCAACAACGTGACTTACTGCAAGACGAGCAAGTGGTCGTGCTTGGCGCTAAGATTAAATTAAAAGACTTTCAATGGCAGCCAGATTTAGCTGAGTTGTTGTTTGTTTTAGAAGGTTAAGTCTCTTAAAACAAAGCACGATACCTAATATAATCTGCAGCACAAATTCGGGGCATATTTACAGCTGTTTTGCCACCATGATTCACGTGATATTTTCATGAACGGTTTATAAGTGTGTTCTTACTTCAAACAATTCAGGGAAAAAGCTGACATCTAAGGCCTTTTTCAAAAATCCAACACCTGATGAACCACCAGTACCTTTTTTGTAACCTATGATGCGCTGAACAGTGTACATGTGCTTAAAGCGCCACTGCTGAAAGGCATCTTCAATATCGACTAACTTCTCTGCCAATTCATAAAGCTCAAAATAGGTATCAGGCTGTTGATAAACATTTAACCATGCTTTTAAAACACTATCGTTACGTTGATATGCTTGAGTAACATCACGTTTGCTGACGTCACTGTCGATGTTAAAACCGGCCTTGGCTAATGCAATGATCACCTCATCGTATAAGCTATTTTGCTGCAACAATGTATTAAGCTCTTGATATGCGCTGCTGTTAGCTTGATGAATATTAAGCATGTCAGCATTTTTATTACCCAGTAAAAATTCTAGCTTGCGATAGCCGCAACTTTGAAAGCCTGACGAGTGACCTAGGTCGTCGCGAAACTTTAAATAATCACTCGGGGTTAAGGTCGATAAAATATTCCACGACTGGGTAAGCTGCATAAATATTTGTTTAACACGAGCAATAACTTTAAAGGCAGGGCCAAAGTCTTCCGCTTTGATAAAGTTAATGGCACTTTGTAATTCGTGTCCGGCCAGTTTTAACCATAATTCACTAGTTTGGTGAATAATGATAAAAAGCATTTCGTCATGCTCAGCACTTAACGGCTTTTGCGCGGATAATACTTGCTCTAATTGCAGGTAATCACCGTAGGACATTTCATTGTTAAAGTCTTGATGTATGCTTTGCTCAAGCGGACGCGTATTGTCGTTTGCTTGATTATTCACGTGTGCCGCCGATTGATGAAATGGGCAACCGCTGGCATTGTCTGACGCTGACTTTTTTTCGTCAGGTTTTGTGCCGTCAGGTTTAGCATTGTTAGGTTTAGTGTCGTCAGATTGATTTTTGTCAAATTTAGTCATAGCTTAGGCCTTGCTGATGTTTATTAAGCGATAAATTCTTTTGCTTGTCGTTAAACACGGCATGCACTAATTGCAGAAGTTTTTGATAGACAAAGTCGTCTTGCCAGCAGCCTTCAATATTGGGAATTTGCATAATTTTCTGGATAATTTCTTGTTGAATATCCCCAATAGCTAACGCTTGTGAATAGGGTAGGTGTGGCGAAAAGGTCACCATAGAGTACAAAGGCGTCCATAGCTCAGGATGGCGCTTGTGAAACTCAGCTTCAATTTTCTTTTGTAATAAAAAGCTCGCTTGGCCAGACAGTTCACTCATTTCGACAAAGTTACGTTTGGCTAACTCTGTGATAGCATCAGCATTTATTTTTCTTTGTGCTTGATAGGCCGGAAATATTTTTGACCAATCGTGGTTATGTTCAGCAATTAGTTGTCCTAGCTCACGACAATCCTCAAAGCCGCAGTTCATGCCTTGGCCATAAAATGGCACCATCGCATGTGCAGCATCACCAATAAGTGCCACTTTTTCGTTGATCACCCAAGGTTCAACTTTGACTAGAAACAGCGGATTGGCGGTTTTTTCCATAAACTCATCAATTGGATTTTCCAATAACGGCATGGCATCAGCAAAGTTAGTTAAGAAAAATTGTTCAACGTCAGCACGTCCAGTTAATGATGCAAAAGACAGCTCGCCTTGAAAGTCGAGAAATAAGGTACAAGTGAATGAGCCGTCAGGGTTTGGCAAGGCAATCAACATAAATTTGTTGCGTGGCCAAATATGTAAAGCGTTTTTAGCCATTTTAAATGAGCCATCGTCATTGGCAGGAATATGCAATTCGATATAGCTTTGTGGCATGTAGGATTGATGATAGCTAAAACGTGGTGTTTCTTGCGCTAAACGCCGCACCTTGGAGTAAGCACCGTCTGCGCCAAATAATAGATCGGCTGATATTTTTTCAATGTGATGGTCGTGCAAAAAACTCGCGCAGGCATTATTAAAATCAACATCAACTAAGCGTTGGTCGAATTTAACCTCAATGAGTGGCTCTTGCTCTGCTAAGTCTAGTAATTGCTCGTTAATACCAGCCCGAGAAACTGACCAAATGGCTTGAGATTCGATGCCGTAGGCTTGCTCGGTAATAGCGCCATCAATGGCATGCATAACACGTTTATTCATGGCAATCGCTTGTTGCTTAACTAACTCATCGAGTCCGACAGACTCAAGCGCTAGCCAGCCTCGATCAGAAAGCGCGATGTTGATAGACTTACCTTGATAAATGCTTTTTATGCGTGAGTCAGGGCGCGACTCATATAATTTAACTGGGTGACCATGGCGCGCTAAAATGACGGCTAGCAAGGCACCGACCGGGCCAGCACCGGCAATGGTGATATTTTCTCTTGCGTTGGCTTTTTTATCAGCTTTTGCTTTCGCACTGTCGAGCATTCGTTGGGTTAACGACATTAAAGGCACTCCTTTAATATGCTGACAAAATGGTAAATATCTTGAAAGCGATTGTATAAAGGCACAGGCGCAACACGAATAACATTAGGCTCGCGCCAATCGGTGGTTACACCATTTTCTTCTAAGGCATTAAACATTGCCTTACCGTCAAGCCCCGCAACATTGACCATTAACGACAATTGACAGCCACGTTCAGCAGCATCTTTAGGGGTGATGATTCGAATTTTATCGCCTAACTCTGCCTCGATCAGTTCGATCATATAATCGGTCAGTAACAGCGACTTTTTCCGCAGTGCTGGCATGCCTCCAGCTAAGGTAATGGTATCGAAAGAACCTCGCACAGCGGCTAACGATAATACCGGTGGGTTTGATAACTGCCAGCCTTCTGCCGTAGGGATAGGTTTAAAGTTGTTTTCCATTTTAAAGCGGCTTGATTTATCATGGCCCCACCAACCGGCAAAGCGATTAAGCTCGGTGTTTTCAACATGGCGTTGATGGACAAAACAACCGGCGACTGAGCCAGCGCCACTATTGAGGTATTTATAACTACACCAACAGGCGAAATCAACTTGCCATTGATGTAGAGATAATTCTATGTTGCCGGCAGCATGGGCTAGATCAAAACCTACTTTAATGCCTCTAGCATGAGCTACTTCGGTAATACGCGCCATATCCAGCACTTGGCCGGTGTAATATTGCACGCCGGGTAATAAAATTAAGGAAATTTCATCACCATGTTGCTCGATTAATTGCCAAAGATCTTGATAATCTAGTAACTCTTCACCAGCACGTGGAGTCCACAACAGCAAGTTATCGTCGATACTTTTACCGTGATGCCTTAGTTGCGATTCAACCGCGTAATGATCTGAAGGAAAAGCATGATCTTCGATTAAGATCTTTGAGCGTTTTTTCGTCGGCTGATAAAAACTCGCCATCATAAAGTGTAAGTTGGCGGTAAGCGAGTTCATCATCACCACTTCTTTTGGCATTGCGCCGACAATTTCTGCGGCTTGTACAGTTAAAAACTCATGATAAGGCAGCCAAGGGAATTCACCTTCAAAATGGCCTTTTACGCCTCGTGCTTGCCAAGCGTCAAGCAGTTCAATAACAGCAGCGCGGGCGAGTTTAGGTTGTAACCCTAATGAATTACCCGTGAAGTAATATTCGTCGCTGCCATCGGCTTGTTTAGGGATAGCAAAGTGCTGACGCATGGCAGCAAGCGGGTCGTTTTTATCTAATTTTTGTGCGTACGCTAAGGTGTTTTTATCAGTACTCATGTCGTTCTCATTTTAATTATTGCTGCACATGGTTATTAGTTTACTTTTAGCGCTTGAAATAACAGCGGCCGGCTCGGTGCCGCGTCATTGACAAATGCAGGTGTTTGTAAGTTCAGAAAATAGAAACCATCAATGAGGCTGTTGTCGATATAGGCCATTTCAGTGATGGTTTTATTGAGCAAGCTATTTGGGCTAGGTTGATGTGCCCCTTCGATAACTTGCCAAAAAAGGTGATGGCATGTCAGTAAGCCATCGTCATTGAGTCGATCTAACGACGGTAGGTCGAGGATCAAATGGTCAACTCTACGTTCGTTGAGATATAGCACAGCATTGCGGGTGAAAAATGCTGGTTGATTTACTTCGTTATAATTGGCTTGGCATTTATCCGCGCTATTGGGCAAAGTTCTGACCACTAAACTTTGCAATTGTTGATCATGATAAGGCGCTAACGCTTGCTCAAGTTGCTGGCGGCTGATCACTTTGTCGTTTTCGTTAAAACGTGGTGTGTATTCATCCTGAGTGTTACTTGCTGCTATTGGGGTAATTGAAATCAAGGCACAAGGCATTAATGGCGGTAATTCAAGCGCTGAAATACTTAACGATAAGGTGTTGTCTAGATCGCAAATATGGCCAATAGTTTCGGTATGTGTGCCATTACAATGAGGGTTGAAGCTAAGTTCAAAAACATTGCAACTGCCGCCTTTACGGGTATCACCTATAAAACCACCCGCTTGCATAGGTTTAGCTAATGCGGGAGAAGCGCCAAAATGACTAGGCTGATTTTCACTGTGCAAAAAGTCTAGCGCGATGGCCAACGAGTGGCCAAAGTCGGTATTAACATTGTATTGTTGCTCGCCTAGGGTGATAGTTATTTTCATCGGCCACTCCTGATGAAGCTTTTCTGCTTTTTGTTGATGATCATAAAAACTGCTCTTTGCTTAAGCCTAGCCAATTAAGTGCGGTGCCATGCATTAATTTGGCTTTAATATCATCGTTAAAGTGACTGTCTTCAATTAATTTGCCAGGGCTTAGCTCGCCAAGTGGGAAAGGGTAGTCTGTACCAAGGGCAATATTGTTCGGTCCCATTAAATCAACTAAGTATTTCAGTGCTAAAGGGTCGTGAACTAATGAGTCGAGATAAATTTGCTTGAGAAAGTCGCGTGGGTTTATTGGACAGTCAACCGCGCATAAGTCTGGGCGGACATTAAAGCCATGTTCGATGCGGCCAATGGTGGCAGGGAATGAACCGCCGCCATGGGCGAACGCAACTTTAAGATCAGGTAAGCGTTGTAACACGCCGCCAAAGATCATTGAGCAAATAGCTAAACTAGACTCAGCTGGCATGCCGACTAACCAAGGCAACCAGTATTTAGGCATTTTTTCTTTTGCCATCATATCCCAAGGATGAACGAAAATCGCGGCGCCGAGATCTTGTGCTGCTTCAAAAATGGGGAATAGCTGCTCATGATCTAAGTTCCAATCATTAATATGAGAGCCAATTTGCACACCGGCTAAGCCAATATCTTTAACACAACGCTCTAATTCTTTTATCGCTAAATCAGGTGCTTGCATGGGTAACGTGCCTAAACCGACAAAGCGTTTAGGGTGGTCGCTGACAATGCCAGCGATATGGTCATTTAAATATTTTGATAAATCAAAAGTATCTTTGGCTTTGGCCCAGTAATTAAACATTACCGGTACAGTGGACAATACTTGGACATCAACATTGTGTTGCTGACAGTCTTTTAAACGTACTTTAGGATCCCAGCAATTATGCTCTATTTCACGGAAAAATTTTTCGTCCACCATCATTCGTGCGCAGCCACATTTATGGTGATCTAAACTGACAAAACCGCCATAGCCATACTTTTCTCGTAAATTTGGCCAAGTTTTTGGCAAAATATGGGTATGAATATCTATTTTTAGCATCATGACTCCCTAATTTTTTCTGCGCTAAAGCCACATTTTTCACATTGACAATTTTTAGCATCGTCATAAAAGTTTTTGAACACTTTCGGCAAGTCGGTTTCAATGTTATCTAGGCAAAATTGCTCAGTGTATAACGGGGTTTTACATTGCTGACAAAACCAAAAAAGCGCGTCTTGTTGGCCAAGAGCCCGCTTTTGTTCAACCACAAGGCCAACACTGTTTTCAAAACGTTGCGGAGAGTGAAGCACCTTTGGCGGAAGTAAAAATATTTCGCCGGCTTTGATGGGAATATCGCTAAAGGTCGGCGCTTGGCTATTTTCAGGCGCGCTAGCATAATCTTCGTTGACTACACTGAGTACCATTTCACCTTCCAGTTGATAAAATAACTCAGGGGTTTCGTTGTAATGATAGTCAGTGCGATTATTTGGCCCGCCAACCACCATGACTATATAGTCGTCTTGCTCGAATATTTGTTTATTGCACACTGGCGGCTTTAGTTGCTCACGATGTTCATCAATCCATTGTTGCAAGTTAAAAGGCATGGAAAATTTAGCCATGTTTTATACTCCTTTCTTACCCGAGTCATCAGGCAGTGCTGCAATGCACTTTAGTTCAATGGCAATCGGTGTTGGCAATTTGTTGACTTCAACCGTGGTGCGACAAGGCATGTTTTTAGCAAAATACTCTGCGTAAATACGGTTGTAAGTGGCAAAGTCGTCTTTCATATTGGTGAGGAATACGGTGATATCAACCAGAGCCATCCAATCAGCACCCGCTGAAACTAAAATAGTCCTGACATTTTGAAAGACGCTATGACACTGTGCTTCGATGTCATAACTGATAATTTCGCCCTTGGCATCGAGTTCAACACCTGGAATATCTGAGCTGCCAGCTTGACGTGGGCCAACACCTGATAAGAATAATAAATTACCCACTTGCCTTGCGTGTGGGTATAAACCAACGGGTTTTGGTGCCTGATCGGCATTAAAAATTTCTGACATAATATTATCCACTTAAAGTGTTATTTTTGTTTGTTAGCTATTTGATTTGTTATTTATTTCGTTAATATTTCACGCTAAACGGGTGTTGTTACTCTTAAGTTTAGTCACTTTGTTGGCTAAAACACGTTAATCGAGAAAAACTGGCAAACGCTCAGCTGCCAAGTTTACATCAGAGCAGGGCAAGGTCAGATCAAGGTCCATTTGCAGCCTAATACGCTGGCAAATATTGCGCCAGATGATTTAAACTTAGTACATATTTGATTCATATAGCCCCGACTTAAGTACTTGTTAGTACTTAACGCAGACATTTTTACTTTCGGTAAAAAATCGCATCGCTTCTAGTCCACCTTCACGGCCAAGGCCAGAATGATTCATGCCGCCAAAGGGGGTGCGTAAATCTCTCAGTAGCCAACAATTTATCCAAACAATGCCGGTGTTTATATTCTCAGCTAAATGATGCGCGCGGGCTAAATGAGTGGTCCAAACTGTTGCTGCTAGGCCATATTGACTGTCGTTTGCAAGCGCTAACGCTTCTTGGTCGCTGTCAAAGGGTTGTAGGGTGATGATAGGTCCAAAGATTTCTTCTTGATTACAGCGGGCGCTGTTGGCTAAGTTTTCGATAATAGTCGGTTGTAGAAAGTAGCCTTGCTGGCAGCGACCACTGAGTATAACTTGCTCGCCACCGGCAAGAATTACTCCCCCTTGAACTTTGGCATCATCAATATAGCTAAGTACTTTTTTTAGGTGCGTTTTAGAGACAATTGCGCCCATTTGACACGCTTCTTGTAATGGGTCGCTCGGTGTTAATGCTTTGGCTTTCGCAACGAGGGCCTGTTTAAACTTGTCATAAATGCAGCGTTCAATATACAAACGCGATGCGCACAAACAAATTTGACCTTGATTAGCAAAGCTGGCGCGAAAGACTTGCTCAACCGTGCTGTCAAAGTCACAATCCGCAAAAATTAGTGCTGGATTTTTGCCGCCAAGCTCAAGCGATAATTTTTTAAATGTAGGCGCTAAGAGTTGTGCGATGGCAGCGCCAGTAGCCGTGCCGCCAGTAAATGAAATAGCTTTTACTTGCTGATGTTGGCAAATGGCCTGACCGACTTTTACGCCAGTGCCGTGCAAAATGCTTAATACCCCGTTAGGTAAACCGACTTTTTGACAAATTTCGCCGAGTAAGGCCGCGGTTTTAGGTGTTACCTCAGAAGGTTTAGCAATGACACAATTTCCCGCGGCTAAGGCTGGGGCAATTTTCCAAGTGAATAAATATAGCGGTAAATTCCACGGTGAAATGCAGCCGACAATACCAACCGGAGGTCTGAGGGTATAATTAATCGCACTGCCCGCCATAGCGTGGGATTCACTGGCAAATTGTGAACAGGCATGGGCAAAAAACTTAAAGTTACTAGCGGCCCGCGGAATATCGACATTGCGAGCTAAGCTGAGCGGTTTGCCGTTATCTGTCGCTTCGGCTACTGAAAGCTCTTCTAGACGTTGTTCAATTTCATGAGCAATGGCAATTAAGTAATCGGCACGTTGCTCAAGTGGCATTGCCTGCCATGCCGGAAGTGCTTTTTTAGCAGCGGCAACAGCAAGTTCGACATCGTCATGATGACTATCAGGTATTTGGCCATAAACCTTACCAGTAGCGGGCTCAATATTATCAAGGTACTGCTGAGATAGTGGCGGTTGATATTGGCCATCAATAAAGTTTGCAATGATATCCATTGGTTATTTCTCTACAGACAGCTTGTACGACCACCATCTACTGGTAAGTTAATGCCGGTAATATAGCCGGCAGCTGGCGACGCTAAAAATGCTGCCGCGGCGGCAAACTCTTCAGGTGCTGCGAATCGACGCAGTGGTATTTGCGCTTTTTCGTTAATGGTTGCTTGCTCAATGCTGATATTTTGCTTTTGCGCTTTGCCACTAATAATGGCATCTAAACGTGCGGTTGCAGTGGCACCGGGTAGGACATTATTTACTGTGATACCGAATGGACCGAGTTCATTGGCCAGTGTTTTTGACCAGCTCGCGACTGCGCCGCGAATCGTATTTGAAACGCCTAAACCTGGAATAGGCTGTTTTACTGAGGTAGAAATAACATTGATAATGCGGCCAAATTGCTTTGCTTTCATGGCAGGCAATAGCGCTTGTACTAAATGATGGTTGGTAATTAAGTGCAAGTTAAAGGCCTCGAGAAAGGCACTTACATCGGCACTATTTGCCGGTCCTGGCGCGGGGCCACCGGTGTTATTAATGAGTATGTCATAACCGCTATTCGCGGCAACATCAGTGATAATAACGCGCTTAACTTCATCTGGCTGAGAAAAGTCAGCTATCAGTACTTGATGCTGTTGACCTTGTGCTGTGCATAATTCATTTTTAACCGCATCGAGTCTACTTTGATTGCGAGAAAATAAGGTTACGCTGGCACCTAAGTTGGCAAGCTCTATTGCACAGGCGCGGCCAATGCCTTGACTACTCCCACACACTAATGCGCGTTTTGAGTTTAAATTAATATCCATTACTGACCTTATTATGTATTTTTATTGTCAACTTTTATCCCGTATTCCTTAATACAATAGGATGAAAATCGTCGATTAATATTCGCATGAATTTATTTTATCTGTACTTTTTTAGCACAATAAGAAATTTAATGTCAGTAAACAATTGTGCTTATATTTTTGCTAGCTGTCAGTTTTAATTGCCGCTAGTCAATTAAGCTCTATTTTTGTTATAAAACTTTTTCTGGCGCTCAAAAACCAAAAGAAAAAGTTAAAAGGTTGGAAGAACTAAGCGAAAGTTTAATTGTTGCAGTTGATAATCTATCGACAGCTAGGTGTTGATGAAACTATTGACAGCTACTGGCTTTTATTTGTACATTTGTTTGAAAATAAAAAATAATTTGTCGCGGAAAGTATGCTAGCTTACAAAAACAACAAGACATTGAGATATAGACTAGGTAGAGTCATACTCATTCTATTGAGTTTGTAAACCACCTGCACGCTATACAATGACTCATCAAAAAGCATTGTCAGCTTGTATTAATATTGAATAAACATGGAGCAGAAAATGAACCGTAAAGCACTGGCTATCTTAATTGCCTCAACATTGGCAATCTCGTCTTTTACTAGCAGCAGCGTTCTAGCATTTGAACAAGACACAGCAAAATTTATTGCCAAAGATTACAAACAACATTTAGCACCCTTATGGGACCATTTTCACCGTAATCCTGAATTATCATTAATGGAAACTAAAACCGCGAAGCGTTTAGCGCAAGAATTGAGTGCGGTCGGTTATGAGGTTACCCAAGGTGTTGGCGGTACGGGCATTGTTGCGATAATGAAAAACGGCCCTGGTCCTATGGTGATGGTTCGAGCCGATATGGATGGCTTGCCCGTGGTAGAGCAATCTGGCTTAGCGAATGCTTCAACCGTTAAAATGCAGGATTGGAATGGCGAAACCGTCGGTGTTATGCATGCTTGTGGTCATGATGTTCATATTACCAGTCTAGTCGGCACTGCTCGCTATATGGCTGAGCATAAAGAAAAATGGTCGGGTACGTTAATGCTGATAGGTCAGCCGGCAGAAGAGCGAGGGCCGGGAGCCTCTGCGATGATGGATGATAATTTATGGCAGCGCTTTGGCCAACCTGATTATGCTTTTGCGTTTCATGTTAATGCCGGCGCAGAGGCGGGTAAAGTTATTGTTGACGAAGGTTCACCTTATGCCGGCGCCGACAGTGTCGATATCACGGTACATGGTATTGGTGCCCACGGTGCATCGCCGCATCAAGGTAAAGATCCCATCGTAATTGGCGCGCAAATTGTGAATAATTTACAAACCATTATTAGCCGTGAGCTGGCGCCGCGTTATTCCGGTGTTATTACCGTAGGTGCCTTTCATGCCGGCACTAAACATAACATTATTTCAGATCAAGCTAAGTTACAGTTAACCGTACGCAGTTTAAACCCAGAAGTACGTGAGCAGTTACTATCGGCGATAAAGCGTGTTGTTATTGGCACGGCTAGAACTGCGGGTATGCCAGAGGATAAACTACCAGAGGTAGTGGTGAGTGAGTTCTCATTTCCGCCAACCTTTAATGATCAAAAACTTGCTCAGCGTTTAAAGGGGGTGTTAACTGAAAAAATGGGCGCGGATGCTTTGTTAGAGCCAGCTGAAACCGGCATGGGCGCAGAAGATTTTGGTTTTTTTACCACAGACCCATACATTCCTAGTGTTTACTTTAAAGTTGGCGGCACACCTAAAGCAGATTTTGAGCGCGCCGCAGCAGGTGGAGCAGCCGTACCAAGTCATCACAGCCCGCTATTTAAAATAACCCCTGAACCTGCGATTAAATCAGGTGTTGAAGCTACAGTGCATGCCTTATTAGATATGATGGCTAAGTAGCATTTATAACATTGCAGCTAAAGCAGTACGTTAGGCTTTAACTGCAATGGGTTATACCAGTTCCATTAATAATTTGAGCTGTTTTATACCAGTAGAAATGATTAATTAGTGGGATTGTTATTACTTTGAAAGATTAATCACAGAGCAAAAAAAAGCCCAGTCAAAGACTGGGCAATACAAAAGGAGAAATTAATTAAATAATGTATTTATGTCAAGTGATTAGCTTTTTTCCTCGAGGGATTTTTGCTGCATCAAACTCTTGCCATTAATGGCAATTTTTCTTGGCTTTAATGCTTCTGGTATCTCGCGCTCTAAATCTATGTGTAGTAAGCCGTGCTCGATAAAAGCACCGATGACTTTGACATGGTCACCTAACTGAAACTTACGCTCAAAGCTGCGCTCGGCAATGCCTTGATGTAAAAATTTACGCTCGATATTACTATCGTCATTGGCTTTGGTGCCGGTAACTATCAGCGTGTCTTGTTTTGATTCAATATCTAGCTCTTCTTCGGCAAAGCCAGCTATAGCCATGGTTATCCGGTATTGATCTTCCGCGAGTAACTCAACGTTATACGGAGGGTAAGAAGATTGTTTGTCAGCTCTTGAAGCTTTGTCGATTAAACCGGCTAAGTGGTCAAATCCGATAAATGAGCGGTAAAGTGGGCTGTAATCTGTAGCTGTACGCATAATTCATATCCTATTAAAGTTTAGCAATATGTTGTCTCTGTCAATATTTCCTGATGCTAAAACCAGCATAAGCTGCGAATTATTACATCTGAAATTTATAATGCTCAGAGTATTAATGTGCCTTTCAATATTGAACAGGCGGTTAATGTAGACCCTATTGGCGACTACAATATTAAAGATGGGAACAAAACGCTTTATTTCAAGAGATTATAGAAACTTTTTAGCAGATTATTTTTGTATTCTTGTTAGTTATTTGATTTTACTGTGTTTATTTTTCTACGTTTTTGATGGTGAAGTCATAAGAGTTAATATAGCTGAGCAGCTCTTATGACTTATCTGTTGGGTGAGTTTCCGTTGCTTATTGTGTGGTCATGGTTTCAACTGGCTTTACTGACTGACTTATTGCTTTTAACTTTGTTAATGCCGTTTCGTAATCAGGATGCTGAGAGATATTTTCAACCAGTTCTTTATAAACAATTTTTCCTTCAGAGTCTATGATCAAAATGGCGCGGGTTAATAAGCCCATGTCTTTAATTAATAAGCCATAGTTTTCACCAAAGTTGCGCCAAACCGCATCGGATAATACCTTAATACTCTCCACTTTTTCTGTTTTACAAAACCGTTTTTGCGCAAAAGGTAAATCATTACTAATGGTGAGCATTACCACATCAGCAGGTAAATTTGCTACTTCGTCATTAAAGCGTTTGGTTTGAATAGAGCACACGCCGGTATCTAAGCTTGGCACTACCGAAATCAACAAAGCTTTATCTTTGAAATCAGCTAAAGTTACCGGCGAAAATGACTCGGTAACCACTTTAAAGTCAGGTGCGTTTTCTCCTACGCTCACTTGATTGCCAAGTAAGGTAACGTATTTATTTCCCGCCATGACTAAGTTGGTAGTTTCGGTAAGTTCAGTTGCAGTCACTTTTGTCATAGCTGAAAAGATAAAAACTGAGCTGAGCAGCACAATCGCAGGTAATTTTGTAATATTCATAATGTCGATTTTTACTTAGGGTAAAATATAGCTAAAGCTTACCTTTGTCGAAGGAAAAATGCGAATAAAAGGTGTTTTAATTTTAAAAACACACTATTGTTTATTATTATAGTTTCGGTATCCTTCGCTCCTATGTATTACTGATTATATCTTGCTGAAAAATTTGATTGAGCAATTTTTGATATAACAACCTAAGGTTTTTCTTCTATGCCAACACCTCTACTCATTTGTGACGATTCTAATATGGCGCGAAAACAAGTCGCGCGCTCGCTACCTGATGGTTGGGATGTCGATATAACGTTTGCGACTAATGGCGTAGAAGCAATATCGGCAATTAAGGCAGGTAAAGGTGATGTGTTATTACTCGACTTAAACATGCCTGAAATGGATGGCTATCAAGTACTTGAAGCCATATTAAAACAAGACTTACCTACCTTAGCGATCGTGATATCAGGTGATATCCAACCGGAAGCACATCAAAGAGTGAAGAGTTTAGGCGCGTTGGACTTTATTAAAAAGCCGGTTGATAAACATAAACTTACTGAAATATTACTCGCTTATGGATTGTTTACAAAAAGCGAGTTAATTGGTAATGAAACTGAAGCGACTGTGCCTTCGTCGTTACCTCATGCCATGCCGCAAGTAAAAAGCAGTGCAGCTGATGCAGTGAGTAAGCCGGTTATGGTAACAACATCGCAGCAAACGACTATGGAAATTGATAGCGAAATGCGAGATTGCTATCAAGAAATAGCGAACGTGGCTATGGGACAAGCCGGTGACTTATTAGCGCGTTTGCTGGGCGTTTTTGTTGTTTTACCCATCCCTAATGTTAATTTAATTGAAGTAAGCGAGCTCACTATGGCGCTATCTGATGTTGAAAATAAAGAAAAAACCTCGGGTATTTGTCAAGGCTTTATCGGCGCTGGCATCTCGGGGGAAGCACTATTAATTCTTAATGACTCTTGTTTCAAAGATGTCGCTTCATTGATGAAGTATGATCATGTCTTGGATAATAATGTTGAGTTAGAATTGTTAATGGATATGGCAAACTTGCTAATTGGTGCGTGTTTAAATGGTATTTCCGCACAACTGGATATGTCATTTAGCCAAGGGCACCCAATCGTATTAGGGCAACACAGAAAAATTTCAGAATTGATTGCTACTAATACCAATAAGTGGAAGAAAACCCTCGCCATTGAAATTAGTTATAGCATTGAAAATTATCCTATTAAATGTGACTTACTACTACTTTTTACCGAAGATTCAGTTAAAACACTGAATAATAAAATTGCTTATTTATTGGATTAATCATGTCAATACAAACAGAACAGTTAAATGAATTGCATTGGTTGATGGAAATGCTCCACACCATAGATGTTGGCTTAGTGGTGCTTGATCGTGATTACACTATTCAAATCTGGAATGGTTTTATGGAAAACCATAGTGGCTTATTACCGCGAGAAGTTAAAGATAAAAACCTATTAGAGTTATTTGATGAAATACCCCAAGACTGGTTTCTTCGTAAAGCTGAGTCGGTATTTTTATTAAAAAATAAAGCTTTTACTATCTGGGAGCAACGGCCTTACCTGTTTAAGTTTAATAACTATCGCCCGATCACTGGTACCGCTGAGTTTATGTATCAAAACACTACCTTTATCCCGTTAATGTCGACCACAGGGCAAGTGTCGCATTTATGTTTGCTCGTTTATGATGTCACTGATAACGCCACCCATAAAATGGAATTGGAAAAAGCCAATGCTGATTTGGCTATTTTGAGTCAAACCGATGGCTTAACGCAATTGTTTAATCGTAATCACTGGCAGCATTGTCTTGAAGCCGAGTTTAAGCGTTATACTCGCAGCAAACATACCAGTAGCCTAGTGATGTTGGATATCGACCACTTTAAGGCCGTTAATGATAATTATGGTCATTTAGTCGGCGATGATGTCATTCGCCATTTAGCCAAAGTGATCCGAGAGCAAGTGCGCGAAACTGATGTGCCAGGGCGCTATGGTGGCGAAGAGTTTGTTATTTTATTGGCAGATACCCAAGCTAATGATGCACTGGTGTTTGCCGAGCGCTTACGTCAAACGGTTGAAGAGTCTGTGGTGATTTATAATGATATTGAAATTAAATACACGGTGAGTATGGGCATAGCTGAAGTTGAGCCAACCCTTAAAACAGTCTCACAGTGGCTAGAAAATTCCGATAGCGCCCTTTATCAATCAAAAGATAATGGCCGGAATAAAGTCACGATTTATCAAAAATAATGGCGCATACTATCATTAACCTAAGAAAGCCCGTGAGGGCTTTTTTATTGTGTTTTTTTCAATGCTAATAAGGCGTATGAGATAACTATTGCTATCAGTATGCCAATGCTATTGGCGGCTAAATCTAACCACTCCCCGTAACGATTAACATGCGGTTGGATTAATTCAATTAAGCCACTCCAAGCGATAAAGCTTACAGCAATTACTAACCAATATTTAGGCCGACGTAAGGCTGTGGGCAACATCAACACGCAATAGCCAATAAAGTGATGGGTTTTGTCACTTCCTGGCGCAGGGGGCAAATAGTTTGCTGGAAATAATGAACCCGCCGTTATTAAAACTAAAATAACGGCGGTTATTGCCAGCCAAAATCGGCTAACAAAATTTATCACAGTTAATATCATTATTTTTTATAGACCAATTTGCCATTAACCCAGGTTTGCTCGACAGAAGTTCGCCAAATATTTTCTTCAGGCATGGTAAATAAATTATTGTCGAGTATGATAAAGTCGGCTTTTTTACCGGCCGCGAGGCTACCGATGATGTTTTCTTGATGACCAGAATAAGCGGCATCTAAGGTAAAACTTCTAAAGGCTTCTAATGGCGTCATTTTTTCTTCGGCAAACCAGCCGCCTTGCGGGCTATTGTTATGATCTTGACGGGTAATTGAGGCATGTAAACCATAAAATGGATTTGGCGACTCGACTGGAAAGTCAGAGCCGGCAGCAATAATGGCATTAGCATTAAGTAACTTACGCCAAGCGTAAGCACCTAATATTCTTGTTGGACCAAGACGCTCTTGCGCCATGTTTTTATCGCTGGTGGCATGGGTTGCTTGCATAGCAGCAATGACATCGAGCTCGGCAAATCTTGGAATGTCTTTTAGGCGTAATACTTGAGCATGCTCGACGCGATGACGTAACGCTTTGCTATTGGTGACTTTGATAAGTTTTTCGTAGGTATCAAGTACCAGTTTATTGGCATTGTCACCAATGGCATGGCTATTGACTTGGAAGCCTTGCTTCATCGCGGTATTTACCAGCTGTTCAAACTCTTTTGGGGTATTGAGTAGTAAGCCTTTATGGCCCGCATGGTCAGAATAATCTTCAATTAATGCCGCACCACGGCTACCTAAGGCGCCATCGGCTTGAATTTTTACACTATTAAAAGTCAGCATATCATCTTTGCTACGGTATTGACCGCTAGCTAAGGTTTGTTGCCAATTAGGCGAGGGTAAATACAACATGGCATTGACCCGAATGCTCATAGCGTTTTCTTCACTGAGCTCTTTAAAAGCCATTAAGTTATTGCTGTCAATACCGGCGTCATGTGCGCTAGTTAGACCAAAGCTGGCAAGAGAAACCATGGCTTTTACTAACACTTGCTTTTGTTGTTTTATCGTTAGCGGGGCAATGCTGTTGTCGATAAGCGCCATGGCATTATCAATAAAAACACCGGTAGGGTTACCATTGTTATCTTTGATGATTTCCCCGCCCTCTGGAGCAGGGGTGTCTTTGGTAATGCCAGCTAAGGCCATGGCTTTTGAGTTAGCCCAGCCAGCATGACCATCAACACGTTTTAGCCAAACGGGTTGCTCAGGAAATAAAGCATCTAAACTTTTCGCTGTCGGGAAGGCATTACTTTGCCATTGGGTTTGATTCCAACCTCGACCTTGTATCCAAGTTAATTCAGTATTGGCTTTGGCATAGCTCACGGTTTTATTGACCGCGTCTTGCTCTGAGCTAGTATTGACTAAGTCGGCGCGTAATAAACTTAAACCGTAATTTAATATATGGCCATGTGAGTCAATTAAGCCGGGGATCAGGGTTTTTCCTTGGCCATCGATAACCGTTAAGGTTTGCGCTGTCGGCAGTGGGTCGGCGCCAATATAAATGTTATCAATTTTATCGTCAGTAAATGAAATAGCGCTGAAGCGCTGAAGTTTATCTTCTGAAATGGTATAACCTTGAATATTTTTAATTAAGGTGGTGTTTGCCAATACCAGTGCCGGGCTCAATGTTGCTAGTAATAAGCTTGCTTTAACCGTGCTTGAGAGAATTTTCATTTAACTTCCTTGATTTAGCTTTAATTGTGGCTAAATATTAGCATGAAAAAAGCAGTGAGCTTTATTTTTCTTACCGATAATTTCTGAGTGACTAAATAAAAACAAGGGTCAATCAGACCCTTGTTTTAAAACGGTTAAATTTAGTGACCAGCGGCTAACTTAAATTGTTCTCGTTGCAGTTGCTGGCGGGATCATAGCCGCTTTTCGTGCCGGGTAGAGTACAGCCAATTGGCCAACGATAAATAATGCTAGGACGCCAAAAGCGATTAATTCAAAGCTGATGGGCGATAAATTAAAGCGGTTAACTAACCACATATTAAGTGCAACAGCACCGACACTGCCAATCAAGATGCCAAAGCTGGAAATAAGGAAGTTTTCCATCATAAAGTAGCGCATTATTTGCCCTTTAGTCGCCCCTAACGCACGGCGAGTACCTATTTGTTTAGTACGACGATTAATACTAAAAATCGCTAAACCGACAATGCCAAAACCTGTGATTAAGGTCAGCGTGATCACCACTGTCATCAATATTTTATTGGTGGCATTTTGTTGTTGATAGCTTCGTTTTCGGGTTTCTTCAACGGTAGTAACACGGCGAATAATACGTTCTTTGTCGCTCTCGGCTAAGGCTTTTTCAATAATCGGCATCAACGCATCTCGTTGTCCAGGCTCAGTGCGAATAAAATAATAACCGCCTTTAGCTTCACGATGAAAAGGCACTAACATACTGCGTTCAACACCATTCCAGCCATTCCAAGGTGCTTGCATTGCTTTGACTACGCCAATAATTTGCAGCGGCTGGTTTTGTGAAATATACACCGTTTTTCCGATTGCAGATTGCCAATCATCGGGGTATAAATTCTCCGCAAAGGCTTTGGTGATGATAGTTTTTGCCGGCCAAGTCGATTGTCCATCTTGGCGTATTTCAACATCAGCTTGGCTGAAGTTTGTGCCAGCGATGAGCTCTAACCCAAGACTGTTTATTGCATGCTCGTCAACCATATAAATGGCGGAACCGACCGCGTCTTGATCTTCGCCGGGCTGATGTTGCAGCGCCATTGACCAACCGCTGCCACTTAATGGCACGGCATTAATTTGGATAGCATCAATAACGCCAGGGGTGTTGCGGATCATATTTAAGTCGGTTTGTAAGTGCGAAATAATATTATAGTTTTGACCAAAAATGGTATTGGTTAAGTAAAAGGTATTCGCTTCATCTAAACCGCTAGCTCGTTGCATTTGCTGCTGACGGTCTTGGATCATAAAAATCGCATTGACCATGATGGCCATGGTTAAGGCTATTTGCAGTGCGATCAGCATGGCGCCTATTTTATTACGCGCTAAAGCGCGCAGTATCAGTCCGGTTTCTAACATAATCAATTCCTATATATCTACTTGCGCTTATTGGCTTTTAAGTTGCTGAGCGGGCTGAATATTACAAGCACGCCATGTTGGATATAAGCCAGCGAGTATGGTTGAAAACAAGGCCAGTAGAACGGCTAATGTTGCCATTTTGCTATCTAAACTCGCTAAGTCTTTCATGGAATCGCCGTAGAGGATTTCGATGCCTTGTAAGCCTAAGTAGGCCAGTATTAACCCTAATATGCCGCCTAAAATACCGATGCAGGCAGCCTCAATAATGTACTGACTAAATAAGGTGCGTTTACTGGCGCCTAATGCTTGTCTTAAGCCAATTTCGGGCGCTTTACCTAAAAACTTAGCCAGCAATAAACCCACGGTATTAAGCAAACAAACGAGCAGGAACATAAATGACATCGCCATCATCATTTGGGCATCATCAGCCACCACTTCTTGTGATTCAAGCCATTGCATAACATTGCTTAAACGGTTATCAAGCGGGCGTTGAAAACGGCCGAATTGTTTTTGTTCTTGTACGTAGGCACTGAGAAATTGCAGGTAATCTGCTTTGTCTTGTTCGGTTTTTAACTGCACCCAAAACTGTGTCCAAATACATTCAGAGGCGAGAAATGCTTGAAAGCCATCACCGGTTGGCTTCCAACAATTGGTATTACCTGAGCGTGATATTTTTTCATCAACAATTAAATGAAAAGGCACAAAGATATCTTCTGTGTCGTTAAAAGCACCGGTAGTGATGTCATAGAAGCGTGGTTTAGGTTGCCAATTATCAATCACGCCAACGACACGGAACATGTTACCTTCGAGCTTGATGGACTTACCGACTGAGTCTTCGCCACCAAAAAGTTTTTCGTTGGTTTCTTTACTCAGTACCACGACAAACTCTTTGCTGTCGTCGCTTGTTCTTGACCAACCGCTACCATAAATAAAAGGCACATTGAACATAGTGAAAAAGTCAGCGGAGTTTGCACGTCCATTAACAATTAAGGGTAACATCTCAGGATTTGCGGGCTCAATGACACCAAAGGCTTGCGCTTGAACATTTTGGCGAAAGGCCTTGTTAGCGCGCATTAAGTTAGTTGAATCAGTAAAAGTTAATTGATCAGGCGGATTTAAGCCATCGTCAAATGGGTCGTTCACGTCCCAACTGTCTAGTTGAACATAGTAAAGTTGCTCACTTTTCTCTGGAATAGGGTTTGCTGACATTAAATAATTGACGGTAATTGTGGTCATAGCTGCGCCGATACCTAAACCGATAGCGCATACCATTAACAGGCTTAAACCCCAGTGCCGTAAAATACTGATCCAAGCGAGTCGTAAATAATAATTAAACATACCAGTGTCCTTGTTTAGCGGGTGCTGAGAATTTTAGGCAATCGCTTGGTTCATCATAGGTGTAACTTTTTCGAGTTCACTGACTCGGCCATCTTTTACCTGTATGGTGCGTTTGGCGCGCTGCGCTAGTTTGGCATCATGCGTGACCATAATGATGGTGGTACCTTGTTGGTTGATTTCTTCAAGCAAAGTCATGACGCCTTGCGCCATTTCTGAGTCTAAATTACCGGTAGGCTCATCTGCTAATAAAAACCTTGGGCTAGTGGCTAGTGCTCTAGCGATGGCAACACGTTGCTGTTGTCCGCCTGAAAGCTGGCTAGGTAAGTGCTTCATTCGAGACGCTAAACCAACCCGTTCAAGACTTTCTTCAATTCTGCGTTTACGCTCTTTGACATTAAAGCCACGGTAACGTAGCGGCACGTCAACATTGTCATAAAGGTTTAAGTCAGGAATTAAATTAAAGCCTTGAAAGATAAAACCAATTTTTTGATTACGCATCCGTGAACGGCCATCGTCATTGAGTTGACCGATTTCTTCACCGTCTAATAAATACTCGCCGTTGGTGAAGGTTTCCAGTAAACCGGCAATGTTTAAAAAAGTGGTTTTTCCTGAGCCGGAAGGGCCAGTAACACTGACAAAGTCCCCCTCGTTAACCTGTAAGCAAAAGTCACGTAAGGCATGAGTTTGGATGTCAGCAGTTTGAAATATTTTATTGATATTTTTCATTACGAGCATGTTAAATTCCCTGTGTTTCGTACAAAGTTAGTTGTCAGTTATTTATACTGGCTAGCTATTCGCTCAGTAATACTTGTGTCGCGTCATTAAAGGTATCGGTGCCTGAAATAATGATTTGGTCGCCCACGTTAAGTCCTTGCAGTATTTCAACATGACTTAAACTTCTTGCGCCTGTGGTTATCGCGGTTTTTTCTGCTAAGCCATTACTGACTTTATAAGCGAAACGGCCACCGCTACTTTCTAAGAACTGGCCGCGTTGTACTTGTAAAACATCGGCTTTGTATTCGAGGATAATTTGCGTGTTTAAGCGTTGGTTTTGGCGTAGCTTTTTCGGAATATCGTTGATAAAACGTACCCGTCCAGTAACCTGATTATTCAGTATTTCGGGGGAAATCGTTACTAGACGAGCACGAAAGGGTTGTTGTTCAAATTGAATATTGACTTCCATACCAATGGCTAAGTCATCAGCGTAGCTTTCAGGAATTTCAATTTCAACTTCAAATTGTGATAAGTCAACTATGGTTAAAATGGCTTGGTTTTTACTTAAAAAAGTTTTGTTGGCTGTGCTTAAGTTACCGACAATACCGTTCACCGGTGAGGCAATGTTTAAGCCGTCTACCTGTCGTTGTAATTCTTTTACTAACAAGGTTTGGCGTCTAATATCTAATTGTAATGATTGCCCGTCAAAGTCTAAACTTTCGATATTAAGCGCAGCATCTTGTACTGCATGCTTGTGTTGTAAGTTTGCTTGCTCTAGTTCGTCTTGCGCTTTTTCATAATCAATTTGGCTAATAGCATTTTTATCATAGCCTAAATCAGCTCGGCGCTTTTCACGTTTGGCGGTAACGAGTTTTACATTCGCTAAATCAACGGCTTTTTGATCGATCAGTCTTTGCTTTTTGGCTTGTATTTTTTGCCGATGAAAACTTGATTGTAAACTCTCAAGCGTGGCTTGTTGTTGAGATAATCGGCTATTCAGCTCAGGACTTTCGAGTTTAGCAATAATCTGCCCTTGTTTTACTTCATGACCTGCTTCTATCATTAAGGTGATGGTGCCATCTGCAGGGCTATAAACCGTTGGGCTTACTGCTGCTACAACGCGACCTAATACCGAAATATCACGAGTAAAGTCTCCTTGAGTAATCGTGGCAAGGCGAACGCGATCGAGTGAAATAGAATGCTCTGCTTTACTCCAACGAGAAGCTGAAGGTGCAACTTGCCAAATAATACTGGCTATTAAGATGATAACAACTGAAATGATAATCCAGTGCTTTTTTGCTGACGTATTTACACTTATTTTGCTGTCTTGTGCACTGGTGTCTTTAATCGACATGACTTTTCCCCGAATGTCAAAATCAGTGCTTAATCTTTAGCAAGGCCATTTGTTAAAGGGCACTGATATAGACTAAGTCGTGTTAAGTGGGAAAAAGGTTTAAAAGTAAGAAAAGTTTTTTTCTTTGTTGTGTGAATTTGTCGCTTGAATTGGTTGCTTTAGACAGTGGCTTTAAACTGTTGTCGTTGACGGATAAAAGCAAAAGCTAACAGCAACAAGGGCATGGAAAAATCTATAATACGAGTGTAACGGGCATAAGGTGTTAGCCCTGAAACTAACGGCACGTCTACGCTTAACACCGCTTCTTGAAATTGTGGAATTTGTTTTATTATATCGCCCCGATGATCAACCACAGCAGTAATACCGTTATTGGTTGAGCGCAGAAAAGGCCGGCCGAATTCTAATGCCCGCATTCTGACAATTTCTAAGTGTTGGTGCGGCCCATGTGAGTCGCCAAACCAAGCGTCATTACTGACGGTTAATAACAAGTCAGTTTGGTTAGAAAAGTTGGCGCTAAGTTGCTCTGAGAAGGCTACTTCAAAACAAATTAGCGGCAATAAATTATAACCATTAGCCACTAAATTGTTTTGTACATAGTCACCGCGACTAAACGATGACATTGGTAAATTAAAAAACGGTGCCAGTGGCCTTAACCAATCTGCAAACGGCACGAATTCGCCAATGGGCAGTAAGTGATGTTTGCTGTAGCGGTTTTTATTGTGGTATTGATAACTGCCAAGTTCGTCAGCGCGGGTATATTTACCTAGCACAATTAAATTATTGTAATAGTTTTTAGTGTCTAGGTTGTAGTCAATAATACCGGATATAATGGCGCTGTTATTCAGCACCGCTGAGCTTTCCACTAATTGTAAAAAATCTTGTGCTTGTGTACTGGCTTCAACCGCGGTAATGGCAGACTCGGGCCAAATGATCAGGTCTGCCGGGTAATGTTGGCGGGTCAAATCTAAGTACTTTAACATGGTCGGCCAAGTTAGCTCAGGCGCCCATTTCATTTCCTGTTTGATATTTGCTTGAACTAGTAAGGTTTTTACTGATTTTCCGGTCGGTAATACCCAGTGGGTATAATGAAAAATCAAACTCGTCATACTGATTAAAACCAGTAAGCTAACGTTGATAAAAACTCTACGTTGCTTGATAAGGTAGACGATGGCGATGCTGATCATAATCACCAGCGCAGAAATACCTTTTTCGCCAATGACAGGCGCAAAGCTTGCTAATGGTCCATCAATTTGACTATAACCCAGTGTCAGCCACGGGAAGCCGGTTAAAAATACGCCGCGCAAAAATTCAGCGAATAACCAAAGCGGTAGCAGCAGCCAAAGGTTAAGTTTTTGTTGGCGAGAAAGTCGCGCCGCTAGATAGCAGGCAAGGGCAAGAAATAACGCTAAATATAAACACAACATTAGCATCAATAATAACGATACCACTAACGGTAAACCGCCAAACTGGTCGATACTAACATGTACCCAACTGATACCTGCGGCAAACCAAGCAAAGGCAAAAATAAAACCTTGTTTGCTAGCGGCTTTAGGCGATTTACCTTGTATGCGGTACAGCCAAGTTGGCAAAATAATGGCAATTAACCAATACTGAGAAAATGGCGCATAGCAAAATACGAGCGCAAGCCCTAACAAGATGCTAAAAGCATTTTCTTTATTAGTTATATTACGCCGAACGCGATTAAGAAGGTTGGTTAGCATTAAGTTTAATCAGTAACTTTCCCGACAACGACATGATCTTTTGGTATGGTAATTTGTAACGTTTGAATACGGCGATTATCAGCGGCTGTCACTTTGAAAATCACTTTGTTAATGGTGATCTTTTCACCTTTTTTCGGCATATGGCCAAAGTGCTGTATGACAATGCCGCCGATAGTATCGGCATCACTTTCATTAAATTTTAAATCAAAATACTCATTAAAATCATCCAGATCGGTCAGCGCTTTGACTTGATAAACTTGACCCGCAAGATACTTGATATCTTCTTGCATCGCATCATCAGTTTCATCTTCAATTTCACCAACAATTAACTCTAGAATATCTTCAATGGTGACAACCCCGGAAACACCGCCGTATTCATCTACAACAATTGCCATATGATAGCGTTGCTGGCGAAACTCTTTTAACAGTGGATCAACTTTCTTGCTTTCAGGAACAATGATGGCAGGACGAATAACTTGTGCAATGGTGAACTCTTCGTCGACTGGCTTAAAGCCGTAAGCTAACAAGTCTTTTGCTAGTAGGATACCTTCGACGTCATCAATATCATCATTAATGACCGGAAATCTTGAATGTCCGGACTCGACGATTATATCGAGTGACTTATCTAGTGGGTCATTAATGTCTAAGGTGACCATTTGCGAACGCGGGATCATAATATCGCGCACACGCATATCAGATACTTCGAGTACGCCTTCAATCATTTGTTTAATTTCAGGGTTGATGAGTTCACGGTCTTCAGCATCGTTTAATGCATCGGCCAGCTGGTCTGTGCTTCTCGGTTCTCCAGTAAATACTTGCATAATTTTATCCAAGATTGACTTATTTGAAGAACCGTTACTAGAGTGGGGTTGGTCGTCGCTCATAGAGCCTTTTTAATTCCTTGTTAGTTGAATTTAGTATTTCATAACCATTTTGGCTAGTTTGTAACCGATCAGGGTTAATTTCAAGTACTAAATCCTTGTTTACTCTCTTCAGTAACCATTTTACTGAAGTAGATCAAATAATGATTTGGGATATTGCTATTTACTGTTCATTACTTTCATAAGGGGCAGTAAAACCCAAACCGGTAATTATTTTCGTTTCCAGTGCTTCCATTTCTTCGGCCTCATCATCGTCGATATGATCAAAACCTAATAAATGTAAGCAGCCATGCACTACCATATGAGCCCAATGTGCGGTGGTGCTTTTATGCTGTTCAAGCGCTTCTTGCTCGACCACATCAGCGCAGATGACCAAGTCACCTAGTAAATCTAGCTCAATGCCATCGGGGACTTCAAATGGAAAAGATAACACATTGGTTGCTTTATCTTTGCCACGATATTGGTGGTTAAGCTGCTGGCTTTCAGCACGATTAACTAACCTAACAGTGAGCTCAAATGGCTTTTGATAAGGCGATAGCGCCGCTTCAACCCAATATTGAAAATCATTAACACTTGGCACTTTGGCATTATCATCACAAGCTAATTGTAAGTCGACGATAATATTTGTCGCGTTACTGGCCATTGTTGCTTTCATTTGCTTGAACTTGAACTTGAGTTTGTGCTTGTTGCTGTTGTTCGCGCAATTGTTGTTTTTCTTTCTTTAAGCGATTCTCTTTTTGTTCAAACGCTTCATACGCTTCAACGATATGAGCAACAACAGGGTGCCTTACGACATCTTTTGCTTGGAAAAAGTTAAAACTAACCCCAGGAATATCTACTAATACTTCAATAGCGTGGCGTAAGCCGGACTTTTGTCCGCGGGGTAAATCGACTTGGGTTATATCCCCAGTGATGACGGCGCGTGAGTTAAAGCCGATACGGGTTAAGAACATTTTCATTTGCTCTACCGTGGTATTTTGACTTTCATCAAGAATAATAAAGGCATCATTTAAGGTTCTACCGCGCATATAGGCTAAGGGTGCGACTTCAATGACATTACGTTCGATAAGTTTTTCAACTTTTTCAAAGCCAAGCATTTCAAATAAAGCATCATATAAGGGACGCAGGTAAGGATCGACTTTTTGTGATAAATCGCCCGGTAAAAAACCGAGCTTTTCACCCGCTTCTACCGCTGGGCGGGTCAATAATATCCGTCTAATCTCCTGACGCTCAAGTGCGTCGACAGCACAGGCAACGGCAAGGTAAGTCTTACCTGTACCGGCAACGCCAACGCCAAAACTAATATCATTGGTGATAACATTTTGCACATAGCTTTGTTGGTTTTCATTACGCGGCTTTATTAGGCCTCGCTTGGTTTTAATCGTTACCATATCCTCGTATTTAGCATCAAGTTTGCTTGGTGCGGCTTCTAACACGCCGGCATCAACGATCGCTAAATGCACCATTTCAGCAGAAATAGTATTGGACTTGCCTTTAACTGTTTCCGTCTCAAGGTAAAGGTTGATTAAGATTTTCTTTACGGCTTCGCAATGTAAACTTTTACCGGTAATTTTAAAGGCATGGCTTCGGTAGCTGATCTCAACGCCCATGCGGCGCTCAATCGTTTTCAGGTTATCATCGATAGCGCCGCATAAGTTTGCCAGACGATTATTATCGACGGGCGATAACTCAAAGTTTATGCTGATATTTTTACTCAATTGTTAATCCCAAGAGCTTGAAAGTTTATTGTAAAAGGGTCAATAAGTTTTTATTTACCCCTTGATAATGAGGCGTTAACTGCTTATGGCGTATAGGTAGCTACGCCTAGCTCGTTGACTGTATTTTCACTTGCTTGGTGATGACTATTCGCCAAAATGTCCGCAGGAGAATGCGCGATACGCAAGCCCATTTCACTTTCTTGACGCACTAATTCACCCCGTAATGAGTTGGCATAAACATCGGTAATTCTGACATCGACAAATTGGCCAATGACCGTATGCGGTGCAACAAAGTTGACGATACGGTTGTTTTCTGTGCGGCCACGTAATTCCATGGGGTTTTTCTTCGATGGGCCTTCAACTAAAATACGTTGCTCAGTATCTAGCATTTGACGAGCAATACGCAAAGCTTGTTGGCTAATACGGTCTTGCAATATTTGTAAGCGCTGTTTTTTAACGTCATCGCTGATATCGTCAACCATATCGGCCGCCGGTGTGCCTGGGCGAGCACTGTAAATAAAGCTAAAACTTAAATCAAAATCTACCGCTTTGATCAAGTTCATGGTTGCTTCAAAGTCTGCATCGGTTTCGCCAGGAAAGCCAATAATAAAATCAGATGACATACAAATATCAGGGCGTACTTTTTTTAATTTACGGATTTGAGATTTATACTCGATTGCCGTATGGCCGCGTTTCATTTGCGTTAAAATGCGATCTGAACCACTTTGTACGGGTAAGTGCAGGTGGCTAACTAATTCTGGCACGTCTGCGTAAACATCGATAATGTCATCAGTAAATTCTATCGGGTGTGAGGTGGTATAACGAATACGGTCAATGCCATCGATGGTGGCAATTAAGCGTAATAATTCAGAGAAACGACAAATAGTGCCGTCATGTGAGTCACCGCGGTAGCCGTTGACGTTTTGGCCAAGTAAGTTAACTTCACGCACGCCTTGCTCGGCAAGTTGGGCAATTTCATACAAAACATCATCGAGTGGTCGACTGACTTCTTCGCCGCGAGTGTAGGGTACAACACAGAAAGTACAGTATTTACTACAACCTTCCATAATAGAAACAAAGGCGGTTGCGCCATCGGCTTTTGGCTCAGGCAAACGGTCAAACTTTTCAATTTCAGGGAAGCTAACATCAACCACTGGGCTTCTGTCGCCGGTGACTTGCTGGATCATTTCAGGTAAACGGTGCAAGGTTTGCGGACCAAACACCATATCTACATAAGGCGCACGTTGACGAATAGCATCACCTTCTTGTGAGGCAACACAACCACCGACACCAATAACCAACTCAGGCTTGTTAACTTTTAAGTTTTTCCAACGGCCTAGTTGATGAAAGACTTTCTCTTGGGCTTTTTCGCGAATAGAGCAGGTGTTAAGTAAGATAACATCAGCATCTTCTGCTTCCTCGGCTAATACGAAGCCGTGGGTTGAGTCTAAAAGTTCTGCCATTTTCTGCGAGTCATACTCGTTCATTTGACAGCCCCAAGTTTTGATGTATAGCTTTTTACTCATTTATTCGCGCCTAATCTTTTCATGAAATTGATTCTAGTTTTTGCTAGAGAATTTAAGGAGGCATATTTTACTCTTTCTTTGCTTATGATGCTAGTTTAGAAATATCGTCTTGATAAAATCATTTTACTGTTATGAAATCTTCATCAAGGGAATTGACAGAATGATCTCACTGCCGTGCTCTTGGTTGTCATAGGTGTGAAACGTTGCGTTAAACTTGTTCGCCACTTGGCGAATATAATACATCGCCATATCAAAATTAATTTTACTGCTAAATTGCGAGAAGCTTTGTTCATTATCGGTAATTTTTAACCAAATCTTTTCGTTAGCTTGGTTAATGTGTACCGCGAAAACGCCACCATTACCATTAGTAATAGCCGCTAAGATTGCCTGATAAATAATACGGTAAATAGCACTTTGAATGGCGTAATCTATTTTGCTATCTTCAATATCGAGTTGCAAGGTCACTAGAACGTGAAACTGCTGTTGGAAATAATCTGCTAGATATGGCAAAGCTACATTTAATGAACTACCAGTTAAACTACTGGGTTCAGGGTGATGTTTTTTTGCCGACAACTCATCTAGACATTCACTTATCAGCACCTGAGCATTTTGATATCGAGCGGGTTCAGTTGTTGAGTTATTGGCGTCATTGTCTTGCTGTTTATTTTGCTTGCCTGTAATGCTTGAAAGCACTTTAATTAATTTGCGACGAATTATCGCTGTTGATTGACTATTAATACTTATTTCTTCATCTAAGAGTTGATGAATATGGCTAATAGAGCGTGACCGTAAATACAGAAGCCAAAAAGTTAATAAAATTGTTGCGATAATGAGCACAATATAGATGATTCGAATATTAGGATGCCAATACCAAGGGTAGGCGACATTGATATCAGCGTAAGCCCTTGAATTACTCCATTGCCCTAAGCTATTGGTGCCCATAATTTCAATGTGGTATTCACCGGAAGACAACCCCGTTAAAGTGAGTTGTTGACCGTAAATATCATGCCAGTCACCGCCATTAATCTGATATTTAAACTGTTTTTCTTGGCCGGTTCTAAAGTCTAAACTAGCAAGCTCAAAGGTAACGACATCATTTGGCGAATCAATATTAATGCTACTACTTAACAGCTCTGATTTTCCTGACGTTATGGTTTTACTGATGTATATTTTTGCGTTTACGTTGTTTTCAATGGTTAGTGGTACTTCTAAGATGCCGCCATAATGACTAGCATATACCTTGTTATTAAGCAGAACCTGCTTTTTGCTAAAACTATATTGCTCAGTGTTGGCCACTAGTGTTAATTGATATGTGTCAGGGTTGAGACGGTATAAACCAGGGCGGCCAGAAATCCATATTTCGTCATTAATAAAGCTCATATAGCTAAAGACAATGTTTTTTGCAAAGTGTGACAGTAGTTCACCTTGCATGTTAAAAATAAAAAAACCATCACCATTGGTGGTGGCAAATATTTTTCCTTGATACTCAAGCAAAGAGATCACTTTATTTTCGCCAAAATGCTTGATATGAGTTACCAAGTTTTTGTCGATGTCAACAATATCAATACCCACTGATGTGGCTAGCCAAAGTTTATTATTTGCTAATGGCAAGATATCGAGAACCTCAGCTGAGCTGAGCATTTCACCTTTAATGTGATAGTCAATGCGTTTACTGGCAAGGTCGAGCTTTATCAAGCCATTAGCGTTTGTTGCTAAATAAAGCGCGCCATCTTTATATCTCATTGCGAGCAACAGTTGCTTATTGTTAGGGAATGACACCCGTTCTAGCGTTTGGCTGCGGCTATCAAACTGCCATAAGCCATCAAATGTTGCGATATAAATGCTATTGCCGTCTGAGTATAGGTCGGTAATAAACTTGGCATTAGCGGTTAATTTTTCGTTAATGCTTTTTGGCAATAAATGATTACTTGCAGAAAATGAGGCTAAACCACCACCGTAACTACCTAGCACTAATTGATTTTGATGCACAGTTAACGCGATGGCATTAATGTCTACGTCGAATATTTTTGGAATGTTTTTGGCTATTGATGGCATAACCTTTTGCACGCCAAGATTGGATAAAATCCACAAAACCCCAGTATTATCATGAAAAAGCTTTTCCACTCTCGCGGGCTTTATATTGGGATAATTATGCGAAACCTTTGTTAAATCTGTTAACTGATATTGGTTAATTTTTCCGATTCTATCAATGGCAAATATACTTAGCATATCATGTGAATGGTTTAGCGCAATTAAGGCTGAGTTGACTATGATGGTGGTTTTTATGTTGTCATCAGACAAAGTAATTAATTCTTTATCTTTGGCGATAAGTAGTACCGAATTTGCAGCCGCCATTGCTGATATAGGGCCTGCTATAACTTGCTCTAGCGTTTCACCAACAACTTTAAAGACACCATCTGATGTTGCAATATAAACATGGTCTTTAGTATGTGCTAAATATTTGATATTGACGTTATCGGCTATGACTTGGGTTTGCTGTAATAGCGGATTTACGCGATACAACTTATAATGCACGTTTAGGTAATACATGCCATGATGTGCGGTAACTTGATAGACACTATTATGGTGAATATCTACGGCTACTTCGCTTGCTTTACCTGTGGTGGTATCAAACAGCCACAATTTGTGAGTTTCTGTTGCCAGTAGTAATTTATTATTTTCAATTGACGCAATGTCGTTAATCCAGTTAAAAGGTAGCGGCCAGTTCTTATTATTGTTGTTGATAATAATGTTATTTTCGCTATCGTGTCTGACCAAGCCATTTCTTGTCGCCAACCAAATAAAACCATTATTGTCTTGGGTTATTGCGCCACTGTGAACATATTGGCCATTTAAGCTATTTGCCGCTGATTCGCTTGTCAGCAAGCTTGAAAACAACAGCAGAAGTGGCGCAAACATGCGCCACTGAATTGATTTTTTAAATCGGCAAGAAGAAATTGCTCTAGGTGATGCTAGCAGGAGCTTCTTTTGGTGGGTGGCGTTCATCACCACAAACTGCAAAAACGTTTGGCACTGTGCCATCAAGCTCAGGCCTTTGTACCAAAAGGTAGCTTGGTTTTCTCGGCGAACTGGCGCTTTGTTTATTTGCCCACGCCTCTCGCACTTTATCTGCATGCTCTTTTCCATATTTAACTTCAAATGCTGCGGCAACCATTTCGACACCAAAATCGTCCATCACCATGATGGCATTATCATGGTAGCCACTTGTGGAATCAAAATCTATACCTACCGTTAAAACCTTGTTGTTTGGCAACACTAAATCCGCTGTTATTTTCGCGACAACCGCGCGATCTTTATGAGCCTTTAACTGGCTTAAATTAGGTTTTTCCGACAGGTCATACACCAGGTTGATGTCTTTAGCTATTTGTTTTTCTTTTCGTAATGCCGACATAGTTTGCCTCTATAGTTAGTTTAGATTTTATTATTTATTTTTTAACTGCGTTTTGATTATAACTAACAAAAATGTTATTGATAGTTTTCAAAGAAATTTTTTATTAGGTCAATTGTTAATGCAATGGATTGAAAAACTAGAAAAAAATGGCTATGTCCAAATTGATAATTTTTTACCACGGTCACAGGCGAAACAGTTAAGAGAAAAAATAATTAACCAGAATCATTATAAAAAATGGAATTTACTTACCACACCGTATCGACCTTTAGCGAATATAAAAGATAGAATTTCAACCAATGTCATTGATAATAATAGGCATACACAAGCAGCAAAAGCTTTTAAACGTCGACAGTTTTCATTTTCTTTTTATCGTTCCAGTAACAAGCATGCAAAACAACATCGGCAATCCTTATTGCACCAAACCATTGGCGATAAAACGGTTCACTTACTTAAGCAACAGGGGGTGGTCGCAGGACAATTACAGGATTCATTTTTTGCTTGCTTTAAAAAAGGTCAATTTATTAGCTATCATACTGACGGCACAGCAGGAAAGTATGCCTTTATATATCAGTTATCTTCCGGTTGGCAGCAAAAATTTGGTGGTCAATTAGAGCTTTATCCAAAAAAAATTAAATTTTTCAAACGCGTTTTACCGCCAACATTTAACACCTTGACGATATTAAAGCTATCACATCCGATGCCACATAGTGTTAGGTTATTAAATAATCCTGCACATAAACATCGAATTACCATATCAGGTTGGGTAGAATAACCTAACGTCAGTAAAGTTATAAAAATCATTATGAGTCAATTCGATTGTGTTGTTGTTGGTGCAGGTATGGTAGGGGCGGCAAGTGCGCTTTCACTTGCCGAGCTAGGGTTAACAGTGGCTATTATCGAGCAAGCCGCTCCAGCAATATTTTCTCCAGAGCAAGCTTTTGATCTAAGGGTGTCAGCAATATCGTTAGCCTCAGAGCAATTATTAAAGCAATTAGATGCTTGGCCGCAACTGCAACAATGGCGAATGTGCCCATATAAGCGTTTAGGGGTGTGGGAGTCTGAGCAAAGCTATACCGAATTTGATGCTAAAGATATCAGCCAAGCACATTTAGGACATATTGTAGAAAACCGGCTTATTCAGCTTTCTTTATGGCAAAAAATTCAGCAACACAGCAATATAACCTTACTATGTCCCGAAACTTTACTGAAACTCAAACAAACACCGACAGACGTTGAGTTGACCTTATCGTCAGGGGTAGTGCACAGTAAAATAGTTATTGGTGCAGATGGCGCTAACTCGCTGGTACGTAAACTGGTTAATATTGGTACCACAGGCTGGGATTACCCGCAGTCGGCCATGTTAATAAATGTCCGTACCGAATTGCCACAACAGGACATTACTTGGCAACAGTTTTTTCAAACTGGCCCACTTGCCATGCTACCTATGCCAGGAAACAGCGCGTCATTGGTTTGGTACCATGAAAAAGAGCAAATTAAACACTTGTCAGCGTTATCGAATGAGCAGCTAGCACAAGAAGTTTTACGACACTTCCCTAATCAACTCGGCAAGATAGAAGTATGCAATAAAGCCGCTTTTCCATTAACTCGGCGACATGCCAATCAATACTATAAAGGTCGCGTATTATTAATTGGTGATGCTGCACACACTATAAACCCGATGGCGGGGCAAGGGGTTAATTTAGGCTTTAAGGATGTTAAAGCGCTGCAGCAAGTTATCGCACAGGCGATGGGGAATGGGGAGTCATGGCATCAGGAACTGGTTTTGGCGCGTTATCAACAAAAAAGACGCACAGATAACTTATTAATGATGACCACCATGGATGCTTTGTATTTGTCATTTGGTCACGTGTCGCCGTTGGTTAAACTTGCGCGCAATGCTGGCTTAATGATGGTAAATAAATTGCCTAGCGTGAAAAATAAGGCATTAGCATACGCCTGCGGCATATAACCTTAAGTTCGGTTTTTGAAATTTTATAATTTACAGCAATATTTTAGAAGCTATTTATAGCCACATAACGATGCTCTATAACAGAGAACGAGTGAAAATATCAGGCCTGTACAGGCGAATTTATTGGTCTGATAAAAGCGATTGATTAAAAAGCTTCAAAGAGAATATAGAGCAAAGAGAATATAAACAAAAGTGTGATATGGTGCGGGAGGAGAGACTTGAACTCTCACATCTTGCGATACTGGAACCTAAATCCAGCGCGTCTACCAATTCCGCCACTCCCGCATTTCTAGGTAGTAATCTCAATGAGAAAGAGATCATTTAACAACTAAAGTAAAAGAAAGTGGCTGGGGTATGAGGATTTGAACCTCAGAATGACGGGATCAAAACCCGCTGCCTTACCGCTTGGCTATACCCCAACTGGATACTTTTAGATTCAAGTGAGTAACATTAATGGACTTTCGAATAATACAGAGAGTAAAAGAAAGTGGCTGGGGTATGAGGATTTGAAC
>Ga0209344_10000688_pt1 | contig 53231 bp, 47 predicted proteins | sample Cruoilmetagenom6_FD_187293 | JGI IMG/M metagenome (GOLD analysis project Ga0209344, IMG submission 187293) | Oil polluted marine microbial communities from Coal Oil Point, Santa Barbara, California, USA - Santa Barbara Oil Seep Sample 6 (SPAdes)... | ecosystem: Environmental > Aquatic > Marine... | reverse complement strand
CGCCATCGATAAAAAGTCTGCTGTGTCACGCCGATCTGACGCACCGCCTCGGCAATCGTCGCGCCTTGTCCCTGCAGAACTTCAACCTGCCGAAGCTTCGATACAATATCTTCGGGTTTCTCTCGTTTTCCAGCCATCGCTGATCCTCCAAGTTACGGGACAAATCTATCCCAGGTGGTGGACCACTTTCAGGGCGCTATTCCATAAGCGCCTATGCGAGTGGACTTGCCGCCCATCTTGCTAACACGGTCCTGTTCACCACACTTGGGGCAGGTAGCACCATGCGGCCAGATGCGCGCCTCAACATATGCGTAGGCGGCTTCTTCATTGTGGAACTCGGGGCGGGACAGAACGGACATTTTTCAGGCTTTCTTGATTACCCTTTGTTTCTAGTCCTTTCAGGTGGGTACGCAAAGTATAATATCGCCAAAAATTGGTTTATCGCGTCGATGGACCTAGGTCCGGTGTAGGTGTGCCGCGAAGACCAATTTTGACGCGCCGCGATTAACAACTCTAGCTCTGAAGGGATACTCTAGGGGGTGAGGGACTCGAACCCCCAGCCAAAGCGTTATGAGCGCTCTGCTCTAACCAATTGAGCTAACCCCCCCAGAGAGTAGTCGATACATACCGAAAATTCGGTGCATCGCAAGACACGATCATCGATGACCGCGCTTCTTACTAGTTGGCCAACTGGTAAGCCAAATCAGTAAGAATTTTGAATGTTCCCAATCAAGAAAACTTTTGTTCCTTGATCATAACAATTCATTAGTAAGCGTTAACCTACTAACTCGGACTCGAACCCCCAACCAAAGCGTTATGAGCGCTCTGCTCTAACCAATTGAGCTACAGGCCCGACCTGAGTGCCCTCGTAAAAGCTGGCGCGCGGGGCGTCAAGGCTTTCACATTGCGAAGGCCCGGCCGATGGTCTAACCGGGGCAAAGCGAAAGACGGAGCACAGTCATGACCGATAAAAAGACGGGTATAACCTACGCCGATGCCGGTGTGGATATTGATGCGGGCAATGCGCTTGTCGAGCGGATCAAACCCGCCGCCAAACGCACGCAGCGCTCCGGTGTGATGTCGGGCCTTGGTGGGTTCGGCGGGCTGTTCGATCTCAAGGCGGCGGGCTATGGCGATCCGGTTCTGGTCGCGGCGACGGATGGTGTCGGCACCAAGCTTCGGATCGCGATTGATACCGGGCATGTCGACGGTGTCGGCGTCGATTTGGTAGCGATGTGCGTCAATGACCTGATCTGTCAGGGCGCCGAGCCGCTGTTCTTTCTAGACTATTTCGCCACCGGCAAGCTAGAGCTTGATCAGGCCGCGCGCATTATCGAAGGCATTGCGCGGGGCTGCGAAGGCTCGGGCTGTGCCCTGATTGGTGGCGAGACGGCGGAAATGCCGGGCATGTACCCGAAGGGCGATTTTGACCTTGCCGGTTTTGCCGTCGGCGCGATGGAGCGCGGCCAGGACCTGCCGCGCGATATTGCCGAGGGGGATGTTCTCTTGGGGCTCGCGAGCGATGGCGTGCATTCCAACGGCTATAGCCTTGTGCGCCGTATTGTCGAGATGTCGGGCCTTGGCTGGGGTGATGACTGTCCCTGGGCGACGGGCAGCCTTGGCGCAGCACTGCTGACGCCGACGCGGCTTTATGTGCGCTCGGTTCTGGGCGCGATGAAACAGGGCGGGGTCAAGGGCATGGCCCATATCACCGGCGGCGGTGTGACCGAGAACCTGCCGCGCGTTCTGCCCGACGGGCTGGCGGCGACGGTCGATCTTGGGGCCTGGGATTTGCCGCCGGTGTTCCGCTGGCTGGCCGAAACCGGCGGCATGGCCGAGGCTGAATTGCTCAAGACCTTCAATTCGGGCCTTGGCATGATCGTGGTCGCCGATCCGGCGCGCGCGCCCGAGGTGAAATCGGCGCTGGAAGCTGCGGGCGAAACCGTCTCCGAGATCGGCCATGTCACGCGCGGTGATGGCACAGTGAGCTACACAGGCGCCTTGCTGTGAGCAAACGCGTCGCGATCTTTCTTTCGGGTGGTGGGTCGAACATGCGCAGCCTGGTGGCGGATATGACCGGCGATCATCCGGCGCGCCCGGCGCTTGTGCTCTCGAACCGCGCCGATGCGGGCGGGATTGACTGGGCCAAGGGGCAGGGGATCGCGACCGAAGTGGTCGATCACCGCCCCTTTAAAGGCGACCGCGCCGCCTTCGAGGCAGAGATCGCTGCACGGCTTGTGCCCTACGCCATCGACCTGATTTGCCTTGCGGGCTTTATGCGTGTGCTGACGGCGGGATTTGTGGTGCCCTGGCAGGGCAGGATGCTGAATATCCACCCCTCGCTTTTGCCCAAATATCGCGGGTTGCACACCCACGCCCGTGCGCTTGCGGCGGGTGAGGCCGAGGTCGGTTGTAGTGTGCATGAGGTCACCGCAGAACTTGACGAGGGCCCCATCCTTGGACAGGCGCGCGTGCCGGTCCTGAGCGATGATACGCCCGAAACGCTGGCCGCGCGGGTTCTGACGCAGGAACATATTCTTTATCCGGCCGTATTGCGGCGCTTTGCGGCGGGGGATCGTACCCCGATTTTCCAGCCCTGAGTGTGACCTGACGGTGCGGGGCATTCCATCTCGTCGCAATCTGACCTATACCGCGCCCGGACCACCGCAGGGCACACAGAAAAGAGCAAGAGCACCCGGTATGAAAACCATCACCACGACCGAAGAGCTGGCCAGCTATTGCGCCATGGCCGCAAAGCACGATTATGTCACCGTCGACACAGAGTTTTTGCGCGAGCGCACCTATTATTCCAAGCTCTGCCTCGTGCAGTTGGCGGTGCAGAGTGACGACCCGGATAGCGCCGTTCTGGTCGATCCGCTAGTCGAGGGCATGTCGCTTGAACCGCTATACGATCTGTTTCGCGACACATCGGTGGTCAAGGTGTTTCACGCCGCACGGCAGGATCTTGAAATTTTCTATGTCGATGCCGGGGTGATCCCCGATCCGCTGTTTGACAGTCAGGTCGCGGCGATGGTCTGTGGCTTTGGTGAACAGGCGGGATACGAGACGCTGGTGCGCAAGATCTGCAAGCTGCCGGTTGACAAGACCTCGCGCTTTACCGACTGGTCGCGCCGCCCGCTGAGCGATGCGCAGAAAACCTATGCGCTTGCCGATGTGACACATCTGCGCGACATCTACGAATATCTTGCGAAAAAGCTTCAGACCACGGGGCGCGACAAATGGGTCGCCGAAGAGTTGCGCGTGCTGACCAATCCGGGCACCTATCGGGTTGATCCCGAAGACGCCTGGAAACGGATCAAGACCCGCAACTCTTCCGGTAAATTCCTGGCAGTGGTGCGGGAACTGGCGCGGTTTCGCGAAGAGTTTGCCCAATCGCGCGATGTGCCGCGCAGCCGGGTCTATAAGGATGATGCGCTGGTCGAACTGGCCTCGACCAAGCCCGCGACGCATCAGGATCTCGGGCGCTCGCGTCTTTTGATGCGCGAGGCCCGCAAGGGCGAGATTGCCGATGGCATTCTGGCGGCGGTCAAAGCCGGGCTGGCCTGCCCGCCCGAGAAGGCGCCGAAGGTCGACAGCAGCACCGACAAGCTACAGGTGAACCCGGCGCTGGCCGATCTGTTGCGGGTGTTGCTCAAGGCCAAAACCGAAGATTACGGGGTGGCGTCCAAGCTTATTGCGTCGGCGGCCGATCTTGACCTGATGGCGGCGGGCAAGCGCGATGTCGCGGCCTTGCAGGGCTGGCGGCTTGATGTGTTTGGCCGCGATGCCCTGCGGCTTTGCGATGGCGAAATCGCACTGGCGGTCAAGGGCCAGGCGATCGAGGTTGTCGATCTTTAACCGGGTCTAGCGGCTGCTGCTGCGCGCGTTGCGCGCGCCGGTCACGGTGATGGTGCGCGCCTGGTCCAGGGTCTGGGTCGAGATGAACTGGGCCGCCTGCACGGTGCGCGCGCGCTGTGATCCCGGAGGCTGAGTTTGCGGTTGCAGCGCCAGTAGTTTGTAGCTCAGCACCCCGTTGACCGGGCGTTCGTCCTTGTCGTCAGGGACCAGACGCACGTCGAACGCGCCCTGATGCGCGCTCAGCCCGATGACGCGGATGATGGCGCCGTCGCTTGTGCGCTCGATCCGAAGGTCGGTGATCTGATCCACTGGCGTGCCATTATAGACCTCGGCCTTGTTACGACGAAAGATACTGTCTTCCTCTTCAGGGATTAGCGGGTTCACGGTTTCGGGCGCGGCCGCCACCGGGCGGGATTGGCTTTTGCCGAACCAGTTGGCCGGATTGACCCGCGAGTCGCGCAGACCGCCACAGCCCGCAAGAGCCATCGAAGAAACCATCGTGAGTGCAAGAAGGATGCGCATCAGTACCGCCTTTGACATCTTTTCCTTCGGTTACCCTATCCGGGCAGGGTTGAAAAGGTGCAAGCTGGGGCTGGACGTCGATCAATGCGGCACTTAGGTCTTGCAGCAACCAATGAGGAGCACGCGATGGCCACCGAGACATTTGAAGAGATTGTTGCCGATTTCGAGTTTCTGGAGGATTGGGAAGACCGCTATCGCTATGTCATTGATTATGGCAAGGCGATGCCGGGGCTTGAGGATGCGTTGAAGGTGCCCGCCACCAAGGTCGAGGGCTGTGCCAGTCAGGTCTGGCTGCATCCGCGTATCGAGGCGGGGAAGTTCAGTTTCGAGGGCGATAGCGACGCGATGATCGTGCGCGGTCTGATCGCGGTGCTGCGCGCGTTATACAACGGCCTGCCAGTGGGTGAGGTCACGACCGTGGATGCGCCCGGCGAGCTTGGGCGGCTTGGGCTAAATGATCACCTGTCGGCGCAACGCTCAAACGGGCTTCGCGCGATGATCGAACGGATTCGTCTGGTGGCGAGTGAGGCGGCCTGACGGGGGTGACCAGGCGGTGCGCCGTTGGCGCGCAGGTTTGGTTTGATGAGGGGTTTCACCCCTCAAACTCCCCAGAGTATTTTTGGAAAGATGAAATATTTCAGTATTTTGATGCCTGATTTTCAAGTGATGTCTTAAGGTCACCGTAGCCGGTAAAGCGGTATTCAAACGCGAGGCCAAGCCGGTTTGCGCAGGCGCGTGCCTTGCTGAGCAGCGCCGGGTCTTCGGTCTGTGCTTGATAGATCAGCGTGGTGTAATTGCCGAAAATCATGTCACGCAATTCGGGGTGGCGATCAAGCCCCATCGGTTTCCACACGAAAGCATCGAATTGGCGGACCAGAAAATCGGTCAGGAAAAACGCCCGCATGTCATCATCGCCATGTGCCGCGAAGGCATCATTGCCCTCGAAAAAAGAATAGCAATGCGGGCCTGCGATCATCTCGACGCCGAGGTCGGCGCATTTCGCCGCAAGCTGGCCACCGGTGCCGCAATCGGCATAGACCACAAAGATATGATCGTAAGCGGCGCGATTGTTTTCAACCGCCTCTGCAACCGCCTCGGTGATCTTGTCGGGGTAGAGGTGCAGTTTGGCGGGCAGGCAGGTCAGATCCATGTGCTCCCAGCCGTTGAGCCGTTTGAGCGTCAGGATTTCATGCGCCAGGGCCCCGCACGCAATCAGCAGAATGCGCCCGCCGTGATGTGCCTCAAGGCCGCTATGAGTCAGGGTGTCATCGCTTGGTGGCTTGGTCATGGCGGCTCCTCTCGCGAATACGGCCCGCAAATGACTGCGGGCCGTCACGCTTTTACGCGGCTGCGCAGCTTAGCCTGCGGCGAGCTTGTTGTGTTTGCGCGCCATGAAATCCTTGGCGGTTTCCACGGCCACGGCGGCATCGCGGCAATAGGCATCGGCGCCGATGGCCTTGCCGAATTCTTCGTTCAGCGGCGCGCCACCGACCAGAACCACGTAGTCGTCGCGCTTGCCCTGTTCGATCAGCGTGTCGATCACAACCTTCATATAGGGCATCGTGGTGGTCAAAAGCGCCGACATGCCAAGGATGTCGGGCTCTTCGGTTTCCAGCGCCTCAAGGTAATTCTCGACCGGATTGTTGATGCCGAGATCGACAACCTCAAAGCCGGCGCCTTCCATCATCATCGAGACAAGGTTCTTGCCGATGTCGTGAATGTCGCCCTTGACCGTGCCGATCACCATCTTGCCAACGCGCGGGGCGCCGGTTTCGGCCAGAAGCGGTTTGAGGATGGCCATGCCGCCCTTCATTGCGTTGGCGGCCAGGAGCACCTCGGGGACAAAGAGGATTCCGTCGCGGAAGTCCTTGCCAACGATGGTCATCCCACCGACAAGTGCCTCGGTCAGCACCTGATAGGGCTGCCAGCCACGCTCAAGAAGGATATTCACGCCTTCCTCGATCTCTTCCTTGAGACCGTCGTAAAGGTCGTCAAACATCTGCTGAACAAGTTCTTCATTGTCCAGCTCCGACAGGATGATGTCGTCTTCTTGGTCAGACATTTCGGGAATCCTCAGATTGCTGTGCGCGCGGGGCACGGAGTGTTTGTGTCTTGTGCAGCTTTCGACAATTTGTCGCGGGTCCACTTTCCGGAATACGACACTGGCCGTCCTGCAACCGACTTATAGCGACAAATTGCGGAGCACCCCACGTCGAAATTGTCATGATCTATATAAGCCTGTTGCACATGTTCTCTTTATGTTCCATAAATTTCACATGTCCGAGAGTGAATCGATATCGCCCGGCCTGCGGGTCGCTGCTCGCGGGGCGTGCAGCAATCTCGCCGGTCGCTATGAGGCGACCGAGACGCGCTATGAGCCCGATGGCTGGGCGCAGGAGACGACAGAGCAACCGCTGCGCACCCATGTCAGCGATGAGGTCGCGCGCCGGATCATAACCTATAACCGCTCGCCTGATCTTCCGTTTGACCGGTCGATCAATCCCTATCGCGGCTGCGAGCATGGTTGCATCTATTGCTTTGCCCGCCCGACCCATGCCTGGCTTGGGCTATCGCCAGGGTTGGATTTTGAGACCCGGCTTATTGCGCGGCCCAATGCGGCGGCGCTGTTGGATGCAGAGCTGCGCAACCCGCGCTATGCGCCGCGCCCGATTGCGATTGGCACCAATACCGACCCCTATCAGCCGATTGAGCAGAACCGCGAGATCACCCGCGCCTGTCTTGAGGTCTTGCGCCGGTTCCGGCACCCGGTGGCAATTGTGACCAAGGGCACGCTGATTGAGCGCGATCTCGATATTCTGTCGGATATGGCGGCGCAGGGGCTGGTGCGGGTTGGTATCTCGGTGACCTCGCTTGATGCGGATCTTGCGCGCAAGCTGGAGCCGCGGGCGCCGTCGCCCAAGCGCCGGTTGGCCACGATCCGGGCACTGAGCGGGGCGGGGGTGCCGGTGCGTATCATGACTTCGCCGGTTATTCCGGGGCTGACGGATCATGAGATCGAGACGCTGCTTGCTGCCAGTCGCGATGCCGGGGCGGATGCGGCGAGCTGGATCATGCTGCGGCTGCCGCTTGAGGTGGCGCCGCTGTTTCAGGACTGGCTGACGGCGCATTACCCCGACCGTGTAAACCGGGTGATGAACCGGGTGCGCGAAATGCACGGCGGCAAGGTATATGAGGCCGATTGGGGCAGGCGCATGCGCGGCAGCGGTGTTTATGCACGCCTTATCGCGCGTCGATTCGAGGCCGCAGCGACGCGGCTCGGGCTTAATGGGCTTCAGCCGGGGCTTCGCACCGATCTGTTTGATCGCCCGTTTGAACGGGGCGATCAAATGTCGCTTTTCGGGTGAGGCTCGTCAGGCCTGACAGCTCGCCTCGCGAGGCGCGCACGCAAGGGCGCGAAGAGCCAATTGCTAAGCGCGGCGGCGGCGATTGCGCCGCGGCGCGGGGGTGTCATCGCCGGTGCCATCCGCCGCCGAGGAAAACGCCCCAAGCGCATCGGTGATCTGATCCAGCGTCGGGCGTTCGCCTCGCGGGCGGGTTTCCAGGGCCTCGCGCATTTTCGACAGATGCTCGGGCATGGTGCCACAGCAGCCGCCGATAATCGTCGCCCCGGCATCGCGCGCCAGAACCGCATAGTCTGCCATCAGATCGGGCGTGCCGTCGTAATGGATGTGCCCGTCATGATATTTCGGGATGCCGGCATTGCCCTTTGCAATGATCGGGCGCTCGCTGCCCTGGGCGACAAAGCCAAGCACGGTGCGCAACAGATCCGACGCGCCAACCCCGCAATTTGCGCCGTATGCCAGCGGCGGGTTGCCGAGCTTGTCGACCATATTCACCATGTCGGCCGATGTCAGGCCCATCATCGTGCGCCCGGCGGTGTCAAAACTCATGGTGCCACACCAGGGCATATCGGCCAGTTTGAAGGCTTCGGCGGCAGCCTTGTATTCTTCGGGCGCGGAAATGGTTTCCAGCCAGAGCACATCGGCCCCGCCTTCTTTCAGACCCTCGGCCTGTTCGTGAAAGATTTCCACCGCCAGTTCATGGGTCAGCGCGCCCATCGGCGCCATGATCTCGCCGGTGGGACCGACAGAGCCGGCCACGATCACCGGGCGATCATAGCGATCAGCAACCTCGCGGCCGATCTCTGCGGAAATGCGAGACAGCTCGCGGGCGCGTTTCTGGGCACCGTGCAGCTTGAGGCGGGCGGCGTTGCCGCCAAAGGAATTGGTCAGGAAAAGATCGCTGCCGGCATCGACCGCCTGTTTGTACAAAAGCTCGATCCGGTCGGGATGCTCATCGTTCCACATCTCGGGGGCATCACCCGATTGCAGGCCCATGTTGAAAAGATTGGTCCCGGTGGCGCCATCGGCGAGGATCCAGTCGCGCGCGGCCAGCATCTGGGAAAGGGCATTTGTCATGGGAGTGTCCTGGATAAGTGTGCCGGGTGTCCTCTCACGATTGGCGGCCTGGCGCAAACTCATTTTTCTCATGACAATTGTGAGGCTGGTTCCGATTGGGCCGGGGCTCACGATTTCACTCTGGCACGAAAAAGGCGCACCTGCCGGGGCGCGCCTTGATTGGTGTCACAGGGAAAAAGCTCTCAGGCTTCTTTCATCAGCTGATCTTTGGCGATCTTGAGCAATTCGTTCATCTTGCCGCGGATCGTATCGGCATCGGCGATATCACCAAGATCGCCGGCGACCTTGCGCACCACGTCTTCGTGGCCCGCCTCCTCAAAGTCGGCTTTGACGACCTCTTTGGCATAGGCATCGGCATCATCGCCGGTCTTGCCCAGAAGTTCCGCCGCCCAGAGGCCCAAAAGCTTGTTGCGGCGGGCCTCGGCGCGGAATTTCATTTCCTCGTCATGGGCGAATTTATTTTCAAACGCGTTTTCGCGATCATCGAATGTTGTCATAGGTCCATTCCCCATTAGCCAAGGATTAATCTCTATCAAGATATGCAATTCTGCGCGCCAAAGGGCAAGGGGCCAACGTGATCTTGCGACAATGCCGCCCATGCACTATGAGAACGCAACGGTACAGGGGACTCGGCCCCTGACCCAACCGGCGGAGTTGGCATGGCGCGGCGCAAGAAAATTTACGAAGGCAAGGCAAAGACCCTCTATGAAGGGCCAGAACCCGGCACGATCATTCAGTATTTCAAGGATGACGCCACCGCTTTCAATGCCGAAAAGAAGGCGGTTATCGAAGGCAAGGGCGTGCTTAACAACATGCTTTCGGAATATTTCATGACCGGGCTGAACACGATCGGCGTGCCGACGCATTTCATCAAGCGGATCAATATGCGCGAACAACTGGTGCGCGCCTGTGAAATCGTGCCGCTTGAAATCATCGTGCGCAACTATGCCGCAGGCTCCATGGCCAAGCGGCTTGGCATCGAAGAGGGCACGCAACTGCCGCGCCCGATTGTCGAATATTGCCTCAAGGATGATGCGCTTGGCGATCCTCTGGTGACAGAAGAGCATATCGCCGCCTTTGGCTGGGCCAGCCAGCAGGACATGGACGATATCCTGAGCCTTGCCTTGCGGGTCAATGATTTCATGGCCGGTGTGATGTTCGGTATCGGCATCAAGCTGGTGGATTTCAAGATTGAGGTCGGCCGCGTCTATGATGGCGATTTCCAGCGCCTGATCGTTGCCGATGAGATCAGCCCCGACAGTTGTCGTTTGTGGGATATCGAAACCGGTCGCAAGCTTGACAAGGACGTGTTCCGCCGTGATCTCGGCAGCCTCACGGATGCCTATACCGAGGTGGCAAACCGTCTTGGCGTCATGCCCAAAGGGGCCACCCCGATGGCGCGGCCGACGCTTATCAACTAAGGGCGCGGCTTTGCGCCCAATGACCATCCGGCGCGATACGCGCCGCCAGACCACATAGGAAAGACGCCATGAAAGCACGCGTGCATGTCATGTTGAAAACCGGGGTTCTCGATCCGCAGGGCGAGGCCGTGCGCCACGCGCTTGGGTCCTTGGGCTTTGACGGGGTGAACGGCGTTCGCCAGGGCAAGGTGATCGAGCTTGATCTGGCCGAGACCGACGAGGCCGAGGCCCGCAAAGCCGTCACCGATATGTGTGAAAAGCTTCTGGCCAATACCGTGATCGAAAGCTACTCGGTGGAGCTGGGCTGATGCGGGCCGCCCGGCTGACGGCCTGGCGGGAACCGCTTGAAATCGTTGACGTGCCCGATCCTGAAGCCCCCAAGGGTGGCGTGGTTCTCAAGGTTCGGGCCTGTGGCGTTTGCCGCTCTGACTGGCATGCCTGGGTCGGGGCCGATCCTGATGTGGCGCTGCCGCATACGCCGGGCCATGAATTTTGCGGCGAGGTGATTGGCGTCGGTCAAGGCACCACTCGCTGGCAAATCGGCGACCGGGTTATTGCGCCCTTCATCCTGGCCTGCGGCGCTTGCCCCGATTGCGCCGCCGGACATCAGACGATCTGTCTAGATCAGGCGGTGCCGGGCTTTACCATTCCGGGCGCCTTTGCCGAACAGATTGCCGTGCCCTTTGCCGATGCCAACCTGACCGCCTTGCCGACAGGGATCAGCCCCGAGTTGGCCGCTGGTCTGGGGTGTCGGGTGACAACCGCCTGGCACGCCCTGACCGGGCGCGCGGCCCTGCGGCCGGGGGAATGGCTGGCGGTTTTTGGGGGTGGTGGTGTTGGAATTTCGGCGCTGTTGCTGGGGCGAGCGCTTGGCGCGCGCGTCGTGGTGGTTGATATCGTTCCCGAAAAACTGGCCTATGCCAGGGCGCTTGGCGCCGATGCGGTGGTCAATGCGGCGCAGGTCGATGCCGCGAGCGTTGTGAAAGAGATCACCGGCGGCGGGGCCGATCTTGCGGTAGAGGCCCTGGGCATTGCGGCCACAACCATCGGCGCGCTCAAATCCCTGCGCAAACTCGGGCGGCTGGTTCAGGTGGGGATGCCTGCCGGCGATCACGCGACCATGCCGATTCCGATGGATGTGGTCTATTCCGGGCAGCTGGCGATTTACGGCACGCGCGGCATGCCGAGCTGGCGCTATCCCAGCCTGCTCAGCCTGATTGAGGGCGGTCATGTCGACCTGAACCCGTTGGTGACCCGCCGCATCGCGCTCAGCGCGGTGACGTCAGAACTTGCGGCGTTTGACAAGGCAGCCCCGCCTGGCGTAGCTGTCATCACAGATTTCTCAAGCTAAGGAGCGCGCCATGAAAGCGGCCATCATCGTTTTCCCGGGATCCAACTGTGACCGTGATCTGGCCGTCGCCTTTGAGCGGGCAGGGGCACAGGTGTCGATGGTCTGGCACAAGGATACGGACCTTCCGCAAGGGATTGATATCATTGGCGTTCCGGGTGGGTTTTCGTTTGGCGACTACCTGCGTTGCGGGGCGATTGCGGCCAATTCGCCGATCTGCCGGTCGGTGATCACCCACGCGCAAAAGGGCGGTTATGTCCTGGGCGTCTGCAACGGCTTTCAGGTGCTGACCGAAACCGGGCTGTTGCCTGGGGTTCTGCTGCGCAATGCCGGGCTGAAATATATCTGCAAGCCGGTCTCGCTTACGGTGAAGACCGCCGATAGTGCCTTTACCCAAGGCTATGCTGCGGGCAGCAGCATGACCGTTCCGATTGCCCACCATGATGGCAATTATTTTGCCGATGATGCCACGCTTGATCGGCTTGAGAAAGAGGATCGTGTGGCCTTTACCTATGACGACAATCCCAACGGGTCGGCCCGCGACATTGCCGGTATCCTGTCTGACAACCGTCGCGTGCTTGGCATGATGCCGCATCCTGAACGCATGGCAGAGCCGCTTCACGGTGGCAGCGACGGCGCGGCGATGTTTACATCTCTTGTGAACCAGCTTGCCGACGCCTGACGCCGCCGTGTGGCCAGACTCTCTGAGACCGGACACCTTGAGGCAGCCGACCGTGCGGCCTAGAGTTTAGTTCATGAGCGGCTCATTAGTCAAAACCCCACCCCCCCGCATGCGCACCATAAGCTGGCGCGCGCGCCTTGTGCTCTTGGCGCTTGTGGTGCTGGCGGTGTCTGTGGTGGTGGTGACCAATCGCCTGTTGACCGACCGCTTTACCGAAAACACCCGCAACCGCGCCGAGCTGCGGCTGGTGCTTTACAGCGGCAACTTGCTGAGCGAGCTGCGCCAGAACGCGATTGTGCCCCAGCTTCTGGCGCGTGACCCGGCGCTTATTCGGGCGCTCAGCACCGATGATTACGCCCAGTCCACGCAGCGGCTTATTTCCTTCCTGAGCGAGATCGGCGCCGCGTCTTTGACCCTGCTTGACAAGGACGGGCGCACGGTGGCCGCGACCGAGCGCAGTTCGCTTGGCAAGTCGCTCAAGCAGGAGCCGTATTTTGTTGATGCCCTGCGCTCAAGAGATACTGTTTTCAAGGTGTTGCGTCAGGAATCGGGCCAATACAACTTTTATTATTCGCGCCGGATCGACACGCAGAACGAAGTGCTTGGCGTGATCCTGGTCGAGGTTGATCTGCGCAAGTATGAACGGGCCTGGGCGGGGATCTCCGATGCGGTGATGGTCACAGATAGCGAGGGCCAGATCATCCTTGCAACCGAACCCCGCTGGCGCGGTGTGACCGAGGCCGACGCGCTGCGCCGCGAGCCCGCCAATAGCGCCATCCAGCGCGCCATTCAGGCCACCGCCGACTGGACCGCCTTGCCCCCCGATGCCTACGTGCGCGGCGAGGCGGTGATGCGCGTCGAGGGGCGGGTGGCGTTTCGCGGCTGGCGCATCGCCAGTTTCACCACCTATGCCGCCGTGCGCGACAAGGTAAACGGCTATCTCGCGCTTGAAATCATGGGGTTCGCGATTCTTCTGGCGCTTGCATTTTATTTCCTGAACCGGCGCACCGCCGTGCGCATGGTCCTGTTTCAGCGGGAATCGGCAGAGCTTCGCGCATTGAATGCCCGGCTCCAGCGGGAAATCGCCGAACGCCGACGGGTGCAGGAAAACCTTGCCGTGGCCGAACAGACGCTTCAGCAAAGCTCGAAACTGGCGGCTCTGGGCGAGATGTCGGCGGCGGTCAGCCATGAGCTGAACCAACCCTTGGCGGCGATGAAAACCTATCTGGCCGGCGCGCGGCTCTTGCTGACCCGAAACCGCCCGGATGAGGCGCTGTCGTCGTTCCAGCGGATCGACGATCTGATCGAGCGGATGGGCGCGATCACCAAACAGCTCAAGTCCTATGCGCGCCGGAGTGGTGACACGTTCGAGCCTGTAAACATGGGCGATGCGCTTGCCTCGGCGCTTGCGATGATGGAACCGCAGCTACGTCTGCGCAAGATCAAGATCGACCGCACCCTGCCCAGTGAACCGGTGATGATCATGGGCGATCGGGTGCGCGTGGAACAGGTCATGATCAACCTCTTGCGCAACGCCATGGATGCCACCGAAAACGTCAAGGATGCCACCATCGGTATCCTGTTGGCCGCCGGGGAAACCGCGATCCTGACGGTGCGCGACAATGGCACCGGGATTGTCAACTTCGAGAACATTTTCGAGCCGTTTTACACAACCAAGCTTCCCGGTGACGGGGTCGGCTTGGGGCTTGCCATTTCATCGGGTATCGTAAACGACCTAGGCGGGCGTCTTACGGCGCGCAATGCGATTGATGGGGGGGCTGTATTTGAAATGCAACTACCTATCTTGCAACAAGAGCCGGAAAAGACCCGTGCAGCGGAGTGATATAGAATGCCAAGTGCGATGAAGATAGCGATTGTTGACGACGAAAAAGACATGCGTCAGTCGATCAGCCAGTGGCTGGCCCTGTCAGGCTATGACACCGAGGCCTTTCCAAGCGCCGAAGAGGCGTTGAAATCGCTGGGGGTGGATTACCCGGGCATCGTGGTCACCGACATCAAGATGCCGGGCATGGATGGCATGCAGTTCCTCAAAAAGCTGATGGGGGCGGATTCAAGCCTGCCGGTGATCATGATCACCGGGCATGGCGATGTGCCGATGGCGGTCGAGGCGATGCGCATCGGGGCGTTTGATTTCCTGGAAAAGCCGTTCAACCCGGATCGCATGACCGAACTGGCCAAAAAGGCCACGCAGGCGCGCCGCATGACGCTTGATAGCCGCGCGTTGCGCAAAGAGTTGTCGGATGGTGGCCAGCTCATGAAAAAGCTGATCGGCACCAGCCAGGCGATGGAGCGGCTGAAAGAGGATATTCTTGATCTGGGGCAGGCCGATGGTCACGTTCTGATCGAGGGCGAGACCGGCACCGGCAAGACCCTTGTGGCGCACGCGCTTCATGCGGTCGGCGCACGGGCGGGCAAAAAGTTTGTCACCGTCTCCTGCGCCGCGTTCGAGGAAGAGGCGCTGATCAAGCGGCTGTTCGGCCCGATGCACCCTGAAGACACCCAGTTGCCCGCGGTCGAAGAGGCGCGCGGCGGCACGCTCGTGCTTGAGGATATCGAATCCCTCTCCGAGGCGGCGCAGGCCCGTCTTCTGACCCACATCAATGACGATGGCACGCCGCCCGAAACCCGTATTGTCGCGATTTCCAACATGCAGGACGAGGGGCGCACCTGTGAAGACGCGCTTCGCCCGGATCTGTTTTACCGATTGGCGTCGCTGCGCATCACCCTGCCGCCGCTGCGCCAGCGGGGCGAAGATATCCTGACGCTGTTCACCCGGTTCAGCGATCAGTTTGCCGATGATTATGGCTGCGACGCGCCACAGGTCTCGGCGCAGGAGGCAACCCAGCTTTTGCAGGCGCCCTGGCCGGGCAATGTGCGCCAGCTTTTCAACGTCGCCGAGCGCGCGGTGCTGCAATCGCGCCGGGGCAGCGGCACCATCGCCTCGCTGCTGATCTCGGATCATCAGGACATGCAGCCGGTGATGACCACCGAGGGCAAGCCGCTCAAGGAATATGTCGAGGCGTTCGAGAGGATGCTGATCGACAACACCATGCGCCGCCACAAAGGGTCGATCGCGGCAGTGATGGAGGAACTCTGCCTGCCGCGCCGCACCCTGAATGAAAAAATGGCGAAATATGCGCTGCAACGCTCGGATTATCTCTGAGCGTTCATTCGCGCGGAATCGCATTTTCTCCATTGTAATTCCTCTGTGTGACGCTTTAGTGTACCCGGATGGAGACATGCATCGTGATGCAACCTCCGAGAGAGTTTCGCTATTGGGTGCGTGCCTAGGATGATATCCCGCAGTTCCCAATAGACCGATTGGGCCTCGTAAAGGGGCCAAATACACGCCTGATCCCTGAATGCCAGGTTGGTCAGGCCCTGAATTGGCACCCCAACAGGTGCCGGAGTAAAAGAACCGCGATGCAGCGCGCGACACATCAAAACGTCAAAGCCGGGGCCGATACAGGGCCCCTTGGCTGCGCACGCGCTATCGCCCTTATCAGACATCGCCCGCTACGCGCCGCCCCTCCGGGGCAGGTGGGTGCGCCACGATGCAAACGGAAAACATGGCTAAGAAAATGCTCATTGATGCCACCCACGCGGAAGAAACCCGCGTTGTGGTGGTCGACGGAAACAAGGTTGAGGAATTTGATTTTGAATCCGAAAATAAACGCCAACTTGCAGGCAATATCTATCTAGCAAAGGTTACCCGGGTCGAACCGTCGCTTCAGGCGGCGTTCATTGATTATGGCGGCAATCGCCACGGCTTCCTCGCCTTCTCGGAAATTCATCCCGATTACTATCAGATCCCGGTCGCTGACCGCGAGGCCCTGATGGAAGAAGAACGTGCCTATGCCGAGGCGCAAAAAGAAGAAGACGAAAAGCCCAAGCGCCGCACCCGGTCGCGCTCGCGGTCGCGCAGCAAGGCAGAGACCACCAAATCCGATGATGCGGTGGTGAATGCCGAGATTTCCGGCATGGAAACCATCGACCTTGAGGGCGAGGGCGAAGAGGGCTCTTCGCCGATGGAGCGGGTTCACGAAACCCCCGTGGAAGAGCCGGACGGCGATACCGCAGAGGCCCCGGACGTCACCGAAACCCAAGACATCGCGCCCGCAGCCGATCAGGCCAGCGAGAGCGAAGTCGGCGATGATGATGGCGACGACGAGGACAACGGCGAGAAAGCCCGCGATCACTCATCGCGCGATGCCGAGATCGAATCGGTTGCCGACGAAGACGACAGCGAAGATATCCGCCCGGTGCGCAAACCGCGCCCGCGCCGCTACAAGATCCAGGAAGTGGTCAAGGTGCGCCAGATCCTTCTGGTGCAGGTCGTCAAGGAAGAGCGCGGCAACAAGGGCGCGGCGCTGACCACATACCTTAGCCTTGCCGGTCGCTATTGCGTGTTGATGCCCAACACCGCACGTGGCGGCGGCATCAGCCGCAAGATCACCAATGCGGTGGATCGCAAGAAGCTCAAGGAAATCGCCAATGAGATCGACGTGCCGACCGGCGCGGGTCTTATCGTGCGCACCGCCGGGGCCAAGCGCACCAAGGCCGAAATCAAGCGCGATTACGAATATCTTCAGCGGCTCTGGGAGCAGATCCGCGAACTAACGCTGAAATCCATCGCGCCCGCCAAGATTTACGAAGAGGGCGATCTGATCAAACGCTCGATCCGCGATCTTTACAATCGCGAGATCGACGAGGTTCTGGTCGAGGGCGAGCGCGGCTATCGCATCGCCAAGGACTTCATGAAAATGATCATGCCGTCCCATGCCAAGAACGTGAAACACTACGTCGACCAACAGCCGCTTTTCGCCCGCCATCAGGTCGAATCCTACCTCTCGGGCATGTTCAACCCCACGGTGCAGCTCAAATCCGGCGGCTATATCGTGATCGGCGTGACCGAGGCGCTTGTCGCCATCGACGTCAATTCCGGTCGTGCCACCAAGGAAGGCTCGATCGAGGACACCGCGACCAAGACCAACCTTGAGGCCGCCGATGAGGTCGCCCGCCAACTGCGGCTGCGCGATCTGGCCGGTCTGATCGTCATCGACTTTATCGACATGGACGAGCGTCGCAACAACACTGCCGTCGAAAAGCGCATGAAAGACAAGCTCAAGACCGACCGCGCGCGCATTCAGGTTGGCCGGATTTCCGGCTTTGGCCTGATGGAAATGTCGCGCCAGCGTCTGCGCCCCGGCATGATCGAGGCCACGACCCAGCCGTGCCCGGCCTGTCATGGCACCGGTCTTATCCGCTCGGATGACAACCTTGCGCTGTCGATCCTGCGTCAGATCGAAGAAGAGGGTGTGCGCCGCCGCTCGCGCGAGGTTCTGGTGAAATGTCCGGTGGGCATTGCCAACTATCTGATGAACCAGAAGCGCGAGCATGTGGCCGGGATCGAAACCCGCTATGGTCTGTCGGTGCGCATCGAAGGCGACCCGATGCTCGTCAGCCCTGATTTCACGCTTGAGAAATTCAAGACCGCAACCCGCGCCGTGCCCGAAATGGTTGTGCCGCAATTTGTCTCGGCTAACAGCTCGTTGATGGATGACCCCGAAGACGAGGTCACAGCGGATGTGGCGGCGGACGAGGCTGAGGCGGACACCAAGGCCCCCAATGATGAGGCCACCAACGGCAATGAGGATGGCGACAAGCCGAAAAAGCGCCGTCGTCGTCGGCGGCGGCGGTCCAAATCCGGCGGTAATGGTCAGGATGAAAATGGCGAAAACGGTGAAAATGGCGCTGTAAGCGAAGAGGCCGCCCCCGAGGCGGATGCGAAACCCGCAGAGCAAGCCGCCGAACCCACTGCCGAGGCTGCGCCCGAGGCCGAGGAAAAGCCCAAGCCCAAGCGCACACGCAAGCCCCGCAAAAAGCCCGAGCCGAAGGCGGCTGAAGCCGAGCCCGACGCGGTCGCAGCAGAAACGGACGCCCCCGCCGCCGAGGCGGAGCCCGTAAAGCCCAAACGCACCCGGGCGCCGCGCAAGAAGAAAGAGCCTGTCGCGGAGGCGGCACCCGAAGCCGACGCCGTCGATACTGGTGAAATCGCGCCAGAGGCCCCCGCGACCGAAGCGCCCGCGGTGGTCGCCCCAGAACCCGAGCCGACCCCGGAACCGGAACCGGTTGCGGTCACGCCAGAGCCCGAGCCAGCCCCGGAGCCGGAACCGGCTGCGATCACGCCAGAGCCCGAACCAGCCCCGGCACCGGTGGTTGAGGAGGTCGCAAAGGAAGACACCAAGCCCAAACGCCGTGGCTGGTGGTCGCTTGGCGGCTAGAGCATGTTGCTCAAAAGTGGGAACCGGTTTTGAGCTTCTCGAACATGCGAAATCAAGACGTTAGAGCGTGTCGCGTGAATTCGAATGAACGCGACACGCTCTAAGCCAGGGCGCCTGATCTCAAACATGCAAACGCCGCGCCCTGAACAGCGCGGCGTTTGGTCTTTGCGGGCCTCAGGATTTACGAATGATATAGGTCTGCACGCCGCCCGACTCTTTGGCCTCGACAAGGTCATGCCCGGCCTCGGCGCAGAAATGCGGCACATCAATGATGGCCGCCGGATCATCGGCCTGCATTGCAATCAGATCGCCAACGCCAAGCGATTTCAATCGCTTGCGTAGTTTCAGAACGGGCAGGGGGCATAAAAGCCCGGTGGCATCCAGCGTGTCTTTCGGTGTCATACCTGCCAGATAGCGGCCTTGTTACAACCTGTCCACAAGGATGTGACGCAATGCCGGGTGACGCGCGGGCGCGAACGGGCTATGTCACGGGGTATGTTTGGAATCGAAATCATAGACGCAGGTCTAATGCCCGCGATGATCGTGGCCCTGGTGGCCGGAATCATCTCTTTTCTCAGCCCCTGTGTGCTGCCGATCGTACCGCCTTACCTCGCCTATATGAGCGGGGTCAGCCTGAACGAGTTGTCCGATGCGTCCGACAGGTCCGGCGCGCGGGCGCGCGCGGTAGTGCCGGCCTTGTTCTTCGTTCTCGGCCTCTCGACGGTGTTCTTGTTCCTTGGCTTCACGGCCTCGGCCATTGGCACGGTTTTCTTGCAATATCAAAGCTATTTCAATACGATAGCGGGCATTCTTGTGATGGCATTCGGGGCGCATTTCATCGGAATCTACCGGATTTCCTTTCTGGATCGCGAGGCGCGGATTGATGCCGGGGATCGGGGCGGATCGTCCTTTGGGGCCTATGTTCTGGGCCTTGCCTTTGCCTTTGGCTGGACGCCCTGCATCGGCCCGCAACTTGGCGCGATTCTGTCGCTGGCGGCCTCGGAGGGCAATGTTGCGCGCGGCACGACGCTCTTGGCGATCTATGCCATCGGCCTTGGGGTGCCGTTCCTTCTGGTGGCGGCCTTCCTGCCGCGCCTGACCGGGCTTATGGGCTGGATGAAGCGCCACATGGAACAGATCGAGCGGGTGATGGGCCTGTTGCTCTGGACGATTGGCCTGTTGATGTTGACCGGCGGCTTTTCGGCGTTTTCCTTCTGGCTGCTTGAGGTCTTCCCGGCGCTTGCGGTGCTTGGATAACTCCTTACTCTTGCCAAAATCCTGCGCTAGGCTTGCCTGTGCAAGAGGTAAGGTATGAGCAGCCCCCAAACCCCCGAAGTGCGCCGCAGGCGCGTGTTTTACATTCCGGGATATGATCCCATTCCGCCGCGTCGCTACCGCGAGCTTTACCGCAAGGAAAGCGCCGCGCAGGCGGGGGTGTCGGGCTATGACATCGCGCTTGTGCCGGGGGCGTCCGGTACGCGGTTCGGCTGGAGCGTGCAGGCGGCAATCGACGGCACCGAGGTGCAAAGCGATTTCGCGGTGCTGGTCTGGTCCGATATTGTCAAAGACAGCATGGCGCGCGGGATCATCGCGACCTATCTGCAAATGATGCGCACGGCGGCGACCTATATCGGCTCGGGCGCTCTCTTTCGGCTGATGCGGCTGCGCAAGGGGCCGGTGATCGCGGCGCTTTATCCGGTCGGCTTTTTGATCGCGCAACTGTTTCTGGCGCTTTTGCTGGCCTGGGGGCTGGGGCGTCTCCTTGCCCTATGGCTGCCATGGGCGGCCTGGGGGGGCCTTGTGGTGGTGCCCGTGGTGCTGGAATGGTTCCGGCGCATGGATGGCCGGTTTTTCGCCTATTACCTGATGCATGATTATGCCTATTCGGCCCGCTATCTGGGCGCCAATCCGCCCGAGCTTGAGGCGCGCATGGCCGAGTTTGCCACCGAGATTGCCGAGGCGCTGACGCAAGACAGCGACGAGGTGCTGGTGGTCGGCCATTCCTCTGGTGCGCATCTCGGGGTGTCGATTCTGGCCGATCTGATTCGCTCGGGCCGGGTGTCCGAGGATGGCCCGGCGCTGGCGTTCCTGTCGCTGGGGCAGGTGGTGCCGATGGTATCCTTCCTGCCGCGCGCGGACCGGCTGCGCGCCGATCTGGCGTATCTCTCGGCGCGCCGTGATCTGACATGGGTCGATGTCACCGCGCCCGGCGATGGCTGTGCCTTTGCGCTTTGCGATCCGGTCGCCGTCACCGGCGTTGCCCCTGATAACAAACGCTGGCCTCTGGTGCTCTCTGCTGCCTTTTCCCAGACCCTGAGCCCGGCACGATGGAAGGCGCTGCGCTGGCGGTTTTTCCGGCTGCATTTTCAGTATCTCTGCGCCTTTGACCGGCCCGGCGATTACGATTACTTCCAGATTACCGCCGGGCCCAAAACCCTTGGCGCCCGCTACGCCGGTCGCGCGCCCTCCAAAAGCCGGATTGAGCGACCGACCTCGGGCTATCGAAGCATGAGTGCATGAGGAAAACCCCATGACCCTGCCGCCCAAACCAACACCGCGTTCCGGGCGAGTGTCACTCTGGCGTTATCTGCGGCTGTTTCGCGAGGATATCCTCTCGGCCCAGCCAGCGCGGCTTTATCGCGCCTGGATGGCAGAGTTTCGCACGCCGTTCTTTCGCTCGTATCTTTGCAATCAGCCCGAGATTATTGACCTTATCCTCAAACACCGGCCCGATGATTTTCCGAAATCCGATCGCGTGGGTGAGGGGCTGCGCCCGCTGTTGGGGCAATCGGTGTTTGTCACTAATGGCGATCTCTGGAAGCATCAGCGCCGCATCATCGACCCGGCGTTCGAGGGCGGGCGGCTGCGCGATACCTTTGGTGCCATGGTCAAGGCGGGCGAGGGCGCGGTGGCGCGTCTTGCCCCGCTCGCAACCGGCCAGCCGGTCGAGATCGAGGCCGAAGCAAGCCACGTTGCGGCGGATGTGATCTTTCGCACGCTGTTTTCGATCCCGATTGAAAACGCTGTCGCCGCGCGTGTGTTTGATCAGTTTCGGGCCCATCAGCGCACGCAACCTGTGCTTAACCTGGCCGCCTTTGTGCCCTTGCCGCGCTGGTTCCCGCGCTTTCACCGCCGCCGCACCCGCCAGACGGCCCGCTCCATTCGCCAGCTGATTACCACGCTGACCGAAACCCGGATGGACGAGATCACGGCAGGCACCGCGCCCGACGATCTTGCCACCAAGATCATGACCACCGCCGATCCGGTCACCGGACAGCGGTTCGGCACCGAAGAGATGGTCGATCAGGTGGCGATCTTTTTTCTGGCCGGGCATGAAACAAGCGCCTCTGCTCTGGCCTGGGCGCTGTATCTGTTGGCGATGCATCCCGAATGGCAGGACAAGGCCGCCGCCGAGGCGCAGGGGGCCCTGCAATCGCGGCCCCCGGAATTTGGCGATATGGCCCGTCTCAGGGTGGCAAAAGACGTCTTTCGCGAGGCGCTGCGGCTCTACCCGCCGGTGCCGATGATGGTGCGCGAAACCACCTGTCCCGAGCGTTTTCGTGACCGTGATATCCCGACCGGCGCGCAGATCGTGCTGAGCCCCTGGCATCTGCACCGTCACGAGCGGCTCTGGGACAATCCGGACGGGTTTGATCCGGGCCGGTTTCAAACCGAGAACGGCAAGACCTGTCTGCGCAATGCCTATATGCCGTTTTCCGCCGGTCAGCGGGTCTGCCCCGGTGCCGGGTTCGCGATGATCGAGGGACCGCTTTTGCTGGCCATGCTGTTGCGGGCCTACCGGTTCGCGCTCGTGGCCGAGCGCCCGGCGATGCCGGTGGCGCATCTCACGGTGCGCGGGCGCGACGGGATATGGCTTGCCATCACCCCGCGCACGCCGCTTGAAAAATAGCGCAAACCGCCCCTTTGCAAGCGCGTCCCGAGCCCCTATATATGTCTTGTCCTTTCGGGGACTATGGACATAAACGCGCTCGTAATAAGCGGATCGGACCCGGGGGCGGTACCCGGCGACTCCACCAATAATCCCTTCATTTGGGGGATCCTGGGGTCGAAACAGGATCGACGAACGTCTAAAGGGGTTATGCTTTGTCTCGGTGAGGTACCACCGTTATCGGTCCGAAAAGTACAATTGCAAATGACAATCGTGCTCCGGTAGCTCTCGCAGCGTAAGCTGTTAGACAAGCCGAAACTTAAGCCCTTGCGCCTAGCCGCGTAAGGCGGGGTTCGCAGGCACCTGGCAACAGAAGCCTGCACTTTCCCCAAACCATAGCTGTGATTGACAGGCCTGCGTGATCCATGCACTTCCTGTGACGATACAGGATTGCCGACACTTGTCCGACGTGAAAGAGGTTTCCCCCGGCGCCACACCATTAAAGGTGAGAAACGCATTGCAGCACATTGAGTTTGCACAGATTTTTCGTGTCTTCGGGCGCATCGGCCTATTGTCGTTTGGTGGCCCGGCGGCGCAGATTTCTATGATGCATGACGAATTGGTTGTGCGTCATAAGTGGTTGACAGAACAGAAATTTCTTGGCGCGCTGTCGTTTTGCATGCTGTTGCCGGGTCCCGAGGCGATGCAATTGGCGACCTATGCGGGCTGGCGCTTGCGCGGCGTGGCCGGCGGGCTGATGGCGGGGCTGTTATTCGTGTTGCCGGGGGCGGCTGTGATTCTGGCCCTGGCGATGGGATATGCCTATTTCGGAGAGCTGCCGCTGGTGCAGGCGTTGTTTCTGGGGGTCAAGGCGGCGGTGGTGGTCATCGTGCTTCAGGCGCTTTTGAACCTGTCGCGCCGCGCGCTTGTGGGCGTGCAAAGCTGGGTTCTGGCGGCTCTTGGCTTTGCGGCGATGTTTTTCCTGTCGGTGCCGTTTCCGCTGATCATCGGGGCGGCGGCGCTCTGGGGCTATCTGGCAAGCCGGGGGCAGGTCGCGGCGCCATCCGTTACCACGCCGGTGCCACTTGGCACGACGCTGCGCACGGCCACGCTCTGGGGCGCTCTCTGGGCGGCGCCGATCATCATTGCCTGGGCGCTTGGGGCGACATTTCTGGCCGATCTGGCGCTGTTCTTCAGCAAGCTGGCGCTGGTCACCTTTGGCGGGGCCTATGCGGTGCTGGCCTATATGACCGACACGGTTGTCTCGACCAAAGGCTGGCTCAGCACGGCGCAGATGATCGACGCGCTTGGGCTGGCAGAAACAACGCCGGGGCCGCTTATCCTTGTGACCGAATTTGTCGGCCTGTTGGCGGGCTTTGCCCAGGGCGGGCCGGGGCTTGCGGTTGTTGCCGGGATCATGACCCTTTGGGTGACGTTTACCCCCTGTTTTTTATGGATATTTACCGGCGCCCCCTATATCGAACGCCTGCTGGAGCGGCCCCGACTCAAGGGCGCCCTGGCGGGGATATCGGCGGCGGTGGTCGGGGTGATCGCGAATCTGTCGGTCTGGTTTGCGCTTCATGTGCTGTTTGGGACGGTGCGCGAAACCCGCTTTGGCCCGCTCCCCGAGATTGCAAGTTTTGACCCTTTGAGTTTCATCATGGTGGGGCTTGCAGGCGGCTTGCTGCTTTGGCTGCATCTGTCGATGGTCCGGGTTCTGGGGCTCATGGTGGTTTTCGCGGGCGCTCTCCATGGTTTGATCTGAAGCTGCGCATTGGAGGTCTTTTGTTTTGCTTCGAATCCCCTATGCTGGAGTGCAGCAATTCCCTGAGGTAAAGCATGTCTCGTTCAATCGACTATGGAAATTTGATGCATCGGGCCATGCGCGGCCTGATTCAAGAGGTCTTGACCGAGGTTCGCGACAACGGATTGCCGGGCGCGCATCACTTTTTCATCACCTTTGACACGACTCACCCTGACGCCAAGCTGGCCGATTGGCTAAAAGAGCGGTATCCGGCGGAAATGACCGTGGTGATGCAGCATTGGTATGACAATCTTGAGGTCACGGATGACGGGTTTTCGATCACGCTGAATTTCGGCGATGCCCCCGAGACGCTCTATGTGCCCTACGATTCAATCCAGACTTTCGTTGATCCGTCGGTGGAATTCGGTCTTCGGTTTGAAACGCAAGACAGCGACGATACGGATGACGATGACGACGACCCAAGTGATCCCGCGAGCCTTGAGGTTGAACCCGAAAAGACCGAGGCCGATGTTGTCAGCCTTGACAGTTTTCGCAAATAACCTGTTTTACCCGGTGGCCTGCGCGCCGCGCGACACTGTATCCCACGGTATACAGTGTTGATCTTTCCGGTGCGTGCGTTATGAACAGCACAAACCGTCAGAGAGAGGCTTTGCCATGACCGCCACCCGTACCGAAACCGATAGTTTTGGCCCGCTAGAGGTTCCCGCAGATAAATATTGGGGCGCGCAGACGCAGCGCTCGATCCAGAACTTCCCGATCGGCTGGGAAAGACAGCCCATCGCCATCGTGCGCGGGCTTGGGGTGATCAAAAAGGCCTGTGCGCAGGCGAATATGGCCTCTGGCAAGCTTGATCAGACGCTTGGCAATGCGATCCTGCAGGCCGCAGGCGAGGTGATCGAGGGCAAGTTTGATGACAATTTTCCGCTGGTCGTCTGGCAGACCGGCTCTGGCACCCAATCCAACATGAACGCCAATGAGGTGATCGCGAACCGCGCGATTGAAATCCTTGGCGGGGTGATCGGTTCCAAAGATCCGGTTCACCCAAATGACCATTGCAACATGGGCCAGTCGAGCAACGATACCTTCCCCACGGCCATGCATATCGCCACCGCAATGAGCGCGCGCGACGTGCTTTTGCCGGGGTTGGAAAAGCTGTTGGCCGGGCTGGAAGCCAAGGCCGAAGAGTTCAAGGACATCATCAAGATCGGCCGCACCCATACCCAGGATGCCACGCCGCTGACGTTGGGCCAGGAATTCTCGGGCTATGCCCATCAGATCCGCCAGGGGATTGCCCGCGTCAAGGCGACGTTGCCCGGCATTTACGAATTGGCACAGGGCGGCACCGCCGTGGGCACAGGGCTGAACACCGCGCCCGGCTGGGGCGAAACCGTTGCCGCCAATATGGCCGAGATCACCGGCCTGCCGTTTGTCACTGCGCCCAACAAGTTCGAGGCCCTTGCCGCCCATGACGCGATGGTGTTCATGTCCGGTGCCCTGGCGACGGTCGCAGGCTCCTGCTACAAGATCGCCAACGACATCCGCTTTCTCGGGTCCGGCCCGCGCTCTGGTCTGGGCGAGCTGATCTTGCCCGAGAACGAACCCGGCTCGTCGATCATGCCCGGCAAGGTCAACCCGACACAGGCCGAGGCGCTCACGCAAGTGGCGGCGCATGTCATGGGCAATGACGCGGCGATCAAGTTCGCCGGCAGTCAGGGGCACTTCGAACTGAACGTTTACAACCCGATGATGGCCTATAACCTGTTGCAATCCATACAGCTTTTGGGCGATGCCGCCGATAGCTTTACCGAGCGGATGCTGAACGGCATCAAGGCCAACGAGCCGCGGATCGACAAGTTGATGAAGGAAAGCCTCATGCTGGTGACAGCCTTGGCGCCTACCATTGGCTATGACAATGCGACCAAAGTGGCCAAGACCGCGCATAAGAACGGCACCACCCTCAAGGAAGAGGCGATTGCCTTGGGTCTTGTCGATGCCGAAACCTTTGACCGCGTGGTGCGCCCGGAAGACATGATCGGCCCGAAATGACATCGGGGCCGGTCAATCTGAACCGGTTCAGGAAAGACAAGGCGCGGGCCAGGGACAAGGCCCGCGCCGATGAAAACGCGGTCAAATTCGGGCTCAGCAAGGCGCAAAAAGAGCTTGAAAAGGCCCGCGCTGACAAGGCCACGCGCGATCTTGATCAACGCAAGGGCGACGAATGAGCGCGCGGCCGGTCAAGCATTCCCTGACCCTCAAGGGCCATCGCACCAGCGTGTCGCTTGAGGCGGAGTTCTGGCAGGCGTTTCGCGAGATCGCGGCGCAAAAACAAATACCGATCAATGCCTTGGCGGCACAAATTGATGCAGAGCGCGGCGTCGATATCGGGCTTGCCTCGGCGATCCGGCTATATGTTCTGCGTCATTTTCAGGGTCGGTAATCGTGCGAATATGGCGCTGCAAGGATGCCGCGCCATTTTCTATTTTTGTCGTGGCGGTTACTCGACCAGCACAGGCTCTGCGCCGCCATGCGTGCCTTGGTAGGGCCTCACAAGGCAGAGTTTTGCGGTGGAGAGAAATACGGCGCCCGACCGCCATCTGCGATTCCGCAGGCCGCAAAATGCACATTTGCGACGTGATACGGTTCGTTTCCTTACCTCAAATGCCGCGGCTAGAGTTGCGCCGCCCCACCTTGCCTTGTTAAGCTTGCAAATCACGCGGGTCGGCGGGCCGACATCAATTCAGTGCAAAGGCGCGGTTTTGATGTCAGTATGCCCGACCCAAATTGCAACAATAGCCGACGCATCTTGTGTGATCGCGTTCCGGCAAAGCCCGTCCCAAGACGGGCCCTTTGGCGCGCAAGATTAACAGAGCGGCTAACATAAAAGGGGGCCTTCATGGCCGATGAAACTGTAAATCAGGGCATTCCCACGCCCGATGGTCATTCTGACCTGATCGACACCGATTACGAGGTCGGTCAGGACAACGTACAACCGCAAGTGGGGCCGTTCGGGCTTGATATTCACAACCCGGTATTTTTCATTTCCGGCCTGGCGATTGTTCTGTTCGTCTTTTACGCCCTCGCTTTGCCAGAGCAGGCGACTGCGGTATTCAGCTGGCTGTTTTCGGCGGTCACCAAGAGCTTTGACTGGTTCTTTCTGGGGGCGGCGAACATCTTTGTGCTGTTCTGCCTGTTCCTGATCGTCAGCCCCTATGGCAGCGTTCGCCTTGGCGGCGCCGATGCAAAGCCGGATTACACCTATGTCGGCTGGTTCTCGATGTTGTTCGCGGCCGGCATGGGCATTGGTCTGATGTTCTTCGGCGTCTCTGAGCCGATGAGCCATTTCGCAAGCTCGATGGGGGGCACGTCGTTGGGCGAAAACGGCCTGCGCTCTGACTGGGCGCCGCTTGGCGCGGCGGGCGGTGACGCGGCCGAGGCCACGCGCCTTGGCATGGCGGCGACGATCTTTCACTGGGGTCTTCACCCCTGGGCAATCTACGCGGTGGTTGCCTTGGCGCTGGCCTTGTTCAGCTATAACAAAGGCTTGCCTCTGACCTTGCGCAGCGCGTTCTATCCGATCTTTGGCGAACGGGTCTGGGGCTGGACCGGCCACATCATCGACACGCTGGCGGTGTTTGCCACGCTGTTCGGTCTGGCCACCTCGCTTGGCTTTGGCGCTGAACAGGCGGCCTCTGGGCTGACCTTCCTTTACGGATCGGGCGACGCGGCAGAGGGCACGCGAAACTTCATCGGTATCCCCTATGGCAACAGCGAGGAAAGCGGCGTTGAAAACTCCAGCCTCTTATTGGTGTTGCTGATTTCCGGGATTACGGCCGTTGCGCTTATCTCGGTCGTGCGCGGCCTTGATGGCGGGGTCAAGGTCTTGTCCGAAATCAACATGGGGCTGGCGGCGCTCTTGCTGGTGTTCACCCTGTTGGTCGGCGGGCCGATCTTTCTGTTGACATTCTTTGCCGACAGCCTCTGGGCCTATCTGCAAAATGTCATTCCGCTCAGCAATCCGTTCGGGCGTGAGGACACCAACTTCATGCAGGGCTGGACGGCGTTCTATTGGGCGTGGTGGATCAGCTGGTCGCCCTTCGTCGGCATGTTCATCGCCCGCGTCAGCCGGGGCCGCTCGGTGCGCGAATTCCTGATTTGCGTGCTGCTGATCCCAAGCCTCGTCTGCGTGCTGTGGATGAGCGTTTTCGGCGGCACCGCCATCAGCCAGGTCGTCAACGACGGCTATACTCTCGCCAAGGATGCCTCGCTCGAACTCAAGCTGTTCTACATGCTTGATCAGCTGCCGCTGGCCACGATCACCTCGACCATCGGGATTGTCCTTGTGGTGGTGTTCTTCGTCACCTCGTCGGATTCCGGCAGTCTTGTGATCGACACGATCACGGCGGGTGGCAAGGTCGACGCACCGGTCACACAGCGGGTGTTCTGGGCCATCTTTGAGGGGGCGGTCGCCATCGTGTTGCTGGTTGGCGGCGGGCTTGCCTCGCTTCAATCGGCGGTGATTTCGACCGGCCTGCCATTCACAATTGTGTTGCTGGTGATGTGCTGGGCGATCTTCCGCGGCTTGCAGAGCGAAAAGCGGGGCCTCTGACGCGCCCGTCAAAATAGCGATCATTGCCCCCCGGTGCTTGCGTGCCGGGGGGCTTTGTTGTTTTGTGCCTGCAATCATAAAAGACCAAGGGGGATATGTCGGTGACATTGGATGTTGATTTTGTGCGGTCCCAGTTTCCGGCTTTTGCCGAGCCATCCCTTCAGGGACAGGCGTTTTTCGAGAATGCCGGCGGGTCCTATACCTGTGCGCCGGTGATTGCCCGGCTTGAGCGGTACTACCGTCAGCGCAAGGTGCAGCCCTATGGCCCTTACGAGGCAAGCCGCCTTGCAGGCGAAGAAATGGACGAGGCGCGCACGCGCCTTGCCGCAATGCTTGGTGTGGCCAGTGACGAGGTAAGCTTTGGTCCCTCGACCACGGCCAATACCTATGTCCTGGCGCAAGCGGTGCGCAAATGGATGGCGCCCGGCGATGCCATCGTCGTCACCAATCAGGACCACGAGGCCAATTCAGGCCCCTGGCGCCGTCTGGCCGAGGAGGGTTTCGAGGTCCGCGAATGGAAAGTGGACCCGGATACCGGATTGCTGAACCCCGAGGATCTTGAGAACCTGCTCGACGAACGGGTGCGCCTTGTATGTTTTCCACATTGTTCCAACGTCATCGGCGCAATAAACCCGGTGGTTGCCATCACCGCCGCCGCCCATGCGGCGGGGGCGTTCGTCTGCGTCGACGGGGTTAGCTATGCGCCGCATGGCCTGCCGGATGTGGGCGGAATGGGCCCCGATATCTATCTGTTTTCGGCCTATAAGACCTATGGGCCGCATCAGGGCATCATGGTGATCCGCCGCGAGTTGGGCAATCTCTTGCCCAATCAGGCGCATTATTTCAACGCCGATACGCTTTACAAGCGCTTTACGCCTGCGGGCCCCGATCACGCGCAGGTCGCGGCAAGTGCGGGCATGGCGGATTATGTCGATGACCTGGCCGCGCATCACGGCATCACCGGCACTGCCGCCGCGCGCGCGAGCGGCGTGCATGATCTGATGCGCGCCCATGAGGTGGCCTTGTTGCAACCGCTGCTGGATGATCTCAAGGGCCGCAATTCCCTGCGCCTTCTGGGGCCGGATCGTGCCGAGGATCGCGCGCCCACGGTGGCGCTTGCGCTCAATCGACCGGGCATAGAGGCGGCAACAGAGCTGGCGGCGCATGGCATCATGGCGGGGGGCGGCGACTTTTACGCCGTGCGCCCGCTGACGGCGATGGGCATTGATCCCGAGCATGGCGTTCTGCGTCTGAGCTTTGTGCATTACACAAGCCGCGACGAGATTGATAAACTATTGACGGCCCTCGACGACATTCTTTGATCCGCGCCCCGCGTCGCGACGTATGTCTCTAAAACACCGGGGCAGGACATGAGTGACAGCAAACCGACAATTCTATGGCTGCGGCGCGATCTGCGTCTTGCGGATCATCCCGCACTTGTTGCGGCCTGCAAGACTGGCGGGCCGGTTATCCCGGTCTTCGTTCATGACGACAGCGTTGCCACCCTGGGCGCGGCCCCGAAGTGGCGGCTTGGTCTGTCGCTCGCCGATCTGGCGCGCGCGCTCGGCGATAAAGACAGCCGTCTGATCCTGCGCAAGGGCGATCCGCTGACGGTGCTGCGCGCTTTGGCAAAGGAAACCGGGGCAGGGGCGGTGCATTGGTCGCGGCTTTATGATCCGCAGTCGATCGAGCGTGACAAGGGCGTCAAGGCGGCCCTGCGCGAGGACGGCCTCGATGCCCAGAGCCATGCCGGCCACCTGATGTTTGATCCTTGGAGTGTAAAGACCAAGGCCGACGGGTATTACAAGGTCTACAGCCCGATGTGGCGCGCGGTGAAAGACCGCGAGGTCTGCGCGCCGCTCGCGGTGCCTGCAAATATCCCCGGCCCTGATCACTGGCCCGAAAGCGATGCGCTTGAGGATTGGAATATGGCCGCCGCAATGCGGCGCGGCGCGGCGATTTGCGAGCCGTACCAGCGGGTTGGCGAGACGGCGGCGCTTGAGAGGCTGCACGATTTCACCAATGATGCGATTGCGGATTACAAGGACGACCGCAACCTGCCGGGCGTGGATGGCACATCAGGCCTGTCGGAAAACCTTGCCCTTGGCGAGATTTCACCGCGCCAATGCTGGCATGCGGGGATGCGTGCGCGCCACGAGGGCGCGAAAGGTGCGGAACACTGGCTGAAAGAGCTGGTCTGGCGCGAATTCGCTTATCACCTGATGTATCACACGCCCCATATCCTGACCGATAACTGGCGTCGGGAATGGTCGGCCTTCCCCTGGAACGAGGACGGCGACACGCCCGAGGTTCTGGCCTGGAAACAGGGGCGCACCGGCGTGCCCTTTGTCGATGCCGCCATGCGCGAGATGTATGTCACCGGGCGTATGCACAACCGGGCGCGGATGATCGTGGCGAGCTATCTGACCAAGCACCTGATGACCCATTGGCGCATCGGGCTTGAGTGGTTCGCCGATTGCCTGACCGATTGGGATATAGCCTCGAACGCCATGGGCTGGCAGTGGGCGGCAGGCTGTGGCCCGGATGCCGCGCCCTATTTCCGGGTGTTCAACCCCGAAACCCAGCTTGATAAATTCGACCCAAAGCGGGCCTATGCCGAGCGCTGGATCGCCGAAGGGCAGGCAGAGCCGCCGCAAACGGCGCTGTCGTATTTTGAGGCGATCCCGAAACGTTGGGGCCTTGATCCCAGCGACAGCTACCCCGAACCGATTGTCGATCTGGCCGAGGGACGCGAACGCGCGCTTGCGGCCTATAGCGACCGGGATTTCTGAACATCATGAAAAATATTGATCAATCGGGGCAAGTCGCCCTAGCATATTGGCATAAGGCAAGGGAACGACCCGTATGATCCTGACCGACACCACCGGCGAGAAAGACCTGCCGCGCTATTTTGCGCAGGTCTTTGACGTGACCAGAAAGATCAACGCCGGGCGGCTTGATTATGTCCTGAGCGATGGCCGCGTGTTTCGCGCCGAGGGGCCAAACCCCGGCCCGGTGGCCGAGGTGGTGGTGAAGAACCCCGATTGCTTTGCCCGGCTTATCCGCGAGGGCGATCTTGGCTTTTCGGACGCCTATCTTGACGGTTGGTGGGAGACGCCGGATCTTCAGGCGCTGATGGATTTCGTCCATACCGACAATGACGTGATCTATGACGGCTTTCCGGGTATGCCGTTGGTGCGCGCCTATGAGCGGCTGCGCCATTTCCTAAAGGGCAATTCCAAGCGGCAGGCGAAGAAGAACATCAGCCACCATTATGACCTCGGCAATGAGTTTTACCGGCTTTGGCTTGATGAAACCATGACCTATTCCAGCGCGCTGTTTGACACCGGACAGGAAAGCCTTGAGCGCGCCCAGACCGCCAAATATGCCAGCATGGTCGATCAGATGGGCGTAAAACCCGGCGATCACGTACTTGAAATCGGCTGTGGTTGGGGCGGGTTTGCCGAATATGCGGCGCGCGAGCGGGGCCTGCGCGTCACCGGCCTGACCATCAGCCGCGAACAGCTTGCCTATGCCAGGGATCGGATCGCCAAGGCCAACCTGTCGGATATGGTTGACCTCAAGCTACAGGATTACCGCGACGAGCGCGGCACCTATGATGGCATCGCCAGTATCGAGATGTTCGAGGCCGTGGGCGAGAAATACTGGCCATCCTACTTCAAGACGGTGCGCGAGCGACTGCGCCCCGGCGCCATGGCCACGCTTCAGGTGATTACTGTCGAGGATCGCCGCTGGGAGGCCTATCGCAAGGGCGTGGATTTCATCCAGAAGTACATCTTCCCCGGTGGTATGCTGCCAAGCCCGAGCGTGTTGCGGGCCGAGGTCGAAAGGGCGGGCCTTGTGGTGGCGCGCTCGATCGAATTCGGCGAAGGCTATGATCAAACGCTGCGCCGCTGGCATGAAACGTTCAACGCGAAATGGGATCAGATCGCGGCCATGGGCTTTGACGACAGGTTCCGGCGGATGTGGAATTTTTATCTCACCTCTTGTGCCGCGACCTTTCACGTGGGTAACTGTGACGTGACGCAAATCACGATCACAAGGCCAAGGTGAATGCCGGTAACAGATAAAATGCCAACCGCGGGCAAGATTGCTGCGGCCATCGGGTTGGGGGCTCTGGGCTGGGTCGCCTCAGAGGTGTTTCGCCCGCTCATGCCACCCGAAACCAATTTCGGCATGTTCAACGAGGTCAATCTCGTGCTGGGCCTGCTCTGCGGCTGGTTCGTGACAGGCACGCGGCTTGGCTTTGGCTATGCAGAAGGCTTTAGCGCGGGGCTGACCGGGGTCGGGGCAATGGTGTTCTGGGCCTTGTTTCTGCAAAGCTTCAACGAGATGCTGCGGCGCGCGCTTGACAATCGCTATGATGGCCCGGTCGAAGGGTTGACGGCAGTCATGGAACTTGGCGTGGAATATGGTGCCTATATGTTGAACGGGCCATTGATCGGTCTGTTGCTGGCGGGAAGTGTCATTGTCGGTGTGATGTCGGAATGGGTGTCGCACCGTTGGTCATGACCGGACCGGTGTTTGTCTATGGCCCGCTTGGCTGGGGGCCGCTGTTGCGCGCTGTCCTTGGGCAGGACGGGCTTGACCGGGCCCGCATCGCCTATCTTCCAGAGCACGAGGTGACGGCCCAAAGCGGCGCACCCTTGATGGCGGGGCTCAGCCCCGGCACGGGGCGTGTCGAGGGCTGGCTTGTGAGCGAATGCGACGCGGTGGCGCGGCTTGCCTATTTTGCCGAAGCGTTCGGCATGGGCGCGCCAACGCCGGTCACGCTTGACCTTGCAGGCCTGAACGCCGAGCCACAGACGTTTCCCGGCCAGCCCGGACCAGAGCCCTGGCATCAGGGGGGGTGGGCCAATCTCTGGGGGGATCTGATCCTGACGGCGGCAGCGGAAATAACCGAGCTTATGATGCGCATACCCGCCGCCGACCTTGGCGGGCGTCTGCAAATGGTCTTGTCGCGCGCCGCGGCGCGCCTGGCCGCCGGGCGCGGTGTTCCCGCCGATCTGCGCAGTGTCACAGAGGCCAGTCAGGTTGATGAAATCGCCTCTGACATTTCTCACGCGGGATTTTTCCTGAGCCGCAATTATACCCTGCGCCATCCCCGTTTTGACGGCAGCATGAGCGCACCGATGCGCCGCGAGGTGTTTGTCGCCACCGATGCCGCGCTGGTGCTGCCTTATGATCCGGTGACCGACAGGGTCTTGCTGGTCGAACAATTCCGCATGGGCCCCTATGGGCGCGGTGACGTGCGCCCCTGGATGCTTGAGCCGGTCGCGGGGCGGATGGATGCGGGCGAGACGGCCGAACAGACCGCGCGCCGCGAATGTCTTGAAGAGGCGGGGCTTGAGCTGCGCGCTCTTGAAGCGATTTCAAGCCACTACTGCACGCCGGGTTATTCGACCGAATATTTCCACCTGTTTCTCGGGCTGTGCGATCTGCCGGCCGAGACGGTCGGGCAGGGCGGTCTGGCCAGCGAACAAGAGGATATCCGTACCCATATCATCGGTTATGAGCGCGCGATGGCCCTTTTGGAGAGCGGTGAGGCCGACAATGGCCCGCTCATCCTGAGCCTCATGTGGCTGGAGCGGGAACGTGCGCGTCTGCGTGCATCCGCTTGAGTTTTCAGGGCTGAGGCCCTAAGTGTGGACAGCAATTTTACAACAGGAGCACGGGTGATGCGCATTGCAAAGGATCTGGCCTCGGCCGTAGGAAATACCCCGCTTATTCGGCTGCGGCGCGCCAGCGAAGAGACGGGCTGTGAAATCCTCGGCAAATGCGAATTCCTCAATCCCGGCCAATCGGTCAAGGATCGCGCGGCGCTGTTCATCATCCGCGATGCCATCGCGCGTGGCGACCTCAAACCTGGTGGCACGATTGTCGAGGGCACGGCCGGCAATACCGGTATCGGTCTGGCGCTTGTCGGGGCTTCGCTTGGGTTCAAGACGGTGATCGTGATCCCCGAAACCCAAAGTCAGGAAAAGAAGGATATGCTGCGCCTTGCTGGCGCCGATCTGGTTCAGGTGCCTGCCGCGCCTTATTCCAATCCGAACAATTTTGTCCGTTATTCCGAACGGTTGGCAAAAAAACTTGCCAAAACCGAACCTAACGGCGCAATCTGGGCCAATCAGTTCGACAATGTTGCCAACCGTCAGGCGCATATCGAAACCACCGGCCCCGAGATCTGGGAACAGACCGGCGGCAAGGTTGACGGCTTTATCTGCGCGGTTGGATCGGGCGGCACTCTGGCGGGCGTCGGCATGGCGCTTCAGCCTAAGGGCGTGAAGATCGGCATTGCCGATCCGATGGGCGCCAAGCTTTATTCCTATTACACCACCGGCGAGCTGGCCTCTGAGGGCGGCTCGATTGCCGAAGGCATCGGTCAGGTGCGCATCACCAAGAACCTCGAAGGGTTCACCCCCGATTTCGCCTGTCAGGTGCCCGATCAAGAGGCGCTTCCGGTGGTGTTTGATCTGCTCGAACATGAGGGGCTTTGCATGGGCGCCTCAAGTGGCGTGAACGTGGCGGGCGCAATCCGCATGGCGCGCGAGATGGGCCCGGGCCATACCATCGTGACGCTCCTGTGCGATTATGGCACGCGCTATCAGTCCAAGCTGTTCAATCCCGAATTCCTGCATGCCAACAACCTGCCGGCCCCTGCCTGGCTTGATCATGCACCACGCTCGATCCCCGGAGTATTTGCCGAGTGAAACATCTTTTTCGCGCGCTTTGCCTGATCCTTGCGCTTTGTTTTGCCAGCCTGCCCATCACCGGCGCGGGCCAGATGGCCCATGCCCAGCAAACCATCGAGGGGCCGGATTTCGCCGCATGGGAAGACACCGCGACACGGGTTGAGAACGCGATTGAAAACGGTGACGTCAGCACGGCAGTGCTTGAGGATCTGCGCCGTGAGTTGACGAAATGGCGCGAGCAGTTCACCAATGCGCTCGGCGCCAATTCAACCACCATCAAAACCGTTCAAGATCAGCTTGCTGCGCTTGGCCCGGCGCCCGAAAACGACACGGAGGCCAGCGACATCGCCGCACAGCGCGACGAGTTGAACCGGCGTTTGTCGCGGCTTCAGGCACCGGTGCGCACCGCCGAATTGGCGCGCAGCCGTGCTGACGGCCTTATTGCCGGCATTGACGAGATAATTCGCAATCGCCAGACCGCAGAGTTGTTGCGCCTTGGCCCGTCGCCGGTCAATCCGCTGCACTGGCCCGAAGGCTTGCTGGTGCTCTATCAGCTTGCTGACTCCGTTCAGCGCGAGGTGCTGGACGATTGGGAAACCCCGGTCGGGCGCACGGTCTTCAACGACAATCTGCCGGTTGTGCTGGCCTGGCTCCTGCTGGGGTTGGTGCTTTTGGCACGGGGGCGACGTTGGTCAAATCGGTTGATGCGTTCCATCACCAAGGAAGAGGTGAGCGCCGGGCGTTGGATGGTCACCTTTTTGATTTCTCTGGGTGAATGGCTTTTGCCCTATGCGGGGATCTGTGCCTTGGCAGAGGCACTATCGGCCACGGCGCTGTTTGGGCCACGCGGCACCCTTATTCTGGATACCGTCCAGCCTGCGGCGTTCATTTTCTTTCTTGCGCGATGGCTTGCCCTACAGATTTTCCCGCGTCATGAAAAGCGCGCGCCCTTGCTCAATCTCGATTCCAGGTGCCGTTATTCGGGGCGTCTTTATGGCGCGTTGATGGGGCTTGTGATTGCGGCGTTCTATTTCCTGCACACTATTGCCGAGCAAAGCAAGTGGAGCGAGCCGGCCACAAACGTCGTTCTGTTCCCGGTGCTGGTGCTGGCGGGGCTGTTGTTGTTCAACCTGGCCAAGCTGCTGTTGATGCACAGCCGCGCCGCCAGAGACGACAGCGATGACGAGGAAACCTTTCGTGACCGGCTGGCGCGGCTGTTGGCGCGGACGCTGATGTTACTTGCCGTGCTTGCGCCGATCCTGGCCGCTGTTGGTTATCTCAAGGCGGCGCAGGCGATCATGTTGCCGACCTTGTTGTCGCTGATGCTGTTGGCTGTGCTTTTGGTCCTGCAACGGGTGGTGACCGAGGTTTACGTCATGCTGAGCGGCAATCGCGAAGGGGCATATGATGCCTTGATCCCGGTTCTTGCGGGCTTTGCGCTTGTGATTCTGTCGCTGCCGCTTTTCGCGCTGATCTGGGGCGCGCGACCGGCGCAGCTTAGCGAGATATGGGTGCGCTTTACCGAGGGTGTGACCGTTGGCGGTACGCAGATTTCGCCGTCGATCTTCATGACGCTGGCGGTGGTGTTTGTGCTCGGGTATCTGCTGACGCGACTGGTGCAGGGCGCCCTCAAGACCACCGTTCTGCCCAAGACCAGGCTTGATCCGGGCGGGCGCAATGCGATCGTGTCCGGGGTGGGCTATGTCGGCATATTCCTGGCCGCGCTGATTGCCATTACCAGTGCCGGCATCGACCTGAGTTCGCTTGCCATCGTTGCCGGTGCGCTTTCGGTCGGGATCGGTTTCGGTCTTCAGAATGTGGTGTCGAACTTTGTTGCGGGGATCATCCTTTTGATCGAGCGCCCGATTTCCGAGGGCGACTGGATCGAGGTCGGCGGCAAGCATGGCTATGTGCGCGGCATCAGCGTGCGCTCGACCCGGATCGAGACCTTTGACCGCACCGATGTGATCGTGCCCAATGCCGATTTCGTCAGCGGCACGGTGACCAACTATACCCGTGGCAACACCGTAGGTCGGGTGATCGTACCGGTCGGCGTGGCTTACAGTTCGGACACCCGTGAGGTCGAGACCATTCTGCGCGAGATCGCCGAAGAGCATCCGATGGTGCTGGCCAATCCAGCCCCAAATGTTGTGTTCACAAGTATCGGAACCAGCACCTATGACTTTGAGATTCGCGCGATCCTGCGTGACGTTAATTGGGTGATGTCGGTCAAATCCGACATGAACCATGAGATCGTTAAACGTTTTGGTGCTGCCAATATCGAAATGGCCTTTCCCCAACAGGATATATGGATACGCAACCCCGAGGCTCTGTCGGGCAAGCCGACGCCCGCGCAGGAGGTGCCGCCAAGCGACGCGACATCCCCGCCGCCAAGCCAGTCGCCGCTTAAGACGGTGGCCGATTATGACGGTGATGGCGATGGTGATGGCGAAGGTGCAGATGGAGATGGCCGATGACAGATCTGCTGTTTCGCACCGATCCTTATCTGACCGAGGCTAGTGCCAAGGTCGTCGCCCACACGCAGGAGGGCGGCGTTGTGCTGGATCGGACGTTGTTTTACGCCACCGCCGGCGGACAGCCCGGCGATAGCGGACGCCTTGCATGGGATCGACAGGCCCTGCCGATTGCCACCTCCGTCAAGACAGATGACGGCGGGATTGCGCTTGTGCCTGCCGAACCCGCCGCACTTCCGCCGATTGGCGCCGTTGTGGTGCAACATCTCGATTGGGCCCGGCGGCATAAACTGATGCGCATGCATACCGCGCTTCACCTGTTGTCGGTGATCATCCCGCTGCCGGTGACGGGTGGTGCAATTTCCGAGGAGCGCAGCCGCCTTGATTTCGATATGCCCGAGGCGCCCGAGGATCGCGAGACCCTGCAAGAGCATCTCAACCTCTTGGTGGACCGCGATCTTCCGGTCACCGATGAGTGGATCACCGACGACGCCCTGCGCGCCAATCCGGGCCTTGTGAAAACCATGTCGGCGATGCCGCCTTTGGGGTCCGGTCATGTGCGCCTTGTGCGGATTGGGCAGGGGCGGGATCAGGTCGATCTGCAACCCTGCGGTGGCACCCATGTGGCACGCACCGGAGAAATCGGCAGCCTGCGCCTTGGCAAGGTCGAAAAGAAGGGCCGCCAGAACCGCCGGGTCTATCTGCACCTCGACAGTTAAGCCGCGTTCTTGTCCCGCGCGCCCGGTCCGCGCGGCTCAAGATCCTGCGCGGTTTCCGGCAGGCCTTCGCGCGACAGCAGGATCGCGACCCGGCGCAGGCCCGGCACATGGCTGCACACGATCATCAGCGCCACCATGATCGGCACTGACAAAAACATCCCTGGAATGCCCCAGACGGCGGCCCAGAACGCCAGGCTGATGATGATCCCGAAGGAGGATAGCCGTAGCGCGCGCCCCATCAGCATCGGGTCGATGACATTGCCGTTCATGAACTGAATCCCGCCAACAAGCGCGAAAATCACCAGCGCCAACGTGCCATCGGCCAGTTGGACATAGGCGACCAGGGCCACAAGCACCGTCGCCACGATCGAGCCAACATTGGGGATATAGTTGAGCACGAAGGCGAGAATCCCAAGCGGCCCGGCAAGATCAAGCCCAAAGAACAACGCCAGACCGTAAACCATCCCGCCGGTCACCGCGCTGACGGCGGTCTTGACCAGAAGATAATAGTTTACCCGATGTATGATCGAGCCAACGATCTTGCTGACTTTCTGGGCCTGTTCGGCGTCGCCAAAGAAATTCTCAAGCTTGGTATTAAAGCGAATCCGCTCGGCAAAGAGAAAGCCCACAAAGAGGATCACCAGAACCGTACCCTGCATCAGGTTGCTTGCCTGTCCGGCCAAGGCCCGCAAATAGCCCGCCACATCCAGCGTCGAGAGTGAGTTCAGCACCGATTGCTCGGCGTCGGGGCCAAGCCAGGCCACCATCGCCGCAATCGCCTGGGGCGCGCGGTCGGTATAGGCCAGCGTGGTCGAGAGCACCGTGTTGACCTGTGACAGGATGATCGCCGACAGCGACAACAGCGCCATCGAGATCATTAAGAGCGCCACCACACTCGCCAGCCAGTTGGGAATGCGGAACGGCCCGACTCGCACCCGTGCAATCGAGCTGATTGCGTCAGAGGTCAGGCTGAACAGGATGATCGCCGTGGCCAGTGAAATCAGCAGGAACCGCGCCTGTACCAACAAAAAGAGGACCACCGCAAAGGCAATAATCACCTGCGCAATGGTTCGAATGCGCTGTAACTCGGAGGTCGGCGGGGGGCTGGTAAGCTTTTGGTTTGAATTTTCGGGCACGAGGACGCCTGTTTTGATGTGATATTGTCTGAAAACCAGAGGGTAGCGACCTGATTATTCAGAATTTTTGCGAAAGTTACAATCACTTGCGCACAGAACACACAGACCCCCTTGCAAATCCTATGCCCCAGCGTCTAGAAACCGCGCAACGGAGCGGTGGCCGAGTGGTCGAAGGCGCACGCCTGGAAAGTGTGTAGGCGGGAGACCGTCTCCAGGGTTCGAATCCCTGTCGCTCCGCCAAAAAATGTTTACTTTCATTGCTTTAGATTTATTAGATATGCCCGGGCACTAAATGGGCACTAAATTGTTGTGGGCTGGGCGATTTTGTCGGTTGGGGCCCTCGCCAGTGCCGTGGGATCGCTGGTCAACACTTTCCCGGCAGGGGCATGCTTTGTCGATCCATCCTCAGTCGACGCCGGGGCGCACTGCCCCCGTCTGGCCGTCCACAGTCCGCGCCGGGGCGGGCCATCCCACCCCCCGGCCTCACCCGCGCCGCGCCTGTTTTGTTGTATGTGCTCAACACACCAAGCGCGCCATTTCTCAACTTTTGTCTGTGCGGTCAAATTTGTCTGTGCGGTCAAAGATGCGCGGGCGAGGTTTTCTGGACCGTTGTTTCTCCTGCGTGTAGGCGCACGCCTGCTGGAAAAAAGGCGCTCAGGCCGAGCCATCGGTGCATCGGTCAACCAGAAAAGTTCGCTCACCTGACCGCTCCATTTTTTTTCGGAGAAGCACTTCTACTGTGTCCCACCGTCAAACTTCTGTCACCACGAGGCTTTCGCCAATCTGCCCGCAAGCTGGATTTTAACGGTGCGTGGTATCATCCCTCGCGCCGCTCGCGCGCGTCAGAGATCAGTTTTCGAATAAGGTCCGTGTTGGCCTTGAAATCCTTGTCGGTCACGCGGATGCGATACTGGGCCCAACGGGCGCTGTATTCAAGTGTTTCGACACCTGCATCGTCCAGCATGGCGTCAATCTCATCGGTGCGCGGTAGCTTTGGCTCAAACAGGGCAAATGATTTCTTGGGCCGGAATTGCACATAGTTGTTTGCGCGCCGTCCTTGATCAGCCCGACATAGAATTTGTTGTATTTCAGTTCGGCGCTCGGGTCGCCTTCCTTGACCAGATCAAACCGCCTGTCCATCAGCGCCACGGTCTTCGACGTGCCTTTATCCTTTTCCCAATAGGCGCGGTCGGTGGGTGCACTTATGGCGTCTTCATCTTCATCGACAAGCCCGCGCTGCAATTCATCCACCACCTTAGTGAAAACCAGTGTCACATGATCGCCCACCTCATATGCCTGCATCTGAATGGCGATCAGGGGCAAGGCACCGTTGAATAGAGACACGACATTCAGATACCGGCTTGTGATATCTTCGGCCACCAGAACAGCGCAGTGTTCGTATTGCGGATAGCGTCTGCGCTCGATATCCCAATATTCGATGCTGCGGATGATATGGGTTTCATCGGTCGGGCCTAGTTGCAACTCGACTTCATACCGCTTGTAGGTTTCGGGGTCCTGTAACAGTAGATCGAGACGCCCAGCGCGGTTCTGAATGCGCTCACGGTCACGCAGTACAAGATCACCTAAGCCCAGAATGGCCGGATCAGCCGCTATAATATCCTGCACCCAGTTTTCGGAGTAAACTGGGTGGTTCTTGAGCGATATGCGTTTGGGGCGTGTATAGGCGGCCATCAGGTCAACTCCATTTCCATCTTCTACGTGCACGGGCGGCGTATCGGGTGCGGGGCTACCTGCAAACCGAACCCTATTGCTTCGGCACGGAATAGATCAGGCCGCGCCATATGCTTTCCCCGTCCGCGTCGACCTTGCAGACAGCATCGAGTCGCCCGCCTATGACACCTCGTTTAACATCGTCGGGCATGTCTCTTTCAATTACGGTGCGTTCCTCGTCTGTAGGTGGGTGGCAGAATGACCAAGTGTGCTTGAACCAAGAAGGAACATCCAAGGGCAAGCCGAAATACCGTCTGTCGGGGTTGGCACCGGTCAAGCGGCGAAAGAAACGTGGATAGCCTTCTAAAGAGTTGGAAACTTCAGGATCAACCAAAATGGCGCGAAACCCATCCTTGAACACGATTGTGTAAGAACTCTCACTGAAATCAGGTAAATTGAAATAGCCGTTTTGGTAGTTGCGATATCCGTAATAGCCAATGAAACCAACAATACAGACCAGCAGCAAGCGAACGATCCATTTTCCCATGTTCAATCACCCTCGTTCGACGCGGTGCCCCCGCTCAAATCCATCGTGATCGTCTGCATCACCCTGTCTGTCTCGGACAGGATTTTGATGATCTTCTGGTAGTGCTTCACATCGTCAAAGGACAACTCGCGCCCCTTGCGGTCCTTGAGCCATTTTTGCGCGGGTTGATAGCCGCCAATGTAGAAGGTCCAAGCAACCTCTGGCACGTCCGCGAAATACTTGCCCTTGTTGATCCAGACCCGGCCCTCACGATATTCGGGCTTGTCCACCACGTTGTCGCCCTGTCCGGTGAAGAGAAAGGGTGTTTGGCCTATGGTGGCGGCGTCCATCAGGTGCAGCTTGCGCAGGGTTTCGCCCTTGCCAGAAATATCCCAGAATTCCTCGGGCGTGGCGGGCCATGGAATGCGGGGAAAGTCGATCTTGAGGAATTCGGCGTAGGTCTCGCGGTATGCGGGGCAATGCAGCACGCCATAGATGTAATCAAACACCTGCACCTCGTCGGGTGTGCCGTGCACCGGGTGTTTGGACAGCCCTTGCAGGCGCTTGTAGAGTTTCGGGTCGAAGTTCACCCGGCGGGTTTGGTCAAGGTCCTGTTCGTCGGGGTAGAGGTAGAGGGGGAAGCATTGGTTTGCTTCGCGGCTTCTATTTGACACGACGCAGTCGTTGGCTACGAGACTAGACACAAAGCAATGATAATAGCCCAGACGGCCTTGTTGGCGGCTGGATAGCAGAACCAAGTTTTCGTTCTCAAACACGTTGTCCAATAGCTCGCGTCTCGGAAAGTCCATGAATTCATATGAAAAGTGACACCACCTGTTGTCGAAAGGGCGATATGCACATTGAGAAATTGCTGAAAACGGGTCGTCAGCATTCGCTAACCTGCGTCTTGCTTTATCAATTTGCCAGTCACGATTGTCTTTAGTTCCGAACAGTTGATGCAGTTCTTCACTGGGCTTATTGAGGTCTAGCAGTGCGGATGTTCGAGCGCGAAGAACCTCCTTCGAAAAATCAACTGCAAAGCCATCGCGATGTGTCTGAAAGCCAACACAGTTGATTGGCATCATGCTGTTGATCGCGAAACCTTCTTCATACTGCGACAAAGCCTCGAAATCGCGACGAACCATAGGATACTGCGGTTCTGGACAATTCAGAGAACCAAATATTTTTCCGTGCAAACTCTCGTGGAACAAAGCCTCATATTTCGCCGCCCGCGCACCCCACAAATCCCCGTGCATGACCTCGGCCAGCCCCTTGCCGCCGTCCTTCTTCTTAACGCCAATGATGATCGAAACGCCCTGTTGAATGTCAAAGACGTTCTTGTCGGGCTTTCCTTCGGGCGTGACCTCTTTCTTCTTGGTGTTGCCGTGCAGGTCGAGCACCCAAATCTTGTCAAAGGTGTTCAGCAAGTGCCAGCGCATCCCCCGGAATGTCGGGTTGTCGAGATAGCCGTGATTGGTGATGAAGCCCAGCACGCCCTCGCCGTTCTTCTCAATCAGGTGCGACGACAGGCGGATGAATTTCACGTAGAGGTCATTCAGCCATTTGGGGTTGCGCTCTTTCAACTTGACCTTGCCACCCGGCTCTTTTTTGTAATCGTCCATCAGGTTTCCAATCCAGCCTTCGGACACGCCCCCCTCGCCAAGATAGGGCGGATTGCCGATCACGCACATGATGGGCATGTCGCGTTTGATGGTGTTCGCGCCCTTTGCCTCTCGGCTCAGCCATTGGGAAAACGGCAATTGCTGATTGGCCGGTTCACCCTCTTCCAGCGAATTGGTCAGGTAGACAGACAGGCGGGGCGGTTCCTTGGTGGGCCGATAGCCCAGTTCGGTTAGGATCATGTCGAGCTTCATGTGGCACATGGCATAGGAGGCCATCAGCAACTCGAATCCGTGCAGGCGCGGGATCAGGTCCTGCTCGATATATTGCGACCACATGCCGGGGGCGACGTCCTGCACCTTGGGGGCGATCTGTTTGATCACCTCGGCCAGAAAGGTGCCAGTGCCGGTTGCGGGATCAAGGATTTGGACGCGGTGCACGTCCTTCTTGATCGTGACCGCCTTGCCCTTGTTATTGGTCTGCCCTGTGTCCCAGTCGATGGTCACCTTTGAGGTATCCGCAAGGCCATCTGGCAGCCCGAATTCGGTTTGCAGCACCTCATCGACCGCGCGCACGATGAAATTAACCACGGGTTCCGGCGTATACCAGACGCCCCGCGCCTTGCGCTTGGCCGGGTTATAGGCGGCAAGGAAGGTCTCATAGAAATGCAGGAAGGGGTCGTTTTGCCCGGTCAGCTTGCCGAAGCCTTCCATCAGCTTGGCTACATCGCAGGCGCGAAACACGCGGGCCAGATCGTCAATAATCCATGCTATTCGGTCGTCCAGATCATAGCCCGCCACATAGGTGAACAGGCTGCGCAGGAAGGGGTTGGATTTGGGCAGGAGTTCCAGCGCCTCTTGACGGCTGAAGGTGTCGAGCGTCTGGTCATGCAGGCGGGCCGCGAACATGCCATAGGCGATGGTTTCGGCGTAAATGTCCGCAAAATCCTCGGGCGTGATGTCGTGGATCAGATTTTCCTTGAACGCCTGATACTGCGCGGCCAGTTCGGTTTGCAGTTCCGCATCCTCGCGCAGAGTGTTGCCCAGAACGTCCTTGATCAGGTTGGCCTTGCCTGCCATCCGCACGGCCAGTTCTTTGGGCGACGTAATCGTCTGGGGGCGTTGAGCGATGTAATCGCGCAAGAGGTTTTCGAGTGTATCGTATTGGTCGGGTTTAGGCTGAATGCCCATGACGAAATCGGCGATGGTGACAGAGGCCACCAAATCGCCATCGCGGTAGAAATCCCAATCAAGCGCGTTGGTATAGATCAAGTTGGATAGCGCGGCGCGATAGCGGTCCTGCTGGTTCTTGTTCGCGTCCTTCATGCCGCGCAGGCCTATATGCAGGTCCTTGGCCTCTACATGGCCGATCACGATATCACCCTTGGACACGATGAAATCAGGCGCACCACATTTCACGCGCTTGGGTTCATTCAGGGCGGCAATCTCTGGGTCCAGCGCGGCGAACAGCGCCTCGAAGGCGGAACGGTAGGAATGTTCGGTGGCGTTGCCGGTGGCGTAAATCCCCTGAATCTTGGAAATGAAATCAGTAATCAATGACATGGACTGCCCCTCGGAACGGTTTTTTCCAGTGAACAGATTCCGCGGTGCAATCGCAAGGTGTATTGCGCACGCGTTTATATGCGGTCGGTTTAAAGTTAGACATTTGGGCGCCGCGACCACGCCATGTACGGGCTTCTCTACTTCAACGAGGGGCTATGGAAACGCGGCGTCAAGGCGGCATTCGAACCGTTCGTGGAAGGCACGCCGCCGGAAAGCTGATTACGCATGGCATGATGTCGCGCGATAGACCAGCCCAACAGATGGTGGTATCAAAGTACCACCCATGTCAGTCTTATGCACCAGCGAAGAAACACCATGCCCCACGTCCCCGGCTTCAAATCCGAAACCCAGCGTGACCGCTTTCACCGGAACGGCGCGCTTTACAAGCGTGGCGCTCCGCTCGCGCGGGAATGCGGGGCCAAGATGCGGACGGGAGGGAAATGCACGCAGCTTGCACTTGCCGGGGAAACGCGTTGTCTCCGGCACGGCGGGCCGGATGCGGCGCGGCGGTTTCGGAGCCGCCAGCGTGCTGGTCTGGAGACCGGCTCTGTCTCGCCGGATGAATGGGCGCGTGCCGAAGAACGGCGCGCCCGCAACAGGCTGCAATGGGCGTGGACACGCGACCCCCGTCTGCCGGGGCGCACCATCGACCTTGGGGTCGCCGACGGGGAGTTTCGGGAGGCGGCGCAGGCGCTGGGTGTGGACCTGGACAGGCTTTATCCCGCCGTCGCGGACTGGCTGCGCTGGCGGTGGCAGCGGACGCAGCGCGACCGCACGGACGCTGCGGCATGGAGGCGGGCTGTCTTGACCGATCTGCCCCAGCGCAAGGCTGCGGCAGAGGCTGTGGCCGTGCTGGCCGATTTGGGCGTCAGGGACGGGCGGACACGCGCGGCGCGGGCGATAAAGGCCGCGCTACGCGCCGGAGGCGTGGAGAGGGCGCGGCGGGTGGCAGAGGCGTTCCGAGAGGCGGAAATCCTGTCTGGTTCCCCGACCGGGGGGCAAGGCTGCACTGATAAGACCGCGCTCTTCACAAGCGCCTGTGTTAAACCGTGGACGGCCCGCGTAGACATAGAAGGTTGGAAGCGCCGCCTTCCAGACTCGCCTAGGCCAGCGCCAGCTCCGCCGAAGGTCCGGCGGCCTGTGGGGCGGCCCCGCCGCGTCCCTGACGCACCAGAAACTATTTCCACGCTGGCAGAGGTCCTGTGGAGAGCCGATCCGCCCGTGAGGGATATGTTTGCCCGCCTGCGAGGGCAGCAGGACCAACTGACCTTCCTGCGCGATCTGGCAGAGGTGTTGCGCGCCCCCGACGATGCGAGGGCGCGCATGCGCTGGATGGGTTGGGTTGCGACGGTTGGAGGCAATAGGGACGCGCTACGACAAGCGCCGGATGAGGCCCATGTCCGCGAGGGCTTCCTTGATTGACGTCCCGGCGCGGGCCGTCGCGCCGCCCGTGGTCCAGATGAAGTTTCCAAAGCTGTCCATGGCGCGCGCGCGCAACTTTACAGGTTTTGGGAAGGGTGGCAGCGTTATGCCCCCGTCCAGCACGATGACGCCGGGGTTAGGTTGACCGCCCGCTGGGTCAGGACGGCGGATGACCACAGGAACGGCAGGTTGATCCGGGCGGCAATCGAGTTCGGCAAACCCAGTAGCGATTGGGTGCGTGGCAACGCCGATAAGCCAGAAGGCTTGCGCCGCTTCCTTGAGGTCCGTAGGGCCTGCCATCCCAACGTAAAATTCCCGCTCGGGGTGTTTTTCAAAAAAGCGGACGATTTTTTCACGCCAGTTGTTCGTCGTCTGGGGCATGATAGTCTCCTTAAGTTTGAGTTTGCTTGCGCAGGTCAAGTTCTGCGAAAGCGGGTAAATCGGGTGCGTTTTGCGCAGGTCCGAAGTGTGCTTTTCTCCGGCAGGGGGAGCTTGAAAAAAAAGGGGTTTGGGGCTGCTCCACTAGTCCCGTTGCCTAGGTAGGAACACTACTTGCGCACATGCCCCTTCTGGGGGGCGAAGTGCGCCGTAGGTGTCCCCCATGCGTCGGTTTGCGCAGGTCTGCGCAAGTCAACTTGCGCAACTTGCGCACTCCCCCTCCAAGGTTGCCCTGCCGGGCTGTTCACCCCCTTCGGTGCCGTCCGTCTCAGACGCTGCGTCCGTGTTCGTCAGGACGGCGGGTTTACCGGTCTTGACGGCTTTCACGTCCTTGCGGGAGGCGGGGTCGCGGACGGTTGCCGCGATCAAGCCTCCGTCCTGTAACCACTGGGAGACCATAGCGCGGACGCGGACGAAAGCCGCAGCTTGGTCAGCCGTTCTGTCTTTTGCCGCGACGTCCGGCCCGCCCGCGTCCAACGCCAAAGCGTTCGCAACAAGCCAGCCGATCCAATCGCGGGAACGGAGGTCGGCGCGAGCGGGGTGGGGCGAAGCATCCAGCGCGGCTTGGACGCGGGCGAGGTCGGATATCGTGCCGGGTTGTGCTGTCGGCAGCGTCCAGCGTTCGATCACCCCGACCCGATCTCCATCAGGCCAATACCCCGATCCGTTGCCGAGGTTCACACTCACCATCCGCAGCCAACGAGCGCCTTCGGCACGGGCGAGGTTTGCTTTGCCGTTCTCCACCCGCAGATAGTCGCGGCGGTTGTCCTCGCTGATGCCGTGGCGTGCGGCTTCCTTGTCGGTCATACGAACCACCTGCCGGACTACCCGCGCCGCGTCCACAAAGGCGCTGGCTCCGCGAGACGCACCCGCGCCTGCCGCGTCCATGTCCATCGCCGCAGCTTTGCCCGTGTGGTGCAGAACAATCACGGCCACGTCCGCGCGGTGGGCCACTTCCCGCAACGCGCTAGACAGAAGATTGGCAGCCTCGTTCGAATTTTCTGGCAACGTGTGCAGCGCGCCCAACGGGTCAAGGATCAGAACATCCACTTTGGCCGCGACCAGCCGTTCCACCAGCGCGTCCACGATCCCAGGCACGATTTCCGGTCCGTCGCGCCCCGTGCGGGCCAGTTGCAACTTTATGTCCCGACCCGATGTCATGAACAGATTACCGTTCAAGTCCGCGTTGCTCAGTCCAAAACGCTGCAAAGTAGCGGCCAACCGGCGCTGCATTTCAAGCAGGTCGTCCTCAGCGTTGTGCATCCAGACACGCTGGGGACAGATAGGTTTTTCCCCAGCCAGAAGTTCTTTGCCCGATGCCATCGCAACGGCTTCGACCATTGCCAAGGCGGACTTGCCCGCGCCGCCCGGCGCGACCAAGAACGACAGGAAGCCCTTAATGATCGCCCGCCCATAGAGCCAGCGCCGGGGTGGAATTTGGTTTGCAGGACGAGGTGCGACAGGGGCGAAGGGGACGGCCATGAGCGCGGCGCGGTTTTGTGCGGCATGGTCGGCAAAGGCGGCTTTTGCCTCGGCGGTTTTGACGCAGGACGCCCCAGCGGGGTTTACCCGTTCCAACGTCCGCATGAGCGTTCCCCAGCCTGTGCCGGGTTCCGTTATGCTATCCCAAGCCACCGCGTCGTGGTCCGGGTCGCCGCCCAACTTCCAACGTGCGCACCACTCCATCCACGCATCACGCCCTTCCGAGGCGATGTCCGCGCCCATGCAGGCACCTTTCACCGCATGACAGAGGGCCATCCATTCGTTCCGGTGGTCAAAATGCCCGTCATTAGGCAACTGTTCGAGCGCCAGCCGTAGAAGGTCCGCGCTGGGCGCTGCCCGACCGGTTTTGCGTTCTCCGCTGGGGCCGTAGCGGTTACTTTTCCCGGACGCGGCAACGGCACGCCGTTGCCCGCACCCCCTGCCGGGAAGCCCCATACGCCGCGATGTGCTTTCAAGTTCAGAACAGAGGCGCGCGACAGAAGGCGGCGCCGCACGCAAGGCAAGAGGCTTTGGTTGCCACCCCGATATGGGGACCGCCAAACACGCTACAGCGCCGCGTGCGCGTTTTGTTGCCGTAGGAAGGTTCACCGTGAACGGCAGGCGGATGATGCGGGGAGGGTCCGCCATGTTGTCCGCCCCGACCCTCGCCATTGCCGCAGCCAAAGGACCGGTAGAAGCGGCGACATCCTCGCCGGACAGGGCCTCCACGCTAAGCCAGACGTGGACACCGTTTCCGCTGTCCACGACCAGCAGCGGGTCCGCGTCCGCCATCAAGACTTGCACCGTCTGGGTCCATTTAGGGTCCACGTCTGGTGCGTCCTTATGGTCGAGGTCCAGCACCACGGAACGGCGAGCCACTACGTCCACAGCAGAGGCGGCTTGTTTGGTTCCGGCCATTTCCGCACGCCGTGGGTTCACGCCAACGTAAAGGTTCCGCCGCCCGGTATGCTCACGGATGAAGCCTGCAAGGGCTGCGCGCTGAGTAGGATCGCCCAACGTCCCGCAAACGGACAAGCCGCCAGCCCCTGCCGGGTCCAGCGCGCGCAGTTCGATTACATCGCTGGGCGCAAAGGCTAGGGTGATGGCGTCGAGCGCCATTTCAGCAGCGGGACCGCGCGCCAACTCCTGTTGAATTTCCCTTGCCAGTGTATCCCCGGCAAGCAAGCCCATCGCTCCACGTACACTGAGACCCTGTGCTACCTTCGCATCCAGCAACCCGGCGACGTGCGCGTTCTCCAGAAGCGTCAGCCATGCCTTGTCGTCTTCACTGTCGGGTTGATTTTCCTGCTGTTTTTCGGTAAAGTTCTGTTGCATTTTACAACCTTTCTAGGACCGCGTACCCGTGCAGGGGTGGCGGTTCTTTTCGTTTTGTTGATGTAAGGGGTTCAGGCCGCGCTGCGTTCGGCTTTGCGCGCTTCAATCCAACTCCGCACTTCGCTTTCGGACCACGCCGAGAGCCGCCCTAACTTGATGGGGCGAGGGAAATCACCGCGGGCGATAGCAGCATAAATTGCGGTGCGGCTTAGCCCTGTGAGGTCTTTCACGGCAGGGAGGCGCAAAAGGCGGTCCGATGTGGGTGAGTGGTTCAGGTTCATTACGTTCGCTCCCGGATTGTGGCATACTTGGGCGAACATGGTGGGTTATTGCTGGATTGTCGGGGTGGGGATTTGGGCTGTTTTGCCACCCCTCATTAACCGTTAGAACGCCACCCGATACTCATCAGACGCTCAACCGCGTCCGCATCCAGATCGTAAGGGGAGGGGTTTCTCTCCAAGCGCGCAGCCGCCCGTGCTTCCGCCCCTACGTCCTCTACCTGGACACGCTTGGCGCGTGCGACTTCGCGTATCCAATCCTTCCAAGTCCGGTCTGGCAATTTAGGTATGATTGTCCTGCGCACTTTGCTTACCGGTTCCCCCGTCTTTTCGGCCTGAAAGAAGACTGCGCCAACCACCAGTCGCCTTGCCGCGCGGGCTTCCGCCGCCCATTCAGCGCCACGTTGCGTCCCGAGAGCCAATAAATCTTGCGCCTCGCCCTTCTTTTTGCCGGACAGAATGTTGTCGGCCACGGCTATGAAGGCCGCAGCGGAAAAGTCGCGCGGCATGATTTCGCCGGGGAAGGCTGAGATATGCCTCATAAGGGTGAATAGATACGCCCATTGTGCCGCCCGCCAAGCCTCTGCCAATTTGTCGGGCAAGCCGCTGCGCTCTGCAAGTTTGGCTGCGGCTCCATTCGCGATTTCCTCGGCCACACCGCGTCCCCGTGCAAGCCCGGCTACGAAGCCCCAAAAGGTAGGTCCGTCCAGCCGTCCACCATCCCCATCCGCCGCGTCCAACATGACGTCCAGCGCCGCGTGAAGATCTGCACGGTCAGCGGGCGTGTGGCGCCCCGACAGGATTTCGGCCAGTGTGTCGTCGATCATGCTTGGCTTCGGGTTCCGTCAGTCGCCGCTCGTAGCGGCACAATGTTCCCTGCTCCCTCTGCTGGGGTTGTCCCGCCACAGACAGCGGCCCACGCTTCCATCATCGCCCTGCGGCGCTCATGCGCGGATTGGCGCATGTAGGCGCGTTCGACTGCGCCTAACTGGTGCGCCAATTGTTCCTCGATCAGTTCTCTTGGGAATTCCGTGGCGGTGGCCGCCCAGCCTTTGAACGTCGCCCTCAACCCGTGGGGAGTATAGTGCTTGAAGGCTTCCATGCGACGCATCAGCATCAGGGCGGCCATTTCGGACAAAGGCTTTCCCGGGTTGGACGCGAATACAAAATCCTTGGATTGCAATCCATCCTGTACGAAAGCAGAGGGGTGGCGGCGCTTTGCTTCGTCAAGAATTTCCAGCATACGGCCCGTGATCGGCACAACATGGTCGCGACGCATCTTCATGCGTCCTGCCGGGATTGCCCACACCTTCCGATCAAGGTCAATTTCGCTCCAAGTCGCAAACCGGGCTTCGCCTGTCCGACATGCAGCCAGTGTGATCCATTCCAACATCAGCGCCGCTAGGCTATCTGCCTGCTTCGCGCGGATGGAGGTTACAAAATCGGCGACCTGTTCGTGCGGGACGGCAGGGTGGTGCCGGGGTTCTACTCGGGGCGGCGGAAGGGTGGCATCAAATTGGCGCCATGACGCGGGGTTGTCCCCCCGATAATACCCGTTCTGGATTGCATGGGCGAAAAGCCGTTCGATCCGCTGGCGGCTGCGGCTGGCGGTCACGGTCTTTGCTGTCCAAATGGGACGTAGAATGGCCAAGACGTCTTCGCGGGTTATTGTTGCCAGAGACTTGTTGCGTAGAGCGGATGCGTGTGTGGCGAAAGTCGCTTGCCATTGCTGGATGTGCGCGGGGTTGGAGAACCCCGGCAAAACAAAGGGCAGGAAATATTCGTCGGCATAGTGCCCGAAGGTCATGGCCTGATTGGTTGTTTGTTGTGCTAGTTCTTCGCCCCGCTGCCGGATTATCTCTGCGGCGCGGAGTTCGTCTTCAATAGGGTCGATGCCCTTTGCCAGCAGGGCGCGCGCTGCCGCCGCCTTGTCCCGCGCTGCGGCCAGAGTAACATTTGGGTATGCACCCAAGCCTGCGGTGCGTTGGAAGGATTTTCTGCCCTTCGCCGTTTGCTTGGCACGAAAGTCAGCGTCGGGACTGACAAACTTGAAGGACCATTTTCCGGCCCCTTTTGACGTGGCGCGGTAAAGAAGACCGCCCCCATCTGCGTTGGCGGTGCCGGGGGTGGCAGCATCAATTTGTTTGACAGTCAGGCGATGCAAGGACTTGGACATTATCCTCTCCGTTAGTGAAGGCGGCGCGGATCGATAGGCCGCGCGGCCACGTCAACTTCAGCCCGGCAGGAGAGCGCGTCTAAGCGGATAGCAGCAATGAAGTCTGGGTTCGGTATGTGGGACGCGAGTTTTGCAATCAGGTCCACCTGGGCGTCCGTGTCCTCTGCGGACAGTTGCACAGTCAGGACGGGTTGCGAGGCGGAAAGGATTGTGTGTGTTACGATCATGCTGGCGCCTCCATTCTAGTGCCGTATTTTTATGGGCACTATATGGGCACTAAATTAACCCGGCTGTCAACGGCTTCCAGCGGACGTCAGTGAAAATGAAAATTTGGCAACCAATTGAAATAACTAAATTTAGTTATTTGGATGCACGATGGTGAACGTGCGCGGACGTGAGTGCGGCGGCCTGTCGCTCCGCCAAACAATCTTCACCGTCTTCGGATGCCTGTAAGGCTTCGAAAATTGGCGTAAATTCCGGTGTTCGAAATCCGCGATTACGTTGGAATCTCAATGGACCTGAAAAACAGGCACGTACTGTCTGACGTCAGCACTTGTGGGACAGAATTGAGATTTAGCTAACGGAGGGTTTCTGGTTCATCGTAACCTTCAAGGAGTGAAGATGAACAAGAAATCCGGAACCAGCAAAGCTTCGGCTGACAAACTGGTCAAAACCATCCGCCGCAAGACGCGGCAAGCCTATTCTTCCGAAGAGAAGATCCGCATTGTTTTGGCGGGCCTTCGCGGCGAGGAAACCATCTCTGTGCTGTGCCGTCGCGAGGGCATCTCTGAGAGCCTGTATTACAGCTGGTCCAAGGAGTTCCTCGAAGCAGGTAAACGCCGCT
>Ga0209344_10000687_pt1 | contig 53384 bp, 51 predicted proteins | sample Cruoilmetagenom6_FD_187293 | JGI IMG/M metagenome (GOLD analysis project Ga0209344, IMG submission 187293) | Oil polluted marine microbial communities from Coal Oil Point, Santa Barbara, California, USA - Santa Barbara Oil Seep Sample 6 (SPAdes)... | ecosystem: Environmental > Aquatic > Marine... | reverse complement strand
TGACCGGAGACATGCACCAGCGCGTCGGCATCGGTGACAATCTTGACGCCCTGTTCGATCAGGCCGTTCTTGATATCGATAATGCCCTTTTCATTGCCCGGAATAGCGCGCGACGAAAACACCACAGTATCCCCGGACGTCAAGGCGACATTGCGCATTTCATCACGTGACAACTTCGCCAGTGCAGCACGCGGCTCACCCTGGCTGCCGGTCAGGATCACGACGACCTTGTCGCGCGGAATATAGCCATACTCATCTTCGGCGAGGAATTCGGGAATTCCGTCCATCATTCCAAGATCCGTGGCGACATTGACCACCCGCTTGATCGAGCTACCAAGCAGAAGCACTTCGCGTCCAGCGTCGCGCGCAGCTTCCGCAATAGAGCGGATACGGCCGACATTGGAGGAAAACGTGGTAATCGCTACCCGACCTTCGGCCTGTTCGATGACTTCGCGCAAGCCTGCGCTGATTTCTTTCTCCGATGGTGACACACCTTCGCGCATGGCGTTGGTGGAATCGCACATCATCGCAAGGATCCCCTCCTCGCCCAGCTGACGGAACCGGTTCTCGTCGGTCAGCGGTCCAAGCGACGGCGTGAGATCGATCTTCCAGTCACCGGTGTGAATGAGATTGCCCAGCGGCGTGCGGATCAGCAGCGAAAACGGCTCGGGAATGGAATGGTTGACCGCGATCGGCTCAATCTCGAACGGCCCCACGTTAAAACGGTCACCAGCCTTGAACAAGTTGATCGGCACTTCCGCGCGAGTCCGCTCATAGGCCCGCTTGGCTTCAAGCATTCCCGCGGTGAAGGCAGACGCATGGACCGGAACATTCAGCATCGGCCAAAGCTGCGCCAGCGCACCATAGTGATCCTCATGCGCATGGGTGATGATGATTGCCTTGAGCTGTTTGCCCAGTTTCTTGACGAAATCGATATCCGGCAGGATCAGATCGACGCCCGGAAGTTCAGGCCCTGGAAAAGTCACGCCGCAATCGACCATGATCCATTCGCGCTGTTTGGGCGAACCGTAACCGTAAAGCGCGAGGTTCATGCCGATTTCGCCGACACCGCCGAGTGGTACGAATACGAGATCCTGGTCTTTTGACATCAATTATCCTGTCTGATCATTTCACTGCTGCGCCACGCGTCAGATTTAACGCTTCAAGGCCCGGCAGGACTTTAAGGTAATGCATGGTTTTCATCTGGAGCCGCGCGCGGATCAAGGTAAAAATCATGCGTATTCAGGCGAAAAACACATCGCCCGAAGCGATCGTCTGTGTCACCCCATCCGGCATTGCAAGCATCAGCCTGCCTTCTTTGTCTATTCCGCCAAACAGACCATGGATTTGCCGGTCTGGCAAATTCACGGTTACCGGTTTCCCGATCCCCTCGGCACGCTCGATCCAGGCACTGCGGACACGCGCAAGACCACGCCCCTCATCCCAGTCATTGAGCACATCGTCCATCGAAACGACAAGCCGCGCAAACAACTCCTGTGGCATTGAAGCGCTGCCCTGATCTGCCAGACAAGTGGAGGGGTAGAGCCCGGTATCTGGCCGGTGGGCAACGTTGATACCACAGCCAATGACAACCGCCCTGCGGCCATCAGCAAGCTGTTCAGCCTCGATCAGGATACCGGAGGTCTTGTGACCATTGATAAGCAGATCGTTGGGCCATTTGATCTTGAGCGCTTGGCGCGCATCACCCGGCAATGCTGAGGCGACAGCCTCGTAGACTGCAACAGTCACCGCCAAGGGAAGACTGGCGAGCGCCTGCTGCGGAGCCGGATCAATCAACAACAGCGAGGAGTATAGGTTTCCCGGCTCCGAAACCCAGGTCCGGCCTCTGCGGCCACGGCCCCCAGTTTGACGTGTCGCGGTGATCCACAACCCGCCCGCGTCACCTGCCCGGGCCCGCTCCATGCATTCGGCATTGGTAGAGGCAACATCCCCCAACTCGATGTGCCGGAATTCCGGTCTTTTCATACAGTCCGTCGCAGCATCTAGAAGAACGTCTTCGCGGCAACGTCGGCGGCAAGACCAAGCGGATTGGAGACCAGCACATAAAACAGCACGAACAGGCCAGATATGCCGAAGACCAGTTTCAGCTCACCCGCCACCGGGACGAACGAACCGTTGGGCTCGTCAAACCACATGATCTTGACGATCCGCAGATAGTAATAGGCACCAACCACCGAAGCCAGAACGCCGATGATGGCAAGACCGTAGAGCTTTGCTTCGATAGCCGCGACAAAGACAAAGTACTTGCCGAAGAAGCCTGCCAGCGGCGGAATACCAGCGAGCGAAAACATGAGTATGGTCAGCATCAGCGCCATGAAAGGGTTGGTCGAGGAAAGCCCGGCCAGATCGTCTATCTGCTCGACATTGCCGTCTTCCTTGCGCCGCATGGCGAGGATGCAGGCAAACGTACCCAGCGTCATTACCATGTAGATCAACATATAGAGGATAACGCCACGCACACCGGCCTGGCTGCCCGCGGCAAGGCCGACCAGCGCAAATCCCATATGGGCGATGGAGGAATAGGCCATCAGCCGCTTGATGTTTTTCTGGCCGATCGCCGCAAATGCGCCAAGAACCATAGAGCCGATCGAGATGAACACCACGATCTGCTGCCAGTCGAGCGTAACGGGCTCGAATGCAACAATGACAATGCGGACGAACAGCGCCATCGCGGCGACCTTGGGAGCAGCGGAGAAGAACGCTGTTACCGGGGTCGGCGCGCCTTCATAGACGTCCGGCGTCCACATATGGAACGGAACAGCCGAGATCTTGAACGCAACACCGGCAAGCAGGAACACCAGTCCGAAGACCAGACCGAGCGACCGTTCGCTGCCGGCAATGGCCGTGGCAATCTCGTCGAACCCGGTGTGACCGGTGTAGCCGTAGACCAGTGATGCGCCGTAAAGCAGCATGCCCGATGAAAGCGCGCCCAGCACAAAGTACTTCAGGCCCGCTTCGGTCGAACGTTGGCTGTCACGGTTGATTGCCGCGACTACATAAAGCGCCAGCGACTGCAGCTCGAGCCCCATATAGAGCGCGATCAGGTCATTGGCCGAGATCATCAGCATCATGCCGAGCGTTGCCAGAACAAACAGCACCGGAAGCTCGAACTTGTCGATCCGCTCAGCCTTGGCGTGACCGACCGTCATCACCATGGCGGTAATTGCACCGATCAGCGCCAGCACCTTCATGAAGCGGGCGAAGGGATCGGACAGGAACGCGCCGTTGAAGGCTTCACCATTGCCAGTGACCAGCACCAGCACCAGACCGGCCATGATCAAAAGCGCCACCGCCAGGCCATTGACCAGCGTCACCGACTTCTCGCCGGAGAACACGCCGACCATCAGGAGCGCCATGGCGCCCACGGCCAGCATGAGCTCGGGCACGGAAAGCTGTAGGCTGGTAGAGAGAATTTCTGGCGTCATGGTCCCGCAGTCTCCGTAGCTCAGTTAACCGACAGCGCGAGATCGCGCGCTGCCTGCAGCGAAGCCGTGTAGTTGTTGATCAGTGCGTCAACCGAAGCTGCCGTCACATCAAAGATCGGCGCCGGATAGACACCAAAGAGGATTGTCAGCGCGATCAGCGGATACAGGATCGCCTTCTCCCGGCCGGACAGGTCGAGCATGGCCTTGAGGCTTTCCTTCTCCAGCGCACCGAAAACGACGCGGCGGTAGAGCCACAGCGCATAGCCTGCCGACAGGATCACGCCGGTGGTGGCAAACAGCGCCACCCAGGTGTTGACCTGGAACACGCCCATCAGCGTCAGGAATTCCCCGACAAAGCCCGATGTGCCGGGAAGACCGACATTGGCCATCGTGAAGATCATGAACGCGACAGCATATTTCGGCATGTTGTTGACCAGCCCGCCATAGGCCGCGATCTCGCGGGTATGCAACCGGTCATAGACAACGCCCACGCACAGGAACAACGCACCCGACACCAGGCCGTGGCTGAGCATCTGGAAGATCGCGCCCTGAACGCCCTGCTGGTTGGCGGCAAAGATGCCCATGGTCACGAAGCCCATATGCGCCACCGACGAATAGGCAATCAGCTTCTTGATGTCTTCCTGCACCAGCGCCACCAGCGAGGTGTAGATGATGGCAACAACCGACAGCACGAAGATGAATGGCGCGAAATCGGCAGAGGCGATGGGGAACATCGGCAGCGAGAAGCGCAGGAAGCCATAGCCACCGAGCTTCAACAGAATGCCTGCCAGGATCACCGAGCCCGCGGTCGGCGCTTCCACGTGCGCATCCGGCAACCAGGTATGAACCGGCCACATCGGCATCTTCACCGCAAACGAGGCAAAGAACGCGAGCCATAGCCAGGTTTGCATCTCCGCCGGGAAATTATGTGCAAGCAGCGCCCGGATGTCGGTGGTGCCCGCATCCCAGTACATCGCCATGATTGCCAGCAGCATCAGCACCGAGCCGGCAAGCGTGTAGAGGAAGAACTTGAAGCTCGCATAGACGCGGCGCTTGCCGCCCCAGACACCGATGATGATGAACATCGGAATGAGACCGGCTTCGAAGAAGACGTAGAACAGCACAATATCGAGCGCACAGAACACGCCGATCATCATGGTTTCAAGCACCAGGAAGGCGATCATGTATTCCCGTACGCGGGTCTCGATGGAGTTCCAGCTTGCCAGAATGCACAGCGGCATCAGGAAAGTGGTGAGGATCACGAACAGCATCGAGATGCCGTCAACACCCATCGCATAGGAGAACATCGATCCTGGAAGGTCGATGGCTTCCACCATCTGGAAGCCGGGATCGCTGACGTCGAAGCTCGCCCAGATCAACAGCGACATCACGAAGGTTGCGGTCGTGCCTAGCAGCGCCACCTGGCGGATGTTGCGCCGTCCGATCTCGGTATCATCCTTGATCGGCAGCAAAAACAGCACGCAGATCAGCGGTATGAAGGTGACAACTGACAAAAGAGGCCAATCGGTCATCAGAATGCACTCCCGAGCATCATCCATGTGACAAGCGCTGCAATTCCGATCAGCATCACGAAGGCGTAGTGGTAAAGATATCCGGTCTGCAGCCGGGTAATCCGGCCGGTGACGTCCTGCACCCGAGCGGCAATGCCGTTCGGACCGTAACCATCAATGACGCGGCCATCGCCCTGTTTCCACAGGAAGCTGCCGAGCCACTTTGCAGGGCGGACAAAGATGAAATCGTAAAGCTCGTCAAAGTACCATTTGTTGAGCAGGAACCGGTAGAGCATCTGGTGGTCTTCGGCCAGCCGCTTCGGTGTTTCAGGCGAGCGGATGTAGAAGAACCAGGCCGTCACCAACCCAAGCAGCATGGCCACAAACGGGCTGAGTTTGACCCACAGCGGAACGTGATGGAATTCCTCGAGGATCTGGTTTGCAGGCGCGGTAAACAGTGCCCCCTTCCAGAACGCGTCGTAATCGTGACCGAAGAAGAACTCCTTGAACACCACACCGGCCAAAAGCGCGCCAACGGCGAGAATGAACAGCGGCACCAGCATCACCGGAGGTGATTCATGAGCGTGATGCATCACATCAGCCGACGCACGTGGCTTGCCGTGGAAGGTCATGAAGATCAACCGCCAAGAATAAAAGCTCGTAAACAGCGCAGCAATCACCAAAAGACCGAAAGCCACACCGGCCGCCGAATTATGCGCCACGTAAGCCGATTCGATGATGATGTCCTTCGAGAAGAAGCCCGCAGTCCCGATCAGTGTGCCGGGAATGCCGACGCCGGTCAGCGCAATCGTGCCGATGATCATCATCCAGTAGGTCATCGGGATCTTCTTGCGCAGGCCACCCATGCGACGCATGTCCTGTTCGTCGGAGACAGCATGGATCACGGAACCGGCACCAAGGAACAACAGTGCCTTGAAGAAGGCGTGCGTGAACAGATGAAAGACCGCGCCACCATAGGCGCCGATGCCGAGCGCCACGAACATGTAGCCAAGCTGTGAGCAGGTCGAATAGGCGATAACGCGTTTGATGTCGTTCTGCACCAGACCCACGGTTGCCGCGAAGAATGCGGTGATTGCACCAATCCAGGTAACGACTGTCAGCGCATCCGGCGCATATTCAAACACCGGCGACATGCGGGCAACCAGAAACACGCCGGCAGTCACCATGGTCGCGGCATGGATCAGCGCCGACACGGGTGTCGGGCCTTCCATCGCGTCAGGCAACCAGGTGTGCAGCAGGAATTGGGCCGACTTGCCCATCGCCCCCATGAACAGAAGCAGGCAGACGCCGGTCAGCGCGTGCGCCTTGTCCAGATGCATGCCAAACAGATTGATCACTGCCTCACCGGGCTCTGCGCCTTCCGCCGGAAGGTAATCCGCCACACCGGCAAAGATTGCGTCAAACGAGGCAGATCCAAACAGAACGAACAGTCCGAAGATACCAAGCAGAAAGCCGAAGTCACCGACACGGTTGACGATGAAGGCCTTCATCGCGGCGGCATTTGCCGACGGTTTCTTGTACCAGAAACCGATCAGCAGATAGGAGGCGACACCAACGCCTTCCCAGCCGAAGAACATCTGCAGCAGGTTGTCCGAGGTCACCAGCATCAGCATGGCGAAGGTAAAGAACGACAGATAGGCAAAGAACCGCGGACGGTGCGGATCGTGATGCATGTAGCCGATCGAATAGACATGCACGAGGCAGGACACGGTGTTGACCACCACCAGCATCACTGCGGTCAGCGTGTCGATCCGAAGCGCCCATTCAACGCTGAGCGGGCCTGAATCGATCCAGCGCATGATCGGGATGCGGATCATCTCGCCATCGCCCATGGCAACGGTGAAGAACGCCACCCAGGACAAAAGTGCCGCAACGATCAGAAACAGTGTCGTGACATATTCCGACGCCTTGGCGCCGATGGAACGGCCGCCAAAGCCCGCGATCAGCGCGCCGATAAGAGGAAGGAAGACGATAGCGTGGTACATGGCTCTCTCAGCCCTTCATCATGTTGACGTCTTCCACGGCAATTGAGCCGCGGTTTCGGTAGAAGACGACGAGAATGGCAAGCCCGATTGCGGCTTCCGCAGCAGCGACCGTCAGGATCAGCAACGCGAACACCTGGCCGACGATGTCGTTGAGGTGCATCGAAAACGCAATCATGTTCAGATTGACGGCAAGCAGAATGAGCTCGATCGACATCAGAATGACGATCACGTTCTTGCGGTTCAGGAAAATCCCGAAAACGCCCAGCGTAAACAGGATCGCGCTGACAGTCAGGTAATGGGAGAGTCCGATTTCCATGCGATTATTCCTTCACGTCCCCGCGTTCAAATGCCCTGACCGGGCTTGACCTTGACCACCTCGATGGCGGTCTCCGGTGTCCGGGCGACCTGCTCGCCAATGTCTTGCCGTTTGATATGTTCACGATGCCTGAGCGTCAGCACGATGGCGCCGATCATGGCGACCAGAAGCACCATGCCGGCGATCTGGAAGTAGAAAATGTAATCCGTGTAGAGCACATCACCGAGCGCTTGCGTATTGTGCCGCTCGCTTGCTGCCGGAAGTGGGTTTGCCCCGCTGCCCGCTGCCGCCGGATTGAAGGCGTTGCCGGCCAGCACGATGATCAGTTCGGCAGCCAAGATAATCCCGACGAGCGCACCCATCGGCGCATATTCTAGTGCGCCGGACTTCATTTCGGCGAAATCGACATCCAGCATCATCACCACGAACAGGAACAACACCGCCACAGCGCCGACATAAACCACAAGCAGGATCATCGCCAGGAATTCAGCACCGGTCAGCAAAAACAGCCCTGCTGCGTTGAAGAAGGTGAGGATCAGGAACAAAACGGAATGCACCGGATTGCGTGCCGCAATCACCATGAAGGCGGATGCGACTGCCACGAAGGCAAACAAATAGAAAAACAGAGCCTGAAGACCCATGATCGGCGCCTTTTCGTCTTTCCCGCGAGTGACAGCAACCTGGTGTCGCTGCCCCGGAGAGAGCCTGGATTGGCCCAAGCCGTCCCCTGCCCCCGCATGTGAATTCAAAACGACGCGCCCGAATGATGCGCCGTTCCGGTGTCTTATCTGTAGGGTGAGTCGATCGCGATATTGCGAGCGATTTCCCGTTCCCAGCGGTCGCCATTGGCGAGCAGCCGGTCCTTGTCGTAGTAGAGTTCTTCGCGCGTTTCCGTCGCGAATTCGAAATTCGGTCCTTCGACGATCGCATCCACAGGACAGGCTTCCTGGCAGAAGCCGCAATAGATGCACTTCACCATGTCGATGTCGTAGCGCACGGTCCGGCGGGTGCCGTCATTGCGCCGCGGTCCGGCTTCGATGGTGATTGCCTGCGCCGGGCAGATTGCCTCGCAAAGCTTGCACGCAATGCAGCGTTCTTCGCCGTTCGGATAGCGCCGCAGCGCATGCTCACCACGAAACCGCGGGCTGACAGGACCTTTTTCGTTCGGATAGTTCAAGGTCGCTTTCGGCTTGAAGAAATAGCGCATCGCGAGCACGAAGGCGCCGACGAATTCCTTCAGGAACAACGACTTTGCGGCTTGAGCTACGGCCATGGTCAGACTCCGCTCTTGCCCGGCACAACCGGCCGGAATGTGGGAAGGATGAGTGCAATCACGGTGCGGTTCCCGTCAGCTTGAGCACAAAGGCTACGATCACCAGCATGGCGAGGGACAACGGCAGGAACACCTTCCAGCCAAGCCGCATCAGCTGGTCATAGCGATAGCGTGGCACGAAGGCCTTCACGATCGAGAACATGAAGAACATCATGCAGACCTTGAGCACAAACCAGATGATGCCCGGAACCCAATTGAGGAACCACACATCAAGCGGCGGCAACCAGCCACCCAGGAACATGATGGTCGCCAGCGCGGACATCAGCACGATCGCCGCATACTCGCCAAGCATGAACATCATGTAAGGGGTCGAGCCGTACTCAACCATGAAGCCCGCAACCAGTTCGGATTCAGCTTCCGGCAAATCGAACGGCGGACGGTTGGTTTCGGCCAGTGCCGAGATAAAGAAGATGATGAACAGCGGGAACAGCGCCAGCCAATGCCAGTCGAGCATCGAGTTCGGCAGGCCCAGCCGGGTGCCGATGCCGTCGGATTGCGCCAGCACGATGTCTGTCAGATTGAGCGAACCGACGCATAGCAGAACCGCAACGATCACGAACCCCATCGAGACTTCGTAAGACACCATCTGTGCCGCAGAGCGAAGCGCGCCGAGGAACGGGTATTTCGAGTTCGAAGCCCATCCGCCCATGATCACGCCGTAGACTTCGAGCGAGGAAATCGCGAACACGAACAGGATGCCGACATTGATATCGGCAATCACCCAGCCGGCATTGAACGGGATAACTGCCCAGGTGGCAAGCGCCAGGGTCACGGCCACCAGCGGAGCCAGCAGGAACACGCCCTTGTTGGCGCCTGACGGGATCACCGGTTCCTTGAGGACGAACTTCAGCAAGTCGGCAAATGACTGCAGCAGACCCCAAGGGCCGACGACGTTCGGGCCGCGGCGAAGCTGAACGGCGGCCCAGACCTTGCGGTCGGCATAAAGCACGAAGGCGATGAAGATCAGCAACGTCACCAGCACCAGCAGCGATTGCCCGAGCATGATGGCCGCGGGCCAGACATAAGTTGAGATGAAACCGTCCATGATGCTTCCCGCCCCTATTCCGCCGCCACTGCCTTGGCGGTCTTCGCCAAGGCCGAGCATTCAGCCATCACTGCCGAAGCGCGTGCGATCGGATTGGTCAAATAGAAGTCTTTGACCTGAGACGCAAACGCCGATTTGTTCATCCGGCCCGGTTTCTTCGCAATTGCGGCAATTGCGCTGCTGTCTCCGGTGGAAATCATGTCGATTTCGGCAAAGTGTGGATATTCGGCATAAAGCGCAGCCCGCAAAGCGGTGAGCGAATCATAGGGCAACCTCTTGCCCAGCACATCCGACAGCGCCCGCAGGATGGCCCAATCTTCCTTGGCCTCGCCTGGCGCGAAAGCCGCCCGGTTGCCAAGCTGCACCCGGCCTTCGGTGTTCACATAGGTACCCGACTTTTCGGTATAGGCCGCAGCCGGCAGGATCACGTCGGCATGATGCGCGCCATTGTCGCCATGGGTACCGATATAGACCGTGAAGCCAGCGGTCTTCTTGGTGAAGTCCAGCTCGTCCGCGCCAAGCAGGAACAAGACATCCGTGCCGGTCAGCATCGATGCCGCATCCATACCGCCCTCGCCCGGCACCAGACCAAGATCAAGTCCGCCAACGCGTGCGGCTGCCGTGTGCAGCACCGCAAAACCGTTCCAGTCGCCCTTCACCGCGCCAACAGCATCGGCAAGCTTGGCCGCATTGGCCAGAACGCCTGCCCCGTCACCACGCGCCAGCGCGCCCTGTCCGATGATGATCATCGGCTTCTTCGCGCGCTTGAGCTTGGAAACGAACTTGTTGTTGCCGTCGACCAGGTCCTTGAGTGTCTCCGGACCGGCGCCGAGATATTCATGATCAAAGCGCAGGTCCGCCTGCTCGCCGATCAACGCGATCGGCAGATCATCCATCCGCCACCGCTTGCGAATACGCGCGTTGAGGATTGCAGCCTCGCGGCGCGGATTGGACCCGATGATCAGGATCGCGTCCGCGTCCTCGATGCCGTCGATGGTCGGGTTGAAGATGTAGCTCGCGCGACCGAGCGCCGGATCGAGCGCGGCACCATCCTGGCGGCAATCGATATTGGCCGAACCGAGCGAGCCGATCAGCGACTTGAGCGCATACATTTCTTCGACAGTCGCCAGATCCCCAGCGATCCCGCCGATCTTCTCTGGTGCAGCGGCTGAGACCGCCGCAGCAATCGCGCCGAAGGCTTCGCCCCAGGAGGCAGCTTCCAGGCGGCCATTGCGGCGCACGTAAGGCCGGTCGAGACGCTGGGTCCGCAAGCCGTCCCAGATGAAGCGGGTCTTGTCGGAGATCCATTCTTCATTGATAGATTCGTTGACGCGCGGCATCACCCGCATGACTTCCCGGCCGCGGGTATCCACCCGGATCGCAGAGCCGACAGCGTCCATCACGTCGACGGATTCGGTCTTGTTGAGTTCCCATGGACGCGCCTGAAAGGCATAGGGTCGCGAGGTCAGCGCACCAACCGGGCAGAGATCGATGACGTTGCCCTGCAACTCCGAGCTCATCGCGTGTTCGAGATAGGTGGTGATTTCAGCATCCTCGCCACGGCCGATCAGGCCGAGTTCGGAAATGCCAGCCACTTCGGTGGTAAAGCGAACACAGCGCGTGCAGTGAATGCAGCGGTTCATGATCGTCTTGACCAGCGGTCCGATATACTTGTCTTCAACGGCGCGCTTGTTTTCCGCATAACGCGAGTTGTCCATGCCGAAGGCCATGGCCTGGTCCTGCAGGTCGCATTCCCCGCCCTGGTCACAGATCGGGCAATCCAGCGGGTGGTTGATGAGCAGGAACTCCATCACCCCTTCGCGGGCCTTCTTGACCATCGGCGTGTTGGTATAGACTTCCGGAGTCTCGCCGTTCGGTCCGGGACGCAGATCGCGAACGCCCATGGCACATGACGCCGCAGGCTTTGGCGGGCCACCCTTTACCTCGACCAGACACATCCGGCAGTTGCCGGCAATCGAGAGCCGTTCGTGAAAACAGAACCGTGGCACTTCCGCGCCGGCCTCCTCACACGCCTGCAGCAGCGTGTAGTGGTCCGGCACTTCGATCTCGTTTCCATCAACCTTGACCTTGGCCATACAAGCAGTCCTACCTTTGCGAACGGTCGATACGACCGTCTACCATCCCTCAACGGGACCTGATTGTGTTTCGCCGGGCGGCAATCAAACCGCCCGGCTCTGCATTCCTATTCGGCGGTCGCCCCGCCCTTCGCCAGCGCGCCGGCCTGCGAAATCCAGTCATCCCGGCCGATCCTGCCGCTGAACTGCAGGTAATCATCGACCCAAGCCGCCTCTTGTGGCTGCCAGCCGGCAACTTGGGCAAACGTCCAGATTCCAAGACTGTTGAGCACCTGTTCAAGCTTCGGACCAATGCCGGAAATCAGCTTGAGATCATCAGGCGTTTCCGGCTTTTCCATTTCAGCCGGACGTCTAAAATCCTCAGGTGCCAGCGTTGAAGGCTTTTCGGCCGCAACCTGTGCAGCAGCTTCTGTCTCGTTTGTTGCAGCTGCGGCCACCTCTGCGTCAGACTTCAGCTTTTCGACCGCAGCCGTTGTTGCGGCCTTCGCAGGGGCTTCAGCATTCTTGGAAACCGCCTTGGCGGAGACCTTCTTCGGCTTGGCAGTCTTTGCCGGTGCAGCCTTTGCCTTGGAATTCGCAGGCGCCGGCTTCGCAGCAGGTTTCAATTCGACAATATCTGCAGATTTCGCCTCAGCAGCAGACTGAACTTCGCTGGGGGTCTCTGCTTCATCCTCATCAGGCGCAAGATCCTCGGCCAGCGTCGGGATCATCCAGCTCAGGTCCGGATGCGCACCCAGCAGCGACGACTGGCTCTGCATCGCACCCTGCATCGCACCCATCATCATGCCGGCCATCTGCCCGGCCATACCGAAACCGACGGCAGTGGCCGCAGCCGCCGCACCCAACGGATAGACCATCAACGGAGAGACATCCACGCCTTCCGTTTTGGTCCAATCTGCCATGGCATTCATCGGTTTCATCATCTCGTTCATGTTCATCTCAGTGGGAAAAGAAAACATCGACATCAGTCTCTCCTTAGTCGTCTGTTGGCTCTATTCCCTTGTGACGTTTCCTTGTCGTTCTGTGCCCGATGTTACGGGCCTCTTATTCCGCCGCTTCCAGCCGGATATTGCGGCTTTGAACGGCATTGCGTGTGTACTGGTCGATCCGGGCTTCCATCTCCGGACGGAAATTCCGGATCAGCCCCTGGATCGGCCAGGCCGCAGCATCGCCGAGCGCACAGATTGTGTGACCTTCGATCTGCTTTGTAACATCAAACAGCATGTCGATCTCGCGCTTCTGCGCGTTGCCCTTGACCATGCGTTCCATGACGCGCCACATCCAGCCTGTGCCTTCGCGGCAGGGTGTGCACTGGCCACAGCTCTCATGCTTGAAGAAGGCTGACAGCCGGGCAATCGCCTTGATGATGTCGGTCGACTTGTCCATCACGATCGCGCCGCCGGTGCCAAAGGATGATTTGACCTCCCGCAGACCATCAAAATCCATCTGCACGTCGATCATGTCTTCGGCCTTGACTACAGGACAGGACGCACCGCCGGGAATGACCGCCAGCAAATTGTCCCAGCCGCCGCGAATGCCGCCGCAATGAGTGTCGATCAATTCACGGAAAGTGATGCCGAGGCTTTCTTCCACCGTACAGGGTTTATTGACATGACCCGAGACCATGAACAGCTTGGTGCCGGTGTTGTTGGGACGACCGAAACCGGCAAACCAGGCACCGCCACGACGCAGAATAGTTGGCGCCACAGCAACCGATTCAACATTGTTGACGGTCGTCGGACAACCATAAAGGCCCATATTGGCCGGGAAAGGAGGCTTCAGCCGCGGCTGGCCCTTCTTGCCTTCAAGGCTTTCGAGAAGTGCTGTTTCCTCACCGCAAATATACGCGCCGGCGCCATGGTGCAGATAGATGTCCATGTCGTGGCCGTGCTTGTTGTTCTTGCCCAACAGGCCCGCTTCATAGCACTCGTCAATCGCGGCCTGCAGCGCTTCACGCTCACGCATGTATTCGCCGCGGAGATAGATATAGGTGTTGTTCGCACCCATCGCGAACCCGGCGATCACGCAGCCTTCGATCAGCGTGTGCGGATCGTGGCGCATGATGTCGCGGTCCTTGCAGGTACCGGGCTCGGATTCATCGGCATTGATGACCAGGTAATGCGGACGTCCGTCGCTTTCCTTGGGCATGAACGACCATTTCAGCCCGGTCGGGAACCCTGCCCCGCCACGGCCGCGAAGGCCCGAAGCCTTCATCTCGTTGATGATCCAGTCACGGCCTTTCTCGAGGATGCCCTTGGTGCCATCCCAATGGCCGCGCGCAATCGCACCCTTCAACGACTTGTCGTAGATGCCATAGATATTGGTGAAAATCCGGTCTTTATCAGCTAACATCATTCACCTCTATCGCGGCTTCTTGCCGAAGACCCTGATGTACTCGGCCTCGCCGCCCTTGGCCAGCGCCTTGGCCTGCTTGAGCCAGTCTTCACGCTCAATGCGGCCCTTGAACCTCAGATATCCGTCGACCCATTCACGTTCCGCCTTCTTCCACGACGCGACTTGCGCGAAGGTGTAGATGCCCAGCGAATGCAGGATGCCTTCGATCTTCGGTCCAACGCCCGAGATCATCTTCAGATTGTCCGGCTCGGCCGGCTTTTCGATCCCAGCAGGACGGTTTTTGTCATCAATTGATGGCGTCTCGGCTGCCTTCGCCGAGGTGCCCTTGGCCGTCGCGGCAACAGACATTGTGGCATTGCCTTCGGTAACTGGCTTGGCTGCACGTTTGGCCGGTGCGACCGACTTGGCCGTCAAAGCCAGAGCGGCGGTGGTGTTGACGGAATCCGATACGGCAGCAGGCGCCTTGCGCGGCGCAGCGGGCTTGCGGTTCCTTACAGGAATGCTGTCATCGGCAACTTTCGCATCTGCTGTCGCGGACGATTGACGTGCGCGGCTCATTTTCGGTGCTTCGGTTGCCGTATCTGCTGTCTTCGCGTCGGCCTTCACATTGGCCTTGGCAGCAGCAGGAGATTTGGTCTCTGTTTCGGTCGCCGGGGATTTTGGCCGCGCTGCCTTGGTCGCCGAAGGTGACTTGGCTGACGCCGATGCCTTTGCCTTGCCGGTCTTGGCCGGCTTGATTTCCTCGGTCAGGCTGGTGAGCCCGCCTTCAGGCGCAGAAAAGATCCGGTCGATCTGCGGACCGGGGGTCACATCATCAGGACGACCAGCCTCGAACCGATCGATGATATAGGCCAGACGCTCTGGCGAAAGATCTTCGAACGAATCCTTGAAAATCATCACCATCGGCGCATTCACGCAGGCGCCCTGGCATTCCACTTCTTCCCAGGAAAGCGTCCCGCTCTCGTTGAGATGAAACGGCTCCGGGTGGATCTTGCTGCGGCAGACGTCCATCAGCTCTTCAGATCCGCGCAACATGCACGGTGTTGTGCCGCAAACCTGGATATGCGCCCGCGTGCCAACCGGCTTGAGCTGGAACTGGGTGTAGAACGTCGCCACTTCCAGCGCGCGGATATAGGGCATACCGAGCATGTCAGCGACCACTTCGATCGCCCGCTTGGTCACCCAACCGTCCTGTTCCTGCGCCAGCATCAGCAGCGGAATGACAGCCGACTGCGCCCGGTCCTTCGGATATTTCTTGATCCAAACCTTCGCCTGCGCGCTGAACTCGCGGTTGAAAGCGAAATCTGCTGGCTGGACATTATCTTCGGCAAGTCGACGAACGGACATGATGAACTCTTTTGTCTTATTTCCGGCCTATTTCAAGTCTCTGCCAGGCATATTGAGCAGAGCCTCAATCGCACCGGCTTCTATGGGCGTTCCAGCAATATGCGTCACCGGTCAACCTCCCCGAACACGATATCGAGCGATCCCAGGACAGCCGACACGTCTGCGAGCTGATGGCCGCGCGTGAGGAAATCCATCGCCTGCAAATGGGCAAAGCCCGGTGCACGGATCTTGCAGCGATACGGCTTGTTCGAACCATCCGACACCAGGTAGACGCCAAATTCGCCCTTCGGCGCCTCGACGGCCGCATAGACGGCGCCTTCCGGTACCCGGTAGCCTTCGGTGTACAGCTTGAAATGGTGGATCAGGGCTTCCATCGAGCGCTTCATTTCACCGCGCTTGGGCGGAACCGCCTTGCCGTCGGTGGATGAAACCGGCCCGACCTTCGCATCGCCGAGCAACCGCTCAATGCAATGACGCATGATCTTCACAGATTCGCGCATTTCCTGCATGCGGATCAGGTAGCGGTCGTAACAGTCGCCGTTCTTTCCGATCGGAATATCGAAATCAATTTCGGAATAGCACTCGTAAGGCTGAGAACGGCGCAGGTCCCAGGCAGCACCCGAACCACGCACCATCACGCCGGAGAAGCCCCAGGCCCAGGCATCCTCGAGGCTGACAATGCCGATACCGACATTGCGCTGCTTGAAGATGCGGTTGTCGGTGAGAAGACCTTCGATATCATCGCAGATGGTCAGGAACGGCTCGCACCATTTGGCAATGTCCTCGACCAGCTCATGCGGCAGATCCTGATGCACGCCACCGGGGCGGAAATAGGCTGCGTGCATGCGCGCGCCACAGGCACGCTCGTAAAACACCATCAGCTTTTCGCGTTCTTCGAGACCCCAGACCACCGGGGTCATCGCGCCCACGTCGAGTGCGTGGGTGGTGATGTTCATGACGTGACCGAGAATCCGGCCGATTTCGGAGTAAAGAACCCGGATCAGCTGGCCGCGAATCGGGATTTCCATGTCCAGCAGTCGCTCGACAGCCAGTGAATACGCGTGTTCCTGGTTCATCGGCGCCACGTAGTCGAGGCGGTCGAAATACGGCAGAGCCTGCAGATAGGTCTTGGTTTCGATCAGCTTTTCGGTGCCGCGATGCAAAAGCCCGACATGCGGGTCGACGCGCTCGACGATTTCGCCATCCAGCTCCAGCACCAGGCGCAACACGCCGTGAGCCGAAGGATGTTCGGGACCGAAGTTGATCGTAAAATTGCGGACGTTGTGTTCTGCCATGGTCTTACGTCCTCATCCCTTGGCTTTTTCATCGCCTGGAAGCACATAGTCGGTGCCTTCCCAGGGGGAGAGAAAATCAAAATCGCGGAATTCCTGCTTGAGTTCAACCGGTTCGTAGATCACCCGCTTGGCCTCATCGTCGTAACGGACTTCCACGAACCCTGTCAGCGGGAAATCCTTGCGCAGCGGATGACCTTCAAAACCGTAGTCGGTCAAGAGCCGACGCAGATCCGGGTGTCCTGAAAACAGGATTCCATAAAGGTCATAGGCTTCGCGCTCAAACCAGTCAGCCCCCGGAAAGACACCGGTGACGGAAGGAACCGGAGTGTCCTCTCCTGTGTTCAGGCTGACCCGGATGCGAAAATTCTGGTGCGGCGACAGAAGGTGATAGACCACCTCGAAACGATCCGCACGGCCGGGCCAGTCAACTCCACAGCAATCGATGAAGCAGATGAACTTGCACTGCGCATCGTCGCGCAGAAACGTCATCAGCTCGACGATCTTGTCGGCTTGCGTGTAGACCGTCAGATCACCAAAGGCGATGTCTGCACGCTCGATCAGGTCAGCCTTTACCTCGGTCAGGTAATCCGAAAGCTCAATCAGGGCTTGGCTCATGACAATGGCTCCTTAGCGCTCGATCGTGCCGGTACGGCGGATCTTCTTTTGCAGAAGAAGCAGACCGTAAAGCAGCGCTTCGGCGGTGGGAGGACAGCCAGGCACATAGATGTCAACCGGCACAACCCGGTCACAGCCACGCACCACGGAATAGGAATAGTGATAATAGCCGCCGCCATTGGCACATGATCCCATCGAGATCACATAGCGCGGCTCTGGCATCTGGTCGTAGACCTTGCGCAACGCCGGCGCCATCTTGTTGGTCAGCGTCCCGGCGACAATCATCACATCCGACTGGCGCGGTGACGCACGCGGGGCAATGCCAAAACGCTCAAGGTCGTAGCGCGGGCCGGAAGCCTGCATCAGGCCCTCGACCGCACAGCAAGCCAAGCCGAACTGCATCCACATCAACGAGCCGGTGCGCGCCCAGGTGATCAGTTCGTCAGTCGAGGTGACCAGAAACCCCTTGTCGGCCAGCTCGTCATTGATCTCGCCGAAAAACGGGTCATCGCTGCCCACGGGCTTGCCCGTGTTGGGATCGATAATTCCTTTGGGCGCAGGGGCCACCAACGGTGCGTTGCTCACTCCCATTCCAGGGCTCCCTTTTTCCATTCGTAGACAAAGCCGACGGTCAGAACGCCGAGAAACACCATCATCGACCAGAATCCCATCCAGCCGATATCACCAAATGACACCGCCCACGGGAACAGAAATGCAACCTCGAGATCAAAGATGATGAACAGGATCGACACCAGATAGAACCGCACATCGAATTTCATGCGTGCGTCATCGAATGCGTTGAAGCCGCATTCATAGGCCGACAATTTTTCCGGATCGGGATTCTTGTAAGCCACCGCGAAGGGCGCGATCAGCAAAGCCAGGCCAATCACCAGAGCCAGACCCATAAAAATAGCAATCGGCACATAAGCGCCCAGAAGTTCCGTCATGACGTCCGTTCCTGTATCCGTCACCGTCGAAGCCTCTACCCTACCCTGAGGTCTGGAGCCGGCCCCTCACATGTGCGGCTGATCATGTTGCAACGCGGCGTGGTTAGCGCAGCCCGCCAACCGGCGCAAGTGCACATGGAGCATTTGATCAGATAGTGTGAGGTTTCGCCACTCAATGTTTTGTCGCACGCCCGATAGGCGCAATATTTTTCACTTTTCAACGGACTAAGGAAACAAACCACCTTCATCCAGAGAATCACTGGGCTCCGTCAAATCAGGCACGATTGAGACCAGGAAAACACACTGACAATCAACTCGAAAATCAGTTTCAAAGCCTGCCGGCTGACAGCTTTTGTCAGGGCACGACTCAAGGCTGGATAAGAACTTTCCCCACTCCGACATCACCATCAAGATTCGGTTTTGCCGCCGTAAGCCAGGCCCTGTTTTCTAAGACCGGTCATGACTACCCGGCACCTGGACACCGCAGATCCGGTTTGCCTGATCGACAAGCCCACTGCCAAACCGCCAAAATTCAATCAGCCCACAGCGTGAAACCATCCGGGCATACAAGAAAGCCAGCAGGCGTTGCCGTGGCAGGCGCTCAGTCGCCTTCAGCGGAGGTAGGGGGCCAGCAAATTTCAGAGGCCGAAAACGAAAAAAGCCCGGACGAACCGGGCTTTTTCGAAAAATGCATCCATTTCCCTATTAAAGGAAATGGCGCGAGTGACGGGACTCGAACCCGCGACCTCCGGCGTGACAGGCCGGCACTCTAACCAACTGAGCTACACCCGCGCATTTTGCGGCGGAACAGTGTGTGACCGCCGTTCCGTGAGCGGTGAATTACGGCGTTCGCACCGTGGTGTCAAGCGTCGATTGCGAAGGAAATTCGACAAAATTCAATCTTGTTGAAAAAGCTCCCCGCAAACTGCAGGCCGAATATGGCGTGACGCAGTTTGTTGATGAATTGATGTCGATTTCCGATGTTTTTGTCTTGCGAAATTTTCACGAACACCCTAAAGCATGCGCCACCGAACTGGGGGCGATTAGCTCAGTTGGTAGAGCGCCTCGTTTACACCGAGGATGTCGGGAGTTCGAGTCTCTCATCGCCCACCATATTCACTCCGGAAAATCTCAGAAAATATAATCCGCAGGCCCGCTTTACGGTGCGTGTTTCTCTTGCGTTCGGCACAAAGCAACATCCAGTCCCGATAAGCCTAGAGATCTGGCTCCTTCTCAAAAAGCGACCAGGCCGAAATGAACAGGGCTGCAATCAGCGGGCCGATGATGAAGCCGTTGATTCCAAACAGCGCCATGCCGCCAACGGTGGATATCAGCACCACATAATCAGGCAACTTTGCATTTTTGCCGACCAGCGGCGGCCGCAGCAGGTTGTCGATCAACCCGATGATCAGCACGCCAACCAGCACGAGGACCACGGCTTTCAGCCACGCGCCGGTGAACATGAAGAACAACGCAGCCGGCGCCCAGACCAGAGCGGCACCAACGGCGGGCAACATGGAACAGAACGTCATCACCACGCCCCACAGCAGGGCCGCCTCGATTCCCAGCATCCAGAAGGTGACACCGCCAATCGTGCCCTGGATGATTGCAATGATAATGTTGCCCCTCACGGTGGCATTGATCACAGAAGTGAATTTCTCCAGCAGCTTGGCAGAATGCCCATCGCTCAGCGGCATTGCCCGTCTGATGGTTCCAACCAGTTTCTCACCGTCGCGGAACAGGAAGAACAGCAGGTAGAGCAACACGCCCGCTCCGACGACGAAATTCAGTGTGGTCTCGCCGATATTGACGACACGCCCGGCCATTGACTGACTTGTCTGCATCACCGCCTCGGAGAACTTGTCTTTAAGATCGGGAAAATCGCCAAGCTTGATCGGGGTCCAGCGCTCAATGAAGCTCGGAAGCGCGCTGAGGATCGAATCGATGCGTCCGCGCAAGTCGAACTCTTCACTGCTGACTTGCTGGTAGAGGCTGGTGCTTTCCTGAACGATCGATGCAAGAATCACCACCAGTGGCAGGATTACCAGGCATACGCACATCAGCACACTGAGAACGGCCGCCGCATTGTGTCGGCCATTCAGGCGCCGCAGCAGAAACGTCTGAACCGGATGAAACACGATCGCCAGGATGATCGCCCACAAGATTGCCGTGTAGAACGGCAGCAGCAGCAGACTGAAAGCCACCGTTGTCAGCGTCAGCATCAGATAGAAACTGGCCCGCTGGACTGTCGGCTTGTGCAATTCCATCGCGGATCTTTCATCACATCGAGCTGTTGGACGGGAGAAGCCTTCCCGGTGGAACGGATTTGTACCCGAGACCAGACGATTGTCCAAGAAGCTAGGCCTGAAACTCAGGGGCCGGGCCGTGTTGATGCCGCCATTGCCGAAGTCCACGGTGCCCTGATGTACCTGGCGAGATTCATCGAAATGACATGCGATAGATCAATCGCCCCCTGACGCGATCGCCTATAATCGCTGACAGACACAACACGTAAGGTCTGATCATGAAGCAGCCCAGCCTGAGGCAAGAGATTGCCGGCCTCCGAGCCGAAATCGAGCAGTTGCGGGACAGCAGGAATTCTTCTGGCACATCCGCCGACGCCGCGGAGCCCGGCCCGGACAAGCCTGCCGAAGCTCCACCCGACGAGATCCACACGCTGCTCGGCGAGCTTGGAGATCTGGTTCAGACCATGCTTGATGAGGCGGAAGAAAGCGTTACCGAGCATCCCGTCGCCTCGGTGTCCGCAGCGCTTGCGCTGGGCATTGTCATCGGCCGTCTTACAGCAAAGTGATCTCAAGCCATGTCCGTTCATAGTCTCACCCGCACCCTACGCCTTTATCTGCGGTCAGAATTGCTGATCGGCGAAATCCGCCTGAAGGCGCAGATGCGAAAGGCCTCGTTTCTGGTTTTCGCAGCATTGGTCCTGTTGATGGCGCTGGTCTTTCTCAACATCGCGGCCTACCAGCTCCTGCTGTCGAACTGGGGCCCGGTCATGGCGCCATTCATCTTGGCGATTGCCAATATCTTTCTGGCAGTCATCCTGGTGGTGATAGCCGCTTTTACCAGCCCCGGCCCAGACCTCGCCGCAGCGCGGGAATTGCGCGATCTCACCTCCGCTACGCTTGAGAGCGAATTGAAATCCAACCCGGCAGTTGCAGCAATCGGCGGCATGGCGGGTCTCAACGGGCTTGGCAACTGGGACAGCGCCAAGTTCCTCGTGCCAATCATCTCCGCAATCATTCGCAGCCTCAAACGGCGGAAAACCGGCGGTTGAGGTCACCAAAAGCTCTTCACACCAACCTGGCACCAGCCCAACAATCCCTCACACAAAAGGAAACATCCCATGTCCGATTTCGACAAACTCGCTGAAGACCTCAGGCAGAACTATGACGAACTCAGACTCAAAGTGCATCTTGGTTCAAAAGATGCGCAGGATGAATGGGAAGAGCTTCAGGAGCGCTGGAATCATTTCGAAAGCCAGGCAAATCTGAAGAAAAGCCGCGAGGATGTCGGGGATGCGGTCGAGATCCTCGGATCCGAACTCAAGGACGCCTTCAACCGAATCCGCAAGGCGCTGTGAGAGCGGACGCCGAGAGAGATCCTGGAGCACGAAAAGCCCCATGACGTTTAAAATCAGCCTGGTGCGCGGTGCCGCCCGCGCGCCAGCACCCCGCCGGTGGCCGGCTCACTGACCCCGGTGGTCCCGGGATAGGTCAGCGGCAAGCCTGCAAGGGAGCGCACAGCAAGCCAGGCCCAGGCTTCGGCTTCCATCGAGTCGCCATTCAGTCCGGCCTCTTCGGCGAGAATCACTCGGGCCGTATGCCGCGTGGCGACCGTCAGATCCTCGACAATCATCCGGTTGTGACGTCCTCCGCCCGCTAGAATCCACAATTTCGGCTTTTCCGGCAGATGCGCCTGCGCCTTGGCGATTGCCGCAGCGGTTACAAAGGCCAGTGTGCGGGCACCATCCTCCAACCCGGCCTCGGTGTCGTCCGGCATGGCAAAATCATTGCGATCGAGCGAGAGCCGCTGCTTGGCGGTGAAGAACGGCGAAGCCAGATAGCGGTTGGCAAGCCCCGAGAGCACCCGCCCCTCCGATGCAATCGCTCCTCCTGAATCATAGGGGATGCCGGCATGGTGTTTCACCCACTGGTCGATCAGCGTGTTGCCCGGGCCACTGTCAAATGCTCTCAGGTCACCATCAGACCCAACATATGTAATGTTGGAGATCCCGCCGATATTGACGAAGATCACCGGCATCTCTCCTGCCCATTCCGGCCCGAAGCCTGCGGCAAGCGCGCGGTGATAGGCCGGCACCAGCGGCGCCCCCTGCCCGCCCATAGACATGTCGTTGGCGCGAAGATCGTAAACCACATCGACGCCAAGCCGTTTGGCCAGGCGCTCGCCATCGCCAACTTGAACCGTCAACGCCTCTAGCGGCCGGTGCAAAACGGTCTGGCCGTGAAAGCCGATCACATCCACATCATCAGCCGACAGTCCCTCGCGGGCCAGAAAGGCCTCCACGGCTTCAGCATGCCTGTCGGTAAGATCCGTTTCGAGCTGCACCAGATCGCCAGGCCGCTCGTCGCGTTGCGTGATCGCTTTGGCCGTCTCCAGCGCCGCTTCCAGGCGTTTGCGAAACGCGGCATCATAAGCGGTAAAAGACGAAGCGCCGCAGCGGACAAAGCTGTCGCCATCGGTTTCGAGCATTGCCAGATCGATACCATCCATCGAGGTGCCGCTCATCAGTCCGATGGCTCGTTTGACCCGTGCTGTCTCGCTCATCACTTCCCTTCCAGTCCGGCTTTACGGTGGCTCTCTAATTTTCTCCGCGGACCCGCGCCTACACTGTATCTACAAGGTCCCTGAATCGCGTCAGGGACGCAAAAACGCTCCAGCCACCCGGCCCGCAGCCAATGACAGGCCCGGTTGCAGGCAGCTCTGGTTGAATGCTCAGCGCGCTGATGGTAAAGGCCCCGCAGGGTGCCGCGGTTTTACGGGGCACCCATATTTGTTTGCGGTATTTCCGTCATGAGTTCAAGGACAGTGACATGTCAGCCTTCAAGTCCGATTTCCTGCGCATTCTTTCCGAACGCGGGTTCATTCACCAGACCTCCGACGAAACAGGTCTTGATGATTTGTTCAGGAACGAGATCGTCACTGCCTATATCGGCTTCGATCCGACCGCGCCAAGCCTGCATGCCGGCGGCCTGATCCAGATCATGATGCTGCACTGGATGCAGCAGACCGGCCATCGTCCGATCGCGCTGATGGGCGGCGGCACCGGCATGATCGGCGATCCATCATTCAAGGATGAGGCCCGCAAGCTTCTCACACCTGAACTGATCGACGAGAACATCGCCGGCATCAAGAGCGTGTTCTCCAACTACCTCAAATTCGGCGACGGTCCGCAGGATGCTGTGATGGCCAACAATGCCGACTGGCTGATGGGCATCAACTACGTGGAATTCCTGCGTGATGTCGGCCGACACTTCTCGGTCAACAGAATGCTGGCATTCGATTCGGTCAAGACCCGGCTCGACCGCGAGCAGTCGCTTTCATTCCTGGAATTCAACTACATGATCCTCCAGGCCTATGACTATGTCGAGCTGAACAAGCGTTACGGCTGCCGCCTGCAGATGGGCGGATCCGACCAGTGGGGCAACATCATCAACGGCATCGACCTCGGTCACCGGATGGACTGCCCGCAGCTCTACGCTCTGACATCGCCGCTGCTGACCACCTCATCGGGCGCCAAGATGGGCAAGTCTGTCAATGGCGCCGTCTGGCTTAATGCCGACATGCTCGGCGCCTATGAATTCTGGCAATACTGGCGCAACAGCGAAGATGCCGATGTCGGTCGCTTCCTCAAGCTTTACACCACCATGCCGCTGGATGAGATTGCCAGGCTTGAAGCACTGGGTGGGGCAGAAATCAACGAAGCCAAGAAGGTTCTGGCAACAGAAGTGACTGCCCTGCTGCATGGTCGCGCCGCGGCCGAACAGGCCTCGGAGACAGCGCGCAAGACCTTCGAGGAAGGGCAGACAGCAACCGATCTGCCCACCATCACGGTTCCCGCATCGGATCTTGAGGCAGGCATCGGGCTTCTGGCGTTGTTTGTCCGCGCCGGCTTGGCAGGCTCAAACGGTGAAGCCCGCCGCCACGTCCAGGGCGGCGCCATCAAGCTCAACGATGTGGCGGTCAGCGACGACAAGACGCTGGTCAATACCGGCTACATCAGTGAGGACGGCGTCATCAAGCTGTCGCTGGGCAAGAAAAAGCACGTGCTGGTGCGTCCGCAGTAAACCAGCCGCACCAACGTCACGTTACACAGGCCGTCGAATCTTCTGATCCGGCGGCCTTTTTTATGGGCGGTACTCGAAGATCGACCGAAACACGCCCGGTGCGATGACCGAGAGCGGGTTTACCTCCAGCAGCGGCGAAGCGGTCTTTCCGGTCAGCCGGAACGTGATTCCGATCAAGCCGCGATCCCTTCCGTTGCCCAGAAGCGCGCCAATGATCGGCACCTCGCTGAACAGCCGGTTGACGCCATAGGCCGGCATGAAGGTCCCTGTCAGGTCGATGAGATCCTTGGAATCGAAGATTTGCCCCTGGAACGACGCCCCGATCTGGGGACCGCGTACAATGCCTTCGCTGACGTGAAGCTCTCCGTTGCCGGATACCAGTCGCGCACTGGCAACCTCAAAACTTGCTTCCGATACATCGATATCCGCCTTCACCGCGTCTTTCAGGCTCCTGCCATCCTTCTTGCTCGGCGTGGACACAAGCGATCCCAGTCGCGGCTCGCCAACAACCTGAAAGTTCCGCACGTCCAGCGTGCCGCGCCGGAACGGCCCGTCCTGCCGCCTGAGTCTGACATTCAGCAAGCCGCCGCGGATGCGCGAATAAATACCTGCAAAGCGCGCAAACGCCCCGGCGTCGCCGCTGGTCGCCTCGATTGTCTCGCCCGTTGCCCCGTTAGAGATCGCCAACACCACGGCCTGACCGCTTTTGGTTACAGCCTTGAAGTCAAGCAGATCGATCCGGTCTCCCCGCCCCTTGTAACTGACGTTGCCTGAAGACAGCTTCTCATCGGAATAGCCGTACATTTCGTCAACGCTGGCGAAGACTTCGACGGGAATCGAAACCGCATCGTCACCCGGAACAGCCTTGCCCGAGGATTTTGCCATGGTGATGATCGGGCGCAGATCAACCGACTTGCCGCCGACATTGACCACGTAACCTTTCCCCTTGCGGGTAATCACGGCTTCATAATTGTCACGTGGCGAAAGCCCGACCCGACTGAATTTGGCGTTGGCAAGTTCACCCCCGTTCAGCGTGACGTCACCCGCGGCCGAAAACCCCTTCCCCGACAGCTTCAGGTCCGAGAGTTTCACCACGTCACCAGCGGTCTGCATCACGAAGTCAAGCTTGGCAGCAATACCCTTCCCCTTGGTCCAGCCAATGCCAGGAATCGTAAGTTTTGCTGATGTCAGATCCAGGCTGATCACCTGTCTGGCACCATCCTCGGCATCAACCTCGAGCGTGAAGCCAATGGGGCCGGAAAACAGTGTACCGGTGCCCGGCGCTATCTTCTCGCGGTCTTCAGGGCTCAGCGTCCCGGACAGGATACGCTGCGAGACCACCTGCGCCTTGCTGTCCACGGGTTGGATGATGTCGAGTGTCATCGGCGCTCCATCCACCAGCGAATCGACTTTCAGCACTGCTCGTTGCGGCGTCACCTGCAGATTGCCATCCATTCTGGTCAGCATCCGCCCTTCGACAGGCTTGGCGATATCAACACCACGCATATCCAGGTTGACATCCCAGTCCGGTGAAGGAGGGGATTGATCATTTATCAAACCGAACCGTGCAGTGACCGTGGACGAGATCTCGCCGCTCAGGTCCGATGGCTCAAGCCCGATCTTGTCGAGCGCATTGATCGGCTGGTAGCTGATAAGCTCCGCCACTGCATCGGCATTGCCCCTGACAGACATTTCCAGTTCTGCCATCAACGGCCGCTCGTTGGCGTGCGGTATGGTAAAAACTGCATCATTGACGTCGACTGTTCGACCGGTCGGAAAAAAGGCTGTCGCCGACTCAATGTTGAAGCTTATTCTCGAGCCTCGGAGCTGCATGTGGCCAACAGTGTCGCGCAAGGGCGGAATTTCCCCGGCAACATTCATGCGCGCCCGCTCGATATCAAAGTCGATCTGCAACTGGTTTTCGGTAAAAAACACGTCTTCATAAGGCTTATAGTGCCCGGCGGGCGCTGCCAGCTGAATGCGTGCATTGCTGACGGTTCCCCCGTAAAGGTTCTCGAGAACCCATTGCCGCGCCCGCTTGCCGACCCAATAGGGCCAGAGTTGTTTCACCGCTGCCGTGGACATGCGATCAGCTTGCGCGACGAGGTTGATTTCGGGTGATATACCTTCAACAAAGCGCCAGGACGCTGAGCCGAACAACGCGCCCTGCTCAGAAGCCACGGTGAGTTCTTCGGCCACCAGTTTGCGATTTGCTGCGTCAAACCACCCGAAGGCCTTGCCGGCGAACGGAATCGGCGGTTCGTCCGAGTCGCCCGGTGCCGCCAGCCCCTTGTCGATGACAAAATCGAAAGCAATGCCTTCCCCGGACTCCGCGGCAAGACGATCTGCATCAATCAGCCCGCCGGTGAACGGCAGCACGGTCTCGCCGATCCGGATGATCGACGGCGTGACCTCGATCTTGTGCATCTTCGGCATATAGACAAGATTGACCCGCGCATCACGCATTTCAGCCTGAACGCCGCCCATCGTCATCACACCATCAACGGCTGCCACCTTGATCGACAATGAGGGGCTTTTCTTCTCAGTGGCCCGCCCTGCTGTAAAACTGATCTGCAGCGGCGCCATCACGCCATTCTGGCGATCAGTGGGACCTTCCGTCAGGAAATCGATCGCCAATCCACCAATTTCCCCGGTGATCTTGGAAAGTTCTGTTTCGTTCGCTCTTGCACTGGCCGTGCCCGAAATGGCGATCTTGCGCCCATTACGTTCAACATCAGCCTCAACGTGGTATTTTCTGGCATCATCCCGGCGCACCAGGCCGGTCTCGATCACAACCGGGGCACCAACGCCTGCTATCCGGACGTCCGAGAAACGAAACGATTGGGCCTCAAGCGCATTAACCTGGACTGCCACCTGATTGAGGGCGGCAAACAGCTGCTCGATCATCGCGTCGGTCCCGTCGACACGGAAACCGGCCAGATCCGTCAGATTGAACCCGTCGCCTTGCGGTGCGACCAGCTCCACACCGCCGATATCAACCGACGAAATGGACAGTTTCCCCGCAAACAGCGGCATTGGGTTCAGCGAAATCAGTGTGCTTTTGGCACGGGTCGCCGGCGTCGATCCATCCAGTCGTTGCACCACCACATCCCGCGCCAGCAAGGCAAGCTGCCCACGGCTTGTCAGCCGCACTCCGGCTGAACTGAGTTCCGCGCGACTGTCGGGGCCGACCGCTTGCGCCAGCGCGACTTGCGCGCGATCGCGGATGAACCCATCGATTGCCCCCGTCTCGAGGGCTCCGACAAGGGCCGCGAAAAGCACGGCCACGAACAGCAAGACGCCACCCAACCACCGCAAGGTCGACACGCACCAATGCCGCGGATGGTGCCCGCGCACCAGAATCGCGTCCTCCACATTTGCTGACGGATATTCGTGCAACCCGATAACGTCGCGTCTTTTGAACAAAACCTTGTCTATCGGCTGATCCGGCATGGGCGTAGGAATGATATCTTTCTGTTTTGGCGGTGATTCTTCTGGACTGTCAGATGAGCGTTTATATATCGCATGATGACAGGGTCACCTGTCAAAAACGCGAATGAGCCTGCGAAAGGGATCCATAGTGAACGAAATTGTTGAAGGCGTTCAGGCGCCGCAGTTCAATTTGCCACGAGATGGCGGCGGAAACGTGTCATTGGCCGATTTGGCCGGCAAAACGGTTGTGCTGTATTTCTACCCGAAAGACGACACCAGCGGCTGTACCACCGAAGCACTCGACTTCACCGCGCTGGCTGACGAATTCGCAAATGCCGACGCCGTGATTGTCGGTGTGTCGCCGGACCCGGTCAAGGCCCATGACAAGTTCATCGCCAAGCACGGCCTCGGCGTCATCCTCGCCTCTGACGAAGACAAGTCCGTCCTCGAAGCCTATGGCGTCTGGAAGGAGAAAAGCATGTATGGCCGCACTTATATGGGCGTTGAACGGTCGACCTTCCTTATCGACGGCAGCGGAAAAATCGCCCGGGTCTGGCGCAAGGTCAAGGTCAAGGGCCATGCCCAGGCCGTGCTCGAGGCCATCCAGTCGCTCTGATCCGCGGTTGAAGAACAAGGTCTGGAATTCCATTGCCCACCCCCCCTCAGACGATACTCTCCCTGCGCGACGGGGCTGCCCGCGCCGTGCGTGCCGAGGATTTGCTGGAAAAAACCGCCCTCGCGCAGGATGTCGCAAATCGCTGGCACGACCGGCGTCTTTCGCTGCGGTCCCCGCTTGATACGTTGGCGCCCTCGCGGCCCGGCAGGCCTGCGAAGCCGGAGCTGGTAGCGCCGACACAAGTGGCGCGCCGCTCGCTCAACTCGCGCCGGGGCCGTATCGCGCTTTTGCATGCGATCGCCCATATCGAACTCAACGCAGTTGATCTTGCACTCGATATCGTAGCCCGCTTTGCATCAAGCCCCATGCCGCAGAGCTTCTTTGACGGCTGGATGCAGGTCGCCTTTGAGGAGGCCAAGCATTTCAAACTGGTGCGGCAACGGCTGCAGGCTCTCGACGCAGACTACGGCGACATGCCCGCACATGACGGTCTCTGGCAGGCAGCGCACGACACTCGCAACGACCTAACCGCGCGCCTGGCTGTCGTACCTCTGATTCTCGAGGCACGCGGGCTCGACGTGACCCCCTCCCTGCTCGCCAAAATGCGTGAGGTCGGCGATCACGATACCGCCGATGTGCTCGAAATCATTTATGAAGACGAAAAGAAACACGTGGCAATCGGCGCCAAATGGTTCCGCTTTATCTGCGCCCGTGAAGGCAAGGATCCGGCCGAAACGTTCCGACTCCTGGTCCGCGCCAACTTTCGCGGCGGCCTCAAACCGCCCTTCAACGATCTCGCCCGCGCAGCCGCCGGGCTGACGCCGACATTCTATCGCTCCCTGTCCAGCCAAAACATGTCCTGACGTCCTGCAATCACCATCTGGCGTCGCCGGTTCAAAGCTTTGTTAACCTTAACAGGGTGTAATCGCTCCTGAACAAGCAACGGCAAACCGTTTTGGACAGGATTACCGCGTGTCGCAGAGGCAGGACAGCCGCGTGTTTGGCAAAAAGCCAAAACACTCTCACACCATCATTTTCGCCAGCGGCGAAAGCGTTCGGCATATCACCATTCGTCCCTGGATTGCGGGACTGCTGATGTCGGTGCTGGGTGTGATGGCAATCGGCTACTTGGGAGCCACATCTTACCTGGTGCTGCGCGATGACCTGATTGGCGCGTCGATGGCACGACAGGCTCGCATGCAACACGCCTATGAGGACCGGATTGCCGCGCTCCGTTCGCAAGTCGACCGGGTCACCAGTCGTCAATTGCTCGATCAGCAACTGATGGAAGAAAAAGTCGCAGAGCTGATTGCCCGGCAGAATGCTCTCAGCAACCGGCATGGCAAGATCGGGCCGCTTCTCGATCGCGTCGGTGTTACTCCGCAGCAGATCCCGATACCGGTCAGCAATCCCAAGAAACAGGCATCTTTGTCCACCGTCACGGCAAAGACAGCGCGTCTTGCCGCTCTTGCTTCAGCTCCGACAATCATTGCAGAACCTGCAACCGCGCATATCAATCCACTTGCTTATGCCGCAGGCAAGCCGTCGGCGGTGCGGGAATCGGTCGGTGAACGCGCAGACCGGATATTCTCCAGCGTGACGCTCTCGCTCAAATCCATCGAACGCGAGCAGATCGAAAAAATGCAGGGCCTGGCCGTGGATGCGTTTGAAACAGCGTCCGAAATCGATGAAATCATCAAATCCGCAGGCCTTCCGCGGCCGGCAATCGGCGACAGTGCGGTCGGCGGCCCGTTTGTGCGCCCCAACGATCCCAACGCGTTCGAGGCCACACTCGACGATCTCGACCAGGCACTCGGCAGGCTCGACACCGTTCGCCGCCATGCCCGCAAAATGCCGATCGGCATCCCTGCCCCGGGCAGGGAAATCACCTCACGCTACGGAAATCGCCGCGACCCGTTTCTCGGACGGCTCGCATTTCACGGCGGCATCGACTTCCGGACACCCACAGGCACTCCCATCATAGCCACCGGCTCGGGTGTTGTCGTGCATGCCGGACGCAATGGCGGCTACGGCAAGATGGTCGAGATCGACCACGGCAACGGCATCACCACCCGCTACGCTCACCTGTCCGCAGTCGAGGTCCGCAAAGGCGATCATGTGGCAATCGGCGTTCGTATCGGCAAATCCGGTTCGACTGGCCGCTCCACCGGTCCGCACCTGCATTACGAAGTTCGCCGCAACGGCAATGCCGTCGACCCCATGCGTTTTCTCAAGGCCGCCAAGAAACTCAAACCGCTTCTTGTGTCCAACTGACTTGTTAAACTGACCACCACCTTGACCGCATGAAAAGGGCCGCATCCGCGGCCCTCTCCGGTTTCTGAGATAGTGCGTTTACAAAACGCCTTCCGGCACCAGCACCTTGTCGATGACGTGGATAACGCCGTTGGAGGTATCGATGTCCGCGCTCACGACATTCGCATCATTGACCATGGCGCCATTGTCGAGATCGATTGTCACCATCGACCCCTGCACGGTCGCCGGAGTTGAATCATCGACCAGATCGGTCGACATCACCTTGCCGGCGACCACGTGATAGGTCAGCACCGCCACCAGCTTGTCCTTGTTTTCCGGCTTCAGCAGCTCATCAACGGTCATGCCCAGAGCCGCAAACGCCTCATCAGTCGGGGCGAAAACGGTGAATGGTCCTTCGCCCTTCAGCGTCTCGACAAGACCCGCGGCCTGCACTGCCGCAACAAGAGTGTCAAATCCTTCGGCTTCCACCGCGGTGTCAACGATATCCTTTGCGCCCGAGTGGGATGCAGCCATGGCAGCGCTCCCGGTGAGGCCGAGCGCGAAGATGGCTGCTGCGATTGTTTTTGTCAGTTTCATGAGAAAACTCCATTGTGAGGTGTTAAGTCCCCCGACGCGCTCTTTCACGAAACCGCGGCCGAAACGGTTCACCACCAGACGGCATCGAAGCGGGTAAATATATCGAAGCACTTTTGCCTGCTCGCACACCTTGAAAAATCGCGGCAATGCCTATGCGCCAAAACGGGACACAAGAGCGCTGTTGCGGGCTTTTCCTTGACTTAATGCACTGCAACGACTATTCGAAACCCATTGGGACCGCGTGTAAAAGCGCTCTCCCGCGCATTGCCGCACACTCCGAAACGGAAAACGCCCTCAATTGACCACTTTTGCTGATCTTGGCTTGAGCCAAAAAGTACTGTCCGCCGTAACTGACGCCGGCTACACGACGCCAACCCCGATTCAGGCTGGTGCAATACCTCCAGCACTCGAACGGCGTGACATTCTGGGCATCGCTCAGACCGGAACCGGCAAGACCGCTTCCTTCGTTCTGCCGATGCTGACGATGCTGGAGCGAGGCCGCGCCCGGGCGCGCATGCCACGCACCTTGATCCTTGAGCCGACGCGCGAACTCGCAGCACAGGTTCATGAAAACTTTGAGAAATACGGCAAGAACCACCGCCTCAACATCGTTCTGCTGATCGGCGGCGTGTCCTTTGATGAGCAGGACCGCAAGCTTGAACGCGGCGCCGACGTTCTGATCGCAACACCTGGCCGGCTGCTTGACCACACTGAACGCGGCAAGCTCTTGATGACTGGCGTCGAACTGCTGGTGATCGACGAAGCCGACAGAATGCTCGACATGGGCTTTATTCCCGACATCGAGCGCATCGTCAAATTCATCCCGTTCACCCGCCAGACCCTGTTCTTCTCGGCCACCATGCCGCCTGAGATCCAGAAACTGGCCGACAAGTTCCTGCAGAATCCGGAGCGGATCGAAGTCGCCCCGCCGTCGTCGACAGCAGCCACGGTGGAACAGCGGCTCGTTGCGTGCGGCAGCAAGGATTTCGAGAAACGCGAACGCCTGCGTGACTTGATCAAGTCCCAGACCGAACTGACCAATGCCATCATCTTCTGCAACCGCAAGAAAGATGTCGCCGATCTCTACAAATCGCTTGAGAAGCACGGTTTTTCCGTCGGCGCATTGCACGGCGATATGGATCAACGCTCACGCACCAACATGTTGCAGGGCTTCAAGGACAACGAGATCACATTGCTTGTGGCCTCCGATGTTGCGGCCCGCGGGCTCGACATCCCGGCGGTGAGCCATGTCTTCAATTTCGACGTTCCGATCCACGCCGAAGACTACGTGCACCGCATCGGCCGTACCGGTCGCGCCGGCCGCGAAGGCGCAGCCTTCACAATGGTGTCACGTCGCGATGCCAAACATGTCGATGCCATTACCAAGCTGATCGGTCGCGAGATCGAGTGGCTAGACGGTCAGGACGCCATTGCATCAGCCGATCCGGCTGACGACAAGCCGGCCCGTGGCCGCCGCGGCGAAGGCAAGTCGCCTGCACGCCGCTCCGCGCGTGGCGAGAAGCGGGCACAGGAAGACAAGCAGACCGAACCCGCGACAGCCGAAACTGCACCAGAACCGAAAAAAGAGGAAAAAGCCATCCAAGCTGCAATCAAGGAAGAACCGCGTCAGGAACAGCCAGCCCGTGCAGCTGCACCGCAGCGCGCACCCCAGCCGGCCAATGCCAATGAAGATCGCAACCGCAGTCGCAACCGCCGCGGTGGCCGCGACAATGACGATCGCGAGCCCACACCAGTCGGCTTTGGTGACGACATTCCTGCTTTCATGATGATCGGCGGCAACAACTGATCCATCCGGATCGGGAAACCCCATCTGTTAAGCCGCTGGTCCTTGCGCCGGCGGCTTTTTCGTTTTGCCCACTGAAGTCAGATCCAGTCCCGCTCAGCCGTCGTCGAGTGGCTTCAGGATGTCTGCGATCATGTTTCGCAGCCAAAGGTGGCCAGGAGACGCCGTGGAGCGCCGGTGCCAGATCATGATGATTTCCACCAGATCCACCGCCATCGGCGGCACATAGATATTCAGCCCGAATTTTTCGGCCACCTGTCTGGCCAATTGGTGCGGCAACAGCGCGATCAGATCGGATTCACTCACGGCGCCGTAGACGCCTGAAAACACCGGCATCGTCATCACCACCCGGCGTTCCCGGCCAACCCGTGAGAGCGCAACGTCGCCCGCCGCCGAGAGCTTGCCCTCCGGCGAGAACAGCACGTGCCCGAGATCACAGAACAGATCAATCGGCACGACATCACCCGGCTTCAACCCGGCGTGAACAAATCGCGGGTTACCGGTCCTTGCTATCACCGAGTACTTCGAGCGGAACATGGTTTGCTTCACTGCCCAGCCTGGCAGCGGCAGGGTCGGTGCCAGCGCCAGATCGACCTCGTTTCGCTCGACAGACTCAACATTGATATCAGCCACCAGATCGACCAGTTGCACCCGCACGCCTGGCGCCTGTCTGGACACACGATCTGCGAGCCGTGGCATCAACATTTCGGCAAAATAGTCGCTCGCGGAAATCTTGAAGTTCTGTTCCGCCGTTTCCGGAATGTAGGTTTTCGGGCTTTCCAGGATTTCTTCGATATCGCTGAGGATCTCGCGCAATGGCAGCTCGAGCGACCTGGCATAATCGGTGGGTTCGAGCCCCTGGCCGTTGCGAAAGAACAGGTCGTCACCCAGACCGCTGCGCAAGCGCCCGAGCGCAGCCGACACTGCAGGCTGCGACAAACCGATCCGCGCGCCGGCTTTCACCGTTGATCCCTCGCGCAGCAAAGCATCAAGCACCCGCAGCAAATTCAGATCAAAGGCTGATAAATTCATCAGACAAATATCCAGAATATAAAATTGCGATTTAACGAATAGATACACCTGATCTATCCTCCGTTCAATCGACTGCGCATTCGTAACCTTCCCTGCACTCACTCACGGAGGAAACGATGAACAACAGCATTCTGGGGCCTGATGCCATCACGTGGCTCGGCGTTCACTACAGGACCATTCTCAAGGCCAGCGACAGCGGCGATGCAATTTCAGTGGTGGATTCAGTCTCACCGGCCAAGACCGGCCCGCCGCGGCATATTCACCACGACGCCGATGAGACCTTTGTCGTTTTGACTGGAGATATCCTGTTCTGGCTTGAAGGGGCCGAGTTCAATCGGGGGCCCGGCGAAACCATGTTCATCCCCCGCGGCAACGAGCACACTTTTCAGGTCATCAGCGAGACACCTTCACGACATCTCGTCATTCTCACGCCCGGAGGTTTCGAAGGCTTTTTTGCTGAAATGGCCGCCGGTCAGTTCCGCATTCCTCACGACATGCCCGCAATTGCCGAAGCCGCAGCCCGGTATCGTATGGATTTCACCGGACCGCCTTTATGAACCACACCCCTTTCAGGAGCAGACGCATGAAACATGCAGCAACACGTTTTTTCATCACCGGCGCAATCTTCGCGCTGCTTGGCATGGTCTGGGGCATTCAGATGTCGGCGACCCATGACCACACGCTGTCACCGGCCCATGGTCACCTCAATCTGATCGGCTTCGTTGCAATGGCTGTCTTTGGCACCTTCTACGCGCTCAGCCCCACTGCAGCCGCGTCCAGATTGGCCGGCATCCATTACCTGCTCACAACAGCTTCGGTCCTTGTGCTGATACCTGGAATCGCCCTGGCCATCTCGGGATCAGGCGAAACCCTTGCCAAGATAGGCTCCGTGCTGGCGCTTGCCTCAATGGCACTGTTCACCTTTGTCGTGTATCGCCACGGCGTCAGCACCCCGCCCGGAGCACAACCGCAATAACGGCTGCAATGCGTCGGGCCAGCCTCGGGCACATTGCCGATGTTTGCTCAAGCCGAAGCGACGATAATGTTTGTCATTTTCTGGCACGCAGCGCTGCATCCCACGCGAGCGCCACCCATTTTGCCAGCTCATCGGGGTCATCAAGTGCGGCGTCGGGTATAGACCAATAGGGCATCGCCACCGGTTTGGCCTTGCCGGCATAGGTCCACTGTCTGGCGCCTGCCTCGGCAAATGCCGATGCCGTCTGTGCATCCGCCTTCAGCAGAATGTCGCCGCTGACCTCCAACGCCAGGATCTTGCCTTGATGGTAGACGCCCTTGCCGCCAAACATGCGTTTGATCGTGACGTCGCCAAGGCTGACAAACATGTCGCGGATTGCGTCATTGTCCATGGTGTCTCCCCTGCCCTGCAGCGCTTTGTGGCCGCAAGAACCTTCGCAGTTTCAGCGCTCGCAGTCTTGCCGTCAATCGGGCCCGCGCCATATCGGTGCCATGCCTCGACAGTTACGAAAAGCCGACCTGCCACAAAAACCCTGCTCCTGTTGCAACCGCCCCTTCAGCTGGCGGCGCAAATGGGCCCGGGCCTGGGATGAGGTCAAGTACTGCTCGGATCGTTGCCGGTCCCAGGCCCGCACCCTGCCATCAAAAACCCGTTCACGAGACTGACAGGCCGATATCAGTCCCGGCTTGGTGCTTCCGTAACGCCACCCGCCGCACGCACGGCCCCGGGGGTATCAACGTCGAGCCGCGCCGCCGGTCCGATTTCTACATCAACCACCGGCCAGGTGCCACTTTCGATCAACGCACGCGCGCCGACATCGCCCGAAAGCTCCATCGCCTCCGCGAAGGTAGAGCGCGGCAGGATCACCGGATTGCCACGCCGTTCCCCATCACTGGCGCGAATGATCGCGTTGCCCCCATGTGCGGCGAAGGTCTCGATCAAGTGGTCGAGGTGGGCGGGCGTGAGCGCCGGCATGTCGCCAAGCAGCACCAGCGCACCGGAAATTCCGGGGTCCAGCGAAGCAAGCCCCCGTTTCAGCGACGACGCCATCCCGGAGGCATATGCATCATTTTGCACCAGCTCGACCTCTAGCCCGGACAGGCTGGCTACGATGTCGTCACTGCGATGCCCCGTCACCACCACTGTCCGGCTAGCACCCGACGCCAGCGCCGTGCCCGTCATCCTGCGGATCAACGTCTCGCCGTCAAACGCGGCAAGCAGCTTGTGCCCCGCCGCATCCCCCATCCGGCTGGAACGTCCGGCAGCGAGCAGCACGACGGCAACGTCAGCGCCAGATTTGCGGCTTTGCTTCACCGCCGGTTGCCGCGGTTGCGGCCGTGTCGGGATCTCCTTGAGCAGGCCGCCCACGCCCATCCCCGCAATATCCATAGAGGACGGCATCTCACCCGCAAGAATGCGCGCCAGCACCCAGTCGAACCCGTTCTCTTTCGGACTACGGGCACAGCCCGGCGCTCCGATGATCGGGACATCGCCCAGCGAGCCCAGAACCAGCAGATTGCCGGGATCAACCGGCATGCCGACCCGCTCGACATCACCGCCCGCCTTGCGGATCGCTGCCGGAATCACATCTTCCGGATCCGTGACCGCCGAGGCACCGAATACGACTATCATCTCGTGGGTTGCCGCCATCCGGACAATTTCGCCAGCAACATCGCCTGCGGCATGCGCAACACGGATTTCTTCCCCGAGCTCGGAACCGCTCAACGCCAGCCGTGCGGCCAGGAGCTGACTGGTCTTGTCCATGACAGAGGGCTTGAGTGTCGGCAGCAGCGTCGCGATCAGCCCTACCCTGGCCGGACGGAAAGGCCGCACCTGCGCAAGACCGGGCACACCGATCGCACTGATGGCACGCGCAAGCGAGCCCCCCGACACCGCCAGCGGAATGATCTTGATCGTCGCCACCATCTCACCGGATTGAACCGAGCTATGGTCTGCGAGACAGGCAAATGTGATGGCCGGGTCAATTGCGTTGAAGGCACCCACCAGCGATCTATCGGCACGGAACAGCCCGGCCTCTGTGGCGTACAGATTGACCCGCCCGGTGGAGGCATTGGCCGCGCGGATATTGGGGCCGGTGAAGGCCTGTGCCAGCGCTTCCGCGGCAGCATCTTCGCCGACGTCGCCCTCATCGAGCCGGGCGACGATCACCTCATGGGCACCACCCGCGCCGAGCTGCACCAAATCCTCGGCGGTGAGCACATGGCCCTTCTTCAGCCGCACACTACCCAGAGAAAGGGAATGCGCCAGCACCGCCCCCTCGGCCTCTGACAACGGCACCGGACCAAACTGCATGCTTCAGTCTTTCTCCGCTTGTCCCGGCCGCGGGTGTGACGAGGGCTTGCGCAATGCCGCGATCACCTGCGCCAGAATGGCAACGGCGATTTCCTCCGGGCTTTGCGCGCCGATATCAACTCCGATGGGCGCGTCGATATGGGAGAGTTCCGCCTCGCTCAAACCGGCCTCCGTCAGCCGCTCCACGCGTCGTGCATGGGTCTTTCGCGAGCCCAGCGCACCCACATAAAAAGCCTCTGCCTTCGACGCGGAGATCAGCGGCCAGTCGTCAATTTTCGGATCATGCGTCACCGCCACAAGCGCGGTGAAGGCATCAATCGGTTGGTCCTTCAGCGCATCCTCCGGCCAGTCAGCCGTCAGATCGACATTTTCAAACCGCTCCGGCGTGGCGAATGCGGTGCGCGGATCAATCACCCGCACGTCAAAGCCAGCCATCGTCGCCATCGGCGCCAGCGCCTGCGAGATGTGAACCGCGCCAATGATCACCATGCGCGGCGCCGGCACATGCACATTGAGGAAGAAACGTTGCCCTTCGGCCTCCACCGCGCCGGATTTTCCGCTGCGGAAGGCCTTGTCCACCGCCTCGCCAAGCACTCCAGAGACCGGATCGCCCTTTATCACCAGTCGGTTGCGGCCGTCTGCGAGATCGGTGAGCATGATCACTGCTTGCCGGTCGCGCCGCGCTTCATTGAGTTTTCTAAGCAGGTGCGGATCCATCAGCCGACCCGCTCTAGATAGACCTGGATCTTGCCGCCACAGGACAATCCGACCCGCCAGGCGGTCTCGTCGGCCACGCCAAATTCGAGCATTCTGGGCTCGCCGCTGGCAATCACGTCGGCAGCTTCCGCGATCACCGCGCCCTCGACGCACCCGCCGGAAACCGATCCGCTGAAATTGCCTACTTCATCAATCACCAGATGGCTGCCGACCGGCCGCGGCGCAGAGCCCCAGGTCTCGATCACGGTGGCAACAGCCACATCGCGTCCGTCCAGCATCCAGCGCTCGGCAACCACCAACGGGTCGAGCTGATCCTCATTGTCGCCAACCATGCTCTGTGATGTCATGACAGCCTCCGTCCTCTCAGATGAATATGGCCACTACAGCGGGGTGATTACAAGTCAGATCAAAGATAGCGGCGCGGATCGGCTTTCGCCGCATCCCTCTCGCCAAGCGCCAAAACCAGATCCGCCATCGCATTGATGTTGTGTACCGGCCGGAATTCATCGACGTGATCCAGCATGGTGCGCACACCCCGCGCCCGCGCCTCAAAGCCATCGAAGCGCAGCAGCGGATTGAGCCAGATCAGCCGCCGGCACGACCGGTGCAGCCGATCCATCTCGGCGTCGAGTTCCTCGATCGAATCCCGCTCCAGCCCGTCTGTGATCAGGATCACCACCGCGCCCTGCCCCAGAACCCGGCGCGACCATTGCCGGTTGAACAACCTCAGCGCTTCGCCAATCCGGGTCCCGCCGGACCAGTCCTTGACCGCACCGGTGCACTGGTCAACCGCCTCGTCGGGATCCTTGTTGCGCATCTGCCGTGTGATGTTGGTCAGCCTTGTGCCGAACAGAAAGGTGTGCACGCCGCGCCGCCGCTCGCTGAGAACATGCATGAAATGCAGGAATATCCGGGTGTACTGGCTCATAGAGCCGGAAATGTCGGCAATGATCACCAGTGGCGGGTGGACTTTCCGGCGTTTGCGGAACCGTGGCAGAATCAGGTCGCCGCCGGTGCGCATTGCAGCCCGCATGGTCGCCCGCGGATCAATCCGCTTGGGCAAGGACGACGGCTTGTAGCGCCGTGTCTCGACCTGATCGAAAGGCAGCATCAATTTGGCGATCGCGGCTTTCGCTTCTGCCAGTTCAGGCGCCGTCATCTGGGCAAAATCCTGCTGCCTGAGAACCTCGTTGCCGGAAATCGTCTCCCGCGCATCGATGTCGATCATCGGCTTGTCTTCGGGCGGTCGCTGCTTTTCATGCCCTTCGAACAACGCCTGGCTAACCCGGGTCTCGCCGGCTTTGAGTTTTTCGCGTTGCTTGTTCTCCATCGCCACCGGCGAGAACATGGCGATCATCTTCTCGACCAGGTCGCGGCTCCGCCAGAACAGCTTGAACGCCTGATCAAAGACCTCATGATCCTCACGCCGCTTGACGAACACCGAATGCAATACCCAGTAGAATTCCTCGCGGCTGCCGATGCCGGCGATCTGCACGGCCTCAACGGCGTCGCGCACCGCGGCAGGCCCGACCTTCATCCCGGCCTTGCGCAGAACCCTCGCAAAATAGACCACATTGTCGGGAATGCGCCCGTCGCCACCCTTGAAGCCGGACGCGTGTGCGGCGTTCGTCATCAGAGCGACTGAGCCAGCTCTGCCTTCACCTCGGTCAAAAGCTCCCGGCCGGCACTGCTTTCGATACGGGCAATGTCATCTTGATACTTCAACAACGTTCCGATGGTATCGGACACCGTCTCCGGATCAAGCGCCAGCCGGTCAAGTTCAGTCAGCGCTGTTGCCCAGTCAATGGTCTCAGCCACGCCGGGGCTTTTGAAAAGATCCATCTGTCTAAGCTTCTGGACATAAGCCACCACCTGACGCGACAGTTCCTGCTGGCAGCCCGGCACTTTCAGCCGGACGATCTCCAGCTCGACATCGGCTGCCGGGTAATCCACCCAGTGGTACAGGCACCGGCGCTTTAGCGCGTCGTGAATCTCGCGGGTGCGGTTGGTGGTGATGATAACGATCGGCGGTTCATCCGCCTTGATCGTCCCCAGTTCAGGGATCGTCACCTGATAGTCGGAGAGAATTTCCAGCAGGAACGCTTCGAATGCCTCGTCGGTCCGGTCGAGCTCGTCGATCAGGAACACCGGCGCCCGACCGCCCGAACTTTCCAGCGCCTGAAGTACAGGGCGGCGGATGAGATGCTTCTCCGAGAAGATCGACCGTTCGATAGCGCCCCGGTCACCTTCGCCGGTCGCTTCTGCCAGCCGGATTTCCAGCATCTGCGCCGGGTAGTTCCACTCATACACAGCCGAAGAGACATCAAGCCCTTCATAGCACTGCAGCCGGATCAGCGGCCGGTCGAGCGCCTGGGACAGCACCTTGGCGATTTCGGTCTTGCCGACCCCTGCCTCGCCCTCGAGAAACAATGGCCGCTTCATGCGAAGGCTTAAAAACAGCACGGTCGCCAGTGCGCGGTTCGCGACGTAGTCCTCGCTCGAAAGCAGAGCCAGCGTTTCATCAATCGAGTTGGGCAGTTCTGGGATGATTGACATCGTGGCTCCGGATAGAGGTTTTGGCTAAACAGAATGGTATCCGCGGTCCAGATACACAAGGGCCTGGCCGGCAGGTCCGGTCCGCAGACCGGTCACTTCGCCGATCAGCACGGTGTGGGTCGCAACAATTTTGGCATCGATCAAGCGACAGTCAAACACCGCAGCAGCCCCCACCAGGGTCGGTGCGCCGGTGGTAATTGTGTCCCACTCTCCCTGCGCGAACCGGTCTTCGACGGTGAGATGGTCGCGGCCGGAAAACGCATCCGCCAGATGCTGATGATCAGCCATCAGCGTGTTGAGCGCAAACACACCCGATTCGGTGAAAATCGCATTCTGCGGATTGGAATGATTGAGACAGACCAGCAATGTGCCGGGATTGTCCGACACCGAACACGCCGCCGTCACCGTCACGCCGCGCCGCACACCTTCATGCATGGTTGTGGCGATCTGGACATGCCCGGCGTAACGCGCCATCGCATCGCGGTAGTCTCTGGAATCGATTGTCTGCCGTTTCAACACGCCTGCGCCTCGGTTTTGCGACCACATCCCGGTCGTCTTCCTGTCGATCATACATAAAGTGCGAATGCAATTTTGAAACCCGCCGACCACGACTTTTTATCCCGCAACAGCGCCAGGTCGGGCGCAAGCGACGGATTTTGCTTTGATTACGCTGGTTCGCCGGGCTAAATACCGGCCATGATGATCCGGCTTCCATGTTTGCGCCTGTCACTCCTCGTGGCTTTGTTGTCTGCCGCTGCTCCAGCGCTCGCGGAACCGTTGCATGTCGGCCTCGTCATCCCCCAGTCGGGCCAGTTCAAACCACTCGGCGATCATGTCCGCGAAGCCTTCCAGACCTGGGACAAATCCAATCCCGGCGTGTTCGAGGATATTGTCGAGGGCGACGATGGTTGCTCCGAAAAGGCGGGCACCGATGCCGCAGCCGCAATGATCGAAGCGGGCGCCAATGTGGTCGTTGGCTTCCTGTGTACCGAAAGCCTCGCAGCAGCCTTGCCGCTGCTGTCGGATGAAAACATTCCGGTTATCACCCTGACTGTCCGCGCCGACATAATCGCAGAAGAAGCCGCGCGTCTGGGCTGGAAGTTCTTCCGCCTCGCCCCGCGCGCAGGTTCCGAAGCCGATATCGCGTCGGAAGCGATCCTCAGGCTATGGGCGGACAAGCCATTCGCGTTGATCGAGGATGGCGCCATTTCCGGACGCGAGCTGGTCGAGGCGATCCGGATCAAGCTTGAAAACCGGGGACTGAAGCCCAATTTCGTCGACAATTACCGGCCCGGCCAGACCACCCAGCCAAGTCTGATCCGCAGGCTCAAATCCGCTGGCGTCGCCCGCGTTTTTGTCGGAGGTGAACGGTCGGATCTCGGCGTCATCGCCATGGAAGCCGAACGCCAGGGAGTTGCGCTCAAATTCATGGGCGGCGACCCGTTGCATGCCCCGCAAGGTGAATTCCCGCTGCCCGATGGCACCCTGGCCGTGTTGGCAGCCGGTGTCACACCGGGACCAGAGGCCAAAGCTGCCACGACCGCCCTCGAAAACAACGGTTTGATCGCCGAGGGGCTCAGAATCCCCGCTTATGCCGCGGCTGAGATCCTCGGCGCGATCGCCACGCGGATGGAATACAGCGAGACCGGCCTTGAGGCAGCCTTGCGCACCACCACATTTTCAACCGCCCTTGGCCGTGTGACCTTCGATGAGAATGGCGAGCGTTTGGAGCCGGGCTTTGTTCTGACCATCCTGCAGGATGGCGAATTCCGACGGCTGAGCGTTGACGACGCGGCCAGAATTGCCGGGGACAGCCAATGACCGACACTGCAATAAAGCCGGGACCGCGCAACCTGATCACCGACGTTGCAGGCCTCACCGTCGGCAATGCCAGTGACGTGGCATTGAATTCCGGGGTGACAGCTATCGTCTGCGATCCACCCGCCACCGCAGCCGTGCAGGTTCTAGGCGGCGCACCCGGCACCCGCGAGACAGATCTGCTCGAGCCCCACAATACCGTCGAAACCGTCAACGGCCTTGTGCTGTCCGGCGGCTCCGCCTTCGGTCTTGATGCCGCCAGCGGCGCCCAGGCCTGTTTGCGCGATCGCGGCATGGGCTATGAAGTCGGCCCGCACCGCATTCCGATTCTTCCGGCCGCCATCCTGTTTGACCTGATCAACGGCGGCGACAAGGATTGGGGACGCTATCCGCCCTATCGCGAACTGGGCTATCAGGCGGCAGAGGCAGCGTCTGAGGATTTCGCCATCGGCACAGCCGGCGCCGGTACCGGTGCGCTGACCGCCACCTTCAAGGGCGGCCTTGGCTCGGCCTCGGCACTGGTCGCAAATGGCTTCACTGTCGGAGCCCTCGTCGCCGCCAACCCGATGGGAACCGCCACCATCGGAAACACGCGTCATTTCTGGGCTGCTCCCTTCGAGATCGGCGACGAATTCGGCGGTCTGGGCATGCCCTCGCCCCTACCCGACGACGCAACCGATCTGAAAATCAAGTTCCGAGACATGTCGCGCGGCGTCTCCAACACCACCATCGCCGTCATCGCCACCGATGCAAGCCTGAGCAAGGCGGAGGCGAAACGACTGGCGATCGCGGCTCATGCCGGCTTTGCCCGGGCGATCTGGCCCAGCCACACGCCGTTTGACGGAGACCTTGTGTTCGCGCTCGCCACCGGCGCCTCGGGCCGCAAGCCGACCGCCGACGAATTCATCGACCTGTGCGCCGCTGCCGCCTCGACCATGGCCCGCGCCGTTGCCCGCGGCGTGTTTGAGGCAAGCCCGGACGACCGTGACCTGATGCCAGCCTGGAGCACGGCCGGGCTTTGAGCCGGCTTGTGGTTGCCCGCACGCCGCAGCAATGATACGCGGTGCTGCCAACCAATCCGGGATCCCCATGACGTCTGTGCTTCGCAAAGCTTCCGTTTCACTTGCCGGGTTTCTGGGGGCGCGCGCCGATGGCTCATGCGTCCGATGAAAAATCCGGTCAAACGGCACAAGGGCCCCAAACCGAAGCCCGCCAACGACAATTCAAACCTGCGTGACCGCCTTCGGGCCGCAAGGCTTGGCTGGCGTGACGTGGTCTATGGCGCAATCGCCTGGGGCGCGGCCATGGCGATCTCTGCGCAGGCCTCGCTCTGGTTGTCCGTCGCAGCCCTGACCAGCCACTACTGGAGCTTGACGGCGCTCGCGTTTGTCGGTGCCACCTGCGCCTGGCCGCCCAGTCTTGCCGCCTTCCGCTTCATTGCCTTTCGCCGCGCCCGCGAAGCAGCCTTCGCCGCAGCCTTTCTGTGCCTGACGATATTCACCATCGGCATAACGTCAGCGATGTTCGCCATTATCTACCGCAATTTCTATGCTCAGTGGCACGGTGATCCTTTCACCAGGATCTGGTTGGTACAGCTCCTTTTCACCAGCGCATCAGCGCTCTACCAGTTCGCGGTCATGGGTATCCGGCTCTATCTGCCATTGGGCGTAATCTTTCTCTTCGGTGCATCCTGGCTTCTTGCCGACAGGCATTCGCCCATAGAGACGCGCAAAAGCAGCCTAATTGGCTAGAGTCTTCCGATCTGAAGTTTGAAATCAGATGGAAATGGTCTAGACCCGCCGCAACGCTAACCTGCTACGGATTTCGCCATGATACCTCGTTACTCCCGCCCAGAAATGGTCTCTGTCTGGTCACCGGAATCAAAATTCCGAATCTGGTTCGAGATCGAGGCGCACGCCTGCGATGCGCTGGCCGAGCTCGGCGTGATCCCGAAGGAAGCAGCCCAGACGATTTGGGACAAGGGCGGCAAGGCCACCTTCGACATCGACCGCATCGACGAGATTGAACGCGAAACCAAGCATGACGTCATCGCCTTTCTGACCCACCTGGCGGAAATCGTCGGCCCTGACGCCCGTTTCGTCCATCAGGGCATGACCTCTTCGGATGTTCTTGACACCTGCTTCAATGTCCAGCTGGTCAAGGCCACGGACCTGCTGCTCGCCGACATGGACGCGCTCCTAGCCGCCACCAAGCGCCGTGCCTACGAGCACAAGGACACCGTCTGCATCGGCCGCTCGCACGGCATCCATGCCGAGCCGGTGACCTTTGGCCTGAAGATGGCCGAAGCCTATGCCGAGTTCGATCGCTGCCGCGCCCGTCTGGTCAATGCCCGCGAGGAAATCGCCACCTGCGCCATCTCCGGCGCCGTCGGCACTTTCGCCAACATCGATCCACGCGTTGAAGAACATGTCGCCAAGGCCATGGGCCTGACCGCCGAGCCGGTCTCCACCCAGGTCATCCCGCGCGACCGTCACGCAATGTATTTTGCAACACTCGGTGTCATCGCTTCGTCGATCGAGCGTGTCGCCACCGAAATCCGCCATCTGCAGCGCACCGAGGTTCTGGAAGCCGAGGAGTATTTCTCCAAGGGTCAGAAAGGCTCGTCGGCAATGCCGCACAAGCGCAACCCGGTGCTGACGGAAAACCTCACCGGCCTGTCGCGTCTGGTCCGCATGGCGGTCACGCCGGCGATGGAAAATGTCGCCCTGTGGCACGAGCGCGATATCTCGCACTCCTCGGTCGAGCGGATGATCGGCCCGGACACGACCGTCACACTCGACTTCGCCCTTGCCCGCATGACGGGCGTCATCGACAAGCTGATGGTCTATCCCGAGCGCATGGTCGGCAACATGGATCGTCTTGGCGGGCTGGTGCATTCACAGCGCATCCTGCTGGCACTGACCCAGGCCGGGTCATCGCGCGAAGATGCCTACCGACTGGTCCAGCGCAACGCCATGAAAGTCTGGAACAGCTACCAGACCTCGGGCGATTCGGAAGTCGACTTCCTCACCGAGCTTCTCGCCGACGAGGATGTCCGCAAATACCTCTCCGAGACCGAAATCCGGGATCGTTTCGATCTCGGCTACCATACCAAGCATGTCGACACGATCTTTGCCCGCGTCTTCGGAGACAGCTGAGAGCTTCGACTGAGACATAAATGACACGCAGTCATGTGAAGTGATTGCGTGTCATTATCTCGCCCTGCTGCTGCCCCCATCTCGCCGTGGTTGCCGCCCAATCTGCTGGTCTTCCGACATCATTGGAGACCCCCATGCAGGACTATCCGCCCCTTGCCGGCACTGGCAGCCCCCTTTCCGGACAAGACCGCAAACAGCGCCACCGCACCAGGCTCGACTCACGTTCGTCCCATGACACCGGCATCAGTCTCTGGATCGCAGCCGCGACCGTGGTCATATCGCTGGGCGTCTTGCTGATTTTCACACATGGCGATGTGAAAAACGGCGGCGGGCCCTTCGTGATCACGCCCCCGACCCAAATCAGCGCCTACCCCGCCTCCGATCTTTAGAGCGGCGCCGCATCAAGCGTGGCAATCTGATATCTGCCCGCACCGGACCGGATTTCGCAGTTCTCGATCAGAATAGAGCTGCACCTGAGCCGCGACACGCCTTCTCCCGGTTGACATTTACTCGCGGCTTGCCCAACTCGGCATCATGAAAGTAGCTCAATCCGATATCCTGATTGTCCCCGGGTACAAAAACTCGGGTCCCGATCACTGGCAAACCCGCTGGCAGGCGCGTCTGTCGACCGCACGCCGTGTCGAACAGGACGCCTGGGCCAAGCCGGTACGCGAAGACTGGACGGCGCGCTTCGCCGAGGCCGTCAACGAGGCTCAAAAGCCGGTTGTCGTGATCGCCCATTCACTCGGTGTGGCCACCACGCTGCAAGCTTTGCCGCAGCTCGAAAACAAGATTGCCGGGGCATTCTTTGTCGCGCCTCCCGAGGTCAGCAACCCGGGCATCCGGCCAAAACACCTGATGACCTTCGGTCCCTATCCGCAGGAGCCGCTGGGGTTTCCATCCATTGTCGTGGCGAGCCGCAATGATCCGTTCGGCTCGTTCGACCATGCAGGCGACATGGCCAATGCCTGGGGCTCGATGCTGATCGACGCTGGTGAAGCCGGCCACCTCGACCCCGAATCAGGCCATGGACCCTGGCCTGAAGGCATCATGGTGTTTGCCAATTTCCTCTCCCGCCTGAATCCCTGACAGGATCAAACCGGAGCACATTCCACATCTGGTGCGGTGACGGTCGTCGAGACAGCTGTGACTCAACCCTTGGCCTTGTCCAGCATCGCCGATGCACCGGCATGGATGATGCCCGGATCGGTGTTCAGTGCTGCCAACCGGTATCCCATCTTGCCAAATCTCGGCACATCGGCCGGATCGACGGCAAAGACGGCGGCGAACTTGCCGGCCTTGCGGGCACGCTGGGCGATTTCGGCAATCACGTCCTGAAGTTCTTCATTGTGCGGATCGACATGCGCCCCGCTCGACCAGGAAATCGACAGATCCGACGGCCCGACAAAGACGCCGTCGATGCCTTTGGTCTGCAGAATCCCGTCGAGCGCGGCAAATGCCTCCCGGGTTTCGATCATCGCCAGCGATACCGTTTTATCGTTGGCCGAGCGAAAATAGCTCTCAGGCGTGTAGGAGGTATGCATCTGCAATGCCTTCATCGGCCCCCAGGAGCGCTCGCCCACCGGCGGATATTTCATTGAAGCTGCAAATGCCTCGGCGTCGGCCACCGAATTGATCATCGGCGCGATCACGGCCTCGAACCCCATATCCAGCGCCCGGCTGGCCAAATCATTGCGCCCGACGGGGATGCGCAGAATGGCAGGCTTTCCCGCAGTCAGTATCGCGTTGGCCGAAGCAAAGGCGGTCGTTTCCGTGTGAGCGCCGTGCTGCATGTCAACGGTGACAGTATCGAATGGGCACCGGGCCAGCGCCGCAGCCATTTCCACCGATGGCGAGGTCGACCATGCGGTCATCAGCATCTCGTCCTGATCTAGCTTGTCTCGCAACTGCATGGCTGGTTCCCCTCGAATCATCATGATGCCCGTGACCTTACTCAGATAATTCAATCCAACAAAAAACCGCCCCCGGCAAGCCGAAGGCGGTTTCATAGAGTTCAGTCAGCTGTGATCAGCTGGCCTGGATCTGCTCGACAGCTACCGCCAGCAATTCGTCCATCTTGCGGCGCAGCTGATGGTCGGACTGGTTGACGCCGCCATCGTCGAAATCGGCGCGCACCTTGCGGAACACGTCTTCATCGCCAGCTTCCTCGAAATCGGCCATGACAACGCTTTTGGCATAGGCCTCGGCTTCTTCGCCGGTCTTGCCCAGCAATTCGGCCGCCCAAAGCCCCAGAAGCTTGTTGCGACGGGCTTCAGCTTTGAACTTCAGCTCCTCGTCATGGGCAAACTTGTTTTCGAATGCGTTTTCGCGGTCTTTCATATTGCTCATGAGCTGGCTCCCGGCGTGAATCGATAATACCCTATATGGGGGTTTGCCCCATAAAACAAAAGACCGCCGAAAGTGCAATGCAAACCCGCCTCAAACCATGCAAATCCGGGGACATTGCTGACAACAGCGTTGTGAAAGCCTGGACAATCCGCTAAAGCACGGCTCAAAATGGACCCCAAGCCGAGTTGCCGCGGCTTCAGCCGGCACAACTGACAGAGATGCACATGACCCGTCGCCGCCGTATCTACGAAGGCAAGGCCAAGATTTTGTATGAAGGCCCCGAACCAGGCACATTGATCCAGTTTTTCAAGGACGATGCCACCGCGTTCAACAAGAAGAAGCACGACGTGGTCGACGGCAAGGGCGTGCTCAACAACCGCATCTCCGAATACATATTCTCGCATCTCAACCGGATTGGCATTCCGACCCACTTCATCAAGCGCATCAACATGCGTGAGCAGTTGATCAAGGAAGTCGAGATCATCCCGCTTGAAGTGGTGGTGCGCAATGTAGCCGCTGGCTCGCTGTCCAAACGTCTGGGCATCGAGGAAGGCACCGTGCTGCCGCGCTCGATCATCGAGTTCTACTACAAGGCCGATGCGCTTGACGACCCGATGGTCTCTGAAGAGCACGTTACCGCCTTTGGCTGGGCCAGCCCGCAGGAAATCGACGACATCATGGCCCTTGCCATCCGCGTCAACGACTTCCTCTCCGGTCTGTTTCTCGGCGTCGGCATCCAGCTCGTCGATTTCAAAATCGAATGCGGACGGCTGTTTGAGGGCGACATGATGCGCATCGTCGTCGCCGACGAGATCTCGCCGGATTCTTGCCGGCTTTGGGACATCAACACCAACGAGAAATTCGACAAGGACGTGTTCCGCCGCGATCTCGGAAATCTGGTTGAAGCCTATCAGGAAGTCGCTCGCCGGCTTGGCATCATGAACGAGAATGAACCGAACCGTCCCACCGGACCGGTTCTGGTCAAGTAAACGTCTGGAGTTCTTCGAATGATCAAGGCCCGCGTCACCGTCACGCTGAAAAACGGCGTCCTCGACCCGCAAGGAAAGGCCATTGAGCACGCGCTCGACGGCCTGGGCTTTTCCGGCGTCGATTCCATCCGCCAGGGCAAGGTCTTCGACGTGGTTCTTGAAACCTCCGATCGCACCAAAGCCGAAGCCGAACTCAAGGCCATGGGCGAAAAGCTGCTCGCCAACACGGTGATCGAGGATTTCGCGGTCGAGGTGCTTTAGCAGAAAAATTGCATTGCCTTCAGATTGACTACCGCTATGGTTGCATCATTCTGAAAAGGGAAAACCATGAAGCCGAAACTCATTCTCCTGTTGCTGACTCTGTTTGCCGTTGGCGCGTGCCAAACCATAACGATTGATCAAACCGAGTTCGCCAGAAAATTTCCGCCTTCGCAATGGAAGTCAGGACGGTATTTGGCGGCCAAAGCCGATATTTGTGAGGACAACTGTGGTGCGAAATTCGCGGCCGTAGGCATGCAAAGCAGGAGCGTATCGCCGGCAACTATGCGAATGGACCCTATCGGCATGTCGGTCGAAGAGTACTTCAGAGAAAATCCGTACCGCCAACGTTCGTTGCAGTCCTTTACGAAAAGGGAGTTCCGGGGTCGTCATGGCCCCGAATTCAAGCTCAATTCATCGATGAGCATGACGGCAGAAGCCATCACATTTCGCTTTTGGGGATATGACCCGGCGCAAAAGAACCATATCGCCACCGCCTTCGTGTTCGATGAAAACATGATGTACATCTACTTTGCAGTTTCCAGCTCGAACTCCAAACATGCCCAATCACTATTGAGGCGTATAAAGTCGGTCGGATTGAAAAAATAGTTTCCTACGGGAGCCGGACACCGGTTCGATTCACTTGCCTAAATCCGAACCGAGTTGTACCGGGATAGCATACTGCTTCATCGGAGTGGTCTCGATGTTTAGTAAACAGGTATGGCGACGCGATTTGCGAATACCCAGGCTACAGCTGATCATCATCATCATCCAGGAAAGTGAGTGAATCACACATGAAAGCCGCCGTCATCCTGCTCCCCGGCCTCAATCGCGATCGCGACATGGTCGCAGCTCTCACCAAGATTTCCGGCCAGGCCCCGCAAACCGTCTGGCAGACCGAGACGTCAATCGACGACGACCTCGACCTGATCGTCATTCCCGGCGGCTTCTCCTACGGTGATTACCTGCGCTGCGGCGCCATTGGCGCACGCATGCCGGTGATGCAGGCCGTGCGCGAAAAGGCTGAAAAAGGCACTCGCGTCATCGGCGTCTGCAACGGCTTCCAGATCCTGCTCGAGAGCGGACTGCTGCCCGGCGCGCTTATGCGCAATGCCTCGCTGAAATTCGTCTGCCGCGAGGTCAATCTCGAAGTCGCCAACGCCGGCACGATGTTCACACAAGGCTACACACAGGGCCAGATCATTCGGTGCCCGGTGGCGCATCATGACGGCAACTACTTCACCGATGCTGACACGCTGGCAGACATTGAAGCCAGCAATCAGGTCGCCTTCCGCTACACCGCCGACACCAATCCGAACGGTTCGCTCAACAACATTGCCGGTATCGTCAACAAGGCGGGCAATGTGCTGGGCATGATGCCGCATCCGGAAAACCTGATCGAAGCGGCGCATGGCGGCACCGACGGGCGCGCCCTGTTCGAGGCCGCTCTCGGGCTTGTCGACGCCTGAGCCAGCGACCGGATTGTCTGTTGGCTTTATCGCCGGACTTCGTGGCCGTTCACACGGCCACTGATTCAAGGCCGCCGACAAGTCCGCTCAGCCATCGCACCCAACTGGCTGCGCGGGGATCGCGCGAGTGCTGCCTCAAACCTGACTTCCGCCTTGATGAGCGACATCAATGCCCCCGGAGACCCAAGATGAAAAAAATTTTGTCGATGCTTGTTGCAGCTTCCGGGCTTGCCCTTGCAGCCTGTGCTCCGGCATCGGGGCCGCCGGCGGGTGTTAGCGCCAATTCCGCAGCCGTTTCAACCCTGCAGAAGGTCAACAGCCAGGCTCATGCCTGCTGGCTCAAAGACCGCGCTTTTGCCGAGTATGGCATCGTTCCCGAACTCGACACCACCAGCACGCCTCGGCTTCTGATCATCCCGCGCGGCAAGCCGCAGTCTTTGCCCAAGGCCGTCATTGTCGCCTCCGCCGACAACGCCCAGTTCTACGGACCGCTCTCCACCACGCCACTGGCTGGCCGCATCAACAGCGACATTTCGCGCTGGGCGTCAGGCGCGACCGGGTGCTGACAGGCCGCCTTGCCTCTCTGGACGTGTCTTGCGCCATCTCCACAGTTTAGCGCTTTAATTCACATGAATTAGCAATTTGAAGGTGCCAACAGGGCCGCCATTGCGCTATAGCCTGCTGCAAGCGCAGACAGGAAGGCCGACCACCGCCATGAGCATTCCCAACATCATCCCCATCACCGAAGATCTCATTGCCGCACACGGGCTCAAGCCCGAAGAATACCAGCGCATTCTCGATCTCATGGGGCGCGAGCCAAGCTTTACCGAACTGGGCATTTTCTCGGCGATGTGGAACGAGCATTGCTCCTACAAATCTTCCAAGAAATGGCTGCGCACATTGCCCACAACCGGCCCCCGCGTCTTGCAGGGCCCCGGCGAGAATGCCGGTGTGGTCGATATCGGCGACGGCGACTGCGTGGTCTTCAAGATGGAAAGCCACAACCACCCCTCCTATATCGAGCCCTATCAGGGCGCAGCAACCGGCGTCGGCGGCATCCTGCGCGATGTCTTCACCATGGGCGCACGTCCAATCGCTGCCATGAACGCGCTCCGCTTCGGCGAGCCTGATCATCCAAAAACCCGCCATCTGGTCTCCGGTGTTGTTGCCGGCGTCGGCGGCTACGGCAATTCCTTCGGCGTTCCGACTGTTGGCGGCGAAGTCGAGTTCGATCCCCGCTACAACGGCAATTGCCTGGTCAACGCCTTTGCGGCCGGCATCGCCAAGACCGACGCAATCTTCCTCTCCGAGGCCAAGGGCGTCGGCCTGCCGGTGGTCTATCTCGGCGCCAAGACCGGCCGCGACGGGGTTGGCGGCGCTACCATGGCTTCCGCCGAATTTGACGAATCTATCGAGGAAAAGCGCCCCACCGTTCAGGTCGGCGACCCCTTCACCGAAAAATGCCTGCTCGAGGCCTGTCTTGAGCTGATGCAGACCGGCGCGGTCATTGCCATCCAGGACATGGGCGCTGCCGGCCTCACCTGCTCGGCCGTCGAAATGGGCGCCAAGGGCGATCTCGGCATCGAGCTCGATCTCGACAAGGTGCCGGTGCGCGAAGAAAACATGAGCGCCTACGAGATGATGCTTTCGGAAAGCCAGGAGCGCATGCTCATGGTGCTTGAGCCGGAAAAGGAAGCCGAAGCCAAGGCGATCTTCGTCAAATGGGGTCTCGACTTCGCCATCGTCGGCAAGACCACCGACGACCTCAGGTTCCGCATCCTGCATCAGGGCGAGGAAGTCGCCAATCTGCCGATCAAGGAACTGGGTGACGAAGCCCCTGAATATGACCGCGAATGGCGCGAACTTGGCGGCCTTTCGCCGCTCGACATCGCCGAAGTCGAAGAGCCGCAAGATTACGGCCAGTCCCTGCTCGATCTTCTGGGGTCGCCCAACAACGCTTCCAAGCGCTGGGTCTGGGAGCAGTACGACACCCTGATCCAGGGCAACTCGCTGCAAATCCCCGGCGGCGACGCCGGAGTGGTCCGCGTCGAGGGTCATGACACAAAGGCGCTCGCCTTCTCGTCCGACGTGACCCCGCGCTATGTCGAAGCCAATCCTTACGAGGGCGGCAAGCAGGCCGTGGCCGAATGCTGGCGCAACCTGACCGCCACCGGCGCAGAACCGCTGGCCTCGACCGACAACCTCAATTTCGGCAATCCCGAACGCCCGGAAATCATGGGCCAGCTGGTCATGGCGATCCAGGGCATCGGCGAAGCCTGCAGTGCACTCGATTTCCCCATCGTCTCGGGCAATGTCTCGCTCTACAACGAGACCAATGGCGAGGCGATCCTGCCGACACCCACCATCGGCGGCGTCGGCCTGATCGATGACTGGTCCAACATGGCCCGC
>Ga0209344_10000686_pt1 | contig 53392 bp, 43 predicted proteins | sample Cruoilmetagenom6_FD_187293 | JGI IMG/M metagenome (GOLD analysis project Ga0209344, IMG submission 187293) | Oil polluted marine microbial communities from Coal Oil Point, Santa Barbara, California, USA - Santa Barbara Oil Seep Sample 6 (SPAdes)... | ecosystem: Environmental > Aquatic > Marine... | reverse complement strand
GATCTTATACATTCACCCTAACTGTAACGGATACGGCGGGAGCCTCAGACACGCAAAATGTGATTGTTAGTGTGACAAACATTAATGAAGCCCCTGTGCTGACGGCCGCCAGTGCCATTACAGTTGATGAAAACCAGACGGGCGTAGCCACTGTGAGTAGTGCTGACCCTGACGCGGGTGACAGTAAAACTTATAGCCTTACAGGCGATGATGCAGGATTGTTTGCTATAGATGCCAGCGGTGTTATCACTTTCTTGACAGCTCCTGATTTTGAAGCGCCGAGCGACAGTGATGGCGATAATGGCTATGAAATTACAATCATTGTAACAGATGGTAGCGGTGCAACAGACACGCAAACAATGACTGTAACGGTTGCTGATGTTAATGAGATAAACCCAAACCAAGTGCCAACCATTACAAGTGACGGCGGCGGCGATACAGCTGCCATTGACGTAGCTGAAAATAGCGCTGATGTAACGACGGTGGCTGCAAGCGACCCAGACGGTGACACTGTAGGGTATACGATAACTGGCGGGACTGATGGCAGCCTCTTTACCATTGATGAAACTACTGGTGAGCTTAGCTTTATAACCGCACCAAACTTTGAATCTCCTTTGGATAGTGATGGTAACAATAGTTATGTAGTGGAAGTAACCAGCAGTGATGGTAACGGCGGTGTAGATACACAAGAACTTACTATCACGGTCACGAATGTGTCTGAAAACACAACCGCAGGCCCTGTTGATCTGGGTGCGACACCTGAAGATACGGGCATTTTGATAACCGAAGCAGATTTGCTCGCAGCCAGCACGGATACGGACGGTGACACGCTAAATATCACAGACCTTACGCTGCGTGATGGCACCAAGGGTACGCTTACCGATAATGGTGATAACACTTGGACCTTCATACCAACGGATGATTTTAACGGTGATGTAATTTTTGACTTTACGGTAAGTGATGGCACCAACAGTGATAGTAGTACGGCAGGCCTTGTTGTAACGCCTGTAAATGACGCGCCAACGAGCACACCTATTGATCTTGGTGATAGCCCAGAGGATAACGGTTTTATCATCACAGAAGATGATTTGTTAGCAGGCGCTAGCGACCCGGACGGTGATGTCCTTGATGTTACAAGCCTGAGCATAAAAACAGGTGGTGGCAGCCTTGTTGATAACGGTGATGGCACTTGGACTTATACGCCTGCCGCTGGCTATAACGGTGACGTGACGTTTGACTTTACTGTAAGCGATGGCACTGAAAGCGTTGATAGTAATGCTTCTTTGGACATCACACCTGTTAACGACATCCCAGAGATTACTAGCGATGGTGGTGGTGACAGCGCTGATATCCAAGCCCCTGAAAACCAAAAATCTGTCACAACAGTTGTGTCGACAGACCTTGATGGTGACGACCTTGCCTATGAAATAACAGGTGGTTTGGATGCTGATTTCTTTGAAATTGATGAAAGCACTGGAGCCCTACAGTTTAAGCAAGCCCCTAACCATGAAGCACCGCTAGACAGTGATACCAACAACACTTATTTAGTTACTGTGATGGTTAGTGATGGCAATGGCGGCACAGACACCCAAACGCTAACAATTGAAGTGACCGATGTTGCTGAAAATGTGCAGGCAGGCCCTGTCCATCTGGGTGAAACACCAGAAGAGGTTGGTTTTGATTTTGATGACGCTGACCTACTGAAAAGCAGCAGCGATCAAAATGGCGATGATTTATCGATTACCGAGGTTACGTTGCGTGACCCAGGCCAAGGCACATTAGTGGACCACGGCGATGGAACCTACTCGTTCACACCAGCCGATGACTTTTTCGGTACCGCAATCTTTGATTTCACGGTTTCTGATGGAGGCAACTCCGACGGAAGTACCGCGAGCTTGGACGTAACACCAGTGAATGACGTGCCAGTTGCAACCCCTGTTGATCTTGGCGATAGCCCTGAAGATAATAGTTTTACCATTACAGCAGCAGACCTACTTGCTGGTGCGTCTGATGTGGACGGTGATGAATTATCGATCACCGCGCTTACACTTGATAGTGGTGAAGGAACACTCACCGATAACGGCGATGGTACATGGACTTACACGCCGCCGGCTGATTATATCGGTGAGGTTAGTTTTAATTACACGGTGAGTGACGGCACGACCACGGATAGCAGTACTGCTGCGTTGACCGTAACACCAGTGAACGACGCGCCAATCGCAGCGCCCGTTGACCTAGGCGGTAGCCCAGAAGATGAGAGCTTCACGATTACAACAGCTGATTTATTAGCCAATAGTAGTGATGGGGACGGCGATGACCTATCGATTACCGCGCTTACGATTGGCAGCGGTGGGGGAATACTGGTTAATAACGGTGATGGCACTTGGACCTATACACCGCCAGCTGACTGGAGCGGTGATGTTAGCTTTAACTTCACGGTGAGTGACGGTGAGATAGCCACGGACAGTACTGCGAGCCTAGAAATAATGCCAGTGAATGATGCGCCAATTGCCGGTGATGTTGCACTGTCTGAGGTGGCTGAGGATGAAACGATCACCTTTACAGCGGCAGAGTTACTAGCCAACAGCACAGATCCTGACGGAGATGTGATTAGCATAACGGGCGTTTCATTAGAGAATAATGCTCAAGGATCACTCGTTGATAACGGTGATGGCACTTGGACCTTTACACCAGCGGCAGGCACTGCGGCTGAGACAGTAAATTTAACGGTAACTGTATCGGACGGTGCGCTAGCGGATACGGCAACGGCCTCCACGTTAATTGGGCAACCAACAGTTACTCCAGCGCCAGCTGATCCGCCAGCTGATCCGCCAGCGGATCCACCAGCGGACCCACCAGCCGATCCACCATCCATACCTGTGGCAGGATCAGATGCTGGAGGTGATAGTGGGTCAGGTGCTGGGGCTTCGCCTATTGGGCAGCAAGATCAATCCTCTGCGATGACGGCCACTTTTGAAAATAATTTAGATAGTTTTTCAACAGGCTTTGTCTTTGTTGAGGCTGGCATTCCAGATTATTACACAGAAGTGGTTGATGATTTCCAATATCAAGTACCAGACAACGCGTTTTCTGCGGTTAGTACTGAGGGTAATGGATCGGTAAATGACATCGTTGGCTATGAAGCCACCCAGTCAGATGGCAGTCCGCTGCCTGAATGGTTGAAGTTTGATAGTGACACCCAGACCTTTGCAGGGAAATTACCTGGAACGGGTGACTTAACCGTCGTGATTAAGGTGACTGCAACCGATAGCGAAGGCAATGAAACATCAACCACCTTTAGGATTGTCCGCGCTGACAAGACATCTACAAACGGCGATATTGATCAAGAGCAAAATGGCGATGATCAGGCTGACAATGAAAATAATGATGAAGCCGACTCTAACGATGACAATGAAAACCCTGATGGGGAAACGGAAATTGATATCGCAGCTGCCAAGATAATTGCAGCGGCTAATGATGTAGCAAGATTATTTGTTTAAATATGCTTTAACTGAAAGACTAAGGGGTCGAGATGACTATATTTAAAGGGTCGAAAATACTTGGGGTGTGCGGTTTGTTGTTGGCTGTGGGTGCTTGCTCAGTAACACCAGAACCAATCACTATGGCAGAGCGGAAAGCCACGGCTGAAAAGGACTTGAGTGCTATTTATATTCAGCAGCCAGCCTTAACTGAAGCCTTATCGCTTCATGCGGCACAGGCGCGTGGTTTGGTCTATAATATGGATCACCGCATTCGTCGCTTAGAAGAAGCTGTGGCTTATGGCCGTGCAAAAATTGGAAACATAGATATGTTGCCACAAGTGGCGGCTCAGGCCGGTTACACGAGGCGCGACAATCTGGCGGCAGCGTTTAGTCGTTCGGTCTTAACGGGCAGAGAAACACTTGAACCTTCCTATTCGCAAGACCGTGGACGTTGGGCTGGTGATCTTGGGTTAACCTGGAATTTACTAGACTTCGGTTTGAGCTATTTTCAGGCACGTCAAAATGCTGATCGGGCGCTAATATCTGAAGAACGCCGTCGTAAGGTTGTGCAAAACCTATTGTTGGACATTCGCTATGCATTTTGGCGGGCGGCTGCGGCTCAGCAGTTAAAAGAAAAGGTGACCACAGCGCTTTCTGATGCGGAAGAGGCACTTTCTGAATCGCGAACAATTGGCCGCGAAAAGCTACAGCCAGCGCTTACAAGCATGAAGTATCAACAAACGTTGCTGGATATTATTCGTCAGCTTGAAGCCTTGAAAAATGAGTTAAGTCTTGCGCGTACAGAACTGGCTACCTTATTGAATCTGCCACCTAACTCAAACTTGGAACTCGTCGTTCCTAAAGATATGATTGTACATAAAGCATTGGCAAATTTCGATGTTAACAAGCTTGAAGATATCTCATTGTTGAACCGTCCAGAGCTTTATGAAGCCGATTATACAGCACGGATTACCACACTTGATGCACGTAAAGAGCTTATCAAAATGTTCCCTAGCGTTCGCCTGACGGCAGGTGGTTACTTCGATGACAATAGCTTCGCATATAATAATAGCTGGCGTGAGGTTGGTAGTAGTTTTTCTTGGAATTTGGTTAGTGCATTTTCAGGTCCAGCGCGCATTAAACAGGCTGAGAGAGTAGCAGAAATTTCTAAAATTCAACGCGTTGCTTTAAGTGTAGCTATTTTGTCTCAGGTCCGTATTGCACACCAACAATATCAATCAAGTGTTGAGGGCTTTGAGCGCGCTAAAGAAATTAGCGATATTAACGGTAAAATTGCGGCGTATGTGAGTGCCAGCAAGGCAAGCGATGCTTCAAATAAATTGGCTGAAGTACGGTCTCAAGCAACCGCTATTTTCGCTGAACTGCGCGAATTTCAATCCTATGCCATGTACCAAAACGCTTTGGGGCGGATATACTCATCTATCGGGTTAAATCCTGTTGCGGGCAATATCGGTGCGAATGATCTTGAGGGTATCGAAGCGGCTTTGCAGAGCAATTATAGAAATTGGAACGCTGGTAATTTACCTGAAGTGATTGTAAATAGATAATGATGTTGCAAACATACTTACGCAAACTATTAAGAGCGGCTGTAGTGGTTTTAACGACCTCTGCAGCCCTTCTTGCACAAGACACCGAGGGAAGTGATCTCTCTGGTGAAATGATTGTGCGCGCACAGCTGCGACCTAAGTTGCAAACTGTCTTATCAAGCGAAATTTCAGCACGCATAACGGCCTTTGACCTTGAGGCGGGAGATAGCTTTAAAAAAAATGATCTCTTGGCAGCCTTTAACTGTGTGTCATTAAGGGCTGAGCAGGATAAAGTACGATCCACAATAAATGCTTCTGAGGCAAAATTAGCCTCGCTAAAGCGGCTGTCAGAGTTATCTTCAGTTAGCCCAGTTGAGCTGCAATTGGGAACGTCTGAACTTGAAGTGAGCGAAGCTGATATGGCTATCGTGAGTGAAGCCATTTCTAACTGTGAGATACGCGCGCCTTTTAAGGGCCGTGTTATGGACCGATATGTCGCACTGCATCAATTTGTAAAAGCCGGTGATCCACTCATGATGGTATATGCTACAGACGCTGTTGAAGTGGATTTTTTAATCCCCTCAAGTAGCCTGAAATGGCTCAAACTCGGCGCACGCCTCATGATGAGTGTTGATGAAACGGGAGAAGAGATAAAGGCCACAGTGTCATCGCTGGGCTCATTTGTTGATCCTGTTAGCCAGACTATTCAAGTGCGGGCAACCGTTGATTACAATAATCCAAACCTGTTACCAGGTATGAGCGGCACCGTTCGTTTCATTCGTTAGGGCAACATGATGGATAATAACAATCAAAGAGATACTGTTATCCAAGGCTTAAGCCGCCTTATGGCGTTTCAAAAATCTTTGATGAAAACAGAAGATAGCCCGTCATTCTTTTTTGAAATGGTCAATAACAGCCGTACAATCCTTTCTTTCCAACATGCGGTCGCTTTCGAGCGGACCTTTGAGGGTGTTGAAGTACGCGGTGTGTCAGGAGCACCTAATTTTGATCACCGCGGACCACTGGCGGGAGAACTTTTAGCCTTTATCAGGCGGCTACCAGCTGCCGACGGCGAGTTATCGTTAGTCGTTCTAAGTGATGATCACTTTGAAAAAACTGGCCCTCATCTAAAGAAGTGGGCTTCGGGTCGTGGATTTATCGTTCAACAAAAAGTGAACGGTATTAGTCTCGGGATGCTGTTCTTTTATCCCAAAGCTTGGGATGAGCGCGAGGAGATGTTAGCTAAAGAACTTTTCGACAATGCCTCCATAATTTGGAACAAGGTTAAACGTCCGACAAAAACGAGTTTGCGAGCAGCGGTTAACAGCAGAAAGAAAAAGCTGATACTGGCCGCAGTAACGCTTACGGTTTTATTTTTCCCGATGCGTACGTCCGTTACAGCTGACGCGGCTGTGGCTGCTAAAAATGCTGCCATAGTGCGCAGCGGATTAAGCGGGGTTGTTGAGAGCATAGCCGTTGACGAAAATAGCTCCGTAACCACTGGTGATTTATTATTATCCTTTGATAGTAAAGAGTTAGATAATTATTTGCAAATTGCTGAGAGAGAGCTGAAAGCCACACAGGCAGAACTATCCCGTGTCTCTCAGCTGGCAATAACGAACCGTGAACAACGCGAACAATTACAGGTGTTAAGCCAAACTGTTGAAACAAAAAAAGCAGAAGTAGCGCTTTATCAAGATCGATTGTCTCGTGTGGATATTTATGCTCAACAATCGGGTCTGGCTATTATAGGTAATCATAATGATTTGCTCGGGCGGCCCGTTAAGATCGGTGAGAAACTCCTGATGATTGCGGATCCGAATGATGTGGAATTAGAAATTTTTGTACATGTCGCAGACGCTATTATAATGGAAGCGGGGACCGAGATTAAGATGTTTCTTAATATTGCGCCTCAAGAGCCATTAAACGCGACGCTTACCTTTGCCAGTTACCGCGCGGAAGTGGTGCCTGAAGGCTATCTAGCCTTTAAGGTTAAGGCGGATTTAAGCCCTGCGAGCGACCTACCACGTATTGGCTTGCGGGGAACGGCTAGAATTTACGGTAAACGAAGCCCGCTGATCATGCATGTCTTGCGCAAACCACTCGCTAGCCTGCGTCAATGGATGGGCATCTAGCGATGGTGGACCCCGCCACGCAAAAGTTTGCTGATACTCTAACCAAACAATTACCCGCCTTAAAGCCTGGTCTCGATGTGGTGGACGGACCCCGCTCTCATTTTGGTGCGCCGACCGCGATTGTTTATGATCCTGCCAGTAACGAGCATTATAGATTTGACTGGAAAGCAGCGACGATGCTGCGTCATTGGCAACCTGGCATAACCGTGATGGAGCTATGTCACACTCTGAGTGCGGAAACCGCGGCACATATAAATCCTGAAACAGTTGGGGCATTCATAGATGTTTTACAGGAGCATGACCTAGTAGAGCGTGTGCAAGAAACATATGATCCTGTGAAGCATAACCTTAAGTCGGATTTTAGCATTCTTGGGCTACTAAAACGCTATTTTTATTGGCGTGTTCCACTGGTCAATCCAGACAAAACTTTGGACCGTATGATGCCGTTTGTGCGGCCTTTGTTACATAAATATACAGCCTATCTACTAATTTTACTTGGATTAGTGGGTTTTTGGCTCGTGGGTAATCAGTGGGATAATTACTGGGCGACCCTGCCATATATTTTCACGACTTCAGGCATGATTGTGGCCTTTGTTTCGCTAGCGATCCTCAAGGCCATGCATGAGCTTGGGCATGGTCTTATTACAAAGTTTTATGATCGACCTGTTACAACAATGGGCGTGGCCTTTTTGTTTTTATTCCCGATTTTATACACTGACACTTCGCATGCCTCGACTATACGAGACAAAAAGCAGCGCATGGCAATTGATGCAGCTGGGGTTGGTATGGAGCTGATTATAGCTGTGGCAGCGACCTATGCGTGGTTGTTAACTGATGATGGTCCGCTAAGAAGCGCTTTCTTTATGGTTAGCTCAACAACTTGGATATTGAGTTTATTGGTTAATCTAAACCCACTAATGAAGTTTGATGGCTATTATTTACTCTCGGATCATTGGAATATCCCCAACTTGCAAAGTCGTGCTGTTGCCTTAACACAGTGGAAAATAAGACGATTTTTTCTTAATTGGCCGGGTGCAAAACCTGAGCAATTTCCGCCAAAACTCGAGCGTAAGATGCAGGTTTATGCTACTTTATCGCTCATTTATCGGCTGTTTATATTTATGTCCATAGCCCTTGGTGTTTATGCGTTCTTCTTTAAGGCGCTTGGGCTCTTTCTTGTATTGTTAAATCTGGTATGGTTAGTGTTGCTGCCTATGGGGCGTGAGTTATATATATGGTGGAGTGTACGCAAGGTGCCTGCTGTAAAAACAAGAAAAAATATGTGGATAATAGGCGGCCTTATCGTCCTTACGGTGCTTTTTTATCCAACATCTACGGTAATCAACGCACCCGCGTTGTTAACCGCTAAAGAAATGACGATGTTCTACTCACTGGATGCGGCGGTGTTCAAGGGATATAATAATGAACAGGGGGCTGATCTGACTAAGGGCCAGGTGATTGTAGAGCTTATATCGCCAGAGCTTGAAGGTAATTTAGCGATTGAAATGTCACGGCAAACAGAGATGGAGCGCACACTTAAGGCAAGCTCAGTTTCCCCACTGTTGGTACAAGCACGCAAACGCGTTGAGGCAGAGTTACGCCTTAGTTACGAGCGGGTTTCCTCGGTTAAAGATAAGATTGAAAAATTAACTATAAGGGCGCCTTTTGCTGGCCGTTTGGTTTGGCTTGATGATCAAGTTAAACTGGGTGATTGGATTGAGGAGGGTGCGGCACTTGCAATGGTGGTGGCCCCGTCTGGCCTTGAGGTGAAAGCGTACATTGAAGAAAGTGACTGGGCACAGTTTAGTGCCTGCAAAACGACATTATTTTATCCGTTTGACCCGAAAGCGGAACCAATTGAAGTGGTTTTAGCGTCACAATCAGTAGCTGGTGGAAATGAACTGAAAGATCCATATTTTGCATCTATTTATGGCGGTGAAATCGCAGTGAGGAAAGACAAGGACGGGCGTCTGTTTTCCGATACCGCCATACAAGAACTTCATTTTGAGCCTTTAGAGAGATTGGACCAACTATCCCGTCCTTTGAGGGGTAGCGTTCGACTTTGCTCGGCGCCTAAATCTATAGCAAGTGGCTTTGTTGATGCTTTCTATGTTCTGTTTGTGAAGGAAATGGGCTTTTAGCCATTAATTCTGATATAAGTTTACATGGTCTTTTGGTTGCTTGAAAAACAGGCCACTCCAAGGCGGTGTTGACGGCTGTAAAGTTTTATGGAGTGTTTAATGTAACCCAAATATCTCAAACTCACCCTGTTATATCCCACTATATCCCGCCTTATCCCGGATAAATGCATAGATATACCTAGTATTTCTAGCATTCTCAGTTTCCCCTTACACAGCGAGTTCCCGCAACCAATAAATAGCCTCGGTACCCGAAAGGGTCCCGGGGCTTTTATTTGCTGGGGATACGGATGAGACCCTATGTTCAGACCAAGCGAACGCGAAGGCGAGCGACAAGCAAAGTGCATGCCTGGTAAATCCTACTTTAGGAAAATTATATTTTTTATTAAAAACGGCCCCCTGTGCTTTGCAGCACAGAGGGTCGTTTGCACTTAGGCTAAATAATGCTCAACACACACGGACGCATAATCCGTGAACAGTGTGAACAAGCAAGCGGCACAATAAACATTAAAGGATGATAAACCGCTTTTTAATTAAACGAATTCATAAATATATAACTGGAGAGAAAAAATGACCGACACACAAACAGATAACACACTATTGAACGGCGTTAATGTAGCAGCACTTTTAGGTGCTCGCGAAGCGTTAGAAGACGCACCTGCTGCCGCTGATTTTACTTGGAGAGTTTCAAGCCAGTGGATGGGCGGCGTGCACACAAAATCAGAAATCAGTGGATTTCATGGTTTGGGTGAAGAGCAGAGCCGAGGAAAATCCTTTATGGTTGAAACAGATCATCCAGGCGTGTTTGCAGCGCCTGACCAAGCTGCCACACCTGTTGAAATGGTGTTAGCCGGACTTGCAGGTTGTCTAACCGGCGGTATCGCATCCGTTGCTGAAAATCGCGGTATTAAACTACATTCCGTAAAAGCCATGATTGAAGGCGATATGAATTTATACGGTATATTGGGAATTGATGCAGGTGTACGCAATGGCTACAGCGCAATTCGTGTACATTACGTCATTGATGCTGATGCCAGCTTAGAAGATATCAAAGCATTGGTAGCACAGTCACAAAAACGCTCAGCCGTTTTTGACATGATCACGAACCCAAGCAACGTTTTCGTCACAGTAGAATAAGACGTTTTTTAAATTATAAACGGAGTGAATTCGATGCCATTTACAACAACACTTATCATTGGCGCAGGACAGGCAGGCTTAGCAATGAGCCACCACCTAAGCCAATTATCCATTGACCACGTATTGTTAGAGAGAGGCGACGTCGCCAACTCTTGGCGCACTGAAAGGTGGGATTCACTCCGCTTACTAACACCAAATTGGCAGAGTCGCCTGCCGGGCCATACCTATAATGGCAATGACCCTGACGGTTTTAGCGACATGACACAAACCATCGATATGTTATCGAACTATGCTCAAAGCATAACAGCACCGATTAAAACCAGAACTGTGGTCCAATCGGTAACGCAAACAGACACCGGCTATAAAGTTGTTACCAATCGTGGCATTTGGACTTGTCATAGTTTGGTTTTAGCGACAGGCGCTTGTAATATTGCCAATGTACCAGCCATTGCCGACGCTCTGCCAAGCTCGGTTCGCTCTATCACACCAATGGATTATAAAAATACAGATCAATTGGACGACGGCGCCGTGCTAGTGGTTGGTGCATCCGCGACAGGAGTTCAACTGGCTAAAGAAATTCAAAATTCAGGGCGCGAAGTTTACCTGTCAACGGGTGAGCATATACGCGTGCCTCGCACCTACCGCGGCAAGGACATCCAGTGGTGGATGGACCAAGCAGGTGTAATGGATATGGATCTAAAAGAGGTTGACGACATCAGGCGTGCGCGAAATGTTCCGTCCCTGCAGCTTATTGGCAGCAAAAACAATGATATGATCGATTTAAATGCTTTGCAAGAGGCGGGCATAACCGTTGTTGGCCGTATGATGGGTCTACAGGATAATATGGTTCAAATCTCAGGTGCTATGGCTAATGTGTGTGCCCTAGCAGACCTGAAAATGAACCGATTGATAAGAGAAATTGACCAATGGTCAACCAAAAACGGCCTAGACGGTTCCGTGGATGCTCCACATACATTTGAGCCTACCCAAGTGCCAGAAACACCTTTGTTAGGCATAGACCTTAAAGAGCGCAATATTAAAACGGTTCTTTGGGCTACTGGCTATCGCCCTGATTATTCATGGCTCAATGTACCTGTGCTCGACCGTAAAGGTGCGCTTATTCATGAAGGCGGCGTTGTGGCGGCGCCCGGGCTTTACGCCATGGGCTTACCTTTTATGCGCAAACGCAAATCAAGTTTAATGGACGGCGTTGGTGATGATGCTCGTGACCTATCAGCACATATCTTTAATTTTTTAGCTGGAAAAGTCGCATCTGCGGCATAACCCAGTAAGGACAGCACCGATGGTTTCCAACGAACAAATAAAAGCGTCGCTAGTGCGGGCAAATGAAATTGTTACTCAAGACCCAAGCCGCGCCCAAAACACCTCAAGCAACACAGCTGTTATAACTGGTGGGGAGACCTGTCATGTTACTGAAGGCACTGCTTATATGTCTGTTGACCTTCCGCGGTCTATGGGCGGCAACAATCACGGTATGTCACCCACAATGGTCCTGCGCTCTGCTTTTACCAGCTGCATTGCAGTTGGGATCAAGTTATGGGCGGCTCGCATGGACACCATTGTTGATAGCGTTGAAGTTACACTGGAAACAAAAATGGATTTCAGAGGTCAGTTTGGTTTGGATGGAAGTGTGGCGCCTGGCTTTCTCGCAGCCAACCTGCATATTGATATAAGAAGTAAAGCGGATGAACAGCATATAACTGATGTTATTAACACCTCCCTAAAACATAGCCCATTGATGGACATCTTCCAGCGGTCCCTTCATATCGAAACTAAAATCACACAATAACGATTGGTTCACTCTAGGTTTACCGCCCCTGTAGCCAAAACCCGCTTCTAATTATAGGAGCGGGTTATTTTTTTTGTGTGGTTGACGACGTTATGCGCAGGCTGAGGATAGCGCGACCACATTACCGCCGCGCTCACCTTGAGAGAAGAAATCACTGATATAGCCAGTGAAAGGCTCAGTCTCGACCAAAAAGGCGTCGTGACCATAACTCGATGCGTGATTAATATAGGCACTGTCAACGCCTCCAGCTTTTAGGCCAGCAAACAATTCCTGTTGTTGCTGTGGTGTGAATAAAATATCAGAATCCACAGACACCACCAAAGTACGGGCCTTAATGTTAGAAAAACACGCCTGCAAAGAACTATAGTTTTTTGTAACGTCGAAAAGGTCCATCGCGCTCGTCAAAATCAAATAACTATTGGCGTCAAAACTACGGCTAAATTTTTCTGCATTATAATCCATATAGTCAACGATATCGCTATCAGCGCTGATATCGTTGTTGTGGCTATTAAAGCGACGGTTCCATTCAGTAGAATTTCTATAGGTGTATAATCCCAGCTTGCGGGCTAATTTGAAGCCTGAAAGGTCCTGATCAGCTCTGTAGCAACCACCGTTCCACATAGGATCCATCTTGATCGCTTGATGTTGGATATTCCGGTTGGCAATATTGGCTGGATAGGCTTTATAACTGCCTGAAATTAGTACCAAATGCGCGAGGCTGTTTGGATATTCAATTCCCCATGTAAGAGAAAGCATCGACCCCTTAGAACTGCCGATGACAGCATAGAGTTTTTCAATATTTAAATATTCCATTAACAGTTTTTGTGAACGTACCATGTCACCAATCGTCACCTGTGGGAAATCATACCCATAAAGTGCTTTGGTTTCAGGGTTTATGCTGCGAGGCCCAGTGGAGCCCAAACAGCTCCCCAAGTTGTTGATACAAATTACATAGTATTTAGATGTATCAATGGCTTTTCCCTTGCCGATCATATCTTGCCACCAACCCTTGTTGGAATTGGCTTTGGTTGCACTTGCATGGCTACCCACTGACAAAGCATGATGGATCAAAATAACATTACTATTATCGGCATTTAAAGTGCCCCATGTCTCGAAAACCAAGCTCAATTCGGATAGATATTGACCACTTTCTAGGGTAAATTTTCTATACGAATTGAAGCGTGTGGCGCCGTCTTCTTCCTGCAGTATTTCAGCGGAATGATCGGTCGTCAGTTTCAAACAATTTCGCATCTTACGTGCCTTTTGTAATATTGGACTGCCATAAGCGACATGCTGTCTCCTCGTTTACCCCTTAAATATAACTGTTAGACAAACTGGCGCTGTGTTATGAATCACACCGTATAAAATATTCTAAACTGTGCAGCTACGGGGAGACGCACAATGCAAACAGAGATGCCACATTTTAATGAAGAGGGCATGATCCTCTCATCGATGACAGATGAGGAAAAGCAGGATGCGTTGAAAGTGTCTGTTGAGAAGATATTTCCAAAGGGCACGACCCTCATCAACCAAGGCGATGAAATCAGCCAGCTTTATCTTATCCGTGAGGGGTTAGCTAAAGTCTGTCTCTATACCGCGACGGGTAAAGAGATTATTCTTGATTATATCGGTCCAGGCCAGTTGGTCGGTGAGCTATCGTTCTTTGACGAACAACCTAGTTCTGCTGCCGTCATCACGATACAGCCCTGTCGTATTGCTATTTTCCAGCGGGCAGAATTGTTCCAGTATTTAGCAGATAAGGGCATGATAGCCATCCGCATTATTAAAATATTATGCTCTAGGCTTAGAAAAACCAATCAGATGATTGAGAGTGATCGCTCTTTCGCAATGGGTCCAAAACTTGCGCGCGGTATTTTACGCCTCGTACATGATCACGGCGGCGACCCTGCTGGCGGTGATAGCATCCAATTTTCGATTAGCCAAAGTGATTTGGGCAACTTTGTCAGCTTAAGTCGTGAAAATGTTAATCGCCAACTGCGCGAGTGGCAGGACGAAGGGCTCATCGAGGTAAAGAGTGGTAAAATTACTATCTTAGACTTTGATCATTTGGATGAAGTTGCAACGTTCGGCGAGTGACCTAATGACGATCTTCAAAATCTAACGTGTAGAACTGCTGTTCGCCAAAACCTTTAACTTCGACAGGCTCAAGTGCTGAAAGTTTAAAGTCATCAGTGAGTAATTCTTTAGTGGCTTCACTTACAGTTACTTTCATAGGTTCACAAACATTTTCAAGCCGTGATGCTAGGTTCACCGCTGGGCCAAACACGTCATAAACATATTTTTGAATACCCACAATAGACCCTATGATTGGGCCTGAGGCTATGCCAATGCGAAAGCGCCACTGGGTTGGGTGGGCTGCGTTGCGTTTTTCCAAATAGCGTTTCATACGCAGTGCTACTTGTGCCATGTGAACAGCGTGATCCATGTTAGTATCAGGCACACCAGATACTGCCATATAAGCATCACCAATGGTCTTAATGCGCTCACAGTTAAACAGCTCTGTGATACGGTCGAAGGCAGAAAAAATATCATTAAGCTCTGCTATCAACGCACCCGGATCACGGGCAATCGCCATTTCGGTAAAATCAACGAAATCAAGGAACAGCACTGAGGCATTTTCAAACTTGGTCGGCGTTGTGGTGCCGTAATCTTTTAGCTCTTCATAAATAGAACGCGGCATGATGTTCAGCAAAAGTTTCTCTACTCGCTCCTTTTCGCGCTCCATTTCGCGGCGGGCCTTTTCAGACATCCGCGAATAGCTATCGAGCATATACTCAGCCTCTTTCTCCTTAGAGATGTTGAGGCCTTCCACAACAATTTGCTTACCGTCTGATCCTTCAAGCGGATAAAAGCTCAAGCGGAATGAATAGGTGCGTGGCTCCACTTTGGCATCGATTTCATGTTCAAACTTACGCCCACGCTCCATACGTTTGCGTAATTTTTCCTCTGACAAGCCTTTGATGCGGTCAAAGATGGTCTCGCAGTCGTCCGCTTGGCAGGGAAAGTACTTAAAGAAAGCCGCGTTCTCAAATACAGTTTTCATGCTATCGAGATCCAGCACCGCGATAGGTGAGGCAAGGCTCTGAAGCGTAGGTGTGAGAATGTTGGTAGAGGCCATGTGCTTGTTCCTTAAAAAACGATCAGATGAGATCGTTTCATTAGTTCGTTTGCCAAAAACTCAACATCTTCATCTGCAATGTCATGGTCTTCCAAGTTATCGCGGAAGATATTACACATAACCTCAAGCTCATCTTTGGTAATGCCTAGGTCTTTGTGGGCACGGGCCAAGCGTTCGTCCGATACGCTGGCTGGGCCGCCTGCGATATAGATTACAAACTTCGTTTGGTGGTCGATCATGCGCTCCATGTCCAACCCAGCGAAATATTTGCTCACCACATCACTATCCAGCATGTGATCATAAAATGAAGACACTATTTTTCTAAAAGTGGCGAAACCGCCATATTTTTCAAAGATTGTTTTGCTCATGCTTGATCCCCTTGAACGTTAGAAAAGACCTTTTTTCTACGAGAGTCAATTCTCCACATAAGTTTAATGAACAAACCCTTTATATAAAAAGATTTGTTCACTAATTAATTTCGTTGATTATGACCCATGAGGGGTGTGTTATGAGCGGCTATGCACCCAAGATGGTAACATCTCATAAGGGTCCTTAGACGACGCTGGTATAAAACCTACACCTGCCGTCGTTAAGGTTTCTTGTAAGACACCCTCTTTGAAAGTATCAAACACTTCGGTGCAGCCGCCAACAAATTTACCGTTAATAAAAACCTGCGGAAAAGTGCAAGCCCCTGTGATGCTCTCCAAGTATGACCGAACTTGGTTGGTCATATCTTCAGCGTGAAACTCAGGGCGGTCGATTTGAATATCATGATAACTCGCGTCAATACTGTTCAAAAACTTCTTAACAGACCAGCCATATTCACACCATGCGAGGCCAAATACTGCGACAGGAGTATGCGGGTCGTTAATAACGGTTTCAACGAATGTCTCAGCGTCTTGACCCATGTAAACATCGGCTGGCTTTAGCTTTGACACATAAGCCATAGGGGTAGGCATGGTCACTTCAATGACAGCCGGTGATGTTTTAATCTCTGTAGAGTCAGTATTCTCACTCGCTGCTGCGATCTCTTCTTTTGGTTCTTCCTGATCTTCAACCACACTGTCAAAGCGAGCAGACTTGGTGGAACGAGAAATTTCAACTTCATCCTGGCTCATCTCGTCCTCGATACCATCGAAAAGAGGTGTGGAGAGATAGCGCTCACCCGTATCTGGCAACATCACAAGAATGCGTGTGCCAGCTGGGGCTGTTTCGGCGATTTGCATGGCGCCTGCCATCGTTGCACCAGCGGTTACACCAACAAAAATACCCTCTTTTTGCGCAAGTTTACGGGACATTTCCATAGCCTTGTCGCCGTTTATCATCTCAAAACCATCAATTAGGTCAGCATCTGAAGCATCTTCCGTGAGTTTTGAGATAAAGTCAGGGCTCCAGCCTTGCATCACGTGTGGGCGGAACATTGGGTGACTTTCACTAGGGTCGCCTGCTGCGTTACGTACTTGTTTCTTGCCACTCGACAAAAGTGGTGAGTTATCTGGCTCTGCTGCGATGATTTTGGTATTTGGCATATCCTTTTTAAGACGTGATGCTACGCCATTTAACGTACCACCTGTGCCAAATCCTGACACCCAATAATCAAGCTCTATTCCTTCGAAGCTATCGATGATCTCTTGTGCTGTATTATCATGGTGCGTGCGGGCGTTCGCTGGGTTATCAAACTGACGGGTCATGAACCACCCGTGCTTTTCAGCTAGCTCTTTCGCCTTTTTGATCATGCCAGTGCCTTTTAGTGCTGCGGGCGTTAAAATAACCTTGGCACCAAGGAAACGCATCAAACGGCGACGCTCAACACTAAAACTTTCAGCCATAACCACCACAAGTGGGTAACCTTTGGCGGCACAAACAAGTGCGAGGCCAATACCCGTGTTGCCGCTGGTGGCTTCTATGACAGTTTGACCGGGTTTCAGTGCACCACTTCTCTCCCCATCTTCGATAACAGCCTTTGCTAGGCGGTCTTTCACGGAGCCCATCGGATTAAAGCTCTCCAGTTTTGCATAAATCTCAACATGACCAGGGGCGATGTTGTTCAATTTTACGATTGGAGTGTTGCCAACCGTATCCAAAATGCTGTCATACATATTAGGGTTTTTGTTTGCTCTAAAAATGTTCTTTGCGCGGTTCATTAGGCGCTCATGTGATGTTATCGCGTTCATGCTACTAGTTCCTTCTTGTCTGAGTTTAATTCTATAACTTCACCCCAGCTCGCTTGAATTTCGCTAGAGAGAAGGTCAATATCATTTTGGTTTGTTTCGCTTGAGATAATGGAAATACGCATTACTTTTTCGCCGTGCCATAGGCCGCCTTCAGCAAATACTTTGTTTCTCATCTGTAGCCGTTTAATAACTGCATCCGTGAGTGCATCGCTGTTGCCAAATCGCATAACTAGTTGGTTTAAAACCACGTCGTTTAAAACTCTAATGCCATCTATACCCATTAAGCTTTGTTCCAAATTTTTGGCAAATGCACAGTGTTGCTCCACCATGGTAATGATGCCTTTGCGGCCTAGGGTTTTGATGAGTACCCACGCTGAGAAGCCACGTGCACGGCGAGACAGTTCAGGCACATACTGTGATGCCTGATAACCCGCCCCTTTTGTCTCAGGTAAATAGCTAGCAGTGATATTCATTGCGCGGCGATGAGCCGCTTCATTTTTAACGATAGCGAAACCACTGTCATAGGGTAATTGCAACCATTTATGACCGTCTACGGCCCAACTATCAGCCTTTTCAATTGATTTTGTGAGATGTCTGGTCGCGGGACATGCATTGGCCCACAAGCCAAAAGCGCCGTCCACATGGAGCCATGCTCCTGCTGCATGACAAATCGCTACGATTTCGGTCATTGAGTCTACGGCACCAGTATTAATCTGACCAGCCTGGGCGATGACAATTTTTGGGCCACATGTTTTCGCCATGTGCTTCGCAAGCAGATCAGGCTTCATGCGCCCTTGCTCATCAGCGGCGATCGTCACAACGTTTTTTCGCCCCATACCTAAATATTGAAGGCCATTTAAAACCGTGGTGTGAGCATCAGCACCAATATAAACCGTGATGGGGGGAGCACCGTTAAGGCCGTCTTCTTCAACATTCCATCCAACCCGGCTTAAAACTTCGCTGCGTGCGGCTGCGAGGCAAGTAAAATTTGCCATCGTCGCGCCTGTCACAAAACCAATTGAGCTGCTAGTTGGTAAGTTAAGAATATCCAGCAGCCACCTTGATACTGTCTTTTCAGAAAATGCAGCCGCAGGTGAACAATGGAAGTTGCCAGCGTTCTGGCCCCATGCACTGGTCAACCAATCCGCGGCTACGCCAACAGGGTGTGATCCACCGATAACCCAGCCAAAGAAACGCCCACCTGATACAGCCATCAATCCCGGTGATGCATTGGTTACCAATTGGTCTATAACCTCACGTCCACTCTCACCGTGCTCAGGTGTGGGCCCACCCAATGTCATATCCAGTAGTTCTGGTTTAATTGTGGGCTTAACGGGGCGGCCTTCCATGTCACTACGAAAGGTGACTGCATGCTCCATACTACATTGGAAAAGGGTTTCTATAGTTTTGTTGTTCATCAGTTCTGTCCTACTATGGTGTTGTATGTCTACTTTGAGATCAATGAGCGAAGCCGCTCAAATGCTGAGCATGCGGCGCATGATGCTCACTCGGTGCGCACGGCGCTCAAAAGCACGGATCGATAGTGATATTCTATTTTTCATTTCGATATACATTGCTCTGTTCCATTTCATTTGCGACGCTTAAAGCGCCAGTTCCTAATTCTGAAATGAAATATATCGAGCAATTCGATACCTGACTGTGTTGCACAGCACATGGGATAAAAATAATTGAAAGGGACTTCTATCTAAGCAGCCTATGTAGGCACCTAACATAAGCATTTTGAGCAACTCATGATTAGCAGGGTTGATGAATAATGCTTCAGATTGCTGAAAACTGTCGAAGGTATAGAATAACGTTGTGGTATAGATTGAAATGAGTATCTGTTTTCATCCTCCTCTATCCCATTATATCCCGCGTCATCTCCTGTAATACTGTATGTAAATGTATGTAGAACTCAAAATTCATACCTCTTACATAGCGAGCTCCCGCAACCAACAGATAAAAGGCGTCCCTTGGGGCGTCTTTTTGCGTTTTAGGGCCTCACGATAACGCATCACTGCGTAATTATGGTGGGCTCTTCGCTTGGACGCTGTTTTTGCCAGTCAGAGCGGGCGTTGGTTAGGCCCACTTGCACGGCAGTTACCTTATATTCAGGGCAACTAGTGGCCCAGTCGGCATTATCAGTGGTGATTACGTTGGTGCCGCTCTCTGGCATATGGAATGTGGTATAGACAACACCTGGCTGCATACGCTCAGAGACAATTGCGCGCATGGCGGTTTTACCCATACGGCTCTCTAGCATCACCATGTCACCGTCTGTGATACCGCGGTTTTCTGCGTCATGCGTGTGCAACTCTAACAAATCTTGGTCATGCCATTGGTTATTTTCAGTGCGGCGTGTCTGCGCCCCCACATTATATTGGGATAAAATGCGCCCTGTGGTGAGGATGAGTGGGTACTTGCGGGTGGTGCGCTCATCGGTTGGCACATATTCAGTGATGATGAAGTTGCCTTTGCCGCGCACGAAACCTCCCTCATGCATGATAGGCGTGCCCATCGGAGCACCGTCGTTGCAAGGCCATTGCAGCGAGCCTTCACGGTCTAGAGCGTCAAAGCTAACGCCTGCAAACGTCGGAGTGAGTGCTGCAATCTCATCCATGATCTGAGACGGATGATCATAAGGCATCGGGTAGCCCATAGCCGCGGCGAGATCAGTGGTGATTTCCCACTCATGCTTGCCTGTTTTTGTCTCCATAACGGGGCGCACGCGGTTGATGCGGCGCTCAGCGTTGGTGAAGGTGCCATCTTTTTCTAGAAAGCTGGTCCCGGGCAAGAAAACATGCGCGAAACGCGCTGTCTCGTTAAGAAACAGGTCTTGAACAATGAGGCAGTCCAAGTTTTTAAGGGCTTCTTCCACATGCAAAGTATTAGGGTCAGACTGTAAAATATCTTCGCCTTGCACATACATGCCGCGGTAACTGCCATCGATGGCTGATTGGAACATGTTAGGGATGCGCAGTCCCGCTTCGCCGTCTAGCGTGAGGCCCCAATGCGCTTCAAAAGAACCGCGTACAGCGTCATCAGTAACGGGGCGGTAACCGGGTAATTCATGGGGGAAAGACCCCATGTCACAGCTACCTTGCACGTTATTCTGTCCTCTGAGAGGGTTAACGCCGCCTGCATCAGTGCCTACGTTGCCGGTCGCCATCGCGAGGTTAGCCATCGCCATCACTGTGGTGGAGCCTTGGCTGTGTTCGGTAACACCGAGACCATAATAGATACCTGCGCGCCCACTCGCATAAGTCCGCGCGGCACCGCGAATATCATCAGCTGACACGCCGATTTCCTCGGCTAAGACCTCTGGGCTATTTTGCGGATCAGACATGGCCGCGCGCCATGCATCGAAAGCGTCTTTGTCGCAGCGTTCAGCTACATACTCATCCGCTACCAAGCCTTCGGTGACGATTGTGTGGGCCATTGCGTTCATCAAGGCCACGTTAGTACCAGGCTGCAGCGCGAGATGATAATCTGCTTTGATCTTAGGTGATTTCACCAGATCAATTTGGCGAGGATCAACCACAATAAGCTTAGCGCCAGCGCGAATGCGTTGCTTCATGCGGCTACCGAACACAGGGTGTGCATCGGTTGGGTTGGCGCCGATCACCATGATGACATCGGTATTTTCAATGCTGGCGAAATGCTGTGTACCTGCTGATGTACCAAAGCTTTGCATAAGGCCGTAACCAGTGGGTGAGTGGCAAACCCGCGCGCAGGTGTCGATGTTATTATTACCGAAGCCTGCACGGATAAGTTTTTGCACGACCCACACTTCTTCGTTGGTGCAGCGGCTTGAAGATATTCCACCAATAGACTTAGCGCCATACTCACTTTGAATGGCTTTGAGCTTATCTGCGCTAAATTTGATGGCCTCTTCCCAGCTAACTTCACGCCATGGGTCCGTGTATTTGTCGCGTATCATTGGTTTTAAAATACGGTCTGCATGGGTGGCATAGCCGAATGCAAAACGGCCTTTGACGCAGGAGTGGCCTTCGTTGGCTCCACCATTCTTTGATGGCACCATGCGCACAACTTCGTCGCCTTTCATTTCAGCCCTGAAGCTACAGCCAACCCCGCAGTAGGCGCAGGTGGTGTCAACGCTATGCTCGGGCATACCCATCTCAACGACAGATTTTTCCATGAGCGTTGCAGTTGGGCAAGCTTGGACACAAGCACCGCAAGACACGCAGTCACTATCCATAAAGTTGGTGTCATTTCCTGCTGCTACATGGCTGTCAAAGCCACGATCAGCAATGGTTAGGGCAAAAGTGCCCTGAATTTCATCGCAGGCTCGCACACAGCGCGAACAGACGATGCATTTAGCAGGATCAAAGTCAAAATACGGGTTGCTAGTGTCTTTTTCTTTTGCGAGATGGTTCTCGCCCTCATAGCCATAGCGCACTTCGCGCAGGCCCACTTCGCCAGCGGTGTCTTGCAGTTCGCAGTTGCCGTTGGCAGCACAGGTAAGGCAGTCGAGCGGGTGATCAGATATATAAAGTTCCATCACACCGCGACGCAGTTTAGCCAACTTAGATGTTTGCGTTTTAACTTCCATTCCGTCCGCAACCGGCGTGGTGCAGGATGCGGGTGTTCCGCGCTGTCCTTCTACTTCCACGAGGCAAAGGCGACAGGAGCCAAAGGATTTTTCACAGTCCGTAGAGCAGAGCTTAGGGATTATGGTGTCGACCTCAGCGGCTGCACGCATGATGCTATTGTCCGCGCGAGTGGTCACTGCTTTGCCGTCAATGGTCAAAGTTACCATTTTATCTGAGCTGCCTTCAGGGGTGCCGAAATCTTTTTCGCTGAGCTTAGTCATTACGCGTCTCCCTTAGCGTCAGTTGGCTTAAAGTCATCTGGAAACAGTTGCATGGCGCTGCGAACTGGGAAGGGGGTCATGCCGCCCATAGCACAGAGCGATGTGGCTTCCATCGTGTCACAAAGATCATCTAAAAGTTGCCAGTTGGCTTCTGCATTGTCGCCCGCTGTTATCTTATCAATCACTTCAACACCGCGAACAGAGCCGATGCGGCAAGGTGTGCATTTACCACAAGATTCGTGGGCACAAAATGCCATGGCATAACGTGCGAGGCTTGCCATATCAGCACTATCATCAAACACGACAACGCCGCCGTGACCAACCATAGCCCCAACTTTCATCATTTCTTCATAGTGGAGTGGGACATCGAGCGCATCTGCCGATACGTAAGCGCCAAGTGGCCCACCGACCTGAACAGCTTTAACGGGCTTGCCGCTGAGTGTGCCGCCACCGAAATCTTCAATGAGCTCTCTGAGCGTTAGCCCAAAAGCCTTTTCAACCAAGCCTCCGCGCTTGATGTTACCCGCAAGTTGGAATGGGAGAGTGCCCAGTGAGCGTCCTTCACCGTAATTTGCATAAGCTTTAGCACCGTTTGCTAGAATGAATGGTACGGATGCCAGTGTGATAACGTTGTTGACCACGGTTGGTTTTCCAAATAGGCCTTCAAGAGCTGGTAGTGGTGGTTTTGCACGGACTTGGCCGCGCTTGCCCTCTAAACTTTCCAACATGGATGTTTCTTCACCACAAATATACGCGCCTGCGCCCATACGAATTTCGATGGTGAAGTCTTTGCCGCTGCCTTGGATATCGCCTCCAAGATAGTTGGCATCAGTGGCTGCTGCGATGGCTGCATCTAATGTCTCTTTCGCCAGTGGATACTCTGAGCGTAGATAGATCATACCGATGCTTGCGCCGACCGCTAACCCAGCGATGGTCATGCCCTCAAGTACGGCGAGTGGGTCTCCCTCCATGATCATACGGTCAGAAAAAGTACCACTATCACCTTCATCAGCGTTACAGGTGATGTATTTTTGGTCGCCCTGAGCGCCCAGCACTGTGTTCCATTTGATGCCAGTGGGGAAAGCAGCTCCGCCGCGCCCTCTTAGGCCAGATTTGGTCACTATGTCCACGATATCGGTGCAATCAAGCGCTAGAGCAGCGTTTAACCCCGCGAAACCACCATTTGCTACATAACTTTCTATGCAGAGCGGGTCTGCGAGGCCACAGCGCGCAAAAGTAAGGCGTTCTTGGCTTTTGAGATAAGGAATATCATCTGTAAGGCCAAGCTTAAGTGGGTGATCACCACCGCTGTGGAAGTTAGCAGCGATTAGGCTTTCAACATCAGATGACGTGACAGGCCCGTAAGCGATACGACCTTCAGCGGTTTCAACTTCGATGAGAGGTTCAAGCCAGCATGCGCCACGCGAACCGTTTCTAACAAGGGTGATGCCGTCAAGGGAAGCAAGCTTTGCAGCGACTTCATTTGCACCAACAGAGTTAGCGGATGTTTCGTTAGGGACATAAACTGTGACGGACATTAGCTATCTCCCTGTTTGATGAGCATATCTAAGCGGTCGTCGTCAACACGACCATGGACCACTCCATCCACCATAACCGCTGGGGCGAGGGCGCAGTTACCCAGGCAGTAAACAGGCTCCAGCGTATAAGACCCGCAGGCGCTGGTCTCGTTTAATGCAATACCGAGCGCTTTAGCCGCATGATCTGTCAGGGCATCACTACCAACAGATTTACAGGCCTCTGCTTGGCATATTTTTACGATATGTTTACCAGCTGGGGCGTTGCGAAAATCATGATAAAAGCTAATGACGCCGTGGACTTCCGCCTCACTTAGGTTGAAAGATTTCGCGACGGCCGGGACAAAATCTTTGTCGACATAGCCATACTGCGCCTGCACACCGTGCAAGGCTTCCAGCAGCGCACCTTTGCGGTGTGTAAAGGGCTCAAGAAATGCCTTTAAATCTGTGTCATTTGGAATCATTAATCTTGCCTCATTCTATTTATTAGTCAGCCTAGAATATTTTCTACACTGAGAAATTTATAATTTCTCCAGCACACCGTAGGGGTCGTTAAACGCTAGCATCTCATCACTGCGCGCTAAGCATATCAGTGTTAGGTCATGCTCTTTAGAGATAGAAACCGCGAGTGTTGTGGGCGCAGACACCGTAACCAGCATAGGCACAGCAGCGGCGATCACTTTTTGGACCAGTTCAAAGCTACAACGACTGGTTAGAAAAATGGAGCCGTTTGCATGGGGGAGATCACTTTGTTTTAAATGACCGATGAGTTTATCGAGCGCGTTATGGCGTCCGACGTCTTCTCTCATCGCGACTATAGCGCCGTTTTCGTCTAAAAAAGCGGCGCCGTGCACCGCACCTGTTGCTGCATTGATGCTCTGGTGCTTGGGTAAGTCAGTGAGGGCACTAAATAACTGAGCTTTGGTATAGGATGGCGGATTACTAACAGTTGGATATACTCGTTTGAGATCTGCCAGTTCCGCAACACCGCAAACGCCGCAGCCAGTTTGACCGACTAGATTGCGTCGTTTTTTCAGGAGCTTTGCATGGAGGGTTTTAGATATCCAAATATCTGCGATAAAGCTACCTTCTTCGCCTCTAATGGTTAGCTCTTCAATGTCATCAAGGCTTTCAATGATGCCTTCAGAGAAGCTGAAACCAATCGAAAAATCCTTTAAGTTTTCTGGGGTTACCATCATAACTACATGGGCGATACCATTGTATGTGAGCGCAAGTGGCACCTCAAGGGCCACAGGACGTGTGCTGACGGCACTGTCACTATGACCGATCATATTTGTCGGTAAGTTTTTATACGTTTCGCGCCCCACCATGACCCTCATTCGCCTTAATATTGGATACTATGATGCTATCACCAAATTTAAAACGATTACAATCGTTTGTTCGGCGGCAGCGCGCATGGAAGACGATGTTATCAGCTAACAGCGCAAGCCTTTTTATGCGCTGTTGGTGGAGAGGGGTGGGTGATCTATTGAAAGCGAGTAACTGTAAAACACATTGTCACGTTCATACCCTAACTGTTCATAGAGACCTTGGCCCTTGGTGTTTTCTTTTGCTGTGCTTAGGTCAATGCGGGCAATACCTTCGGCTAAGGCCTTGTCAGCCACAGCGTTCATCAACATTCGACCAATGCCATTTTTGCGCGAGGCAGCATCAACATATAGATCATACAGAACATAAATTTTTTGAGCTTCCAGTGAGCAGAAGGTCGTATAAACTTGTGTAAAACCATGGTAGCCATTTTCATCACGTGCTGCGAAGACGATGGATTCACCATTTTCCACGCGGTCCCGCAAGTATTTGGTTGCGAGCGTAATGTCGCTTTTAAGCTCATAAAATTGGCGGTATTTGTCGAAAAGTACGGCGACTTCACCAACTTGATCACCAGTGATTTGAATGATTTCCATACTCTTATCCTCTCAGTTGAAAGCGAATTTAGGGGCTGGGGATGCATAACCCTTTATTTTTTTTAATTTCTTCAGCGCTGCAACTCTTAAGCTCGTGAGGAAAAACCAACCAGTTTTCGGTTTCATGGCAGTAAAAATCTGGGGTAATGTCCGTTTGGTTTTTTAGGGGCTTAAAATAGACAGTTGCAGTTTTAATTTCGGCTGGATGATTGCCCGCGCAGTGCGCTTTAATGTCATCCAGAACAGCTTTTATGGAAAGCCCTGTGTCGAACACATCATCGATGATCAATAAACAGTCTGATGATTTAATATTTTCCACCAGATACTCTATACCTGTGACTCTCACAGTCTTCTGTTGCTCCATCCCGTCATAACTGCTGGTTTTGATGGCGCAGTGTTTCGTCTCATGGCCTAAGTAACTAAACAGTTCATGCACGGCGATAGCGATGGGGCTGCCACCGCGCCATATACCCACGATGAAGGTTGGGCGAAAATCACTTTTTAATATTAAGTGCCCAAGCGCAAAGCTATCTTCTAGTAGGCTATCGGCTGTTAAATATTGCTTGTCTTCCATGGCTTAAATGCTCTCAACGTGGTTATTTCTTGGATCTAATCCTGCACATAGGACAACGGTCTGGTCAAGGCCTCTGCATGAGAAACCTCTTGCACATCAACGCCGTACACCGTTAACTAAAGCAAAGCTAAAGAGGCAAGGACAGTATCTATGTACGAAGAAATGCAGGCATGTGCAGAAGTTATCAAAGACAGGATTGGCGCGCGTCGGCCGCAGATAGCTATCGTGCTGGGCAGTGGCCTTAATCAGTTAGCTAATATTTTAGAAGACCCTATTCGCATTGCATATAGCGAGTTGCCGGGCTTTACCGCACCCACGGTGGAGGGGCATAGCGGCACTTTGCATGTTGGGATGCTTGCAGGCAAAATGACCTGCTGCTTGCAGGGCCGTGTGCACGGATATGAAGGTGTGGCAGAGGACCGTCTAGGCTACCCGACGAGGGTGATGGCAGCACTCGGCGTTAAGACCATGTTACTGACCAATGCAACGGGCAGTCTGATGCCTGAGGCTGGGCCTGGTAACCTGATGCTGATCACTGACCATATTAACATGATGGGTCTTAATCCGCTGGTTGGCATCAACGACGAGCGTCTCGGTTTGCGTTTTCCTGACATGACAAATGCTTGGAACCCAGAGCTGAATGCTAAGATGAGATCAGCCGCCAATGCGCTCTCTATCCCTTTATATGAAGGCGTTTACGTTGGTGTTCGTGGGCCTAATTTTGAGACGCCAGCTGAAATACGCATGATGCAAATGCTCGGTGGAGCTGCTGTGGGCATGTCCACGATCCCTGAAGTGTTAGCCGCGCGCCATGCAGGTATGACCGTGGTGGGGGTTTCAAGCCTGACAAACTTCGCGGCGGGCATCACTGGCGAGGTTATTAACCATGAAGAAGTTATGGAAGTGGGGTTAGAGGCTGGGGAAACCCTCGCAAAGCTGATCACCGCATTTGTAAAAAGTCTATAAATCTCCCACATAGTTTGCTCTAATGCGCTTGACTTTCATCAAGGCTGGTTGACACTGTCTCGTGCATGACAAGGTTGGGGCAATAGTAAATGAAAGAGCTTTTATGTATAGAGATGTAACCATTCAGCTGGCCGATTTAGCCGCCAGCAAGGTGAAATTGCTTAAAAAAAATCCAATAGGGTTTGGTATTTCAACCATGATGGCAGGGGCTTATGTCGGTATTGGTATCATCTTAATCATGACGCTCGGAAACGATGTTGATCCACTTTCTCGCAACCTAGTCATGGGCTGTTTCTTTGGTATCACGCTAACGCTCATTGTGTTCGCTGGCGCCGAGCTTTTTTCTGGTCACACCATGTTTATGACCTTCGGCTTCCTTTATAACCGCGTGACGGTTGTCCAGGTGGTCTGGGACTGGATCGTCTGTTGGAGTGGTAATCTCGTAGGCGCAATGTTGCTTGGTGTACTGTTCGCTCTAGGCGGCGGTGGTGGCTGGATGGACGACCCAGCAGCGATCATTCACGGCATTGCAGCCAAGAAAGTTGAGAGCGAGATTGTTGAGCTTGTTGCCCGATCAATCATATGTAACTGGTTGATTTGTTTAGCCATTTGGATGACATGGCGCACCAAAAGCGATACTGCAAAATGTATCCTGATTTTCTGGTGCTTGTTTGCCTTTGTAGCCGCTGGTTTTGAGCACGGTGTTGCTAACATGACTATCTTCACCATCTCCATACTGGGTGCACATACGGATAGTCTAACTGTGACCAGCGCGTGGTATAACCTTATATGGGTGTCTTTTGGTAATATTATCGGCGGGGCAGGCTTCATCGGTGTTGCCTATTACCTAACGGGGCGCGGAGGCTCTAATTTCTCTATTGAAGTTGACAACGCAGGCAACCAAGAAGACTAAACGATCGTTATAGCGACAGCGCTTAGATGCCCTTTATACTGGTCTTCAAAATATGGAGGGTAGTGAAATGAAGTATCTAACAAAATTATCAATAGTGGCTTTTATGGCAATTGGCGCAGCGAGTGGCGCTGTTGCCGATGACCGCGAAGATGTCACCAACACAATTAAAGACTATGTTCTAGGTTTTTATGAGGGCAACACCGAGCGTCTTGACCGCGCCTTGCACCCAAAGCTCAGAAAAATTGGCTGGTATCGACAGGGTACAGGCCCATACGGTGGTCCGTACAGCATGACCAAAGATAGCGCGAAAGAATTTGCTCCACGCTTTGCTGCAAGTGATGACAACAAAGGCCCTGAGGGTCATATGAAGATCAAAGTTTTTGAAGTGATGGATAAAGTTGCGTCAGCCAAGGTTGAGGCAACATGGGGCTTTGATTATGTACATTTGGTGAAAGAAGAGGGCAGTTGGAAAATCATGAATGTGATTTGGCAAAGCTATCCAGATGGCGTCGAGAAATAGCCTAAAACGCCTTGCTATAATTGATGCCGCACCAGTGGTGAGATCGCTTAGTAGAAAGCCTATGCTCGGCGGTTTGCCGCGTACAAGAGTATAAAATATCATGCTCGGCTTTGTGCCCAATGGTGAAGCCAACACCCAGGGTGTTTTCAATGAGCAAGCCTCTGATTTCACTACCTTTTAGCTGATGGACGTTGGCGCGGAACTGGCCTTGTAGTAGGGCGTTGTATCCGCGCATCGTGACGTGATGTGCGGTGAGTAAGTAGAACTCAGGTTTGAGGGATTTACCCTCAACTTTTAACTTGCTTGCCGTGCTCTGGTAGTTACCGAGCTTGCCAACCCGCCAAACTGGGGTTTCCTTGTCTATTTTCCCAAGTTTTATTACCACGCCAGCACCGGCACCCGTATAATAGCCTAGGCTAGCATCGGCGGAATAAACCACGTCGACATACTTAGATTTTAGCGGGGCACGTTTATACCAAGCGAACTTGAGCATCGCTGTAAGTTCACCGCCGCTGGATATCTGATTGTCCCAGCCTTTGGGGTCATATGGCTCGTCCGCATTGGATATTTCGCGATTTAGCGCATGAATGCCCGACTGTACCCAGCCACCAAGCGGCAAACCCATCACGCCAAAATTAAGGCTGACTTCAGCAGCACTGTTATAGCTGGTGTTCGATAAAATAACGCTGTTGCTCATGTAAAATAGCGAGCTGTATGGAATGTCATCAAAAATCGGGTTAGGGTCGCGCAAGTCGTCAGGTGTGAAGGCCATGGCACCGAAGCTGGTGATGTAGTTCTTATTGGTGACATGGCCGAGACCGATCATATCCAAAACCCGCTCCTGCAGTTTGTAGCTAATCAAAGGGTTTTTAGTGTTCTTGCAACTGCGAAAAGACATCATGAAGCCCATGGTGTATGCGCGGTCTTCGTTTTGGTTGGTGAGGAAGGGGGTGTAATCTAAAAACAAATCTTGGTCGAGATGCACAGATGAAAACTTCAAACGACAATCACCGCTTCCTTTAACATTAGCGTCAACTGCGGCTGCACTGCCAGATGCGGTGATAATGGTTGCAGCCATCAGAGCGTAAATTGTTAAGGTTTTAGCGGGCATACTATTAAGTCACTTAATTAGGGGCATCATGGTCAATCAATTCGTCGCCAGCCTTCACACCGTTTTTAGCGCCAAAGACAGGCCACATCAATTCCTGCGGCCAGCTTATCTCTTTTAAGCCCTCAATGCCATAGTCCTCTGGGTATTTGCGGGTGATTTTAGCAGTGCCAAATAGCACATCCCAAAAGAACAGCATATTGCCGTAATTGCCTTTGTAATTGGTGACGCCGTCTGCCAAATATTTTCCGTGATGCGCACGGTGGGTTGAGGGAAGCGATATGACCCGCTCTATCACCCATGTGAAAGGATGTAACCATTTGTATTTATAAAGGAAACTATCCCATTTAAACGAGGCATGTGCGGCTGTAATTATTGTGAGTTTTACCACCAAAAACGGCCCATATACTTCGCCTAATCCTAGGTATATCATAAAGGCCGAGAGCCATATACTCGGCATAAAAACGTTATAAAAAATATTGTTTCGGTAGACCAGACGCACACTCATGTAGGCTGCCGAGTGGTGGGGCCTATGAAAATTATACAGCCACGGAAAAGCGTGGTTGGCGCGGTGCCACCAATATTGCACCATATCATCAAAGACAATGAACATCAGCACCATCGCCCATATGGGTAAATCCGAGAGCAGACCCGCGTTTTCAGGGAAGAAACGTGTACCTAAGTAAGCAGCGGAAAGTACGATGGCTGGTTGTGTCACCGCGAGCAACAGTACAGTGCCAATAACCTCTACATACCAATCTCTGGCTCGCGAAAGCGCGTTTCTAAAGAATGGCCCTGTGAGGATTTCAAGCCCCATAAAACTAACGAAAAGCGCTATCAGCAATATCTTAAATTCTGTATCTGTCATATCCCACCTCTATAAACCCAAACCGAGCTTAGTCTGAACGAGCAGAAAACCCAAAATATTTTCTGCAAATAGTTAAATTACTTTCTAAAAACAGGCTGATAGGCTATCCCATGTTCTAGAGAAAATTTGGAGGGAAATATGGATATTCCTAGTTTAGTAAACCAGGCTGTTTCGGCCTTTAAGGCGCGTGACAGAGAAAAAGCTGTCGCTGCGGTTAAGCAATTACTTGCGCTGAAACCACCTCTTGGTGAACATTGGGGGGCGATTGCGCGTATATCAGCATCAATGCTTGAGGCTAAGATGGCGCGCGAAGCAGCTCTCAACTATGCAAGATCATTTCCAAAAGATAATCAAAAACAGTTAATGGCAGCAGGCGTGATTGCTGAGGTAGGGTACATAGAAGATGGCCTGAAACTCATCGCGCCGCTAGCGGCGAGGGACACAAATCCTGCACTTCACCATTTTGTTGGCATGGTTCAGTCACAGATGGGAGAAAAGGAAGCGGCGGATAAAAGCCTGCGATATGTATTACAGCAGTGGCCAACTTCAGGTCATACTTGGCTGATGCTCGCCGCAATGAAAAAATTTAAAAAGGGTGACCCAGATCTTGCGCAGATAAAGAAAACTCGAACCTCCATGCGTAATGTTCCTCTGCCAGTACAAATTCCCTACTATTACGCACTTGGCAAAGCGTTGCTTGATGTTAAGGATTTGGATGGTGCAATGGTTGCCTTTGCCAAGGGGGCAGAGTTGATGAAAAAAGATCGCCTGCCTCATGACTTTGTTGCTGATCGCAAACTTGTTGATGGCCTTATAGCAGAGGATTCAAAAAAATCATTTAAGACATTAAAACCAGGGCTTAAGGATGAGCAACGCCCAATTTTTGTGATAGGCCTGCCGCGGTCTGGCACCACCTTACTCGAGCAAATTTTAACGAGCCACCCAGACGTTAAGGACGGTGCAGAACTTAACTATATGGCGAACGCAACTGTCGGCTTGCCAGGCTTAACTATGGAAAGCCTTAAGCTTCACGAACAGAAGATGGGGAGCGAAAACGCTTGGCAAGCGATTGGGAAAATCTATCTTCATTTAATGGAGATACGTTATGGCCCTGAAGGGCGTATAATTGATAAATCATTGAATAATAGTCGTTATTTAGGGCTAATTCACCACATCTTTCCTGATGCTCCGGTCGTTTGGATCAGAAGAAATCCGTTGGATGCGGCTTGGTCTTGCTACCGCACGTATTTTAATATTGGTATGAGTTGGACGACTAGTTTTAAGGATATTGCAGAGTATTTTAAAGCTGAGGATGATCTGTATAAATATTGGACAAAACAGTATGGTGACAAGATATTGACCGTCCCATATGAAGAGCTAGTCTCTGACAAAGATGTTTGGTTTGAAAAGATTATGGCACATGTCGGCTTGCCAATGGTCGATGAAATTCAGAACTTCCATGAAAATAAGCGCGCGGTTCTAACAGCAAGTGTGGCACAGGTGCGCGAACCCATTCACACAAAGTCTGTCGGATCTGCCGATATGTTGGGCGACTACATTAAGCCATTTACGGATGCATATGAGTAACTGAGACCTATTGTCACATCTACGCACTAGCGTTGATTAGATGGGTGTATTTGAGTATGGTAGCAGCGAAATTTAATAGGACAAATATAATGAGCGCAGACACACAAGTAGAAGAAAAATCAAAAGGCTCACGTGGTCGCGGTCATTACCGCCAGCATGTAAAGGACTTATTTGAACCTAATTTAGGGCTCTACTTTACAGATTTAATAATTAGTTACAGTTTGTTTGTTGCGGGCTTTTATATCTTTCATACACGTGCGGATGGATGGGCATGGGGTGGCTTTGTTTTAGCGGTTTTAGCCGTTTATCGCTCAGCGCTTTTCATCCATGAAATTGTTCATTTACCAAAGAAGAATTTCAAGTATTTCAGTTTTGTATGGAATGTTCTTTATGGTATCCCTTTCATGCTGCCAAGCTTCATGTATGAAAGCCACCTTAAGCATCATTATCCGCGTGTATATGGCACCGCTGGCGACCCGGAGTATGTGATATTTGATGGAAAAGGGCTGGGTGCTCAGATATTATTTATGTTGGCGCATTCAATATTAGCCCCAATTCTGGTGATCTTCCGTTTTACCATTGTTACATTCCTAAGCCTGTTCAGTGCCAAGGTCCGATTGATAGCGCGGAAAAAGATGGCTGCGCTAGCCATTAACCCTGCATACGAAAACTTGGGCAAGAAGGTTGAAAAAGATACGTACGTTAATCCATACGAGATTGCTTCTTTTGTGTTTGTAACATCAATGATTACGCTCGTTGTAATGGGCATCGTCGATATTCAATATATCTATGAGTTCTTTGCTATTCTTGCGTCGTCACTTTTTATTAACGGTATTCGCACGCTGGCGGCCCACACATACGCTAACCACGAGCTTCAGCCACTCACCGAGATTGAACAGCTTACAGACAGCTTAAACCACGTTGGAAATCCAATTATCGGAGAACTTATGGCGCCTGTGGGCTTGCGCTTTCATGCCTTGCACCACCTTTTTCCAACCATCCCATATCATAATCTTTATGAGGCACACCGTAGGTTAATAGCTAACTTACCTGCGGACGATCCGTATCACACTGTTGGTTTCAAGCGCTACTTGCCTGCGCTTTGGGCTATGAAATAAGATAAACTCGTGGCATGCTCGCCGCAGCAAATATTTGACGTACTAGAGAGTAGGGGCTTTCATGCGTGCAGTTGTTCAAAGAGTATTAAGCGCGACCGTTGAAATAAACGGTGATGTGGTCGGTGAAACTGGCCCAGGTATCCTTGTTTATCTCGGTGTGATGAAGGGCGATGATCAGGCCGAGGCGCGTGCGCTGGCGGAGAAAATCAGTAAGCTTCGTATCTTTGCTGACGATGACGGTAAGACAAACTTAAGCGTTAAAGATGTGCGGGGCACAGGGCTTGTTGTTAGCCAGTTTACACTGGGAGCAGACATCTCAAAAGGTAACCGACCAAGCTTTGCTGGTACAGCAGCACCTGAGCTAGCTGAAGAATTATATGATTATTTTTGTGCCTGTTTGCGCGTGGAAAAAGTACCGCTTGAGACAGGTGTTTTTGGTGCCACTATGAAAGTGCACTCAGTAAACGATGGTCCTTTTACTATCTATGTAGATACGCAGTAAAAGATTTTATATTCAATTAGATAAATGAATTACTTAAATAAAAAAGGGCGGCAAATGCCACCCTTTTCGTTGTTCTTTTTATCAGTACTTAGTTTGCAGCAGCGTAGGCTTCTACTTCGCTCCAAACACGCATCAAATTACCTGATAATATCTTCTTGATATCCGCTTCGCTGTAGCCACGACCAAGCAGGCCTTCCACGAGGTTCGGATAGCTAGCGACGTCTTTCAGGTCAATAGGTAAGCTATCGCCGACACCGTCATAATCTGAACCTATACCAACATAATCCACCGAGCCAGTGAGCATGACAACATGGTCGATATGGTCAAGGATTTGATCAAGTGTTGCAAACGGGTATGGATTTTCAACGGACCAAACAGCGCCGAAAGCTGCGCGGTTATCGTCACTGTCTTCCACGCCCATATCTGCTAGGTACGCTTGATAAGCAGGACCGCGCTTAGCATTAAAGCCGTTAGCTTCTTCTGTTACAAAACTGGAACCGTAATTGATCATGATCACGCCGCCATTTTCAGCGAGACGCTTGATCATGTCATCATCCATATTGCGCTCAAAACCCGGTGTGAAGTGACGAGCAGACGAGTGAGATGCAATTGCGGGTGCTTTCACAATATCCATAACTTGCCAAAAAGCGCCGTCTGAAATGTGACTAACATCAACCATAATACCAATGTTGTTCATCTCGGTCATGAGCGTTTTACCAAAGTCTGATAGGCCACCCCAGTGTTTGTCACTGTCGTAGGAGCTATCAGAGATATGGTTCCATTTAGAGTGGGCTAGGGTGATATAACGAATGCCGCGCTCATAAAAATGATTGAGGTTATCAAGGCTATTTTCAATTGGGGAGCCATTTTCCATGCCTAAAGGAAGTGCGATTTTACCTTCTGCGAAGGCTTTTTCAACGTCAGCGACAGAGTGGGCGATAACAAACTTATCAGGGTTATCGTTGGCTAGCGTCTCCATGCTGTCGATAAGCTTGTCAGCAAGGGCGCTCGCAGTGCCATCCTCTGGGGTGGTGGCAGGAATGTAGATTGACATAAAAGGCGCGTTCAAGCCCCCTTTTACGGCACGTGGGTAGTCAAAGTCACCACCCTCGGTGGCTTCCGCTACGTTTACCCATTTGTTTTCCAAGCGGTAGGGCACATCAATATGTGTGTCCACAATGATTGTTTCCTGTGCAATACGGTTGGCAGCGGTTGCTGCATCCTCTTTAGCCATCGGCGCCTCAGAACATGCACCCAGCATCAGCGCAGTAGCGGATGCTACTGTTAAAAAATACTTATTCATTTTAAGTCCCCTCATTAAAGTGTTCGCCTATTGCTAGCGAAGCGTAAGCAGTGGTGCAAGGTAAATAAGCGCAGCGTCTTAAGAGGTTTGCTGTTGTGATGCGACGACTTTGACCATAGAGTTGTGCAAATATCCGAATTTAGGGGCGGACTAATGCACAAAAAATCACTTTTATCAGGCGTGTTTGCTGTTGTGCTAACTGCATCAGCCTGCGCGCAAGATGCGACACAGAAGACGCAAAAAAAAGACAATTGGTTCGACAGTGGTTCTAACGCTGTTATGGAGCGCGCAAACCGCCCGCAAAACCTGAGTAAAGCTAAGAATATCATTATTTTTATTGGTGATGGTATGGGCATCAGTACACTAACTGCCGCTCGTATCCGTGAAGGGCAACTTCGCGGTGAGCTAGGCGAAGATAATTACCTTTCGTTTGAAAAGTTTCCAAACACTGCACTGGTTAAGACATATGCTACCAATGCGCAGGTTAATGATAGCGCGGGGACTGCAACAGCCATTTTTACGGGCGTAAAAACCAATGCTAACGTCATCGGTGTCAATGAGCACCAATCACAAGACCGCTGTGAAGGAACTGCTGAAAACTCGCTTCCCAATTTGGCTGAATTGGCACGAGAAAAGGATATGTCCGTTGGGATTGTCACCACAACGCGTATTACCCATGCCACACCTGCTGCGCTTTATGCCCATAGCCCAAGACGGCAGTGGTCATACGATAAGAGATTACCCGCGGATGCGGCAGAGTTTGGTTGCACCGATATCGCGGCTCAGATGATTGCGTTTGACGGCGGTGTTGGTTTAGATGTGGCGCTTGGCGGCGGACGCTATAACTTTTTGCCTGCTGGGGTAGGCACTGGTCGCAGGTCTGACGGACAAAACTTAGTGAATATGTGGCAAGAGGCTTATGACAACCGTACATATGTGGAGGATGCTGCCGGCCTAAACGCTGTAACAATCAACAAAGACACTCAGTTGATGGGCTTGTTTTCACGGTCGCATTTGCCGTATGTGCTCGACCGTACGCCTGAAACGCCGTCTCTCACTGCAATGGCGTTAAAAGCGTTAGAAGTACTAGAAGCAAAAGACCGCCCTTATGTGTTGTTGATCGAAGCAGGTAAAATTGATCTCGCGCATCATAAATCATGGGCCAGAAAGTCACTAGCGGAGGCTGTTGAGCTGTCGGCGACAGTAGAGACCGTCACTGCTAAAATTGATTTGAATGACACGCTTGTGCTTGTTACCGCTGATCATAGCCACTCTCTCACCATCAACGGCAGTGACTCGGCCCCGCGCGGTACTGATATCTTGGGCTTTAATAAAAAACTCAACGGAGAATATTATCTCGATGAAAACGGTAATCCTTTCACTACGCTTCAATATTCAACAGGAGCGAAGGGTAGCACCGAGGACGATCGTATACTAAATGAGGGGATCATTGAGGACAAAGAATATGAATACCGAGGCCATATTACACTTGATGAAGAAAAACATAGCGGCGAAGACGTAGCGCTGTTTGGTATGGGGCCACGTTCTCACGTGGTAGCGGGTACCATTGAACAAAATGAAATTTATCATATTATGGCCTATGCACTGGGCTGGTATGATGGCACGAACCACAAAAAATAGCCCATGGGTTAAGAAAAGATTTGTGTAAAAAGGGTTTCAAACGTTGCATAGGTGCACATTGAGAGTTATGAGGACTGTATGTACTGCGGGGAGGGCTTTATAGCCCCCCATAAATAGACCAAGCGTAGCACCTGAACGAGGGCACGTGTGAAAGGCTAAAATATGGCAACTCAGCCAATAGAAAATTTAGATTCTGCTGTTGTTCGTTTCGCTGGAGATAGTGGCGACGGTATGCAACTCACCGGAACCCAGTTTACCACATCAACTGCCCTCACAGGCAATGATTTAGCCACTTTTCCAGATTTCCCTGCTGAAATCCGTGCGCCTATTGGTACCACCTTTGGTGTGTCGGCCTTCCAAATTAATTTTGGGTCGCGCTCGATTAAAACAGTTGGTGATGAACCTGACGTGCTGGTTGCGATGAACCCAGCGGCGCTCAAAGTAAATATTGGTAATTTACGCGGTGGTGGCCTTGTCGTGGCGGATGCTGGCGCTTTCACGAAGCGGAACCTCGCCAAAGCAGGGTTTGAAGAAAACCCACTTGAAGATGGATCGCTGGACCATTATCAGCTTATTGAGCTTGATATCTCGCGGATGACTCAGGAATCAGTTAAAGAATTTGGCCTTGGTAACAAGGAAGCACTACGCTGTAAAAATATGTGGACCCTCGGTTTGATGCTGTGGATGTTCAGCCGTAAGCGCGCACCAGTGATCGATTGGCTCAAAGGCAAATTCGCCAAGTTGCCAGATGTCGCTAATGCTAACGTAGCGGCCCTTAACGCTGGGCACGCCTTTGGTGAAACCGCAGAGCTTAGCTCTACCTTCAAGCGCTATGAAGTAAACGCGGTGGCAAGCGAAAAAGGTACTTTCCGTACGGTTACTGGCTCACAAGCTCTGTCATGGGGTTTGGTGGCGGGTGCTGATCTAGCGGGTCTTAAAATTATGCTAGGCAGTTATCCAATTACGCCAGCATCCCCTATTTTGCATGCACTATCCAACATGAAAGATATGGGCGTCGTAACCTTCCAAGCGGAGGATGAAATTGCAGCCATGTGTGCCGCTATCGGTGCATCCTTTGGTGGCTCTCTAGGTATTACAAGCTCATCAGGCCCAGGTATCGCCCTTAAAGGCGAGGCCATTGGTCTTGCGCTGATGACCGAGCTACCAGTTGTTGTGGTAAACAGCCAGCGCGGTGGCCCTTCTACGGGTTTGCCGACCAAAACAGAACAGTCTGACCTTTATCAGGCAGTATATGGTCGTAACGGCGATGCACCCATGCCAGTTTTGTCTACTCGCTCACCGGGCGACTGTTTTGAGGTGGCTATTGAGGCTTGCCGCATTGCTACCAAATATATGACCCCAGTGATGCTGCTAACTGATGGCTTTATTGCCAATGCAGCTGAGCCATGGAAACTACCTGACCTTGATGGCTTTGCACCATTCCCTGTGAGCTTTGTAACCGAGCCTGACGAAGCTGGTTTCAGCCCTGTAAAGCGTGATGAGGCAACACTGGCACGTAACTGGGCTCTTCCTGGTACTCCGGGCTGTGAACACCGTATTGGTGGTTTGGAAAAAGATTATGAAACTGGTCACATCAGTTACGATGCTGACAATCACCAGAAAATGACCGATATACGCGCTGCTAAAGTCGACAATATTGCGCTGGATATCCCAGAGCAGGATGTCGAACAGGGCAGTGATAGTGGTAAAATGGTCGTTGTTGGGTGGGGCTCCACTTTTGGGCCAATATCAGAGGCTGTTAAGCTTGCGCGAGGCGAGGGTATGGACGTTAGTCATGTGCATTTGCGTTATATCTCACCTTTCCCAAGAAACTTGAAAAAGCTGCTCGCTGGATTTGACAATGTTCTGGTGCCAGAGATGAACACAGGGCAACTCAAGACAGTTCTGAGAGACCGACTGGAGCTGACCATTACGCCGCTTAACAAAGTGTCTGGTTTACCGTTTAAAATTGCTGAAGTTCTCACGGGTATCCGTGAAAACTACAAAGCGTAGGGGAGGGTGTGATGAACGATATTACAACAGAGGTAAAGCTAACCCTTAAAGATTTCACCAGTGACCAAGAGGTACGTTGGTGCCCGGGTTGTGGTGACTACGCAATCTTGAAATGCATGCAGCGCACGCTACCGACCCTTGGCGCCACCAAAGAAAACACGGTGTTTGTCTCAGGTATTGGTTGCTCAAGTCGTTTCCCATACTATATGGAAACATACGGCTTCCACACCATCCATGGTCGTGCCCCCGCTATTGCCACAGGTTTAAAGCTATCTAACCCTGAGCTTGATGTTTGGGTTGTCACAGGCGACGGTGACGGCTTATCCATTGGTGGTAACCACATGTTACATGTGCTGCGCCGCAATGTTGACCTCAATATTTTACTGTTTAACAATAAAATTTACGGCCTAACAAAAGGCCAATTTTCACCAACCAGTGACAAAGGCCTAAGAACGCCGTCATCACCGCTTGGAAACATTGACCCAGCGCTTAATCCTCTGAGCTTTGCTCTTGGTTCTGGTGCGCGTTTTGTAGCGAGAACCATCGACACTGCACAAAAACATATGCCGGGCGTGTTTGAAGCCGCGCATAGCTTTAAGGGCGCAGCGCTGGTTGAGATTTTGCAAAACTGCATCGTGTATAACGATGAAGCTTGGTCCAAAATCGCTGAAAAGAAAACCGCTGCTGAGCATCAGCTGCACCTTGAAGAGGGTGAGCCGATGATCTTTGGTATCGAGCGCGATAAAGGCATCGCTTTTGATGCTGAAAGCTTCTCTCTAAAGGTCGTTCCAGCAGATGATGCTGGTGTACTCACACACAACCCCAAAAACTTGGGTATGGCGCGTATGCTCGTAGAACTTGGTGCAAATGATGGTGAGCCTATGGCAATGGGCGTGATTTATTCAGAGTCATTGATGCCATACGAAAAAGCTGTTTTAGGGCAAGTGACTGAGGCTGAAAGCGCAAGCACGAAAACCCTCAAAGACCTGATGTATGCGGGTGAAACTTGGACCGTTGATTAGGCACTAGGAATAACGGTTTCAATACGTCCACGGTAACGTCTACTAAGCGGAATAACAGCGCCTGATTTGGTAGTGATCCTATAATCACCACTCTCAGTAGGCGCTATTTCATTTATCATATCTATTTGAACTATAAAACTTTTGTGCGACCGCGCGAAGTGCTCATGACCTAACTTTTTCTCCATTTGGGTCATGGTGGCGCGGATCAAATACATCTGTTCCTCTGTGTGAATTTCAACGTAATTCGCAGCGGCTTTAAGCCATACGATATTATTGTGTTTGATCAGTTTTTCACCATTTCGTGTTCTGACAAGCAGCCTATCTCTTTGCTCATTTTTATCTAGCTGGTGGGCTTGGCGTTCGCGGTATTGGCGGTAAATGGTAATTATGATCAGCCAAATAAGGTATAGCCCAACATCTTTTCGGTATTCATACAGCAGAGTAGATAGGAGACTATCACCGACAAAATTAGCGACGTAGTTATTAAATAGCAGCTCGCGGAGCGTAACAAACAGACCAACATGCCCGAGAGTGAAGATTATTGATCCCAAAAGATGTCTAACGATGAATTTTAGAGTTTTGTTAGGCTCAAAAGGGTGCTGAGAAGTCCATCTTATGAGGAAGGGTAGCATGATGAGTGCAGCAATCGCGCTTGTTGCTTCTGTGGTGTATAATAACGTGTGATTAAACTCAATTCCTTGACGTTCACGGTCTGCGATTGTGGTCAGGGTGTTGAAGGTCCAAAAGATTGCACTAAAGCTAATCCAAAAGAAAAATTCAGCCGCTTTTACCTTCGTAGATCTATCGTTCAATGCCACACCACTTATCCCTAGGGACGTACCGCTTGTCCCAATATAGCTGCCGTTTATCCCAAAGGTACTGCCCAAACCCTTAATAAACAAGCATTTTACTGAAACAGCAAAAAAGCGCCGAATGAAAGCGCATCAAAATAAGAGGATAGTGAGATGTTAGAAAATCAACAAGGCTTACAAGGTCGGCAATATTTTTTGGATTGGTTAAGGGTACTTGCCTTTGGCTATCTTATCTTTTATCACGCCGCGATGATGTTCGTTGGCTGGGGTTTTCATGTGGTGTCAGGGGATGAGAGCGAACTGCTAAAATATATAATGACAGTGTCTCATGTATGGCGGATCGCTCTGTTGTTTTTAGTCTCTGGCGTTGCCATAAGCTTCATGACACGCAAAACACCGAAGAAAGCCTTCGCGAAGGAACGCGGTGTTCGTCTCGGCATCCCGTTTCTTTTTGCGCTTTTTGTGGTTGTAGCGCCGCAGTCGTATTTTGAAGCTCTACAGAAGGGTTTCATTGAGGTTGGATTTTTTGATTTCTTCCCTGCGGTTTTTTGGTCCTTCACTTGGGTGGAGGGGATGGACGGACCTTTCCCTGTGTATAATCACATGTGGTACGTGCTCTATCTACTCATTTACACCATCGTGTTATTACCGCTGTTTTATTATTTCAACACAGAAGCAGGTCAAAACCGTATGGCGCGATGTGAGGTTTGGCTGGTTAAGGGCTATCGTTTGTTTTGGTTGCCACTTGCGGCTTTCACACTGTCTAAAGTTACGCTCGGGGCATATTTTGATGAAACGCATGCGCTGTTTGATGACTGGTGGATCCACGCAGATTCGATGATGTTGGTGATGCTTGGCTTCGTCTTTGTGCGTATGCCAAGCGTATGGGCAAGGTTCGAGGTAATGCGCTTACCAATGCTAGTGTTAGCTATCTCAAGTGCGCTGTTTTATGATGCAGTAGTCTACGCGCCAGATGCATATTTACCGCTGCCCGGAAATACTTTGTATCCGTGGGTTTTTGCCATTGTTAAATGGAGCTGGATTGCAATGCTGCTTGGTTATGCACGCCACTATTTAAACAAGCCGAGTGAATTTCTTTGTAAGACTAATAAAGCGATATACCCGTTCTTTATCCTGCACCAAACCGTCACTATCGTGATCGGCTATTATATCATCCAGTGGAATTTGGGCTTGGGGATTGAACTGAGCTTGATAATCGTGGGCACATTTGTGATCTGCTGGGCACTCTATGCAGGGCTCATCAGGCATTTCAATTTAATGCGATTGTTGTTTGGTATGCGGCCCAAGACTTAAGCCTAAGGCTTAAAGCGCGTCGCTACCGCCAGCATTAGGCTCAACGGTAAAGGCATTTAGGCCAATGATGGTGTAGGTGTCTTTAACGCCGTCTACGCACTGCACGGTACCCGTTACAAAACGACCAATTTCCGTGTCATTGGCTAGCTGGAACTGCGCGAGCAGGTCATAATTACCGCTGGTGGAGTGCACTGATCGTACCTCAGGCACCTCATCGGATAAAAATTCTGCCACTGCATAGGTTTTACCCATCTCACATTTGATCATAACAAATAAGGTTTTCATGTGTGTATCCTCCCAAGCAGACATTATCCCTGCTGTTGTTCATACTCCAACTAGGGTCGACGCGACAAGTGCTCATTGTTCTGGTCTAAGGAAAAGCGTGTTTTTCACGAAAGCTTCCAAGACAACATCCAAGCTCAAGTCGCTGAAAATCATGTTGATTCGGTGAGAATTTATGATGCCAACTTAAGACGCTCTCATTAGGGCTGCTCTTCTGCTATGCAGGTAAACCGCGTCTAAGCCGCAGTATTTCAGTATCACGGCGAGGGTGGGTAAAATTACCCACAAGCATTACCAATATTTATTGTGAGAAATTTGCCCGCTGAGCATTATTGGGTAATACTTTATGTACTTGTTCACTATAGCAAGTGCAGGTGGATGAAAATCTATGGCTGGGGACCACATAGAGACATGGGGAACTAAGACATGAGCAACGAAGTTATCGCAGAAGTGGATGGTAGTGGCGCTATCAATATCATTCTGCCTAAAACGTTGGATATCTTAGGGGTTGATAAGCTTTTCGGAACATTATCAGAAGCGGTCGAGGTCTCTACGGAGATTGAAATAGATGGGGCAGAGGTAGAGCGTATCTCTACGCCGTCCATTCAGGTGCTTGTGGTGGCAGCCGACGCTGTTGACCTTGAGGGCGGTACTTTTAAGCTTAAAAATCCGTCTACAGCGGTGGAGAACGCCTTTCGAACACTCGGGCTTACAAAACTTTTAGCGTCTTGGAGATAACTGAAGATGAAAAAACATATTTTAGCCGTTGATGACAGCAAGACCATGCGGGACATGGTCAGCTTTACTCTTAAGGGTGCTGGCTATGACGTGACGCTCGCGGATGATGGCAACACAGCGCTAGAAACGCTGGATGGCAACAACTTTGATGTCATTATCACTGATATTAATATGCCAAACATGAACGGTATCGAGTTAGTCAAAAGGCTCAGAGCCGATGAGCGCTACCGCATTGCTCCGATCTTAATATTGACGACAGAGTCTGATGACAAATTAAAGCAAGAGGGCAGAGCTGCTGGTGCTACCGGCTGGATCGTGAAGCCCTTTGTGCCAGAGAAACTATTGAAAGTTGTGGCTAAGGTTTGTCCTTAGTTGTTTAGGCCGCGCAGCAGCGTGGATGGTGTAACTTAACTGGAGAACGATAGGATTATGCTGTTACCAGCAAATCAAGATGATCCTTTTGCAGAGTTCAAGGTCACATTCTTCGAAGAATGTGCCGAGCTACTCACTGACATGGAGCAACAGCTCGCTGTTCTTGAGGGTGGCAACCATGATAGTGAGGTTTTAAACGCAATTTTCCGCGCGGTGCACTCCATCAAAGCAGGCGCTGCGGCTTTCTCCTTCGACCGTATGGTCACCTTCACCCATAAATTTGAAACAATGCTGGATAAGCTCAGAGACGGCAACATGCCGATCAACGAGCATCTTTTTAAAGTGCTCTTTAAGTCCTTTGATATTCTGTCCGACCTGGTTGGCTTTGCCCAAGAGGGCCAAAAGGTGAGTGCAGAGTTTGGTGCCGAGGAGTTAGAGCTGATCAAAGGCTGCATCTCAGGCGAAGGCTTCGAGTTTGCTGATGCCGCTGGTGAGGACGCACCTGCCCAAACAGAAGAGCCTGCGCCTGTAGTAACGGTTGATGTGGTGGTGACTTCACATGAAGAACGTGCGCCTGTTCCTGCGACTAAAAACGTGGGTCAAGACACACCAAGTGAGCGCTACCGTATTGATTTTACTCCGAAATACGCGATGTACCGTAATGCTAATGAGCCATTGCTGATTATCCGTGAACTTGAAACGCTGGGCGACCTTGAAGTGCTCTGTGATCTATCTAGCTTGCCGCCGATCGCGGAGATGGAACCTGAAGATGCATACCTGAGTTGGGTGTTCGCACTGACCACAGATGAAGGCCGTGATGCTATTGATGAAGTGTTCGAGTTTGTGGTCGATGACTGTGATTTGGTGATTGTGGAAATTGATGATGTAGGCAATATCGTCGATGTTGGCGTGACAACCAGCAGTGGGCGCAGCGGTGAAGGCTACGGATTTTTTGAGGAAGAGCAGGCTGCGATCATCACAGAGGGCTTAGATGCTTGCTTTAAAGATGCGGCTATTAAAGAACCTGAGCCTTCAGCGCCAGTTCAAACTGAAGCGCGGCAAGCGCCAGTGGTTGCGCCCGCGACAACTAAGCCAGACGCGCTCAAAGCGACCTTGGCGAAGGTCAGCTCTATTCGTGTAGATATCGACCGAGTGGACAAGCTGGTCAATATGGTCGGTGAGTTGGTGATTACTCAGTCGATGTTGGCGCAAGAATTTGACAATGTTGCAGGTCTCAACAACAAAAACGTTGAAGTGGGCATGGAAGATCTGGCGAACCATACCCGTGAGATGCAGGATAACGTTATGGCGATCCGTATGCAGCCGGTGAAATCGGTTTTCTCGAGGATGCCACGTTTAGTAAGAGATATTTCCACCAAACTTAGCAAAAAAGTGAAGCTTGTTACCACAGGTGAAGACACTGAGGTTGATAAAACTGTTGTTGAAGAGCTTTCAGACCCGCTCACTCACATGATTAGAAACTCGTTGGATCACGGCATGGAAATGCCCGCGGACCGTATAGCGCAAGGTAAGCCAGAAGAGGGCGTGGTACATTTATCAGCGGAACATCGTGGTGGTCGTATTATCATAGAGGTAACTGATGACGGCGCTGGCATTAACCGAGAGGTCGTACGAAGAAAAGCCATTGAGAAGGGCTTGATAGAGGCGGACGCAGAAATGAGCGATAGCGAAATTGATAGTCTCATTTTTGAACCTGGTTTCTCCACCGCTGACGAGGTAACTGCTCTTTCAGGGCGCGGTGTTGGTATGGACGTAGTGCGCCGTAATATCCAAAGCCTTGGCGGGCGTGTCTCAGTGCAATCTTATCCAGGGCGCGGCACCCGTTTTCAACTAACCTTGCCGCTAACGCTTGCGGTCCTAGACGGCATGATCGTTGAGGTTGGCACTGAAAAATATGTGATCCCGATAAATAATATTATCGAGACCGTACGCCCACGCAGAGAACAAATCGAAAGCTTGGTAACGGGTGGGACCGTGATGGAAATTCGCGGTGATTATGTACGGGTTGTGCAGTTGTCTCAAGTTTTTGGTCTTGAGGGCGAAGCGACTGACATTGAGAATTCGCTAGTGGTTATCGCAGAGGCCGACGGCGGCAAAACAATAGGTATCGCGGTGGACCGTTTGGTGGGCCAGCAGCAGGTTGTTATCAAGTCGCTTGAAGCAAACTACCTACCAGTGGAAGGGATTTCCTCGGCTACCATTTTGGGTAACGGTAATGTTTGCTTGATATTGGATGTGGACGACTTGGGTGAGATGGACAAACGCTACGGCGATCCAGGGGGCGGGACACCAAAAAGCGGCACTAGAGCCGCAGCGGCAGAATAAGCATATGAAACAACGCGTTAATATAGGACAGACACATGTCAGCTGAAAATACAGATGAAAATAATGTCGATGATTTTGACCCAAGGTTATTAGGTTTGGATCAAAGTATGGTCGAAGAAGAAGCCAGCAAGGCTGATCTTGAACAGTTTATCTCTTTCAAGATTGATGCGCAGGAATACGGCGTCAACATCATGTCGGTACGCGAGATTAAGGGCTGGACCTCGGTGACAGAACTGCCGAATACACCGAAGTATGTGCGCGGCGTGCTGAACCTGCGCGGCACTATTGTGCCAATATTTGATTTACGCTGCCGGTTTCATCACACGCTCACTGAGGCCACGCCAAGTCATGTGATTATTATTGTGGCGGTGGATACACGGGTGATGGGTATTTTGGTTGATGCTGTGTCTGATATTCTAACAGTGGACGCTGAAAATGTGCGCGATGTTCCAGATGTGGAAAATCGAGGTGATGAGAAGTTTTTAGATGGGCTCATCACAGTAGAGGAGCATATGGTCTCACTGCTATCGATGGAGCGTTTGTTTGATATTCAGGAACTTGCTGATCAAATCAGCGAAGACCAAGAGTAAGACAAGAATTATACAGGGTTGTCTGAACAGTATCAGGCAGAATTTGGAAGGTACTAGAATGGGTAACATGTTTAAATCAGGAACGGCACGGATATACCTGAGCTTTATTGTGGCTTTTGGGCTATTTTGGGCGCTAGATAAATACGGTGACTTCACCCCTGAAGTAACGATGGCAATTGACGCACTTATACTGCTTGTCATGGCGTGGTTTGCTTCGAGGGAAGCAAAAACGGGCGGTGTGAGCGCAACTGTCATGCGGGCTGCTGTGCATAGCGCCACCACCAATATAATGATGGCTGACGAAAATTTGAACATTACCTATATGAACCCCAATATGGTTGCAATGTTTCGTGAGGCGCAGCCCGACATTCGCCACCACTTACCAAATTTTAATGTAGATCGATTAATTGGTGAAAATATTGACGTATTCCACAAAAATGCAAATCATCAGCGCCAAATTTTAGAAGCACTGCAAACTACCCATATCGCTGATATTAGTATTGCGGGTCTAAGCTTCCATTTAACGGCTAACCCTATTTTAGGCGATGATAATAAGCGACTTGGTACGGTTGTTGAGTGGTCTAACACAACAAATGAACGCGCCATCGAAGACGAGCTTAAGCGCGTGGTAGAAGCCGCAGCAAACGGTGACTTTAGCACGCGAGTTGATGAAGCTGGCAAATCTGGCTTCTTTCTAAACTTAGCGCAGGGTATTAATCATTTTGCGGAAACCTGTGCAGTTGGCTTGACTGATGTTGCGACCATGCTAGGCGCGATGGCTGAAGGTGACCTTACCAAGCGCATTACGGCTGATTATTCTGGTATGTTTGACGAGCTTAAGACTAGTTCAAATACCACTGCTGAGCAGCTCACGCAAACTGTGAAGCAAATCATTGGTGCGTCCGGTGAGGTTGCGAACGGCGCATCTGAAATTGCGACGGGCTCTGCTGATTTGTCACAGCGTACTGAAGAACAAGCGTCCTCGCTGGAGGAAACAGCGGCGGCGATGGAGCAAATGTCGACAGCTGTTGTTACCAATGCTCAGAACGCGCAGGAGGCCAACACATTGGGCCAAGACGCCCGCGAGGTTGCAGCAAAAGGCGGCGAAGTGGTGTCATCAGCTGTGGATGCAATGGCGCGCATTGAAGATAGCTCCCAGAAAATATCTGACATTATCGTAGTTATCGACGAAATTGCCTTCCAAACGAACTTGCTAGCGCTAAACGCTGCGGTGGAAGCCGCAAGGGCAGGGGATGCGGGTCGTGGCTTTGCTGTAGTGGCGAGCGAGGTGCGGGCATTAGCCCAGCGCTCTTCAGAGGCTGCAAAAGATATAAAAGGCCTTATCGTTGATAGTTCAAACCAAGTGCGTGACGGGGTTGATCTGGTAAATCAAACCGGTAATCAACTTGAAAATATCATGAACTCTATCACTAAGGTAACAACGTTGGTCTCGGACATCGCATCAGCGAATAACGAGCAAGCGACAGGCATTGAGCAGATCAACCGTGCCATCTCTGAAATGGATGAAATGACACAGCAAAACTCGGCCCTTGTGGAAGAAACTGCAGCTGCTGCCCGTTCAATGGAAGAGCAATCGTCCAGTATGCGTGAGCGGATCGCCTTCTTCACAGTGGGCGATGAACCAGTTGTGGAACAGGTAGTAGATGATGTTGATACTATGGATTTACCAGAGCCAATTTCTCGCCCATCATCAGCCCCAAGCACAGACGACGATGAGGACGATTGGTCATCATTTTAAGGCCGAGTGTTAGGAAATAAAATGTTACATGAGCGCGAGTTTGAGTTCTCGATGGAACAGTTTAACGAGCTTGCTGGGGTCATTTATGATCTCACAGGTATCGTGCTCAAACAACAGAAGTATAATATGCTTTACGCTAGACTCACGCGGCGTCTGCGGCAGTTGGGGTTTTCCGATTTTTCCCAGTATATAGAGTTGGTTAAAGGTTCTACAGCCGAGGAAGAGCTGTCGTCGCTCGTCAATGCAGTCACGACCAATTTGACGCGATTTTTCCGTGAGAAACACCATTTTCGCCACATGCGAAACGAGGTGCTGCGACCGCTTGTAAACGCAAACAAACATATCGCTGGCATGGCGCCGTCTAAAAAAATACGCGTGTGGTCTGCAGGCTGCTCGACAGGTGAAGAACCCTATACAGTCGCGATGACGCTGGCTGCTTCCATACCCAACATCGAAACATGGGATGTGAAGATTTTGGCAACCGATATTGATGCCAACGTGCTGACAACTAGTAAAAATGGTCGCTATAATCAAGCAAGCGTCGATACGGTGCCGAGCGTGCTCGCGGAACGATTTTTCCACGACACGGAAGATGAGACCCTTCAAGAGGTTGATGCATCGCTTAAAGAGATGATTAATTTTGCACATTTAAACTTGATGGGCGACTGGCCAATTAAAACGCAGTTCGATATCATTTTTTGTCGCAATGTCCTGATCTATTTTGATAAGGCCGCACACGTGCGTTTGGTAAAGGAATTCAAAAGGCACTTAAAGCCTGGGGGGCTGCTTTGCCTCGGGCATGCGGAAGCGCTCACCGCTGAAGGCAGTGGCCTTACGTCTCTTGGGCAATCAATGTTTCAAAAATCAAGTTAGATAGAACTCATAGGAAGTGTGGAAGTGACACCTGAAGTTGAACAAAATATTAAGCCATTTCAAAGGTATACTGAGCGTAGGGGCTATTTTGATCCGCGTGTCGATAGTCATACGGTTAAGATACTGCCAGGTGAATATTATGTTACAACGCGCACGGATGAAATGTTGGTGACTGTCCTTGGTTCGTGTGTCGCGGCCTGCATTAGGAACCCGCATAACGGAGCGGGGGGGATGAACCATTTTATGTTGCCAGTGGACAGCAGTGAAGCCGACGCGTGGAACATTACAAATCCGACTATGCGTTACGGTAATCATGCAATGGAAGTTTTAATCAACGAAATACTAAAAACAGGTTGTTCTCGCGATGATTTAGAGATTAAATTATTCGGAGGAGCAAATGTTTTGCCAAAAGGGCAAAATAGGAGTTTGGATTATACCACGGTTGGGGATCGTAACTGCGAGTTTGTGCGACGCTACTTGCAAAATGAGGGTTTAAAGGTTGCGGCAAGTGACCTGGGTGGGGACTTGCCTCGCCGTATACACTTTTACCCCGAAACTGGAAAGGTCGACAGGCTATTACTGAGAGGCGCTGACAAAGCAAAGGTTTATGCTGAAGAGCGTAATCTTGGCATACCAGAGCCAGCGGTTGAGTCTGATGATGATATCGAACTTTTCGACTGAGGTAATTTATGAAGAAGCCCATTCGTGTTGTAATTGTTGATGATAGTGCCCTCATTCGTCAAATTTTGAAGGCAATGTTTGCTGAAGACCCAGATATTGAGGTCGTTGGCAGCGCACCCGATGCCAAAATTGCACGCCAAATGATCAAAGAATTTAACCCTGATGTTATCACGCTCGATATCGAGATGCCGGGGATGGACGGGCTGAGCTTTTTAGAGAAAATTATGACGCTGCGCCCCATGCCGGTGGTGATGGTGTCGTCCCTCACACAAAAAGGCGCGGCTGCAACGCTGAAAGCCTTGGAGCTTGGCGTGGTTGACGTTGTCGGCAAGCCAACGGGTAATGTGAGGCAAGATTTTACACCCATGAGCCAAGAGATCATTCAAAAGGTTAAAGCAGCAGCTACTGCCAAGGTGACAGCGCTGGATTTGAATGCACAAAAAGCTGGTTTACTCACGAGTAGCGAAGTTCAATCAAATGTTGATTTGATAGCGATTGGCGCATCGACAGGGGGCGTCATTGCCATCAGAGATATTGTGCCGCGCTTACCACTAGAGTCTCCACCAATAGTTGTCACGCAGCATATGCCTGAAGCATTTACAGCGGGCTTTGCCGCACGGTTAAATTCGATTGGCGAGATGAACGTGGTGGAAGCTGTGGACGGTATGATGCTTGAGCGAGGGTATAGCTACATCGCGCCAGGTAGCCATCACATGCGAGTGGTTCGTGAAGGGCGAAACTATTTCATACGCAACTGTAACAAAGACGGCCTCATTTCTGGGCATATGCCAAGCGTGGATGCGCTATTTGAATCTGTAGCGGAGCATGTGGGGAAATCTGCTCTTGGGGTTATTCTAACTGGAATGGGTCGTGATGGCTCTCGTGGCCTTTTAAAAATGCGGATGGCGGGTGCCGCTACTATCGGTCAGGATGAAGATAGCTGTGTGGTTTATGGTATGCCGCGCATCGCACAGGAGGTCGGCGCGGTTGAGCGACAATATTCACTCGCAAAAATTCCTGAGGCGATTATGCGTGGTTGCTGGGATTAAATATAGTGTTAAGCTATTGATGATTTGGTTGATTTATTCTTTGATGAGGACAATAATAAAACAGATAAAAACCGAGCAAATTATTTTGATAAATACTTTTCTTCTTATAAGCGCAAACTAGGAACTGGAAAATGGATTATAACGTAAATTCAAATGGTTATGAAGCGACTGTAACCTTTCAAGGTGATATTACATTCTCTGAAAATGTTAAATTTAGAGAAATGCTTAGTGCTGTGACGACAACGCGGGCAACAGATTGCACGTTCGATCTGTCACAAGTTGGCATGGTGGATTCGGCAGGTTTAGGTATGTTTTTGATCGCTCTAGAGCAATCAAAAGCCAATGGTTGGTCGCTCAAGGTTGTCGGAGCCCAAGGCCATGTCTTGAGTATGTTGAAGCTAACAAAACTCGCAGACCTTGTTGCCTAGTTCACCTTCGCTGTTTTCTCTAATCAATGGGGGTTGATGGGACGATGACTCAAACCGCTGATACACAAAAAACAGGTGGTTCTGTTTCTCCAACTATTCAAAATGCCCATATCTTGATTGTGGACGATATGGCGTTGATGCGCCAAATGATCGGCACCTTTTTGCGTCGTGAAGGCTATACCAACATTCATTATGCGGAAGACGGCGTTGAAGCGCTGGAAAAAATAGCGGTGGCTATCCCAGATATTTTAATTCTGGACCTTAATATGCCGCGCATGAGTGGTTATGACGTCTGTCGTAGTCTACGAAGTCAAAAAGAAACCAAAAATTTACCGATTTTAGTGCAATCTGCCAGTGAATCTGCCGATGAAAGGGTGAAGGTTTTCGCCTCAGGTGCTACAGATTTTGTCACTAAGCCCCTTAACCAACCAGAGCTACTCGCGCGCGTTTCAAGCCATCTTGAAAAGCAGTTATTGATTGAAGATTTGTCAGCATTTCGTGAACGGATGGATGTGGAACTTAGTATGTCACGTGACATGCAGCAAGCGCTTATACCAACCCAACAAGAGCTAGACGCGCTGTTTACCACCAGCGGCTTTAAGATCAGTTCTCACTGTGAGATGTCTTCTGAGCTGGGTGGTGATCTTTGGGGATCTTGGATGACCCCAAATCGAAGTCTTGGTTTGTTTATCATCGATATTTCGGGTCACGGTGTTGGCTCAGCGCTGAGTACCTTTACCCTCCACGGCCTTATGGCACGCTATCGACCGCTGTGTGATGACCCTGCGGCTTTCCTAACGGCTTTGAATGCAGACTTAAAGAGCACTCTTCCAACGGGACAGTTCGCGACGATGGGTTATTTTGTGATTAACCCGAGTGACGGCGGTGTTATATACTCTGGGGCTGCTTCGCCGCGTCCGTTCCTTATGCGCAAGGGTAGCACCACAGAGGTTGAGGTTTATGACACAACGGGCTTCCCGCTAGGTGTCGTGGCAAAACCCGAGTATGAAAACAAAGTTTTCAAGATGGATGAGGGCGATGTCTGCTTCTTTTATAGTGACGTGCTGTTGGAAGCGATTGGAACTGACGGCGAACGGCTACATGAAGATGGTTTGAAAGACTTGGTATCTGAAATTGCCCTAGAAGAGCCTGAAGAGGGTCTCGTGACCGCAGTTATTGACGAATTTTATCGTATTTTGGATGGCCCGCTACCTGATGATCTGACAGCCATTAGCCTAGAAGTAGTTACGCTTGGGCAAGGCTGGAGTTTCATGGATGCTGAAACCAATGACCAGCTTTCTCAGCCGCGAGTGTTGCTGATTAGTAAAGGCGAGGGTGAACGTTCAGAAGTGGCGGATCAGTTGCCGTGCAGTGATTATTATACTGTTGAAGTAACGTGTGATGCTGAGTTGATGTATGCACTTGATCATGCGCGTGACAATGTTACCTGCGTTATGATCGATAGTGTTTGGTCAAGCGAAGAACAGCTGCATTTTATTAATTTGATGCAGGAAAGGGCAGAAGAGCTAATGCCATCTGTGATCTGTTTAGCAGAAGACGCGGTCATGGACGAGATGACGAGCAGCATAAAGGCGTGCGTGTTCTTTCCGCTGCCCATAAGTACTGAAATTGCATATCTCAGAACCATGATCAATGAAGCTGTGACTGAACAACAGAAAACTAATTTCTTAAAACTAGACGTTAGCAAGCGGCGGTCAGCTATCGGCGATATTCAACAGGGTTCTTTTAAGTTTCGCACGCGTGAAGAGGCTTTGCACTTAGCAACGATGTTATCGCTCGCGTGCCCAGAACCATCCCTTAGGGCGGTTGGTCTGGTGGAACTTACGGCAAATGCCATCGAACATGGTTGCTTGAAAATTGGTAGCTTGCTTAAAACTGAGCTAGTAGAGCAAGGTTGGCTAACTGATGCAGTGAGAACGCGGCGGACATGGCCAGAGTTTACAGATGGTTCTGTGACAATTTCATTTGAGAGGCACGAGGATCATATCTTGATTGAGATCAGAGACCCTGGTGATGGTTTTGACCCAGTTAAGGTTATTGAAGAGTTTGACCCTAAAAGTGTCGCAAAGAGCGGGCGTGGGGTCGTGATGGCACAGCAATGCTTCGATAGCGTGACTTACAACGAAAAAGGCAACG